>Ga0070730_10000005_pt1 | contig 368054 bp, 536 predicted proteins | sample Coa_R1_3_FD_66447 | JGI IMG/M metagenome (GOLD analysis project Ga0070730, IMG submission 66447) | Surface soil microbial communities from Centralia Pennsylvania, which are recovering from an underground coalmine fire - Coalmine... | ecosystem: Environmental > Terrestrial > Soil >... | reverse complement strand
GCCCATGCCTGCTGTTGACCATCATAAATGAACACAACGTTAGATGATGGATCAAAGTAAGCTTGACCGGGGGTTGGATTTAGCGGTGGTGAAAATGCCGTCGGGATAGATCCAGCGTACGGCATTATGTCCTTATCTTGCGGCCCCGACTGCAGGGGGTATGATTGAGATCCGACAGAATAGTATTGAAGAACGTTGGACGCGGCGTAGATTGACGCGTAGTAAATTTTTGTTGGGTCGATGTTAGTAACGGTAACTGTCGTGTTTGACGTTATGCTGTCACCGAAATAACCGTAGTAGGCGGCAACTACCTGCGCGTCACCGATCATTCCATTTGGCTGAGCTGGAGCGCCAAAGTTTGACGATGCGTTATAGTGGGTTCCATCTAGAGGTTGTTCAAGGCCACCCTGCGGTTTAGTTCCAACGACAACAACGGCACCATCATACGCGACCGGATGGGCTGGTGGCACCCACTTTAGCACCAGCGTATTTCCAACCAATGTTTGGGTAATCGTTATCGCTTGCCCGTCATTCCACAGGTCCTGCGTTGTGATTTGCGTAGATACTGACATTGCTAAACCTTATTGGTTAGAGAGTTGCATGTAGTATTTATGCTCTCATGATTTAGGGTGGCACTTAAAATGTGCGTTCACGCCTGCAACAGAGGTTGTTTTACGACATACGATGCAAGAAGCAGGTAATGTAAGATAAGCTGATCTTTTCGCTTTAGTTTCTTCATGAGAAAATGCTAATTTAATAGATGCACTTCGTTTGGTCTGCACCTCTGGTCTAGAAAGCATCTCTCTAATAGTAGCACTTCTTTTGAGTTTAGCTTCTGGTGTAGATAACGTTATTTTTAGGGAATTTCCCTTTTTACGCTGAACTTCTGGATCTGAAGCTGCTAAACGCAGAGATGCTGTTCGTTTTTCTCTGATAACAGGAATGGTCCATGAAATTTTCGTGCTTATGCGAGCCCTCTCAGCTATTAGCAATTTAGTTTCGGGAGATGGATTAAGTGAACCGCCACCATCGGTATTATTAAGAAGGGGACCTTCACCCCGATCTTTTCTACCAATTGTTTGAATGAGGAGTGTCTCGAGTTCATAAGCTTCTTTTTCCGTATTCACCCATATCAATTGAGGTAGACAGATATATCCGTCCCTGTATCTTTTCTTTAGTAGACGCGAATAATAGGTTGCAGAAGATTTTTGAATATGATCCCAAACTCTATTTTCTTGACCCTTGCCAACATAGCGTGGAATATTATCTTGTGGATCCCTCCACAGATAAACATACCATTTTAGCATTTATTTCAAATATTCCGATAAAACATCTATCTTCGCCTCAAGCTCTACCTTCTTGCCGCGGAGAGTTGTGAGGGCAGCGGTAAGAGCATCTGGGCTGTGAGCTTGAACGTACTGCTTGTAGCGGTCTGTAAGCTGGTGAATTGACGCGTTAACAAGCTTGTGCTCGTTGATAAGCTGATCGAGAAATTCTTGAGAGAAATATTCCATATGATTATCCTGTATTTGTTTTGGTTTGCGCTTGAAGATTGATAGCATGATACGCCCTACTGTGGATCATGCTATATTTACCAGGTTCTTAATCAGGTTACTTTGCTTTTAAACTCTTCTCAATTGCCTTGAATTCAGGGTAGTCAAAACCTTGTTTTCGCGAAAGGTTTATGAGCGCTTTTACAAGATAGATAAGATCGTCTTTGTAATCGGTTAGGATGTCCTTGAGAAGCTTTTCTTTGTTGCCAATGTGCAGAAAATCGAGTGCTGTTTTGATAATTTCATTTTTGTATTTCTTCCATTCAGCCTTTGCAGCAGCATCTCCAATCGAGGATTCAATTTTACCATTGCGCCTAAATATTACGGAAATGCCGTAATAGTCACCAATATCTAAATCGCTCATTACTAATACCACCAAATCTCCTTGACTGCGTAGGCTATCTAGCGTTAGTTCCTGCGCGGTAAAGGTGAGCTTCTCTTCCTTCACGATGACGCTCTTTACAACCTTCTTTCCACGGCGTCGATTTACAAATTGAATGTTTTCATCGTCACCATATCCAGCTGAGAACGCGCGCTGCGAGGAACCTTCTTGTACTCCCATGCTCTTTTCTATCGCCTTGAATTCTGGGTAATAATGCCCAAACTTTTTAGCGTAAAATATCAGCTGCTTTAGCGCCGCGACATCATCATCCTTCAGGTAGTGCAGCGCGCGCTTAATGACGACATCCTTTTCAGCTAGAATCTCGTCATAGATGTCATCTTGCTCCGCGCTATCTAATTTCTTAACCTTCATCATGCTGTGAATTTGCTGTAGGCTAAATCCTTGAGCAAACCTTCCAATAAGCCTGCCGCGCGCAACTCTCGTGAATTTTCCAGCAGAATCCCTCTCACCAGACAAATCGGCCTCCTGCAGGAGGCCGCGTGGAATCAACCTAGAAAGTTCAGCTACAAGCTTCATCATGCTACCGCGGTAATAACCCAAAAATCGGTCATCAGCTCAGGAGTTACGTACGCATACGGCAGGGTAAAGTACCCGCCGATGCCCCAATCGGCACCCCAGCTGTTGCGCACTATCAGGCACTGCTTCGAGTCATCATACCCAACTACTAGCACGCAGTGACCACCAAGGCTGTCGCTTGGATTTGATGGCATTGAAACGTGGCCGGTTTTTGCTACGTATTCACTTTCCATCTCTCCAAATACCTGCATCCCAATAACGATCGGATAGCCTTGGGCAAGCGCCTGCTTCATTGCGTCAACGGTGATGTCGAGCGCGTAATAGCTCAGCGCCTTTTCAGCTGCCGCGGCGGCATAAGCTTCAGCGCTCGGCTTTACGGTAAATGCAGCTGGGTTGTATGGCCATAGAGCTTCGGCGCAAACACCGTAGGTGGCGATGCACTTGATGCCGTCGTGAATTTGGGCGCCGGCATCCTCGCCAACGTCACCTTCCATCAGGCGCTCGTTGTAGTAGATGAACAGGCGTGACGGTGCGATGGGTGATTTTCCCTGCTTCATGAGATCAAATTCAATCGCCGCCGCGATCGCGTTGCCGGTGCATGAGCCAAGATCGCCCTGATCATATACCGGTGGGCAGCTAGGGCGAAGATCTACAGCCGCTGGAAGAGCTACTGGTTTTGATATTGATAGGAAATTTTGTACGCTAGGATCTGGAACGCTGCGCACGACCTTGAAGGTGCGCGGTGCGTGATAGTATGAATGGGTCATAGCAGGTACTCCTGTTGAAAGACTTGCTATTTATCCTTATCTGCCGGACAGCGTAGATGTAGGCTCCAAATCCACTGCGCCTTCCCGCACCTCGGACATATCCACGCAAGCCGGTAGCGAAGCCAATCGCTCATACTGTCGGCGCGCCGTTCAACCCGCAGCACGCGGTGGAAAACGTTCTGAAGTCGCCCTTACCGCAGTAGAGATCGCGGCCGCGACTGTCTGGCTTGTACGCCGCCGATGCGTATGGACAGCGGAGGCAGCCAAAGCCGATGCCATTCTTGGCAACGCCATATCCAGCTGACTCGACGCTCTTGAGATGGAGGAGCATCTCTGGATCGCCGGCGCAGATATTTTCCCAGTCACCGCAGCTTCCAGCTTGATGATCAACCTTCTTAATCTTCAAGAGCAGGCACTGATCGCCTGGATCTTGGTACTGGTTGCAGCGACCACAGTTGTAGCGTCCAAGCTCATCGTAGGTACGAGTTTGCCCGGTGTACATGTCGGCAAACTTGAAGTGACCGGCAAAGCGGGTGCGGTTTTCTACCTCAAGAATTTCTCGAGCCGCGCTAAAATCTCGTGGTTGAACAAACAAACCATCTGGTCCAACTTTTGGCTCTCGTATCTCACGCTGTGGAGCTTCGGCGTTGGTATATGGTTGATCTTCCACAATGATGGGAATGCCAGCTAGCTTGCGTAATTCATTGAAATTTGACATGGTTGTCTCCGTTATTCTGCGTGAAGCTCACCGCGCTCGTAGCTTCTTTCGGCTCGGTAAAAATCGTTAAGCTGCTTGTCAAGCCTTGAAAGCTGGGCTCGAAGCGTGTTCATGTTTCCAGTGACGGAGGAAAAGTGCTTCTTGCGCTGCTCCTTGTCCTTGATCTTGTTGATGATGCCAAACGCTGCCTTGGCGGCACCAAGCCGCTTCTGCAGCTCAACGAATGAATCCTCAATGGACATTCCAGCTGGTAGCGGTGCAACCTTTTCACTGAGCAATTCGCGCGTAAGCATTCAAGCCTCCAATTGATATTCTATTTATGGCTGAATCTGCGCTAAAGCAAATTGGGTAACCTCTGTGCACCGGCGCAACCAGCCAGCTAGAAAGCGAGCCTGGGAAGGGTCGTTCTGCGCGATCGCGTTGTAGCGGGCGGCGCGGATTGTTGACAGGGAATTGATCAGGGTAGCTGGATCGAGCGCGTTTACCGCGGCAAGGGTGCCAGGACCGATGCTACCATCAACCGTGACTCCAGCTGCCTGCTGCAGGATCTTGGCGGCGCGACCACCGCCGTTGTTCACGATCATGTCGAACTGGAAGATGGTGACCGGTCCGCTAGAGATCTTGTCGCAGTGCCCAGCTAGCCAATACTTCTCCTGGTAGATCTGGGATGCCTGGGTGAGGGTGAGGTTAGCAACGTCGACGCCTGGATTATCGGCTGACGCTATTCCGTACTTCGTTACTCCACCGGCGTCGCCGGCGATGTTCACGAAGCCACACTTGCGGTCGAGCTGGGGGGTACCGGTGGTGCCCGCGATAGTGTCTGGATCGTTGGTGTTGAACCATGGTCCAACCTCGTAGAGCATGACGTGATTTAGGGCTGTTGTAAAGTTATTCATTATTTTTCATCCGTGTTGTATTCCAATGATTTTTGGATAGCGTCAAGCTCTTCACCCGGATCATCATCACCGAGCGCGCGCCTAATACGTTTTAAGGTACCCAAAAATAGAGATGGATATCTATCCTCGCCAACCGTGATAAAAAGATTGGCGGCGCCGTCATCCTTGATGGCATGCAGAATTCCCTTCACTATCTTTCCCTTGTCAAGTTTATTTTCAGATCTTAACTTGTCCACTATCTGTTTGATCTTATCCGCGTTCATGTGGCTACGAAACATATTTCGAAAGTATGTGTCAGTATCACCCGATTTAAGTTCTTCAAGAAGCATAGATTATTCCTTATTTGAACGCTACGAAGCGCTTGTCAAACTGCGAGTTAAATGGTGAATGATACATCGCGGCAAGGGATTTTACCGGCTTCGAGAAATTTTTCCTGCCGTGAAAATCATCATGCATGTTGAACCGTTCTACGTTGATTGATTTGTCCTGCAGCAGCTTTTTCCAGATCGCCTGACCACCAGCAGATTGCTTGTCGGAACTTACCAAGATAAGACCGTAGCTTATGAGCTTGCGATAAAGCTCAACCCCGAGATTTTTTCCACGGTGAGCTTCCTTAACCTGTACCGCGTCGGTAACGTAGGCGTGGGTGCCAGCCTCGCTGGATGGCAGCTTCTTGAGAACTACCGACCCAACAATTTCCTTGCCGCGCTTGATGATGCCCATTAGGTCGCTCAGCTTACCGATTATGTGCTGATAGATAAGAAAATCGTAACCACCGGCAGAACCTATCTTCTTGTACGGACGGTATGCTGAGGTATCAAACATGCCGCGCATTACTTGATCTAGCGCGTAATCACCTTTTGGCAGGTTCAATTTTTCTATTTCTTGAAGCAGTTCACGGACTAGCATGTTATCTCCAGCTGGTAGACTATTTAGTGCATCCAGACCCGGAGCAAAAGAAAGGGCAGATGTTTAAGCACCTGCCCTTCTTGAGTTTTACTTGATCCTTCTGCTTGACAGCCTCAAACTTTATATCTTAGAGAGCGTATGTTCCAATTTCATACTCCTTGATGTTTAAGCCAAAAATCAGAAAGCAAAATTACCTTATCCCAATGATGCACGATTTCAATAACTGAAGCAAAAGCTGAAATTAAAGTTGCAATCAAAAGTAACAACGTAAGCTTCCTAGTAGATGTGTATTCGCGATCCTTGGTGTCGATATCTTCGTACACTCCAAAAATTTTACCTTGCACAAAACTATCATTTGGCCCACGTTGCAATTCTTCTCCATTAACTAAATCTGTCAGATACATGTTTAATTTCTTTTTTGTTTTTCCATATCCACCATCCGGTAATCTGTAAAGCTTCATCCACTTCAATTTAGACATATCATATAGATTTTCCATAACATCATCAGCTTTAAATGGACTTTTTGACATGAGCACATTTATGCACGATCGTCGGACCTCTTGTAGATCTTGGATAGTTTTGAATCTGGAATTGAACCACTTTTGCTTAAACCATTCCCACGCGTCGTGAAGCAGTCTACCGAACAACCACTCATAAATCAAAATATCCCAGACGCTAGTATATTGACGATCATTCCCTAAAAGGTAGAAGTTATCATCAGCTTCTTGCCATTCAACTTTGGTGTTTTTGGCCCATACATGAATGCTCAATTTTCCTTTGAAAATGTCAGACGCATGTATTTCAACGGTTTCTGGTAATGAATCAGTGGTAGATTCATGCTTGATAAATGGTCTAGCTAGAATTTTATCTCCGGCAACATATTCTAAACGATAGCGTTTTAACCCCTCGTGGTCCGCATATGAAAAAATGTTGTAGCACTTTTTGGGGAGACTGTTAATTTTACCTTTCAGCGGTAACATCACCGTGAAAAGATTGTTTTCTAGTGCTTTTCGTAAAATCCAGCACTTGGTTTTTGTAAAAATTTTCATTATGCACCTTTACCCAAATTTTGGTCCATTGTAGCATTTGTAGATTAGCCACCACCGACGCGGTGGCTGCTTTTTCGGAGTCCAATCATTAATCCAAATATTCAAACTAGAAAGCGGCCCCACTCAGCGAGCAAAATGCGAGGTATGGTCTTAGCTATTTTTCTCCGTCTACGAACACGTTCATTACGTGGCATAGCATACCACTCATCTAATGACACTCCAATAAATGCTGCTGATCTAGCTGTTCTTTTGCGCTGACCCTGCTTGAGGGCTGCGATATGTTGCGGTGTTTTTGGAATGTTTCTTTGGGTATTTCCAATGGCCCTATTTCGCGCATCGATCATTTTGCGTGACAATCCAATAGTGCCCTCACCGCCGTCTGTTTTATTCCATAGTGACCCGAGTCCTTTATCCTCACGTCCAATCCATGCTATGAGAAAAATTTCTAATTCTTTAGCTTCAACTGCGCCATTCACCCAAACAATACGTGGTAAGCAAACATATCCTTCGCGATGACGCTTCTTTAACATCCATGCGTATCGATAAGGTGATTCAGCTTCAATGTGATCAAATGCTCTGCCTTTTCTACCTTTACCAACATAACGTGGAATATTATTTGCGGGATCAATCCAAAGATAAACATACCAATCATGATTGATCAAAATTATCTACCTCTACATATACCACATGGCTTGGAATTTGGCACTTTCTTGATATTTTTGATGAGATTTGTAAATGGCAAAGACCATTCATGCCCGCATGGTGTTAAAATTTTATAGCAGCGATGATTGAATTTGTCTACCCATGGGCCTTCGAGAAACTTATAACCCCACTCAGCTATTCTATCTTTCTCGGAAAGAATATCCAGTTCCCGTTTCTCGATCAAGAAGCAAGCTTTACATTGATCTGATCGAGTGCGAGTTTGTTCCAAAACGCCATTACACTTAGGACAGATTCTATCGTGAACCTTCATCCAATACTCCGATAATCTAGTGAAGTACCAATTATATCACAATTCCCACGCAAAGTAAAACGGGATATCTTTCGATATCCCGTCTACTTTCAAACAATCAACTTGACGTTTGCTTTGTCTCTTTCGGTGTTAGACGAATGAGAGGTTAGCGACGCTGATTCTGCCATAGTAATCTGCCGAGTTACCAAGAGACGTTGCCGTCGAGGTGAACGTGGCCTTACCGTAACGAGTCATCAACGATACGTGTGGATTAAAAGTATTTGGGTCAACTACGACACCGCTTGACATCAATGGGATGTATGGGCAGTAGAAGTAGCCAGAGTCCATTTCACCTGAACCACCCTTGAAACCAAGGAGGATTGGCTCTACTTGACCAGATGGCAAACCACCGATTGACTGTGGTGATCCGTCGAAGTAGATGTAGGTGTATACCTTGATTGAGCCGTTCAACGTACCAACTAGCTTGGTGTTGTTTGGACCATCGAAGGAACCGCTTACGGCTGGCGCGAAGACTGACTTAGCGGCAGACTGAAGAACGGAAACTACGAGTGGGGAAACAACGATCCAGTTAGCTGGGCCGCGACGCGTCTTACGTGCAATTTCGTTTGCAACTTGGTTGATGAGCACACCAAGAACTGCATGACGATCGCCAACGTAGTTAGGAACACCGGTGAAGGTACCTGACATATCGAACGACTGGGTTGTGCCCGCGAGAGCGATCAAGTCGTTGATGATTTCGTTGTCGATTTCGGAAACGACTGCAGCGGATAGTGAAGCAGTGATTTCTGCTTCGAGGTCTAGGCCGTGAGAGGCCTTGATATCCTGCATCGCTTCTGGAGTCCAGCGAGCTTGCAACTTACGGGAACCCGCGGTTACAGTTTGCTTCAAGACTTCCAAGGTCATTGCACGACCGCCGAAGGCTTCGTAATCAGAAGTGGTTGCCGCGAAGCCCTGAGACGTAGAAGCCGCTGGACCACCTGGAGCCGCTGGGGCGTCAGACGTGGAATAGAAGCGCTTTGTCTTAGAGTTGTTCGCGAAGACTTCGTCCCCTGGGTTGGTTACGAAGTTGTCATCCAAACCAGAAACCGTAGCTGCTGGACCGGTGACTGCTTCTGAGAACAAGAAGCGGAGTGAGTAGACCAAGCCAACTGGACCGGCCATTGGCTGTACACCAACGAGTTCGGTTGCAATCGTGCCTGGGATGATTCTGCGGATCATTGGGATAACGATCTTCTGGAAGTTACCAATAGCTCCTGCTGAGGAAGTACCAGCTGCTGCAGTTTCCTGCAAGTGAGCCATCTGGTTCTCTAGGACTGGGCCTAGAATCTTCTTCTTGCTTTCGCTGAGACCTTCAAGAAGTGTCTCTTTGGTTTCGCTCCAATTTTCAAATAGTTCCATTGAAATTCTCCTTTTGGACTAGTTACTAGGCAATGCCAGCAAGTTTCTTGAGTTCACGAAACTTGTCGGTGGCTACTGCTGGCTTTGCTGGCGTCTCGGTAGACTCATTGCCAGTTACTACAACGGACGCTGACTCAGTGATCTGAGCTGGCGATGCATCGCTTCCAGGCTGCGCTGAAGGCTCTTCCTTCAGAACGCGACCAATGAAGTGGTTGTATGCTTCTTCAAGGCGGGAAGTTTCAACATTGGCAAGTACGAATGCCATCTGTTCCTTCTTCTTACCGTTGAGAGGAGCAAGGATCTTTTCGAGCTTAGCTTCACGAACCATCTTCGCACCTGATTCCTCAAGGGCGCTGATCTTCTTTTGAGCTTCTTCGAGTTCTGTGTTTGCAGCTGCAAGCTTAGAGGCTGTTGACTCTTCATCAACAAAGCTCTTGTTGAACGTCGTTGAGTAGGCTTCGAAAATCTGACGACCGAATTCATTCTCGCGAACGATCTGGAGATCTTCCTTGAGCTCTTGGAATTCTTCGCTGAGGCGTAGCTCAAAGAAGGCATCCATTTTCTCAACTAGCGCATCAAGTTCTGCTGAGAGGGTTTCGGCCATCGCGTGCTTTTCTTCAACGATCTTCTCGGCGTATTCTGCCTCGAGGTCGCGAAAGCGCTCAATGTCTGACTTTAGCTCTGCAATTTCTTCATCAAGTTTCTTTGCAACGAACGTTTCGACATTCTCAACTAGAGCGTCACGTTCAGTTGCCCACTGTTCGGCAATTTCATTTCTCACTTCGAGTGTTACTTCCTCGCGAACTGTAGTCTTGTAAGACTCAACCGCGGTAGTCCACTGAGTGGAGATTTCTGCCTTGGCTTCTTCGCTGAGTAGCTCAGAGCTTAGCAATTTCTGTAGGATTTCATCCATCAGTTTAACTCCTATAAAAGGGTGGGATAGAGACTGATTTTTATTCGTCTCTAAAGGCTTTGAACCTTACGCGTTTGCATATTACAAATCTACGTGAAACGTACGATTTTATTTATGGGCCACACGAAAAATTCGCTAAAAACCGGCGCTTTTGGCGCCTCAACTTACCTGCTTTCAACTTATCAGGCTTACTCTGTAGCTTCTTGGGTAGCTTCGGGGTCAACTTCTGGAACGGTGTCGTCATCCACAAGTGGTTCATCAGCTACGCTAATACCCGCAACGTCCTTCATCTTTGTTGTCAAGTAACCATGAAGATCAAGAGTAGCCTCTTCAGGCTTATCATTAATAAAGTTGTTCAACATGCTCTTTAGAGCGTTTGTATCAGCCATTGTCGTCTCCTTATTGTTATAGCGCCGTCAATGTGATTGCAGCGCGAGTTCTGAAATTTAGCGAGACAGAGCCTGCGCCAAATTATCAGCTGTAATTTTCAACTGTTTTTCGGATTCATCATCCCACTTACCATTTTCCAAACTATAAAATCCACACACTGGTGGAAGTGTAAATCCGAAATAGGTAGATACTTCCATCAAACCCGCCTGAGTTGATTGAGCGCCATCATCGGCACCGCTAATCAATATCGCGGCAAATTTATTCTTAATCGTTACCGGAAATCCCTTCTTGTCGGTTAGCGAATCCATTCTCTCGATCGCTCGTTGAATAAGCGATGAGTGGTTACCCCACCAGAGAGGTGTAGCCCATACTAGAACATCGCACTCAAGTATCTTTGGTAGAATAGTTTTCCAATCATCATCAGCAGCATCAGCACCGTTACCGGGCTTAATGTCGTAGTCAACCAAATCAACTATTTCACCGGTTGAATTCGGTATCAGCTTAAGAAATTTTTCAGCTATCTTTCGTGTGTGGGATTTACCAGGTGGGTGCAGTGATCCATTTAGCACGATTACGCGCTTTGACTCTGCAGCTTCAGTTAGTATCTTCTTGCTAACCGTGGCAGATGGCATTCCAGCTAATTTTCGTAACTTGCTAATATCCATTTATTCGGATGAACCCCATTCGGATTCCTTGGATGCATCAATAACTGGGGTTACAATCTTGATAGCTTTCTTCATGTCAGATTTGGTATCAAAATAGAAATAGGTGATGCCGCCGTTAGTATCGCTATCAAATTCAACGTCAGCTTTCTTCAGAGCTGCTGCAGCCTTGGTAGCGTTTGGCTTATGTTCAAAACCGAAATGTATATTACCATACCAGTTCTTATAATCTGGTTTGGTCATTTTTGCTTCCAACAGTTCACGTACTAGCATTTTCGCTCCACTTCTGCTCTTTTTTCTTATCGATAACTTTAGCTACAATCCTGTGAGCTTCATCGGCAAGCTTTTCACTCTTGAAGTTGAAATAATAAACACCCATCGAATAATTCATGTCCACTTCAATTCCAGCTTCAAGCAGCGCGTCGACCGCCTTGTGCATGTTGCCTCCGTCGCCAAGACCGAAGTGGAGGCCGATAGGAATTACCTTCTTATCGGCCTCTTCGGTTAAAATACCAGCGAGTCTCTTGAGGCGAGATTCATCCACTTAGGCCTTCCACATGCTCTTGCCGGATGGCTTAGTTCCTGACTCCTTACCACCATTTGCAACTACGCCTTTGTCAGCGCTCGCGATGGCTAGTGAGCCAACACCCTTTGGTAGCATCTTGCCATCGGGTTTCTTGCCCTTGAAGAGCTTAACTTGATTTGCAGGCATCACGTGAACTGTGTTGTCGCCCATCCTTACGGTTACGCTGTGAACGTATGGACCAGCCTTACCGTCAGCAGTCGTCTTCGCCTGCTTAACGATGCCGGTGATTACTCCCTTGCCCATCGACGTCATTACAGTTTTACCATGATGGTCAAGCATTGACAGCATCTTCTTGGCTGCCGCCTCATCCTCTAGGATGGCGGACTCAAGATCGATTTCTTCGTCCATCTGCTCATCAGGATCGCCCTTAACTATTTGACCACCATGCTCATCGGCGTGATCCATAGCGCCTTTCTTGCTGCCCTTGAACGTTACCTTACCACCCTTCTTAACGTGGTGCTTCTCGGAAAGTTCTTCCTCGGTCATTTCCTCACCCTTGTGAACGGTCATTTCCTTGTCACCAGCAGCCATGGCATCCATTTCAGCCTTCGATCCGCTCTTGACAACCTTACCCTTCTTCTTAACGTGATGACGCTCAGCTAGCTCCTGCTCGGTCATAGGCTCGCCCTTAACGACTTCACCACCGTGCTCGTCGGCAAATTCCTCACATTCGGCCTTTGAGCCGCTCATCATAACCTTTTTGCCTTTCTTAACGTGGAATTTTTCAGTTAGGCTGACGCTCTCCTTGACGGATTTTTCCTTCTTCTCTGAAGCTTCCTTCTCACCGTCCTTGTGGCCAGCGCTGTAAACCTTCATGATGAGCTCTTCGAGTTCCTCGACATCTTTACCGACCGCCTTCTTAGCGATCTTCTTGACGATCTTTGGAAGTGACTCTTCCTCTTCATCATCGCCCTTAGCCTTTGGAGCCTCATCGCCATCACCCATGTCCATATCTGGTTCCATGTCCTCTGGTTCACTCTTCTTTTCAAGAATGATGCCAGCGCGACGAGCGACACCCTCTACTTCTTCCTTCATGGCGGCAATTTTCTTCTCGAGAGCGGCCTTAGCTTTTTCAAGCTCTTCCCTGTTCTCAAGCTTATCGCCGGCGCGGTTGATGTAGAAGTTCAAGCGCGACATGGCCTTCTTGGCACCACCTGGAGCATCCAAGAGAGCCTTAACGATTGATCCTGCCTTACCGGTGAATGTACCTTCGGTAGGCTTCCACTTTGTCTTAACTTCACCAGACCACTTCTTTTCAGTGATGAGTCCAGCTAGTTCTTTTAGTCTCTGGTTTTCCATTTATATCCCCTTGTGGTTAGCCTACTTGGCCTTCTTAACGTTATTCAAAAGAGCGATTGCTTCGTGAAGAAGCTTCTCGACCTTATCCAAATCTGTTTCCGGTGCTTCTACTGGACCACCCTGCGTTAGTGGTGGAGCTGGTGTTGGTACTACTGGCTGTACGATAGCTGGACCGGTAGTATCCTCTTTAACTGGGAGGCCAGCCATTACCCGCAGCGCGTTCTTATCGGTTGGCATTCCTTCGAATACCGACTTGAGAACACCTGGAGCACCTTTGGGTGCTGGTTTTATTCCGGCTAGCGCGCGCAGAGCGTCTCGTGCTGCTTGATCCATTATACTTCTCCACCCTCTACCGATATTATGCCGTCCTCATAACCTTGAGCATAGCACTCAACGATAGCCGCCTTTACCACGGCACCATCTTTGTCGTCAAAATCTACCTTGTGCTTCTTAGCGATCGCCATCGCTACCCGCATCATTGATGCTTTAGAAGGCATTTTTGCTTCTTCTAGAAATTCTTCATTGACAGAACGACGCAGCTTGACAAGATCCTTTCTAAGCTTTGATAGCTTCACGTTGAGTGGATCGGTCGTGCTAACTTGGCCACCATCAGCTATGATTGAATCTATTTCGCTGCTAACCTTCTTCATTTCAGCTCTGATTCGCGTCATTTCCGCTGATGCTTTTTCGCTCACGGCTTCGGTTACGTGATCCTTAATCTTGTCAGCGTAGTGCTCTGCGTTATCATGTCCAAGACGCTTGGCAAGCCGGCGAGCATGGTTCTTGATGTCAGCTGCAGTAACTGGACCGTCATCCTTTTCTTCTGACGCGTGCTTCATCACGTGAGCGAGAAGCTCCTTTGGAGACATCGCGTCAAGCTTCTTCTTGTGCTCCTTTTTGCCTTCCTCTCCGCGCGGCATAGGGAAAGCTTCAACGAGATCAACTCCGGGATGTCCTTTATCTTTCAACTGCTTATCAGCTGATTTCTTGGTAATGACGCCGTTGTTAAGCTTGCGAAGAATGTCCTTAATCGCGCGCTGACGCATACCCTCGTCACCAGGATTTTTAGCCATCGCCTCTGAAATGTTTAGAAGATCTTGGATTAACATTTTACTTCTTCGTCAGTGATGCGATGAACTTGAACACTTCACGCGTCAAGAATTTTTGCGCCTTGACATCTTCCACCGCCATTTCGGCGAGGGTGCGAATCTTTGGCTGTTCCAAACCTTCACGAACTACATCTGGGTAGCAGCCTGGACCGGATGGTTGGGCTACGATGTCGAGCGTTACGAACGAAAAATCCTCAACTATGCCGTTGTGGTTTACGTTTCCAGTTCCACGCGAAGAAACTCCAAGCTTCATTCCACCCTCAATGAGGCTCTGAACTATTTGTCCAGATGGGGTGTTCAAAATTCTGCACTTACCGACGGCGTTGTTTCCATCCATCCATGCTTCGATGATGATGTGTGAAACATTCTTTAGATCGATTGAAAGGTTGTCTGGGTGATTCAGCTCACCAGCGATGAAGGCACCTTCCTTAATTCGTTGGTTGATGAGACCAACCGCCTTAGCAATTTCGGTAACTGGATAGCTGCGGTTGTTGAGGTTCTTTGCCTCACCCGCCATCATTCTACCAGCTAGATAAAGATTCTTCTGCGCGTCCCGAGACTCAACCAATTGAGCTTCAACTGGGTTGAAATACTCATACAGAGGAATAAGCTTTGACATAGAGTCTCCCGTCAGATAACCTGAACACATTGAATTCACAGATTATTTATGGGGAGCCAATGAGAACAGTCAAAATATACGCTACAGCGCGATAGTTTTGCTCGAAGCCGCGATAACGGCCTTGATCCCAACCCGCATACCACCTTTGTATCCTCCACCGTACGTGTCTATCTGAACAGATGAAAGCTTCGGATATGGTTTAGCTCCAAGCACGTTATCACCTAAACCGGTGAAATACACCGAAGTGATACCCGTAGAAAGATCATGGATCGCAAAATAGTTATCACCGTTAGCCTGCAGGCGCCTGATAACAGCTTGTCGCAGCTGTGAAAGAAACGTTGGATCGGTTGAGTTGAACTCACGTGGTATCTTTCCGGATGAAACAACTCCTAGATCCCCTGGGAAACCAATTCTAGAATCCTTCTTTCGATACGAATCAATAAGCTCGCTAAACGTGCGTTCCTTGCCAAATGATCGCGCGAAAGCATCCAAGATAGGGTCGTGGGCGCCGCGTCTTAGCGACTTGTCATAAACCACGTTGGTTCTTTCTGGTCCAGTCCTCGCCTTTACCTCAAACTGCAGCTTCTTACCGTTGTGCTTCACGATGATGTCAGCTGCCTGCGATGACCGCGGCGAGATAGATATTACGCGGGAATTAGGAAATTTCTTCTTGAAAACGCGCGCGAATGATGCTTGAGCGCTTCCGCCCACATTTACGCGCGATTGATCGTCTTCTAGGAGTTCACAAACTAGCATTTCATGGTCTCAATTATGGACCATGTATTTATGCCTTTAAGCTGCTGGTGTCTCTGGAGTTTCACCGCCTCCGGCTTCTGGAGCTGGTGTCTCTTCACCGCCAGCCTCTGGAGGCGGGGCTTCACCGGAATCATCTACCTTAAGCTTGTCGCGATTTTCATAAACGGCTGGGTCATAGATCTGCTGTATGACATCTATGTTTAGACCATCCTTGATGCCACGTTCCTGTCTAATCTGTACCTCATTTGCCGCGATGTCATCCTTGGTAAGTCCGAGGAAGCGCTCAATCATCATTCTCTTGGAAAGATAACCGGTTTCCTCAATCGCCTTGAACGACGCGATGAGATCGGTGTCAAGCGCGGCTTGACGATACAGAGCGAAGTTCTGTGGTTCTGGTAGCGTAAGCTTGAAAAGTTCAGGGTCAACGCTGATCCCAGTTACCTTGAGATACGTCTTAAACTGCTCATCGAAGGTTGTCTCAACGCACTGCTGCAGGCGAATTACGAAGTTCGCGAAGATGCGCTCTTCCATGTAAGCGACGCCAACCTTTCCGTCGTTGAACTGCGCACCCGGCGGGGCTGCCTCCTGTCCAATCATGTACGACGAAGGTACTCGGAGAGCTCTAAACACCTTCTTGAGGAAGTAATCAAGCTCTGGAATTTCCCACGTTGCACCGCCGGGGAGGGTTTCAACGCGGCTACCGCGACCACTCGCGGTCGTTGGGAAGAAATAATCTTCTTGAATGCTTTCGGCGTTGTACTGAGAATCAGTTTGATTCGCGTTGGCGGTATTGGGCTGGCGCTTTTGCCTAATGTCGTTTCGCACCTGCTCAATGTACTGCTTAACGCGCTGCGGCGGCATGTTGCCTACGTCAATGTAGAATACTCGGCGCTCTGGAGCTCTCACTATGCGGTAGATAATTGCCGCATCTTCCAGCATCGTCAGCTTTTGGAAATCCTTAAACGCTGCCTGAAGAATTGACAATCCAAACGGCGCGCTCTCGCCCATGTCGTCCGACAGCGTGAAGTGGATTATAGCTGAAGCTGGAGAAATTTCGACTGACTCCATCGATGAGCTTACGCCCTTTGCTGTTCCCTTGGCGCTGGCAACTGAGTTCGAGAAGCTGGAGGGACGAATGTGATATGCTTTCTTTTCACCCTCAGCGTTAATTTCAATACCTATCACGCGGGTTGGATCTACGTATTCCCATTTCTTTGTATCTGATGTTTTGCGGAAAAAACAATCACCATACTTGCACAGCACTCGCGCCACGTTAAACACGCGCTTTTCAAGTGAGTGAAATTTTGACCAATGGCGCAGGGCGGCACGAACTGTCGTTACCGTAGTTTCAGAAATCTGTTGATTTTCTTCTGTCTGATAATCAATGATGAACGGCAATCCGGTGCGCTTGTCCTCGTTAGAAAGTTCTTCAGAAATAATGTCTAAGGCCCTACCAACGTCACCGTAATCCATGGCATCGTACTGCTTGTAGCGCTGCAGGCGGGCCGTGGCTCCCTTGAGAAGGTTCGAGAACCAAGCTACGGTGGAGAATGAAGCGTACCCAGCTGTATTGAGATCCATACCATCATCTAGGTTGATGTTAGGATTTTGATATTGTGCCTTGCGCGACGCGGGAGTGACGATTCGCCAATAATCTACCCAAGATGCCATTTAGTTATTCCTTTGAGATTTTATCTTAAGCTGCAGCCATCTGCCTGCCAGTCGTATATGAGGTAGCGGTTGGTATATTCTTGACGCCACCAGCCTTAAGCCGCTCTACGACCACGTTGCTAGCTTCAGGATTACCGTTATCGGATATCATCTGAAGAAGCTTTACGGCTTGAATCATGCTGTCGGCGATCGCGCTCAAATAATCATGAGACGTAGGATCCTGAACAACCCATGATTTATCGGTTGGAGATGCTTCACCAGTCGTACCTGTAGTATTTACTGCAGTCTCACCTGCGCCAGGCTGACCAGGGATTGGAGGTTTGCCAGCTGCCTCACTCGCGTTAACGAAGTCTCGACCTGCTATACCAGCGTCAATAGCTAGAGATGCTGCGGTGCCGACTCCTGGAATAAGGCTCGCGGCACCCGAAGCGACTTCCAAACCTGCTCCCTTGAAATCTCCGCCGAAGGCTCTCTGGGCGCCGAAGCCAAGGGCGGCGATCAAACCAATACCTGGGATAGCTTTTAGGAGGGATTTACCGATGGTTTTTGCACCGATCTTCTCGGCGACCTTTAGTCCACCTTTTTCAGCTACCTTTTCTGCCGCCTTGGCGCCAGATGATTCAACAACCTTTTCAGCTCCTTCTACCGCAGCTGTAGCCGCACCTCCACCGAACAGCTTCTTGAATAGACCACCGAGGTTGCCAAAGCTTCCACCGATTTGTCCAAGGGAACGAGCTGTTAACAGCGATTGAAGCGCGAGACCAATCAGGCCACCGGTAGCGCCAAATATTGACTTGGTTAGGGGATTCGAAAATACAGATGTTAAGGTATTAGCAACGTTACCTAATCCAGCGATAGACTCGCTGCCTTTTGCTGCTGCAGCAGCCTGAGCTAGCTGATCATCCGTGAGTTGATTTCCAGCTTTAGCCGATGCAGCCTCAGTGTTGGCTGCCTGCTGACCGGCGGCGGCCGAACCAGTGAGATTTTCTACAAATTGATTTCCAACTTGAGTGCCGAGAATTGTACCAATATCACCGGTAGCGTTGGCCCGCGCGGTTCTACCAGCTAACCCCGCGGCTCTTTGCTGTTTCAGCTTATCAAACTGGACATTTTCTTCCTTAGTTCTAGCGGCGCCCTTGAGATACAGTCTTTGTATCTGGGCTACCTGTTGACCGTTGAGTCCGGCGATTTGCGCGCCGAGAGCCAACTTTGCAGCATTGGCAAGTTGATCCTTTACAGCTTCATTCTTCTGAGCGTTTTGGGCCTTGATAAGATCGTTAGCTGCCTCCAGGGATAACCCCTGAGACACATAGTATTTTTGCTGTTGAAAGATATCCTTGACGCGCTGGATTGATGCTTCTTTATCCAAGCCCAAGATGTTGCCTTGAACTTCCGATGAGGCGATGAGGGCGGCTGTCTGCTTAGCGTATTCTCCAGCCGTAACGTTGACGGCACCGCGCAGATCGCTAAATGATGAAAGTAGTGAATCCGTAAACTTGTTAACTTGATCACCGCTCTTGACATTTATCCCGGTGGCGATGGCAGCTTCAAATGCTGGGCCAACTACCTCAGCGCCCTGCTTCATCGTTATGCCAAATTTTTGGAAGGTTGCCTTATAGTTATCGGTCAAGCTGTCAAAGCTACCACCGAACAGCGCGATCTGCCGTTTGTTTTGTTGCATGAACTCAACGGTTTCTGAGAAGGACATACCCAGCTTGAATGATTCCAGCGTAACATTTTTGAACGAAGCTGGGACGCCGGCATTGTTGAAGTCGGCGATCTGCTTGACCGCCCCCATCACTCCTTCTTTCATCAGGTCGAAAGATTTCTTAATTGTCGCGGTATCGCCAAGCAAGAATAGTCCACGCTTTGCAAATTCAGCAGCAACTTCTAAACCAGTTAAATGGGATCCGATGCTTGTTATGTGAGAAAGTAAACCACCTACGAGCGTGCTTGAATTTTTTGCTATTTCAGCGAATTTCCTGCTTGCGGCGTTGTTTTCAGCTACATTCTTGAGAAGAGCTTGGGTCAGCGCCTGCAGCTTACCAGCATCTCCCTGCAGAGCATCTATGGCAGCTTGATTAACTTGCCCATGCTGAGTTAGCGTGACCTTTTCAGTAGCACCGCCAACACCAGGTATCTCCAAATGTTGCCCAAGCGCTTCAAGCTGAAGGGCCGCTGCGATCAGCTGCGATTGAAGCTTTTTACCGGCCTCGCTGTTCGCGCTGGTAGTATTGATGAATTGTTCTTGACTAAGCGCCGAGAGGGCTGATAGTTTTCCCATACCCTCGATGCCGCCCAAATTTTCAACTACGGCAGTTTGAGCTTGACCAATCGCAACGTGAAGTCTAGCAAAATCCTGTGGATCAAGATTTTTTCTTATCGAATTCGAATTTTCATCCCACAAGTTTGCCTGACGCAGAAGACCTTCGCTTAGACCATTTGCTGCATCATACATGTTACCAAGCATGTTTGAATATGCTAGCGTGCCGCGCTGTACCTCAGCGTGACTTTCTAGAAGCGCGGCACCAAATAACGATTGGTTGCGGATTGTTTTTCCAAGACCGGTAGTAAGATCCTTGCTGGCCCGTGAAACGCTCTCGATATACGCGCGCGCCTGCGGTAGGCTCTTGCCAAGTAGCTCTCGCACCTCGGCGTCAAGATCGCCAAATGATTGGGTTGATTTGATTAGGACGGCGGTTGCCTTTTCCACCGCATCCTCTTGATCGCCGTTTTCAACCAGCAGCTTCTCTATCGATGTAGAAAGCTTTTCAAGCTTGTCTTTGGAATTTTTAACGGCCTTTACAAATTCTGTAACGCCGATAGACGCTGAACCACCACCTTGTCCGGAATCACCTGGACCTCGACCCCACGCCTTGGTTAGAGCGTCAAATAAAGATTGCTGAGAGGGATCTAATCTTGCCATAGAAAATGTGCTTCCGGTGAAGATGTCTAACGATGTAAATAAACGATACGTTATTTATCCCTGATCAGATATTCACAAAACATAGGAGCCCAGGATGACGACAGAGTCAAACCCACTGCTTGAGGGGCTTAAGCTTCCAGGCAGAATCTTCCAACTTCCTTCACGCGGTATTTTTTACCACAACGGTGAGCTGGATGAAAACGTCAAGGACGGTGAGGTACACGTCTACCCCATGTCGGCCTTGGATGAAATCAACATGAAGAACCCAGATCAGCTGTTCAGCGGAGCCGCGGTTAACACGGTGTTCATGACGTGCATAAAGGGAGTTAAGAAGCCATCTGAGCTGCTTTCGAAGGATGTTGACGCGATAATGCTCTTCCTAAGAACCGTTACGTATGGGGCGTCATACGAATTCATGGCCCATCACGGCTGCGGTGAGTTTAACGGCAAGATAAAACCGTTCAATGATTATTCATACGTTGCAAACGTGGAAGAATTGATCAACGGCATGAAGATAATTGACCCAACCGTAATTACGTCGCAATATACGGTCAACCTACCAACCGGTCAAGTGGTTAAGCTGCGCCCTAACAAGTACCAGCAGGTGCTTGACCTTATTAAGGCAAACGAGAACAAGAAAGAAATAACTGTTGAAGATCAGCAAAGAAATCTGATTATGATGCTGCTTGGAGTTATTGAATCCGTCAGCGCGGGGGCTGCATGGATTTCTGATCCAGTCAAGATTGAAGAATGGATTAGGAAGATACCATCACCGGTGGTAAACAGAATAGCTGAAAAGATTGAAAAGATCAATGACTGGGGATCAAATTTGAAATGGACATGTAAGTGCAAGGATTGTGGCACCGACTATGCCGTAGAAATACCAATCAACCCAGTGTCTTTTTTCACAGAGTAATAAGGGCCGGGGATCTGGACGCTATGAACCGAGTCATCATGAAGCTTGGTTCCGAGATAAAGGGAATAGTAAGATCGGCGATTGAAATATCTTACTTTTCTAGAGGAGCATGGAGCTATCATGACGTGCTCGGTATGTCTCAGGCAGAACGCGAGTTGGCGGTTGAATTCATCAACAAGCGTTTGGAAATAGCAGCTAAATCACCGTCACCTGTTTATTAACCCCTGACCTCAAACACTCAGACGGGGAACAAAAATATGGGCTACCTAGGTAGCCCATATTTTTAAGCTGCGTCAGTTGCAGGAATTGCTGTTATTCCCATGATGTTATAATCTGTTATAACACCATCATTATCTACCTTTCCTGTACCCATCGGGCGCCACGTGACAGAATATAGCTTACTTTCTTCTATCTCCTGATACGTTCGAGCCATGGGCGTATCTAAAATTTTTACATCGCCGACCAAATAGTCACCCTCGATTCTTAGCGCAAGCACTCTATGCGATATCAAGTCAAGTGGAATTGATGGACCTTGCGGTACACCAAGAGTTCCCCAAAAATTACCGTTTTCGATACGCTCCTTAGCGCTTTCAATCGCTTTTTCTACTACGGCTGTAGGATAGATGCGCCCATTGAGATTTTTCTTATTAAGCTCTTGAAGTTTTACAGTTATCATTATGCTGCCTCTGCTAGTGGTGTGCTGACGCTTACGCGCAGCGAAGTTTGTCGTGCTATATGGCTGGTAAGCTCACTGTCTGACTTGTCCGTTACGATTCCATCAACGCCGTCGTGGAGGTGCAAGCCTGACTGTCCAGCTGCATTCCATATCTTGTATCGAGCTGTCCGTTCCCACGCCATGTACATCTTGAATATTTTCTTTTGATTTGCGCGCGTCGGTTTTTCCTTCAAGAGGTACAGGCAGAGATCACGCCGAGCTGCCCTAAACTGCTTCACGATGCTGGAAAGCCGGTTTCCAAGAACAGCGAGTTCAGTTGGAAGCAGCTTAGGATTGGCTTCATTGACGAGCGCCACGGTTTCAGACATACCGCTTCCATTCGTCATCAGCGCGGCGGATGCATTTGAACCATTGGCCAACGACATCAAGATGCGCTTTACGTATTTCATGTTATCGTAGCTGTTTTCAAGCTTGAGCAGCTGCAAGATCTCTAGCCTGAAGTTTAGCTTATCGCTGTCGCTACGAAGGACATCCGGATACCGCAGCTTAAGCTGCAGCGGGCTGTTTTCATATTTTAGCTTAAGATGCTCAACTAGAAATTGTGAATACGCGTTTTCAATATCTACAGTGGTGCCGAACAACGCCTTGCGCAGCCAGCCTGGCCACATCTCGATGGCGCGCACCGGCCACACTGACGTGTCGCGCTGCTGCAAGGCGCCGCTCGCCCTAAAGTAAAAGGTGATGGGAGAGTCCTGTCTCAGTATCCAGGATACCGGAGGAATGAGGTCCTCACGATTTTCTTCCTTCAGTCGAGCTAGAATGTGACTCGCATTTTTCTGCACGTGGACGTAGCTTTTTGTAAGCGCTTCGTCTACTGGTTGAGCGCCTGGGCAAAAATAAATTTCCTTGAGAATTTCCTTGATGGCGGTTAGCATCCGCTTCCCAAGTCGCTTCGGCGTTATGGTTGAAGGGCTTTTATTACCATTGTTGAAGTTGAAGCCGATCTTCGTTACGTTGAAAAATTTATCAAGGATTACTCTGGCATCCTTGACTTGATTGGTAAGGTTGGTTATGAGCGTTTCTTTCTCGACAAACCCCGCCGCAGCCGGATTGCTCTTCATGATGCGATACCACGCGACGGCAACCGATATGATCAACCCCTGACGCTGCTTCCGCTTCCTCCACCACATACCCTTTAGGTCGAAAAAGTTACCAACGAAGAGAGGATTAGATCTGTCTAGCTCGCGATCAACATCCAGCGGATGGAAGGTCAGCATACTTTAGATGGTCTTTTAGTGATTTGATGAGATCGTCGTATGTTTCTACGAGAGTTACGTAATTTTTCGGAGCTCTGGCGCACATGATATCCACGTTACCCTTCCGTTCATATCCCTCTGGGCAGCACACGATAACGCTCTGGCAGCCTTTGCCTAAAGTGAATCCAAGCTCCATCAGGGTAATCGGAGACATCGTTTTTGGATCGAAATAGAAAATAACTATGTCAGCATCAGCAATTTGATCCTGTTCCCAAGTTACCTGTTCGTTAAATTGGGCATTTTCAATGCACTGCACCCAGCTGTTGTCCCAATCATCGCGTCTTGGATTGAGAAGAACAACATGATAATCTTTCATGTCCGCCGCTACTCGAGCTTGCCACGCTTCTGCCTTACCCATCTCAATTGATCCGGCAAGAAAAATTTTCAGCCAGGAATTGTAATGTCCTTGGACTCTATTTGGCGCTTTTATTTCTATCATGATTCTCTTCTAAAAATCACTCCACCGCCGGATAAAGTATTGTAGATGGCGGCAGTTCCATTTTCGTCCGTAAACTGCCATATGGTAGTATTCGATACCCTATGAGGACCGCTGAGCTTCAGCTCACGACATCTAGCTTCCCATGCGTTGTATCCGGCATAATCAGTAGAGGCTGTGTCGGTGAATGTTTGTTCTTCAATCATGTTTTGTTGCCGCGCGTAAAATTCTGCGTATTTCGTTGAAGTGATAATTGATCATAATGGCAGGCGATGTCACGCCATCATTGCAGATGCTATTTGGGTGTTCATCGCTCCACTTCTTTTTCCAAACGGCATCAAGTTCACCTAGATAGGTGAGCGCTTCATCTAGTTCTACCTCGATGAGTTTAGTCAACTCGCTCATGTTTGCCCAGCTAAAACTGATGCCATTGATGTCTTCTTCATGCGACGATAGACACCTTTGGGGCAGTTTGGATTTAGAACGATCTGCTTGTGCTCGACTTTATCCATTACCTTCTCACCCTTATCGTCAAACTTTCCAGTCGGAAATTCCTTCGAGTGAGTGACGGTTCCATATTGTGCCCATGGACCCTTGATAACTTCTTTCTTGACTAATTGTAACACAAGGGCTCGAATTGATTTTGCTTTTTTGAGATTCATTTTTTATCCTGTAAAGAGTAGTTTTCACGTTGATCAATATTGGGAATTACAGGTTGCTCTAGTACATCATACCAAAACTTTGGGTACTTTAGCAGATCATCCAGATAGTTGATGTAGATTACCTTGGCATCCTGTTGAAGGGAGAGGCGAACGGGATGACGGAGCTGTGCTGAATGCGCTACGAAGATAGGAGTGTTGTTCCACTTGAAGATAAGAAGCGGGTTGCGCTTCACCTTAACCGCATCGTCCTCAGCTTCTTTCATCCACTTGAATAGATTGCTGTTGCCTGAAACTAGAGCTGGAAAGTTATCAGGTGTCTTGTATGACTTGCACTCAATCGCGTGGAGGAATGTAACGCCGGCATTCTTTTCATTAACCGGAACAACATCTCCAACAAACAGCTTAAGCGCGTCCTCACCGAACATTTGACCTAGCGTCTCAAAGTTTTTGCCACCAACCCGAGCTCCGGAACCCTGGGTGCGAATGAATTTTAGCGGCGCTAGGGCCGCGGAGAGCTTGTTAGCGACAAGTCCCTCGAACCCGGAACCTTTACTCTTGGAATTAAGCCGCTTCTTTTTTGGTTTTTCTATAATTTGGTCCATATACTTCTAATAATATTTGATGCATTGTGAACCCAGTTTTTCTTTTACATTCTGGGGCTGATGAGTATTCAACACCTCTAAAAAGTATTGGTTTCGCATTTGATGGGATTGAGCCTCTTCTACTCTTCCCAACTATCGACATATTCTTTTTCCGTTGTTTCTTTCTTTCCGGAGAAACATTTTCCCGCTGACCAATCCGCATATTTGCTTTATGAGTTTCAGATTTTGGCTTATCTTTCCAAAAATTCCTTAGGTGAACTTTATGTGCCTCAGATAACGGGATATCTTTTCGATGCCCATATTTTTGCTTACGCTCTTCATCAGACATAGCATTATACATTTTTCTAAGTGTGGCACCTATCTTTGCGCCTATCTCCATTACACGAAGTTTTGTTTCTTCACCCCAGCCACCCTGAGCTCTAGCTATGTTGAATAATCGCTTTCCTTCAGCTCTTAGCTTATCCATCCAAAAGTTTTCTCTTTCAAAGAAAAACTTCTTATTGTATTCACCAAGCTGTTCATGGATTCGATATGTGAATGAATCTTTATCATACTTCAACCATGCTCTTTGAAGATTCCTATTGAAGTGCTTCTGTAGATTAAGAAGAGATACATGTTCAGCCCATCGAGTATGCAAATCCTTAGCGGATCCAACATAGATTTTTCCATTTACGCTACATGTAATAAAATAGATACCGCCCATTAATTATTTATGGGTGGTGCATAAACAAAGGTATCAGGTTCCATCCTCAAAAAATACTGGAGGAGTTGTATCCTCACCAATGTAGTTGCTATAGCTTAACTCGGGGCCAAACTTCTCAATGTTCTTTTCGACATTGATTGGGTCGCTTGATGGATTGAGAGGCTTAAGAATTTTAACCCACCACTTAATTATTTTGCCGTTGGATTTACGTCGAGCGAACATGACTGTTGGACGCACCTTACCGGTTTGATAGAGAAAACTGGTTGGCTCAAGGTATGTCGTCGTGAAAGTAAATGGAACCTCTAGCTTGATATAGAAACCATTCTTGACGAACGCGCGATCACTGGCGACCATACCAAGCTCTCGATTGACAACCTTTTCTTCAAATGCTCCATCGTACTTGTGACCCCAAGTCAGAATTACGTTATCGGGGTATCTTTGACCTTCGTAATAATCTTTACGCTCGAACAATTTCATGCTGCTTCCTTTGTGTTCTTCTCATGCGGTCGTAATTTCAACCGTAATTTTGTTCACGTCTGAAATGGGTATTTTGTGCAGACCAGCATACATAAGTGCCGCTACAGCTTTAATTTTCTTTTCACTGGGATCCCTAAAGAAGCGCTCAATGAAATATTTTACGTCGCCTCGATACACCTGATTTGCGTCAATCATGCTGCTTCCTTTTCGTCTACGATGCGGGAGAAACCATTTTCCTTTCGTACGATTAAGTAACGATCAAAACGACCAACGGCTTCTGGTCTATGCGAGATGATCCACAATCCAAGTCCCTCATCTCGAGACTTCTGCTTGAGGAGGCGGAACACGCTTTCGACGCCTGGGCCGTCGAGTGATCCGTCAATTTCGTCGATGAAGAGGCAGTTAACTCGTGAGTGCAGGTGATGAAGAACATCTCGAAAAGCGAGCGACAGTGAGAGGTTTACTCTTTTCTTCTCGCCGCTCGAAAGGTTACCGAAGTCCAGCTCTCTCCCATACTCTGAAACCGTGCAGCTCATATCATCGTCAAACTTGACTACGTGCGGGAGCCCAAGCTCCTTGGTGTAGTGAATCAATCTACTATTTAGGAATGGAATTGTCCTGTTAATGATGCGGCGCCGGATGAATGAATTCTTATCTGTCAACAACCTGAGTAAAAACTGCTGATGCTCAAGATCTTTCTTGAGAAAATCAAGCTCAGCGTACGACGCCTTCTTAATCGCGGTATTTTTAAGCTGCTCATAGGCGTCAATATGGGGGTTGATAGCTTCGCTTAGATCATTAATTTTCTGCTGAGCGCCGATCGCGGCTGATTCTGCGCGAACCGCTTCTGCGAAAGAAGTAAATTTCATGATGGAGCGGGCAGCTCCGATCTGCTCGTTAATGCTGTCTATCTCACCCTGCTGCACCCTAATTTTTTCATCAAGCGCGATAACGCGATCTTGCTTCTTGTTGAACAGCTCCTGCTTCTCTAGAATTTTTTTATCGGCGCTCTCGTATTTTTGTAGGCAGTATGGACATTTTGCAACTATGAGATGTTCAAGCTCCTCTGTAAGCTTTCGAACGTCGGTTGCCGCGGTAGAACGATCCCGTTTAGCTATCGCAACTGAACTGTTGAGAGGTGACAGCGTTTTTTCTAGCTGATCGGTTAGCGCGTGAAGTTCTTTTTCCTCGTCCATGTTGACTGTTTTCAGGAATTCGATAAGCTGCAAATCAGAAGTTAACGCTTCAATCTGCGCGAAGCGATCGTTTTCCCAGCGATCAATTCGCGCCTCAGCATCGGTTAGCTGCCTGTTGTACAGCGTTATTTGCGCTTCTTGTTCCTTGATTACAGCATCCTGAATCGCGATGGCATTTTCAGTCGACTTGATGATTTCCTTGAGCTTCACCGCCTTCTCAGAAAGCAGGGTGATGTTAAAGAGTTCTTCGATCTGCTGTCGCTGCTGCGATACCGGCATCTGTAAAAATGGCGTGGAATTACCGGAGAACACAACGATCTTGGTGAAGAGCTCATAGCTCATGCCGATAATTTCTTCAATCGCCTTGTCATTTTCGGTAACGGAATCAAGCGTTATGTCATCACCATTTTTGGTGATGGCGATGTTGAAGGTTTCACCACGAGTGCGGTGAATTGTGTACTCATCCTCACCCTTGGTGAAGGTAAGCTTAACCTCCATTAATGTATTTTTGAGGTTATTGGTTGAATTGATGAGGCGCTGCAGCGAGATGTTATCGAATGGCTTGTTGTAAAGCGCGTAGCAGATCGCGTTGATGATCGTCGTTTTTCCAGCTCCATTGTTGGAATTGGTATCTAGGTTTTCGCCGGTAATGTGCGTCGTGCCATCACCTGTTAGCTCGATGGTTGTCATCGAGTTGCCGAAGCTCAGAAAATTTCGGATGACAAGCGTAAGTAGCGTAAGTGGTGCGCTCATGCGTTATAGTCTCTGATAGATATCGATAAGTCGTTCGGCGTCGATGGTAGAAGTTCCGGTAACACCCGTTTTAAGCATGCGCACCACAGCGTCATTGAGCGAGCTTAAGTCGAAATCATCGATTATCTCATTATCACCGGCGATGGCATCTTTCTTTTCATACAAATTTTCTTCAAGGGAAAATTCACGGAGATCCATCAGCTTGGTAATTTCCTCACGAAGCTGCTGAGCTTCAGAATAACCAATCTCTGTGTCGATCGTGCAGCGCACGCGGCATTTAGGTGGGTAGTTGATTTCAGCTTGATTTAGCACGTCGGATAGTTTAACCTTACGGTACTTTGGACAATCTATCCAATCGATGAAATCAACGTTATCATTTTTTGTATCTAGAACGCACATACCACGCGCGTCGTCCCAAGCATCACCGTAATCCATTGGAAAGCAATTACCAATGTACACGATGTTGTCCTTCGCCTGTCGCTTGTGAAAGTGTCCAGAGAAAATGAACTTCGGCCCATCAAACGAGTTGTGCTCGGGACCATGCTCCATAACTCTGTCGGTTCCAGTGACGATGAAGTTTCTGAATTCGAAGTGTCCCATCCAATATGGCAAATTGTTGTACTGCACCAAAAGTGGATATTCTTCCTTGAACATGAACGGAGCTAGAAGAATTTTATCGGCAAGTACTTGAGGTTCGCTAACAAGATTTACGTGTTCAAACTCCTCAAATACTTTTGTTGAGAACACTTTTCGATTTTCTCTGTGGTAAAGATCATGATTGCCTACGATAATGTAAATTGGAAGACAGAGAGAATTAAGCTTACTGAGAGCCTCATAGGCAAAATTCATAGTCATTACGTTGACCGAATTTCGATTCTCAAAAAAATCACCCATGAAAACAACATGGCTGATATCGCTATCCTTCTTAACTTTATCACAGAACCAATTGACGAAATCAAGACAATCTTGATTGTGCTGTATGGAGTTATTCTTTTTGCCAAAGTGGATGTCCGTGAACATCGCTACCTTGTTAAGGGCACCAACCCTAATTACTCGCATGAGTTATTTCTTCTTAGCTGGTTTCTTAACAGCTTTCTTTTTCTTGGGAGCAGATTTAGCTTTTTTCTTTTCAACCGGCTCTGGAATTGGATTGATCGTTACCTTGTTGGTAATTGGATCAACCGTATACTGGCTTGGCTTGTAGGTAATGACTGGGCCTGGCTCACGAGCAGCCCACTTGGGATGACGCGATTTTGCTGGAACTGGTGATTCAACGACATCCGGAGTCCGATCAACAACGAGATCCTCCGGAGACATTTCCTTCTGGTCTAGAATGATTATCTCATCCGATTCTCGTATCTCAACTTCTTCCGTCTTGTCGACGCCACCGTTCATGAAGTTAAAGGAGGGGTTGGAGCCAGCGTCAATCAGAAGCGCGTCGCGGATGTTGCGGTGCTTCTTCTCATCTGCCATGTACTGCAGGAATGAGTTATGGATAGCAGTCGTGTAGAATGAGAAGGGGTTGGATGACTTCTCAGGATTGAATTTAAGCGCGTTGTTGCACAGGTTCATTACCGCGGCGGAGACCATGTCCTCGCGAAACGAATACCCAACAAAATTGGCCTTCCTGGAATACCGCTCGGCGATCATCGTGATCATCCGAATAAGCTTATCGGTAACCTTTCCGAGACCTTTAGCTTCAATTACAGCTGGAAGAAGTACTCCATTTGTGACGTAATGGCCCTTAGTACTAGTGCTTTTTTCGCGTTTTATTTTTGTCAAACTATTTCTCCTGGACGTGACACGCTAGGAGAGTAACTGCAATTATACACAGTATTGTCTCCAATGTAAACAGTGAACTGGTAGGAAATTCTGAACCCATAAATATCTCGTAGACTTCTTTCATCAGGATACACATGAATGATATCGAAAACATAGACGCTCTCTTCGAGAGTCTTGCTCCCGTCGGCTCAAAGCGAGTTGCAGTTGTGATTGGTCGATTTAACCCTCCAACTAAGGGGCACTACGCTGTGTTTGGGGCGGTGAAGAAGTTTATCAGGGAGCACCCTGAGCTGAAGCTGGAAGCTGGACCTGCGGTGGTAATCATTGGGGGTGGTAAGTCAGATGATGACAAGAAGAAAAACCCGCTTAGCGTCGCCGAGCGCATGGTATTTATGAAAGCTAGCGGCAAGGCAAATGGAGTAACTTTCTTTACGGCACCCGACGCCTTTGCTGCGTTTTCGATGCTTCGGGATAAAGGGTACGAACCTATCGTTGTCGCAGCTGGCCCAGAGAGACTGCCAGGATATAAGCAGATTCTCGACAAATATTTCAAAACCAATGATGGAAAGTCCATTGTACATCATTCACTTGCGCTATCACGTGATGAAGATTCAGTAGAAACAAAAAAGAAAGAAAAGAACGCGGCCGTTGATTCAACGCTGACGGGGCTTAAGGATGACGGCGCCGTTAAGCTGGACAAAGTTTCCGCCTCTCTCGCTCGCCGGGCAGTGGAGCTTGGCTACGAACCAGAATTTGCTAAAATCGTCGGGCTTGAGCATAATCCAAAGCTCGCTAAGAAAATGTTTGATAAGATCAAGGCGGCGCTGTGACAATCGCTGACCTACAGGCTCAAGTTGCCACGTCGCAGGCAAATCTTCAGCAATCTAGCACCGATTTGATCGAAGCTCAGACAGCGCTCGGCGTGGCGCAGTCAAATGGATCATCGCAGCTTGAAATTGGACTTGCCAAGGCAGAAGTTAATACTGCAGCAAATTTACACGAACAAAACCAAATTCAACTTAATTCTGATCAGGCAGCGCTAGACGCGGCCGTAGCTGCTGCGCAACAGGCTCAGCAGCCCGTTCCCTCACCACCTCCAACTATAGCGCCAGAAAATTCTCAAGCGCCAGAAATGACAGACCCGCAGAATGGTGAAACAATAACCAACTATGCTACACCATCAACATTCCAGCTTACGGCTGAAGCGGCGCTGAAGGTTGGATCGACAGGACTCACCGGCAGCCTAACGGCGATAACATCGGGAGTTGGTATCGTTGTTGGTAATGGTGTCGCCCACGCCGTAAACACCGCGACTGGTCAGATGTTGATAAATCTTGGGCCAGTACAACCGGACGGAAATACGCTTCCAGTTGGAACTCTACCTACAAGCTCAAGCGACAATACTCAAGCTCTCAAGGTAACCATATCGCAGCAGCCATCTCTCAGCGGCGATGCCGCGGCAGCGCTTACTAACAATCAAGTAGTTTTTGACGTGATGCCGACAATTTCGGAAACGCGCGACGCAAACTACAAGTCATTTACACCAATTCAGCATCCAGGTGAAATTCTCAAGTACGATGGTTCATCATCGAGACAGTGGGGTGTCACAGCGAGATTGATTTCCAGAACAACTAAGGAAGCTGATCTAAATCTAGCGTACATAAACCTTATTCGCTCGTGGACCATGCCATTTTATGGCACTGGTACCGGGACTCCAAATACCCAAACAACGCAATATTTGGGAGCACCGCCCCCAATCTTGACGCTAACCGCCTATGGTAGGCAGATGGTTGGACCAGTAAAGTGCGTGCTGCTGCAGTATCAGTGGACATTTCCAAATGAGGTAGATTACATTCCGACGTCTGGCAGCGTTCCATTTCCTGTTATTCTAGATCTATCGCTCAACCTCAAGGAATCATATTCGCCAGCCGAATATTCCTCATTCAATTTGCTGCAGTATAGAAATGGAAATCTACCAGCCGCGTTTAGCGGCCTCACTACATCACAGGTAAGCGCGCTTGGTAAAAACAACCCAGCTTCAGCAACGCAGCCAATTTCGCCGCTGACTCCATCTAATCAAAATACGCTCGATTTATCCCAACCGACTATGGCGACAGTAGGTCAAGTAGCTGGAGCTAGCAAGCCACAGCAGGCAGCTTCTACGGGTGCCACGACCGCAACGCCAGTATCAACCCTTGAGTCGTTAGCCGCCGGCGCGGCTGGTGGAGGATAAATGGCGACTAAACCAAAAACAATATTGGCTGGGGCACCAATATCAAACAATCAAACAAACAGTCTGTTTAATAAATTCTCGCACTACGTAGCCGGCGGAACAACTGAAGTCGCTAACAACTTTATCGAGTGGTGGGAAAGAGGAATATTTCCAAGAGATCCAACCGACATAGTCTACACAGTTGAAAATTTTTATACTGGTAGGCCTGACCTTATTTCGAATGTATTTTACGGTGACGTTCGTTTTCACTGGTTTATATGCCAGTACAACAACATCATAGATCCATTTGGTGAAATAGTTGCCGGAAGAATCCTACTGATACCAACAATTTCACGCTTACCGCTGATGCTATCAACAAAGCAGGGCGGCGTCAATTCGACAAGAGAACCAGTAAACTTGATATCACCAATCATAACATAGCGAACATATGGCATCACCACAAGATTTTATCAACCAGGGGGCTAACTATCCAAACCCCTTGGATAACTTTAGAACGTATTCTTATCATTTCGTAATGACGCTAGCAAGTACCACGCAGGCGTTCATCGATCAGATAGGTGGTGGGCTAAACAGCATCAGCCAAAGTAATTCCAACCAGCCATCGCCGCTCCTAAACGCGGTGCTCGCGGCTAACGCGCCCGGTCAAAAATTTCACATTGGAAATTCAGACGTTTATCTTATCCTAGATACTCGTAGATTTTCCCAATATTCGATAGTTGATTGGCAGATGAACCACACCTACGGCACTGGTGATAGCGTCAACCCAACGACGCCGGGTGCCACGCACACGATGCAGCTGATAGACACAACCGGTATTTCATTCTTCAACTTGATGATGGATTTATTCCGCAACAAGATAAAATCTACCCGCTTCTCAGCTTTCTTTCTCCTAGCGATCATATTCGTCGGACATAAAGATGATGGTACGACAGAAACCGTAGCTGTAACGTATATTCCAATGACCATATTGACGATGGGGTTGAGCTTCAGCGCAAGTGGATCGACGTTCGATATGACGTTTTGGGAAGCTGAAGGTGGGCAGGAGCGTGGCGGCGCTGGCACCGACCAGCTTAACTACGTTGGTGATGCTAAATCGTTTACAACCCAGAATTTTTCAAATACGGTTGGTGGCATGCTTGACGCGTTTGAAAAGGAACTCAACGTAAGATCGTTAGATTTTTTTCAAAAATACACCAACGCGCTAAACATAGCTGGAAAGGCGGTGCCTGGGCAGCAGCTTGGTAAGCTGGTTCAATACATGATTACCTATCCAACTACAGAACCAAACAACTGGGGAGCATTCCCTCTCGATATCGCGCCGCAGTCAACCAACGTTGAAAAGATGTACATCGCGGCAACGCAGGATAATGTGACGGATAAAAGCGCAGCGGCTGAGATCGCGTTGGCAACGATAACGCCTGGTCCTTCATTCAGCACGATGAAGCTATCTGACTCAACAACTATTCCGGATGCCATAAAGAGAATTCTTGAATCATCATCCAAAATTTTGGCGCTCGCCAGCAGCGATAAGCGCCAAAATGGTCAAGCGATAGCATTTAAGATATTAACCGTAGTGACGTCGGATGACACGTCATACTTGGTGCACTATGACATCTATCCATTCTATCTACCGATAATTAACGTCGACAAGCAAAAATCTCAGAACTCTCAGCCAAATTCTAATTCTGTAACAGTAACGTCTGGTAGCACCAATCAAACTGATGTCAACCAGTATGAAAACGTCATTACGTACAACTATCTGTTCAGCGGGCAAAACAACGCTATCATTCACCTTGACGTAAAGTTTGACCCAGAAACTGCGGTGCAGGCACTTGACACAAACCTTAACATCGGTACTTCTCGCTTTAACCAGCTCGCGGCGCAGGGCCAGAAAAAATCAGCCGTTGCGCAGGGATCAGTTGGAGCTAAGGACGCGCTTAACGTTTACGCTCCGGATTTAAGGGCGAATGACCCAATATTCTTCCCGATAAAATCACTAGCGCAGAAAGACAACAACCAGGATCAAAGAAACGCTGAAGCTATATCTGATGCCATAGCTCAATCCCAGCTAAACATCAAGCAGCAATACACGCAAACGTTTGCAAGCGTTCACTTTTTAAGCAACATGCAGCTTGATATGACGGTTCGCGGTAATCCAAACATCATCAAGAAATTTGCAGACAGAAATACTCGAGGTGGTTATCCACAGCATGGCCAAATTATCAAATCGCCGCAGACGATAACTACGTTTACGCAGAGTGGGCAAAACACAGCTGAGGCAAACTTCAACACGTTTTTAGCTACCGCGGTTTCAAGCGCGAAGGCGGCATACTATGCCAACTACTATTATCCACGCATCGCCGACGTTTTAAGCCCACCAAAATCTATGACCGGCAGCACGAATGACCCACTGCTGCATGGACCAGATGTAGCGGTACATCCTATTTATGTCGTCATTAAAATATTTGCCCCCAACGTAGATTCGACTGGAAATTTCATAGCTGGTGGGCCAATGTTCACCGATGAATTTTTCTACAATGGAGTATATCGATTGCTCCTGGTAGAAACAAAATTTTCAGGTGGAGAATTCACCCACAACATGACGCTGATAACGGATATTGGTAACACAACTCAGAACGATAATCCAAGTGGAACATAATGGCTGAATATAAATCCATACAAACCCCAGCTGAATACTATCACGATAACATTCCATGGATCATGGAAGGGCAGGTGGTTGACACAAATGATCCGAATCAAATGGGCAGGGTGCGCGCGTGGATTCCAGCTTTAGATGGTGAGGATTTTGACATTGACGTAATTCCTTGGGCGGACTACGCTTCTCCATTTGGTGGATTTACCGTCGCGTATCCAGCTGGAGAAGCAACTATTCCCAACAACGCCGATTCCGCATATGGCTTTTGGGCGATACCAAAGATTGGTTCAACCGTATGCGTGTTCTGCATGAATGGAAATCCAACAGCCAGGTTTTACTTCGCGTCAACGCTTCGCCTCCACCGCAACCGTTCCCTACCAGCTGGAAGAAATACTGATTTCAACGGTAGACAGGGACCGTGGGGAGATTCTGGTGATGGTAAGGGTAATTTAAATCCAATCCAACCAGCTTATAACAATCTTCGCACCCAATTTCAGAACAAAACAACGCAATCAGAAGCCATTACGCGCGGCGCCTACGAGAACGCGGTAGCTCAGGGATCAAATAACCGAAATGGTTCCGACGGTTACACCGCGAATCCAGCTGACCCGTCATATCTTGATCCACAGACCTACTGTCTGATAACTCCCGGCCGCGCCGGGATGATAATTCAAGATGACCCACACTTTGCCCGCCTGAGAATGAAGACAGCTGAAGGTCATCAGATAATATTTGATGATGCTAACGAGCGTATCTACGTTTCAACGTCAAAGGGAAATACTTGGATTGAGCTTGATCAAGATGGTCACATCAACATCTTTGGCGCCCAGGCCGTAAGCGTTCGATCTGGCAGCGACCTCAATCTATTTGCCGATGGTAACATCAACATGGAAGCTGGAAAGGGTTTCAACCTTATCTGTAATGCTGGAGATGCGCGGATAACTACGGCGCGGAGCTTTCAAGTTGTCGCAACTCAAAACATCGTTCAATCAGCGTGTGGCATCTTTGACATGGACGCTGAGCAGGGAATGCATCTAACGGCGGCAAAGGATTTGAACGTAAGATCTAATCAAAGCTTTAACGTAACCGGAGACTCCGGCGTAAACGTTAAATCCGGCGGCAACCTTAACATGGCTGCATCTGGCACAACAAGCTTGAAGGCCGGCTCAATTAGGGCGACTGCGCCGGAGGTAGATATCGGTGGCAACGACATTACCATCAACGGCGAGCTCAGCGTCGGCATCAGCAGCTTAGTAACGACGGTATTTGGCATCGGCTTCATGGGTGTCGGCACCGATGAATCAGAAGTCATCATTCAACCCAACGCAACCTCCGGACCAGTTCCTCCAGTTCCTCCAGCTCAACAGGCCTCTGACGCTCAAACCGCCGGTACAGCAACCTGTGCTGAACAAGCCGCGCAACCGTCCGTTGTGCCGGAATTCGAACCGTGGACTAGACCGGTGTCAGCTACGCCTCGTGGCCCCTTTTGGAAGCCGTGATTCTGATTGTTCAGGCTATCGGATAAATACAGGATTCGATGGGGCTAACATATGGCGCAGGCAATTTACAGAGGATTTTCGACGGCGAACTGGCTTGTTTCCAAGTCGTTCGTGTTAACCAACATCGACCTGGTAAAGCAGGATCTCCTGAATCAGATCTATACGATAAAAGGCGAAAGGGTGATGATGCCAAACTTTGGAACTAGAATTCCGATTATGGCGTTCGAACCAAACGACGCAAAAACGATCGGCATCATCGAAGAAGATCTTACGGCCGTGTTCAACTATGATCCGCGCGTCAAGCTGCTCTCGCTCAACGTAACGGCGCTGCCGAACAACAACGCGATCATCGCCGCGGCAAACTTACTCTACATTGAGTTTAACGTGACCGACGTTTTAAACATTGAGGTACCAACTCAATGAAGCTAGCTGAACTTCTACAAGAGAAAAATAACGATGGCATCACGGTGTATGAACCGGGTGGTGAACGTGTAGTTAGGTTTCGAGATCATGAAAAATTCATCAAGCTATGTCTAAAGGAATTAAGATCCGGAAGTATAAGTGAAGTGCAATATTGGGTAAAGATGTGCAAGAATGCCGGTTATAACTATTCAGAATTCAAGACCATTGAGCAGAGCATCGGAAAAATAGCCGAGGGAACGTCAGAATACGGTATAAAAATAGGTGATTTTGGTGGTTTTAAGCTGGTTAAGTTCAAGGACAAGGATAAATTTATTCGGTTGTGCTTGCATAGACTCAAGCATGGAACATCTCAATCTTCTAACGACGTAGAGCAATGGATAGAAAAATGCAAGAATGCTGGGTACGACTATCCAGAATTCAAAACGATTGAAAAGAGCATCGGAAAACTTGGTGAGGCTAAGGGGTCCTATATTCACCCATCATTAGTGGATATATCTTTTGGTGACAGGGAAAAATTAATAAAGTATTTGTTGCGACTGTTAAAGAATGGGTATGACACTGACAGGGTTTGCGGGTACATCAAAATGGCCAGAGACGATGGTTATGATTATCCAGAATTCAAGGCGATTGAAAAGAGCATAGGAAAATAGAATGACAATAATCAACGTATATGCGGCAGAAGCGTGGAATAAAGTTTACACCGCTTTTCAACAGATTAACTTTACAAGCTTTGACTTCGATACAGTAAAGGAATCACTTCTACAATATCTTCAGATTTACTATGCTGAAGATTACAATGACTTCATCGAGAGCTCGGAGCTCATCGCCCTCCTTGAACTGTTTGCCTATACCGCAGAATTGATAGCGTATCGCACCGACGTTGCAGCGCATGAAAATTTCATCTCAACCGCGCAGCGCAAGCAATCTATTCTTCGCCTAGCAAAACTTATTTCCTATTCAGCTTCAAGAAATATTCCGGCTCGTGGTCTAGTCAAGATAAACACCGTTCTAACTGATCAAACAATTTTCGACTCACTAGGCAACAACCTCGCAAACGTGACCATAACGTGGAACGATCCAAACAATACCAACTGGAAAGAACAATTCTTTTTGGTTATAAGCGCGGCGCTAACCGTACCATTTGGGCAACCATCTAAATCGTTTCAAATCGCTGACGTTCTTTTGCAGCTCTACACCCTAAACAATCAAGCTGGAACGTTCACCAATGGTGTATTTCCATTTACCGCTGCTACCAGCACCAGCTCAGTAGCAATGGAATGCGTACCGATAGATATTGATGCGAATGGCCCATTTGAGCGAGCGCCGGATTCTAACGCGCAGTTCAACATCGTGTACGCATCTGATGGTCGTGGGGATGGTTCTGACTTTACTGGATTCTTGATGTTTGTTAAACAGGGAACGCTGCTCCTAACGAACTACACAATCACCCAGCCTACGGCAAATAGAAGAATTGAGCTAAGCGCCATTAACGTAAACAACACCGACGTTTGGGTATATCAAGTTGATAATACTAACACGATAACCCAAAATTGGGTCGCAGTTAACAACCTCGCCGATCAAACTTTAGCGTTTAACACAAATACAAACACGCGCTTTCAGTATCAGATTGAATCACTTGAAAATGACCAAATAGCGCTGCTTTTCGGTGATGGTAACTTCAGCGACACGCCGGTAGGAACATTTCAATTTTGGACGAGAGTGTCGGTCAACCAAGACATCAGCATTCCAAAAACCTCGATAGCTGGACAGGCGATGCCGCTTGTGTATTCTGACAAAACTGGCCTCGCGCACAACTTTAACGTAACGTTCTCGCTAACGTCAGCGCTGCAAAACAATTCGGCATCTGAAACTATCGAGCACGTTCGCCAAGCTGCACCATCAACCTACTACGCGCAAAATCGCATGGTAAATGGTCAAGATTACAACACGTTCATGCTTCAGGATTCTACCATTCTAAAGCTGAACACCATCAACAGAACGTTCGCCGGTCAACCAAAATACATTCAGTGGAACGATGCGTCGGGTGCTTTCCAAAACATCAAGCTGTTTGGTGATGATCTTACCCTCGCCCTAAACACGACTATCGATCTTCAGGTAACTACCGCCAGCTCAAGAGGAATCATCGACTCGTTCATCGAACCGCAGCTACAAACTGACGCGGTCTTTAACACGATGACGCACATTCTAGCTACCACAACAACGGAGCAGGGTGCATTTACGTGGACGACGGTCGGAATAGTAAGCTATCCACGCCGGGTGTTCATCGAGGATAACCGCCCAATCTACTTTGACATCAATGGTTTGCCAGTAGCACCGTACGGGTACAATGCCGGAGCTGTATTTCCAAATTCACTATCCCCACCAAATGGAACCCTCTTGGAAAAAACGGTAATTCAGGGAGCTCTCGATCAGCACTTTTTTGGTGAACCGCTGTCAACCGTTATCATAAATGGAACTCAAGTTGGTGTCGTCCCAGATCCAATTCTTAATCCGATGACTGACGACAAGCTCTACGTTTCTAATCTACCTCGTACGATTGATGGTGTAAATCTTTTTCCGCCTGGAGATACTGGTTCGGGTTTACAGACAATTTCAGCGCAGCAGTATTTTGGTTTGCGCTTCAATCCCCTGCTTCAAACGTTTGGTGGTGGAACCATAACTCTGTACAATCCAAATGATTCTACACCTAATCAACAGTGGGGATATGGTGACGGCGCGCTTAACGGGATAACGGGAAATAATGGAACGATCGTAGGCGGTGTTCCACAACCCGCACCAGCAAATGGATTGATATCATCCAAGGTAGAAACAATTACCATCGAGATGACGTCCGACAACAATACCTTCACGGTTATAAGCAACGTGCGAGGCGCGCTTCCAAATTATGTTCTGTCCGTCGCCGCCTCAAGCCCAAGCCTTGAGCGATATTCAGCTCAAGCTGGTGACGTCGCGGTGCCGGTAGATTTTATCATCTCATCTGTTGGAAATGAATATCAAGCTGGAGATGCATTCGTAATCGACATTAGCCCATTTTCAGCTCAAACATCTGCAATTTCAACGGCGCAGCACGCTACCGCAAGCACGCCTCTCACGCTAACGTCAAGTCCATTTATCGGAATTTCACCATTTCAGGTAATTCTATCGTCAGCTGGAAATATGTCAGGAAACACATTTACCATAGTCGGAACGGACGTTAGTGGAAACGCTCTCACCGTCGCTGCGGTTGGCCCAACCGCGGCACAGCTTACTGTTCCAGAAATTTTCAGAACCGTAACTAGCATCACACCAAGCGTTACCGATTCATCAAACAAGATCAGCGTTGGAACGCTGGTTCAATCTCAAGTTTTTGGTGCCGTCGTTAGAGCGTTTGGAATCAATCAAGCTCATACGGCAAACCTTACTGGATGGTGGCAGCTTATACCTACCAGCGTAATCTTCAGCCTACCACCGGTTGGATTGGGATTATTCCAGGGTGGAGCCAGCAACGGACCCAATTTTGTAGAGCAGATGAATTTCGACACTACGGTTCCTGGACAGGATTGGGTATTTCTGGTGGCTAGAAGCGGACCAGTTTCAGCTCCAACCAGCTGGTCAATCTACAACCGCGACATGAAAATAATCGCGTCGAGTCCTACAACCAAGTTCTGGTTTAACCAAAGCACCCAGATAATTGACTCAGAAACTCTTCTACCGCTCTATGACAAGATACGAATCTTACGCTCAAACATTAACGCTCAGGGACAGCCGCTTGGTCAAGCTGACATCTATGACGTAGTTAACTTTGCGTTTGATCAAAATGGCGTCGTGCTTACAAACAGCTTGGAAATTCTACCAACCGAAACGATTAATTTCATAACCGCTGGAAATGGCACGCCTGGAAATCTGCTGCAGTTTGAAAATTTTGCAGCTGGATCGTATCAATTTACGCTGATAAATGTTACTCCAACTAACCCAAGCGCGCCGTTTATCATTGACACGGTGCCCTGTAGTGATTACGTGTTTGCATCGGGGTTCGATTTAAACCCATACGACACAGCAGATTATGATACGGGTACTATCAATTTGATAAACGAGGGGCTTGATTTCTCATTCGGATCAGGTAACTTCCTGTCAAACATCGTAACAAGCGGTGCCAATTCATTTCAGCTGGCTCGGCAACTATTTGTTCCGGCACCAGCGACGGTAAATTCAACAACCGGAAACTTCGGTTGCAACACAACTACCGGCTTGGACTTCATGTGGCAGCACTTTACACCTAACGCCAACCTGATAGACCCATCCGTATCTAACATCCATGACAGCTACATCTTGACGCAGGGATACTACACCAGCATTCAAAATTTCATCAAGGGAATTACCAACGTAGCGCCATCTCCACCAACGCCGCTTGATCTGTTAACGGCATATGGTCATCTGCTGCAGTTTAAGATGCTTTCGGATACGGTAGTTTTACATCCGGGTAAAATCAAGCTGCTATTTGGTCCGCAAGCAGATCAAACGCTGCAAGCTACGTTCATGGTTGTCATCGCGCCAACGGCAACATTTACATCCCAGAGAATTCAGCAAGAAGTCATAAACACGATAAACACATTTTTCCAAATCAAAAATTGGGATTTTGGAAAAACATTCTATGCTACTGAACTTATCGGGTTGATTCATCAGGCACTGCCTACGCAGATATCCTCAGTGGTTATCGTACCAACGTTCTCAGTCAACTCATTCGGTTCGCTCTTTACCATTGATTCTGGCATCGATGAGGTCCTTCAATCCTGCGCTACCGTAGCTAACGTGCAAATCGTTACCGCGTTGACTCCTACAGTTCTTCGTCAAACCACCTAGGGACTCAAATGCTTCTTAATCAACTGCATGAAAGCGTAACCAACAAGATAAAGAATCTATATGCCGCAAAAGGGCACAGCGTGGTAAAAATTCATACAAGCGGTGAAAATCACATCGTTCAAACCAATCATCCGGAAGGAACGTTTTACCACATAGCCACCGTAAACAAGAATGGGATTAATCACAGAATCACAAAGAAATCCTTGAGCGACGCTAGAGATTGGCTCAACGGTTTGAAGAAAGCGTGATTCCCGAGGTTTATACCGCGGGATAAATAACCTATGACACAAATTCTAGATTTCAACAAGCTCTTGCCCGCATACCTCAAAAATGAGGTGCTGTCAAGCCTCGTTTCAAACTTGTTTAACCGCTTTGTATCTGAAGAACGAAGCGTTTTGGTAGCTGGAACTATCGGCACGCCAGTTGCCGGCCAAGCAATCATTCAGGAACCAACTCTTGAGCGTCAAGAAAATGCGTTAATTCCTGGTCTATTTTACGCGGCAGGAACCGAACAATTTCTGTTCACCTTTGATGATTTCATCAATAAGATCAACACGCTTAACATCGACATTAATGATCTTCGAGCGTGGATAGCTGAACAAACATTCAACTACGCACCGCCGATCAACTATGACAAGTTTATCAACTTCACGAATTATTTTTGGGTTGGTACGTCACTACCAGCTGGTAGTGGGCCAGCGTGGAATCCAAATAATCTGCCAGAATACTATGTTATCGCGAGGCCAGCTCCGACAGATTCTATCAAGATGCCGGTTCGTCTTGCAACAACGGCATCCTTTGGCAACATAAACCTATTCTTCAACGATAGGCCGCCAGAAACATTTACTCTAACCTTTACCGATGCAATCCACTTTACCGTAACAAGTAACTTGGATGCTAACGTTCTGTTTGGTCCCTTCGCCCTAAACTTTGGTACGGGCACACCTACTAATCCACAGGCCGGGGTAACAACCAGCTTTACAATACAAACTTCAGATGCTGGTGTTGCTGCCCCAAGCCTAAATGATGGTGCTCAGATAGTACCACTTGCCACGTTTACAGTAACGACCGGCATATCCAATTTTGCGGCGGGTGATTCGTTTACTCTCTTTATAGAGTATTTTACGAGCAATACTCTGGCGACGCTGAATTCTATATCCCAAATTGGCAAAGGCACGATCACCGGAATAAATTCAATTTTTGGTCCAGGTCAGACACCGCAAGCCATGTTTATAGATGGCATTTCGATAAAGGTCGGTGATAGAATTCTAGTTAAAGATCAGCTTAATACGGTTGATAATGGAATCTACATTGCCGTAGCTGGAGGAAAGTGGCAGCGCTCAACCGATCTAAGCGTCGGTCAGACCTACACCAACATTACCATTTTTGTTGAATCTGGGGCAACCCAGAGCGGCACGACGTGGATATTTACGTCGGGTATTCCACAGATAATAGGCACAACAAATCTTACCTTTGTCAGAGATCTTGCGAATCCACCGACGCCAGTAAATGATTGGCAGACAAACAATTTTTGGATTCATGAAAATGATATTCCACTTTTTACCGATCTCGGATTCACGATCAACAACTCTACCCAGGCACAGCGACCAATTATTGAATATTTGGATACGCTTCAGCTTAACTCGTACGTAGATGGTGACGGTAATCCATCTAACGCAACCACAAATGGCGTCGCCAATATTTTTCAACCACAGGTAAAAACTCGCTTTGGGCAAATACCTCAGTTTGATCTTCTGCGCTATGATGGTACCCATTCTGGATCTACCAGCGGTATCTGGTTTTACGCTGAAAGTCCAAATTACGTTACCGACAACATCCTACAGCGAAGAGTTGTAACAACCGTTAACGGTGATTACGTATTCGGATCTGGTATCGCGGATGCGGCTGGTCGGCTGCTCTACTGGGTAAACGACGGTCAGCTTAACAGCATATGGCAGCCTGGTGTTACCGCCGCTAAAGCATCTACGCCAATATTTGTGGGCGGCAGCGGCAAAGGAAAGCTGTTCGTAACGTCAGTTTCTATGACGGCAGACAATCAACAGTGGACTGCAACCGCAACATCTCAAACAACATTCAGCATAGTGGGAACTAGAAGTGGAGATGTAGGAACTGCAACCGCGTTGAGCGCCTTCACGACCGATGATTTAACCCTGTTCATCGATTTGGGAATTAACCCGTTTGTGGTAGGTGAAAAATTTACGTGGAACGTCTACGCACCGACATCACCACGGTACGTTGAGCAGCTACCAGATGGTAGCATAGTTAATTTTCCTGGTGGATATGCTGCCGATCATGCAAATCCGGTTCCAGTTGGCGCGTGGTTGACACCTTCCCGCATGTTTCAAAACCTAAACCGTCAGACGGCGCAGCAGATAGCCCACGGTGATTTTTTCAATCACGCCGTATCAACGATTGCCTGGCAAGATGGATTTATCGGCTCTGCGTTTGGGGTTAGCAATGTTCGCAACCTCAATTTTAACTCCGGACTTGGTGGTCAGATCAGAGAATTTAGCAGCAACTTTCCACTGCTCGCGTCGATGCTTATCGAGCAAAACATATCACCCATTACGATAATCGATTTTGCAGAGCAACAGTACAACACTGCGCTAGCAAGCATTGATCAGTTCCTCATAAACAATCTTGCAATCTATTTTGCAAGCGTTGGCGCCATAGAAACTACAAGCATCAATCCTTCAGCTCCCGATATTCAAGCTCTAGAGGCATACTTTGAGAAGCTAAGAAGTGAAGATGTAAATCTCACCAGCGTGTTCAGCGATTCAACCGCGGCAGTTGTTAACTGGCCAGCAACTCTACCATACCTTGGGCTACTGCCAAAGGTTGTACCTGGAGTTCAATTTGATTTCGAGCTGAATTCAGCCGTAATCGTGTATCACGATGGTCATACTGCCGTTGTAGCTTCTGATGATCCAGATTTTGATCGAACGCTGGTAAAAACTATAGTACCACGATCTGACGGAACAAAAACCCCTGGAATTTTTTCAGAGGCACAACCACCAAGCCCATACGCCAGGCAGCTGTGGATGAAGCCATCCACGTTTACAATTTCACTGTTCGATGTTGATTTTGACACCGTCGTGATGCCACAAAATGGTTCAACTGGACAGTATTGGTATCAGAGATCCACAAACACGCTATTTGTTTTTAGCGGTGGATGGATACCAGCGCTAGTTACGATAGCGTCGCGTTGGATATCCGTTAACACCTCGGCGATTAGGAACAGCTTGGTGCTTGCTGTCGAAAATAAGCTGTACAACGGTATTCATCCACAGCAGCAGCTCAACCTTAACCTGCTAACAAGCAACATCATCAATTCACCGTATGCACAGCTTGAATTGGCGCAGTTTTCGGCTGAATTCAACCTTGACACGTTTGCTCCAGATTATAATCCTGGCAATGCCTTTACGTGGAACTATAAGCAGGCGACAATCCCATCAGTAGCAACACCTACTCCGGCTAGATGGTTTAACATTTACAGCAAATATTTCGGTTCATTCGGAGCTGGTGTAGTATCAACCGAAAGACCGGATATTCAACCATGGCGACTGCTTGGTTTCACAGATGAACCAGCGACATGGGCCGCGACATGGGCCGCCCCAGTATTTCCAGTTGGCGGCCCAACCACAACCGTCAATCGGCTGACAACGTCAAACACCGCGCTAAGCGGGTTGCAGGTAGTAGATGGTTCACCCGTTTCAAGTGGGGATAGAATTCTCGTAATCGGTCAGGTGGCCCAACAAAATAATGGCATCTACATCGCAGCCGCCGGCGCGTGGACTAGATCTTCCGATGTGATAACATCTACCATGAACGTAACGGTGCTTGATGGATTCGCTTGGGCGAACACAAATTGGACGCTGTCAACGGCAAATCCAATTACGGTCGGCACTACCAACTTAACGTTTAAGCAGGTTCGCGTCTGGAAGCCTGAAATGTGGGCTGCGATTAGCGGCGCTCTACCATCGCTTAAGCTGTGCGTTAACACAAACACCGATGGTCTAATACCACCGTATGTATCTCCAACGCAATTTGCATCCTCTCAAGCGCTGCTAACCGTAATACCTCAAGGTGTCAACCTTGGCTACGCGTTTGGTGATGATGGTCCAGTTGAGCTGGTGTGGAAGAAGTCTCTTGAATTCAACTATGGTTTGGCGCGAAGCTACTTCAGATTATTTCCACTTCAATTTTTGGATGCGGCCTGGGGTGAAACCTATATAAGATCCGGTAGCAACCTACGAGTGGAGAGAAATTTGGAAGCCTCACTTCCATCTTCAAAGTTTCTGCTGCACGGTGAGCGTCTAAACTTGATAAACAACTGGACACCAGCTCAGGCAAAACAACGATTCGTAAATCTAACAAATGGAGTTACGTGGTCCCAAACATTTTCCGGTACCGTAAGCTTCACCGTTACGCACATCGCAAACACTGGAGCTGTTGGCCCGCTAGGATCAATGGGTCCATCATCCACTGTATTTTACGTGTTTGTAAATGGTGTCAAGATTGGATTGATTTACGAGGGAGTTCCTTTTAGCTTCTCATCTGACGGTGTAACTTTTTCAAACGTTACGATTGACGATTTAGGTATTCCATTTGAAATGGGTGATACCTTAGTTGTCACGTTTCCCGGAGACACAATAACGACCAATAACTTCGTAACCAATCAAGATTTCATCTTTGGCATACTGGGATGCGAAGGTTGCGTAAATGAGGCCACTCCAAATTCGACATCAACCGTAACCATAACGGTAAATCAGCCAACATATTCGTTTAACCCAGGTCAAACAAAAATATTCAATGGCGTCGGACAGTGGTTTACTGATTTGCTGCGCTTTAACTTTATCGATACGGATATATCCACGTCTGCTTTGGCATATCGAGGTTGGACTCTAAACCTTGTTCATCGCCTTGGTGCTCTCGTTCGACCAGATTCTATCGACATTAACACGTCACAGGGTGACATGCCAACGACTGCCTATAACGTGATGCTGAAGCGATCCATGAACACTTCTGATCTTTGGATAACCGGGCTTAGAGTTCAGCTTGTACAGATGGGTGCTAGAACTCTTACGCAATCTGGTCTATGGATTCCGGTTGGAGCTGGTGATGATTGGATATTCAGAATTAGCGGCTACAACAATGCCCACCCACAGCTAAATTACTTTCAGCTTGCTACAAATCTTGGAGCTCCATTTCAAGATTTCATAGCTCTCGGCGGTGCTCACACTAAGCTGCAGTGGAATCAATTCACCGAGGTTGTATCAACGCAAACGACGATGCTACCGCTGCAGATAACTGGCATTCAGAATGTGCTAAATTTCATCTATGGATACGTTGGTCTAATACAGAACCAGGGGTTCAAGATAAATGCAACTGATACCCCAATTACAGATCAAGAAACTGGCCGCAACTTGGATTGGCAGCTTGAAATAGAGAAGTTTATCGACACGGTGTATTCCGGTCAGCAAGCTGGACAAGCATATTCGCTAAATCCATTTATGAACGCGCTATTCCTACAGACTCCGACCGGCTTGATGGGCAGATATTCTACATCGGCGTTCATCGACGTTGCATCAACGCAGGCCGCCTACGACGTCGCGGGTAACGCAATCCCAATTAACAACTTGAGAATCATCAGAACGGACGATCAAACTGTAACTCACACAACTACTCCGATTTTTTCGGCCCACGTATTCATTGATCAATTTGAACACGCGATTATCTTCAACAATAACTTCACGTCAGACGTCACATCACCGCTGATATTCAACCCATTTCTGGGAGAATTTTTGAGCAGCGCGTATCTTACCGTAACGCGCCAGGATGTTGCCGACGGAAAACCAACGTTTGATGGTTTCTACCTGAAGGGTAACACCGTCGCGCGCAACATTACGTCAAGCGTTGCCCAGATAAGCAATTTTTACGACGCTGGTCAGACCTTCAACGATCCGGTAACAGCAAAAAATGCGACGGCGCTTCTCGGATTCCAGCTTCAACCATACTTCAACAATCTCAATATAAGCCCTACTACTCAGCTGGATTTTTGGCGCGGGTTAATCCACGCGAAGGGAACAAATTTTGCTGTTGAAGCATTTACAAACTACAAAGCATTTCTTGATGCATCGATAGATGAATTTTGGGCATATAAGCTATCAACATACGGCGATGCTCGAGAAAATACCAGCCCGGAAATAAAGATAAATCCAGCGGATACGGCACAAACGTATACTCAGCTGCAATTTTTCTCTGCATCAGATCCAAATTACTCTACTGTCGGCGCCTTACCGCTATACATTCAAGTTGAGGCCGATGACACAACGCGCTTTGAATTCAACGATCTCGGCACGATTCTCCGCTTTGATTCACAGTCGATAGCGGAAACATTTACGATCACAGCTGGACCATTTCCACAATACGTAACGCTCCAAAATATTTACTACAATGAGCCTAGTGCCTACGCGCCTACTATTGGTGCCAGCACATTTTTGCCAACGCCCGATTTGCCGGTAATGATCACCGCGAATATAGCTAAGGTGTTCGCTCCAGCAACATATACCGTTAATGGCTTTACATGGTTGAATAAAACTAAGTTTTCACCGATCCAGCTGTATGATTATGTCAACAACGTTCGCATCAGGGATATAACGCTTTGGCATCCAGCGATTGGTATTCACGCGTTTAACGCGCTTGAAACCATCAACATGATTACCGATCATGATCCAGCGCACTATAACACCACGACAAACACGACGGATAATCCAAACTATCTTGCCCTTAAACCATGGGCAGATCGTGAAGTTGGCAGAGTGTGGTGGGATACAAAGAACTTGGATTACGTTCCTTACTATGACGCTTCAATTTTTCCAGATCGTCAAACGCGTCAAACGCGCTGGGGATCGCTAGCTGATTACGCGAAGGTGAATTTGTACGTTTGGACAAAGAGCCCATTCCCACCAGCTGAATACAACGCGCAGGCCGCGCTGCAGGCTGGCAATGCATCAATTGACCCGGCGGTTCGTCTATCTGGAACTGTCGGATTTACCAATTTCTATTCATCACAGCGCGTCATAACGATAACTCCAATCGCCTGGTCAGAAGCTGGAGTCGGTAATGGTAACGCACATCCAGCATTTGGTCCAGCGTTCTTCACTAAGCTCTACATTTCGGGAACCAATCTAATCGCTGATACTGGTCGACTCGCCGACATAAATGTTGTAGCTGGAAGAAGTCTCGGCGCATGGAATATGCTCCCAATGAATCTTGGTGGTCAAGTTCCGGCTAGTGAGGTCCTTATCGGCTCAACCGTCGGGTATGATATAGGTTCAGCCCTAGATGGTCCAGGGGTGCCAATATTGACGCCGGCAACAGGCGTTCTAGCATCAGTCACAGTAAACAGCATTGGCAACAGCAGCATTTTTGGAACCCAAATAGGCCAGCTTAAGCTTGTTGATAATAACGATGGTACAACATTCTTTCTACGGATGATGTCATCAAGTGGATTCACTCAAGATGTTCAACTTTCCGATTGGACGTCAACTAACCTTTTGGCGAATTCACAACAGACATACACGTTTGATCAATTTGGCCTGCAGGTAACCGCGACGCGTTCAGCTACGGGAACCATAACGGCTTCAAATCTCGCGATCGCGCTAACTAATCCATCTAACGATATTTTCGTGCGCGAACAAGTTAGCTACACCGTAGTAGTTCCATTTCCATCCAACACCGGCACAACCCTCGACAATAATCCGGCTGATGTTCCAGCATCTGAATTTGGTTGGAAAACTTGGATGATTCCAACTCAGGCGCAGCTTTCTTCGGACTTAATACCCCCAAACAATCAGTGGCTGCCATATCTTGGTCAGCCAGTCACGATACAGGCGACCGGACCTGTTGCTGCGGCGATGGCCGATCCAGCTAACACGCTTACTCTATCAACGGGCATAGTGATAAATCGATTCAATTCATCGTGGACACCGTTTGTTCAGCTTGAAGATGAAGTGCAGATCACAGTATCTAATGGTTCAGCGCCCGTCGTGTTTACGCTGGCAGATCAAACAAGCATTAGCTCCAATAGGCTATCAGTATATGCCAACGGTATTCAGCTAAATCCGTCCGCGTATGTGATTAACGGAAACTTGGTTCAAATCGTAAATATTCTACCAGAAGGTACAACCGTTAGATTGCTGTATCGGATGTTTCAGCCGACTGCGGCCGATCTTGCCTTCAACCCGGCCGTTAAAGACAATCCAATAATCCAAACCCAATATAAGCAAGATTATCAATTCACAAAGCTTGTGCAGCGAAACAGCTTAGGCGCGATAACAGGCACAAATTACTACTTCTGGGTAACAGGAAAAACAGATCCTCTGCCAAATCAGTCGTTCAACTTGGTTCAAGCCTCAGAAGATTTAACTAAGGGTGAAGACACCTATATGCTATTTTCGAGATTAGTTGCCGACGGCAATTCAGTGAGTGGTTCCGGATTTGATTCATGCGCTATATTCGGATTGGGAACCCTGGTGAACGCGGTAAACACGTTTAAGCTTCGCTTCCTACGTGATTTTACGCTGCGCGATGATCCTGAGCAGCTGAAGCTAAAGAACGTTCATACCGAATGGACGCTGATAAGACAAAATCAATCTACCAGAATTCCACAGCAGCTATGGAACGTGCTAACAAATGCCGCTTGCGGTCAAGATGCCGGTGGAAACCAGCTGCCATCCCAAATTCGCATAGATTATGACAATCTGTATGGCACGCAAACGCAGTTCGGATTTGGTAATGGTCAGATATTCGCGCCTATGAGCTTAACGTTGGGATCCATAATCAATACTATTTTGAACACCAAGGTAACCGTTACCGTTGGAAATTCGGTTATTACTGATGACATAACGGTGTTGAACATAACGCCGGAAACAACTCAAGCATCGCTGACAGCCCAATCATTTAGCAGCCCAGCTGTTACGCGAACTACTATGAACTTGATCTACAACACGGCAAGAGCTGCGCAGATAAATGAAATATTTTTCAACGCGCTCAATGACGCGCTTGTAAGCAATTACCAGCTTACAGATATTTTTAAGACGTCGTTACTAACGCTATCGTCAGCGACAAATGTAACTCAGCAAACGCAATCAACTCAGATTAACGAGTTTTACTAAATGGCCGCCAACAACACGATTCAATTTGCGACAAAATCAAGCGCGTATCTTGACAGCCTGATCAATTACGTTCTTGACGTAAAGCCATATCATACCAAGCTTGCGGCATCAGCGGCGGTAGCTGAAGGATATCAATTTTCAGATTCGATAAATGTGCACATCGTTGAAGATGATGATTTGACTATCATTCAAGGTGCAGATCTTTTGCCAGCCGCCGCGATACCTGGTGGCGGAAGAGCTAGAATATCGAAAAGCTGGTGGCGCGATATCATTTCGGATGGATCCACATACACGTGGCCACTTCCACTAATATCGGTACCAATATTTGCTGATCAAGCAAGCTTGCAAAATTTTACCGTTGGAGTTAATGATTACACCGGAATAGCTGGCTTACCAACTGGTGCATTTAACCCACAGCGCTGGGATGGACCAGGCATCACAGACGTACAGCGCAACGGCGTTCACCAACAGGATACCATTGATTACGTTCTAAGCTATGGTGTTTATTCTGTCAACGTGAAGAGTGGTAATTTCATCGAAAGCAATCAGGCCCCGGCGACTCCAATCCCAGCGTTTGTTCCACAGAGCGGAGCTCTCGCGTACGATTCTTTAGCGTTGGAAAATGGTACGGTAACTCACATCGTTCCTGGAACCTATGAAGAGTGGACGATCACTACGACATTTGTGGACAACGTTGCTCGAGTGTACAAAGCTTCAGTCGTAGGATCAACATCCGGCAACATTGGTACGGCAACATTTTCACTGCAGACCACGGCACCATATGCGCCATCTTTCTCTTCTCCAGAAATAACGTTTTTGTGGACTTTTCCTCCAGAAGAAATTATTGGCACGATTACATCGCCATCAACAACGTTCTTGGTTGGCGAAACGATAACACAGGCTGTAACTGGTGCAACGGCTACCGTATTTGCGCTGGTTCCACCAGGTGGTCCACTCACGATAGATGCCGGTTCAGTGACTGGTGTTCCCGATGCGACCCACGCGTGGACTGGAAATACAAGCACGTGCACATTTGCACCTACATCTATTCCAGTAACCGATGAATCGACGGTTGTTGGTGATACGTGGGTTATAACCCCCGCGGCAAAAATAACGGTGTCACCAGGCGCTCCAGCTGAAACATGGTCGCTGATAAAAACCAACCCACTGGCGCTTGAAGCTTCTCCAACATTTATTCCGGGTGCGCCGCGAGCAGACATTCCAAGCATAGAAATACATACCCGCTCTTTGGATAGAACTACAGAATCTGTGTTATGGACATTGACCTTCAAAGGTGACGGCACGTACACCTTGCAAAAGGTGTCGGTTGGCAGCAACTACATCCTAACCATCGATTTAGTCAACGGATGCTCATTTTCAAATGCCGACGTTGCATACACGTTGATTCCAACCGCGACCGGCTGGAATGCCGGTGATTCATTTACGTGGACAGTTAGTGGCACGGTAAATAATTTTAAGGTATATGGCAGCGTATCCGGCTGGCAGGCTGATGCAGCGATAGGCAAATGGTATTGGAATGGTTTTATCGGTTTCAAAATTCCTAAGCTTACGTATTCACCGGCCACGTCAGCAATTTCAGCGCTTGGCGCGATAGCAGCTGGTTCCGGCTACACCAACGGTAGCTACACCAACGTGCCGCTTATCGGTGGAACTGGAGTAGGGGCGCACGCAAATATTACCGTAACCAGTGGCGGAGTATCAGCTGTAAGCCTAACAGAGGCTGGTAGCGGCTACACGATAGGTGATATTCTTTCAGCTCTGTCAAGCAACATTGGTGGAACTGGATCTGGATTTTCAATTCCTGTAGCAACGGTTAAGGGCATAAATTTTACAACCTTGGGGCCGGTTAATTCTGTCGCTGAACCATCCGTTTACACCATTACGTGGACATCATCAACAAGCGGATCTATACCGGCAAAGGCATCGGTATTCAACAACATATACGGATATCGTGAAGGATTGATACAGGGACAGCCATGGGGATACGTGAATACAATTTCAAGTCACGACCCGGCGCCGGTAGATGAACTTGTTGCCTTTCAAATAGATGCTCCAAATTCACTGGTGCAGCGAAATGTCGGTGACACGCCAATCAGCATCTACATAGCTCCGCAGCGAGATGTAGATATCGTGTCAGCATATGATTTGTCGCCATATGACAGCACCCCATACGACGCCGAACGAACTGATATTTTAGAACCATTTGACGTAGATGCTGAAACTTTTCCACTTTATCATGGTCACGGGGCGGTGATCTGGTTTAAGCCACCTGGTGCTGGCGTTGGAACTAAGCTTCACGCTGGTGATTCGGTCGTCATAAACAAGTCATTCACCGACGCTATAAATCTTCAAATAGCCGGCGCTTCCATGTTTCACCCCGAGCTGGGAGCTACCGCTTCGGATTGGATACCAATTAAGCTAAGGTATTTTGACAATGTAGACCCCAACTCTGCCAGCTTTGGAACATTTAGTCCGACATCCGTTGCAAATTATTCAGATCTCGCGCTTTACGCGCAGGGCTTTACAGCAGCCGATCCTACGAGACTTGTATTTTCTATCTTGTCGCCAAGATACCTGAAAACTGATCGAACTGCCAGCTCTACGCTGGTGTTCGATCAAAACTTTTTTACGACCTATCTACCATTTAACACGCATTATTCAATACAGGTTCAACCAGATCAAAGCTATGGTCAGCACGCTAGACTCAAATTTACTGAAAATTTGAATATTGAAATAATCCATGTCTAGAACCATAAATATCCAATACCATCGGAGACAAAGATGAACTCAGCAGCGCTCAAAATACTCGTTAACGGTCACGTTCTCATAAAGGATGCAAAAACGGGTGAGGTTCTCCTAGATAGACCAAACGCTATCCATAATCAGAATATGGCAACCGCGATCGCGCGCGGCTTATCCCATTCAGATTTTTCTCTAGCGACTGGTAACCATCAGATTTATGCTCTAGCGCTCGGTAACGGTGGAGCCACCGTTGATTCGATGGATGTCATATCATTTCTACCACCAAATATTATTGGTACCGGTGCTCGCCTATACAATCAAACCTTTTTTGGTGTTGTTGATCCGGGCGCTCAATCGCAAAATTCGGTTACGTACCAGAGCAATCCGGATACATCATCTATCGTCATCATAACGATGACCATAAATGCCAATGAACCAGCTGGGCAAGATGCTTCAGATTCTCCACCAGATTCAAACTTCAACTCACAGTTTGCATTTAATGAGCTGGGACTTTATACGTTCGGCACCAATGGATCATTTACCTTCACTGGAGCTCCAGCTGATTCGCTGCTGCTAACACACATAATTTTCTCACCAATTTTGAAAACCGCAAATCGTGAGCTTGTGATAACTTATACTCTGACAACTTCTGTGTCGTAAGAGAATCACATGCAGCTTAGCTTCCGGCAAGGAATTATACGTTACCAGACGCCTTTGTCGGGACCGACGCTACTCCAACCGACACCGCTAAATCCGACGTCTGTAGATCTACTGGTAGTTCCTGGATTTCCGGTGCTCGTGACGTTTGCGCATCTCACCGCAAACTACATAATTTCTGAAAATAATACCGTCACTGGAGCGTGGGGTAGTGGAACGGTTGGTTCAACCAACGGTCCGCTACCAATGAATCTGACTGAATATCTCTATTGGGATATTGACTTAGGTTCTGGCGCCCTGACACGCGGCTGGACCCTGCTGGCTCCAATTTATTCAATCAATCCACCACCGCATCCCCAAAATGGGCAGATGTGGTTTGATCTTGTCAATACCGTATGGAACGTATGGCAGCAGCTTGGTACCAATCCAGGCATATGGCTTAACAAGGTTAGATGCTTTGCTGGAACGTATTTTTCAAACGGCGTGCTTGTGCCAATGCCGCTGGGATCCCAGGTGCCGCCTCCTCCAGGCATTGTTGGTAACTTTGCGGCCGGAAACATAATTCTTGGCACAAATAATCGGCCTTTAAAAAATTCCGATGGCACGTTTGTCAACACGTCAACGTCACTCATCGTTCAAGAAACTAGCGGGCAAAATGTTTCACTTGATGCCGTGCTGGCATTTGGTGAAGCTACTGAAAATATTCCGGCATTTTATCTGGTATCATTTTCAGCAAATCAAACCATATCGCTTGCCGATAGCAACGGGTACACGTTTGCCACGTTTGCTAACGGTATCGTCACCTCACCACTATTTTCATCGCAAGCTGGAAGAGTCGTGCTTAACGGTGTCATAACCAATGATACTTGGAATTGGGCACCGTCACTCGCAAACGCACCTCTTTTTCTAGGTCCACAGGGTGTTCTATCGCTAACACCACCCGCCACCGGGGTGATACAGGTAGTCGGATATGTATACGCACCTAACGCGATTGTGCTAAACATTGGGCCGGCGATTAGGATTAGACCGTGACAAACCCACCTAATCCACCAAATACTGTTCCATCAATCGTAAAACCGGTATTCATCGAATCTGATGGTGTGCTTGGTGAGCTACCGAGCGGAGCTGTCATTAATGCCGGTGGTACATCCCAATCGTCATTTACGGTTGGTGGGGTACCGGTACTTTTACAGGGAGCGGGCACCGGTTCACCGGTTAGCGGCTTCGAATTTGTTCAAGCTTCTCCTGTAGTAACGTGGCTGATAAATCATGGTGGCAACACGCTTAGAGCGGTTGCAACGATTTATGACACAAGTAATGAAGAAATATATCCTCAAGGCGTAAAGATAATTGATGCCAACCACGTACAAGTTTCATTTAACGCCCCACAAGCTGGAGTAGCGCTAATAATCCTCTTCTAATCTCACTCATCCATAAATATATCTGACAATCCACCAACAACTCAGATCCCATAGGATGACGCATGTCTAAGAAAACAATAGAGACGCAGGATATCGTTCTTGCTGCAACGCTAAAAGTTCTAGGCTATCGTCTTGACACTATCCAAAAAATTGGAAATAAAGGTATCTTCTTCTTTAACGAAGTAGATGAATCAATCGTCAACGACTATGATTTGGGCAACCTAGTGGTTGAACCCGTTTCGTTTAATTCTGCGATAAAGGCCCTCACGACGGCATCTCGCAGAACACTGTAAACATATTTGGCTAAGGAGCAATTTCAATGAAGATTAATGGTAATTTGACATTCGACGTATTGGGTTTCGGGCAGCTTGAAAACGCCATCATCGAACGTCTTCCATCAGCTCCAGCCACAACGGTTGCTGGTCGCATATACTACGACACGACAACGAACTTCTACAACTACTACAACGGTACTAGCTGGCAGCAGTTTGCGGCAGCTTCAAGCGCCGTATCATCCTTCCAGACAACCCTTTCCGGATTAACTCCATCAACAACTACAACTGGAGCAATCGTTCTTGCGGGTACTCTTGGGCCAGCCAGCGGTGGTACCGGCGCTTCAGCCATTCCAACAAATGGACAAATTCTAGTTGGTAATGGTTCTACATTCACGGTTACCTCGCTTGGCAGTGGTACTGGTATCTCCACAACCGCTGGAGCTGGTACACTTCAAATCAACAATACCGGCGTAACATCCATCGTTGCTGGTACCAATATTTCAGTGTCCGGAGCGACTGGTGCCGTAACTGTAAATTCGACTGGCGCAACCCTAGCGTCAACGTTCGTTGGTTATGGTTCAGCTGGTAACCTTCTTACCGGCACTTCCGACTTTACGTGGAGTGAATCTACAGCAACTCTAAGCATCGGTGCATCCAACGGAACCGGTACGCTATCTGGTCCATCCGGTGGTGGTGGCACTCTGCAGATTCAAGCTGGCGTCGGCACCGCGTCCACGGTATCTGGCAACAATTTAACCCTAACGACTGGTGCTGGTGGAGCAACAAACCAACCATCAGGTGCATTTCTAGTTTCAATCGGCACGCCTGGTGCTGGAGCTAACGCGCATGGTGGCAACATAACGTTTACCGGTGCCTCTACTCCTGCTACAACTTCAGGTGGTGCTGGATCATCGTTCATAGTTCAAGCTGGTGGTGCGTCAAGCGCGGGTGGTGGTGGTAGCGTAAGTCTAGCTACCGGTATCTCTGCAACTGGTACATCTGGTTCATTCACAGTCACAACTGGTACAACCGCCGCGGCTCTAGCTTTAACGATTAACCCATCAGGCGCGCTTGGCGTTGGTACTGGTAACTCAGTTGGTACGGCTGGTCAGACGCTAACGTCAGCTGGCGCGGGTGGACCACCTACGTGGACGACCACGGCAACTACGCTTACCGCTACCCAGGTAGCGTACGGCAGCGCGACAAACACGGTTACGAGCACTCCAGATTTTACCTGGACTGAAACGACTAAAACTTTAAGCATTGGTTCATCAACCGTAGATGGCATACTTACCATCCCAGGAACAACTGGAGCAACATCTCCAAATCTTAACGTCACTGGTAGCGCAAACACTGGATCTGGTCGAGGCGGCATTGTAATTATTTCCGGCGGAACATCGTCAACATCTGTTGGCGGTCAAGTCACCGTTCAAGGTGGACAGGCGTCTGGTATCGGTCAAACTTCTGGTGATGTGGTTATCAATGGTGGTGGTGGTGGTGTCAGTGGTGTTGCAGGTGGTAGAGTTTTTATCACCGGTGGTATAACATCAAGCGGCAGCCTAGGTGGCGGGGTAATAATTGCGGGTGGTCACGCGGGAGCTGGACCAGCGCGGGGTGAAGCTGTAACGATATCCGGTGGTCCTGGTATGACGAGCGGCCCGGGTGGTGCAGTTATTTTGATGGGTGGCACATCACCATCTGGTACCGGTGGATCAATTATTTTGCAAACTGGTGATGTTTCAGTTTCAACGCAGTTCACCATTAATGATTCTGGCGCCCTTGGCATTGGTTCAACACCATCCTTCGGTACCGCCGGTCAAGTTCTAACATCTGGAGGATCATCAACTTCTCCTCCAACATGGGCTGCTCCAGCTGCTCCACTAACCGCAACGTTTATCGGCTATGGAAGCGCTGGTGGCGTTCTAACCGGTACATCCGATTTTACGTGGACCGACACAACCGAAACGCTAGCGTTTGGTAACACTTCACTCGGCGGCAACATCGTGATGGGTTCCAACATCGCGCTGACGGTTAAATCTGGTCCAAGCACCGACACCAATCCAGGTCGCGCGCTTACTCTAACTGCCGGTGCTGGTAGCACCGCAAACAATACGGCTGGCGGCGTTGTAAATCTTACCGCCGGCGCGGCTGGTGGAACTGGTAACGGTGGTGCCGTTACGGTAGCTGGTGGAGCTGCAACTGGTACCGCTTCTGTAGGTGGTGCCGTTACGGTAGCTGGTGGAGCTGCAACTGGTACTGGTGGAACTCAAACTGGTGGTGTGCTAACGCTTCAGGGTGGTAACGCGACAGGTTCTGGTGGTAACGGTGGTGGTCTAAATCTTGAAGCCGGCGTTGGTGGTTCTGATGGTTCTGGTGGTACAATCCAATTCCAAACCGGCGCGACATCACTGTCAACAAGAATGACAATTTCAGCTGCTGGTGACGTTACAATCAACACCCCAGCTTCAGGCACGGCGCTTACGATCAATGGCATCAGCGCCGGAACTGGAGTAAATCTAGTTTCTGGTGCGCTTGGCCTTAACGGTTCAGCTGGCACTAGTGGACAGGTGCTAACATCGGCAGGAGCTGGTGCCCTTCCAACATGGTCCAACGTTGCTAACTCAATCCTCGGTACTGCTAATCAGATCAATGCATCTTCTGCAACTGGTACGGTAACGCTAAGCTTGTCCTCAACTCTTGTCGCTCCAGGCTCGGTAACTTCTACCGGCAACTTGACGGTAAATGGTCTAACGTTTGAAAGCGCTACAACTGGCATCACGGCATTTGCGGGTGGTGGTCAGAGCGGTGCCACACCTCTTACTCACTCATATAACGTAGTTACTACCGTAGCTACCGCGAATGACAGCGTAGTACTTCCTGCATCTGGTGTCGGTCTTGAAATTTCCGTAGTTAACTTGGGCGCTCATACGCTAGCTGTATTCCCAGCTGGTGGTGACCAAATCGACGGTGGTGCAACTGGTGCCGCCGTTTTGATTCCAACGGGTGGAACTGCAACGTATCAGTCCGTTAACTCTGGTAACTGGTACACGATTGATCCAGTTATCGTAATGAGCGGAACCGGTTTGTCGGTAACGTATTCACCAGGTGAAACGATCATCTCTAACACCGGCGTAACGTCGTTTGCTACAACGCTCGCTGGTATAACAGCTTCACCTGTAACTGGTGCCGTTGTTCTATCTGGCACCCTAGGCGTTGCATCTGGCGGTACTGGAGCTACAACGCTAACGACGGATGGCATTCTATTCGGTAATGGTACTGGCACCGTCGGTGTAACCGCGGCTGGTACTCAATTTCAGGTGCTACAGGCTGGTTCCGGTGGAACACCAGCGTTTGGTGCCGTAAATCTAGCTCAATCTGCAGCTGTAACCGGTCTTCTTGGTCTAACAAATGGTGGCACAAATGCCAACCTCACACCAGTAGCTGGTGCTCCAGTCTACAGCACAGCTTCTGCCCTAGCTATCGGTACAGCTGGTACAGCTGGTCAAGCGCTAATCTCTGGTGGTACCGGTGCTCCAACGTGGCAGTCTGTATCATCAACGCTAACAACTAATCAAATTCTCGAAGGTGATGGTTCTGGCATGTTCGTTGCCAACGGTGCATCGTTCGTTGGCACTGGATCATTTTCAGGTGTGACGCTGCATGGAACAGTTACAAGCCCAACTGATGCTGCCACAAAGGCATACGTTGACGCCGCAAATAATGGTCTATCATGGAAAACCGCCGTAACCGCGGGAACCACGGAAAACTTCTTTACTCTAACTGGAACAGCGCCAACGTATAACAACGGTGCTTCTGGAGTCGGTGCTACGCTGACAAATGCCGGAACTCAGGCAGCGCTCGTACTTGATGGAATCACGCTATCAACTGGTCAGCGAGTTCTCGTAAAGAACGAATCCAACATAACCAATTCAAGCGGTGTGTGGAATGGTATATACACCGTTACAAATACCGGATCTGGCTCAACTAATTGGGTATTGACTCGCGCTACCGACAACAACACTCCAGCTGAAATGGATGCAGCAGCGGTATTCATCACGGATGGTACAACTCAGGCAACAACTGGTTGGGTGCAGTCTACACAAGACCCAATAACAATTGGTACAACTAGCATTCTATTCTCCCAGTTCTCTGGTGGATCGGTCTTTACGTTTACGAGCGGTTTGAATACGGCTGGTAACGTCATAAGCGTTCGCACCGATGGTGTAACAACATACATCGATGGTCTAAACAACGTTGCCGTAGATTCTTCAGCGACAGCTGGTCAAGTGCTAACATCATCTGGAACACATGGCACAACAGCTACGTGGAGCGCTGTAAATCTTGCAAACGCAAATGCCGTCACTGGCACCCTAGCGGTTGGCAATGGTGGTACCGGAGCTACAACGCTAACGACTCACGGTGTTCTACTTGGTGAGGGTACAAGCTCAATTGTCGCTACGGCGGTAGGTGCAACTGGTACCGTTCTTACTGGTAATACCGGAGCTGATCCAACATTCGTCGCTCTCAACACGCTCGCGGTAACGAGCATCGCTGGTACCGCAAATGAAATCGCGGCAAGCAGCTCGGTTGGTTCTGTAACTCTAAGCTTACCGTCGACGGTTGTTCTACCAGGTTCATTGGAAGTTACGACAACCGCGAAATTTGACGGTTTGACCTATCAGAGCACGGGCATGATAACGGCGAACGGCACAACTCAAGGTGCCGCGGCTCCGCTAGGACATGAATTCTGCGTTGTAACCGCAACACCGGGCAATACTGCTGTATTACTTCCAGTTCCAGCGTTTGCTGGTGCTGAAGTTACCGTAGTTAACGTTGGCTCGATGGGAGTATTGGTATTCCCTGCAAGTGGAGCTGCCATCGACGGTGCTGGTGCTAACAATTCAATAAGCGTACCAGCTGGTGGTACCTGGACTGGTCAAGCATCAACCACTACCCAGTGGTACTCAATCGACCCAGTCGTTGTAAATGGTATTGGCATTTCAGTTACCTACAACAACGGTAACACTTCAATCAGCAACACTGGCGTTCTATCGTTCAACGGTGGAACAACCGGTTTGACTCCTTCAAGCACCATGGCGGGTAACGTAACTCTCGGCGGCACGCTGGTAGTTTCCAACGGTGGTACAGGTGCAACCTCATTTACCTCTGACGGCGTTGTTTACGGTAACGGAACCGGAGCGCTGCAGGTAACCGCGGCCGGTACAACTGGTCAGATCCTTGTCGGTAACACCGGTGGCGCACCGTCGTGGGCAAATGCATCAACGACAGCCGTTACATCTTTCCAGACAAGCCTTGCCGGTCTTACACCATCGACCGCAACAACTGGCGCCATAACGCTAGCTGGCACCCTCGGTCTTGCAAGCGGTGGTACTAATGCAAGCTTGACGGCTACGGCTGGTGGACTAGTTTATGGTACAGGAACAGCCCTAGCGGTTTCAACCGCTGGTACTACCGGTCAGATAGTTCTATCCGGTGGAACTGGTGCCCCAACATTCCTAACTAATTCCACGCCGATCGATACCGATGGCTCTGGTACGGTTCCATTGGTTGTTGGATCATCATTCAACATCTTCGGTACACCGAATGAAATTACAACAACGGCGGTATCATCTCCAGCTGGCGTAACGATCGCAATTCCAACCGCGTTCATCGCGCCTGGTTCTGTAGAAGTAACGACAACGTTGAAGATTGATACAAATACGGCAAGCGCCTTCTTGTTCTCTGACGCTAACAGCAACGTTGTCGCATCAGCATCACCAACCAACGGTCAGCTGTTGATCGGTTCTACTGGTGCCAACCCAGTTGTTGCCAACATCGTGACCTCCGGTTCTGGTATCTCGGTAACGAACGGTGCTGGTTCAATCACCCTTGCGAATACCGGCGTTACATCGCTAGCTGGTACGGCCAATGAAATTACAGCCTCAGCTTCAACTGGCAGCGTAACTCTCAGCGTTCCTTCAGCGTTCATCGCTCCTGGTTCTGTTGAGGTAACAACAACGCTTAAGGTTGATACCAACACCGCTAAGTCATTCGTATACTCCGATGCAGGCAACAACCTGGTAACCACTTCAGCGCCAACCAACGGTCAGCTGCTGATTGGTTCTACTGGAAATGTTCCAGTTGCAGCCAACATTACAACTACCGGAGCTGGTATCTCAGTAACGAACGGTGCTGGTTCAATCCAACTTGCAAACACCGGTGTTACATCCATCGTTGCTGGAACTGGCATATCGATCTCTGGTGGCACTGGAGCTGTAACAGTCAACAACACCGGCGTTACATCATTCCAGACATCACTATCCGGATTGACACCAAGCGCATCTACTACGGGCGCCGTGACTCTAGCTGGAATTCTAGGCTCAACATCTGGTGGCACTGGCGTCAACAACTCAGCCGCTGTCGTTGGAACTGTTCTAGTTGCTTCTGCTACCGGAGTCTTTACAGCTTCTCCAGTTCAGTTTACGTACAGTTCAGCTGCAGATGCTGGTGCTAAGAAGGCATACAAGATTAACCACAACCTCAACCAGGAATGTGTATCTGTCGTGTGCTATGATTCAACGGTACCTGCCAGCTTTGCTGTCAATACAACCTCTACCACATCGTTCACCATCGCGGGTAGCGATCAAACGGCAATCTTCGTGAATGGTTTCCAATTTGCGGTAGTTGGCTCTACGAGCAATGATGGTACGTGGACGGTATCAAGCTCGGTATTTACCGGAGGTAACACCGTGATAACGGTAACATCCGCGGTAACAACCGGCGGTGCTCTTGGTACGATCTACGTTGGTCCAAGCATGCTGCTTCCACAGCAGGTATTGTTCGTCGATGCAAACAACCTTATCGTTACGCTAACTTCAGCGATCAACATATTCGTTGTCATCGAGGGTGTACCTGGTATTACACCAGCCGCTCATGGCTAATGAGCTCTAGAGCGTCGTACAGGGGCCGACTGACCTTTTAATCAGTCGGCCCCTTTTACTATCAGATAGGAGATAATATATGGGATTACTTTCAGATCTAATTCCTGGCGTAACAGAAGTCAAGATGCTCATCGCGCTCGCCTGCGTAGCTTTAGCTTTGGGCGGTGGTTTTTGGATTAAACATGAGTGGGATTATTTTCACCGCCTCGAACAAAACAATACAACGCTAACCCAAAATAACAAAATTCTTCAAGAAAACAACGACGTGCTCAAGGCAAATCTAAACACGTGCACTGGCGTAAATTCTACAGATCAAGCTACAATCGCCGGGTTAATTAAAGAACGAAGCGATGCTCAAGCTGCAGTTACAAGCTTAGCAGCCCAGCAAAAATCAAACGTTGCGGCAATTGGTGTTCTTGGTAAAAAGCTTTCCGACATGGAAAAAAATGCTGCAAATGATGGTCCTCTAGCACCAGATCTTCGTGAAACTGTTCGCGGCATCGAAGGAACAAAATAATGAAAAACATACTCATCACGCTAGCCCTCTGCGTATCTCTAAGCGCGTGCATCCCAGCGCGCGTAAAACCGGTTCCACTTGAGAAGCAGATCATTACCCAAACTGAATACGTTATCAAGATTCCACCAGCTCAGCTAATGACTCTACCAGCTCCAGTAGCACCTATCAACGTTGATACTGCAAAGCAATCTGACGTAGCGGCGTGGTTGCTGCTTAAGGAACAGTACACTCGTTCCCTTGAAAATCAGCTTAAGGACATAGCTACGTTTTTCACTGGGCAACAAGCTCAGCTTGATCAAACCGCTGCAGCTCAGAACATTCAGCAGAAGCAGCTGTCTGATGCAGCTCAAGCCGCGGAAACAGCCGATGCAGCAAAGAAGAAAGTGGAAACAAACTTAACGCAGAAGAAATAATGAGTTGCAGCTGCACCCCTCCCGATAGAACACCGCTGTGGGCCCCGATACCAGAATATCGTCAGCCAACGCAAATTCAAGTTGGCGAAAATCTGGATTGTTACATGCGGAGAGCAGGCTCGGTTTCGGGGCTGAAGAATGATATCGGTGGTACAACTCCAAACCTCATCAACAACACCTCACTTACGTCTGATCTTAACGGGAACGTCAATGTTACCTTCAAGCTTACGCCAAGCTCCACGCGAACAGCAACAGGTTGGCAGATAGCGGTCAACGGCAGCTCAGGATTATCACCGCTTACGGAACTATCATTCAATACGCTAACTGGATTGCTAAGTGGAACGGTCTCCGGCGCGAATGCTAATAAGCTTTACAAAGTTCTCATCGAGGTCAATGACGGCAGCGGGTTCATCGATTCGCGCGAATTTAATTTCTACCCAAAGATTGGAACAAAATCCGATACTGTCCAGCTTGTTTTCCCCCTTGTCGGGACAACAAGCTCCGAAGCTCACGTTACCTGCGCGTTTGGTCCAAGAACACCTCCAGCTCCTGGAGCCAGCACCCAGCACAACGGCATTGACATCGCGATGGTTGATCATTCTCAGGGGTTTATAGTGGCAGCAGGTGATGGTGTTGTAACCAAGGCTGGTCCAGCGATAGGTTTTGGTAATTGGATAGTCATCGAGCATCGCGACTCACAAGAGAACCTTGTAGCAACTACAATTTATGGCCACATGAATGATGGTAACATATATGTTACCGTTGGTCAGCTAGTATCAGCTGGACAAAAAATAGCTCTTGAAGGAAACGCTGGCATTGGAACCGGCATGCATCTTCACTTTGAAGTTCACAAAGGATCATGGCGAAATCCTGTTGATCCTATGGCATATTTGAATGGCACAACTTCAGTCGCGATTGACAATGACCCAGCTGCTACAGTTGATGGTGATCCAGCTCCAACTGGATTTGAGAACATAACAAATTCTAACGCTGGATTGACAACAGGAGAGACAGCTGCAGCTAATGCTGATTGTCCGCCGGTACTACCGCAAGATACGGCTGTTCCAGTTCAGCCTGATGGAAATCCACCAACGCCTCCGACCAACAACATAAATTCTCACAGATCAGCGTGCGCGCCTGCAATTACTCCAGATGCAGCTGAAGTTATTAGCGCTATACAGTCGGCGTGCGCGTCAGATGTTACCTTGACACCATTCGATGCAAAATTTATACAATCCGTCGCCACTATAGAAAGCAGTTTAGATCCATTCGCGAAAAATCCAACTAGCTCAGCAACTGGCTTATATCAGATGCTGGACGCAACGGCTGTTCACTATTATGGGATAATCGGTGTGCCACCAACTTGCGCGAACCGCTGTGATTCTACGCTAGCGACCAGAGCGTATATCGCATTTTACAAAACGGAAATTTTGCCGTTTTGGACGGCATACCAAGCTGATAGCACTAAGATAGCTGGAAAATCAATCGTCTCGACGGCGTGGTCTAGTCAATTTCCCAACCTAAACCAGGGTGATTTTCAATACGGCTTGGTTCACCACGACGGGGTCGGTAACGCCGCGGCAGGAAGGGATTTGGGTGGTGTAGCTTACTGGAGAAGTAGAGTTACGTGAGATTGTGAAGAATCTCTATAAGCGGATAAGCTTCTTTGTTGTGAAATCGTTTCCAATATTGTGGGTGTGGAGCCGCGATAAAGTCGTTAACGTCGTTCTTTCTAAGCCAAGCTGCTGCCTTACCACCTAGCGCGATAATCTTTTTCGGCTTCATCGCTGTTGCTAAGGCGATTGGATAGTACTCACCGTTTTCATCAGCGCTGTTAATCCACACCAGCTTCTTTTCCGGTATCTTTTCTTGTTCAAGAAGTAGATTCAACCAACCAGAACAATGCTTAGTTGAATAGAAAGGAGTGTGATGGTAATACGGTTCCTTCGGCGCGCTTGGACCCGGCCGATCGCCGACGAGAAGTATCTGCTTGCTCGCGTCGTGCATGTAGCCCTTTACGAGCTGCCAATGGTACTTTCGGAGCTCCAACCTAACCAGCACATCATTCTTTTTCATCACATCCAGCTTTGGAAATGGCTTCACGCTCGAAGATCCATTTTCCTTTGCTTGGGCTCTCTATTCGGTTTTCCACCCGCTGCGATATTGGCAAGACGGCGTGATTCATTTTGCGCCGAGCGTTCTGCTTTCACCCGCTCCTTAGCGAGATGATCAAAACGAGCATTGACTGCGGCCATATCTTCCGCCACACTTTCGTATGGGATATTGTACACGATGGACAGTGCCGTGCACATCTGATAGGATCGATAATCGTGTGGATTAGCAGATCTAATCTTCTCAACGATACTGATGACAGCGTCAGTGTAGGATTTCATGTTAGACCCACATCGAGAAGATGGAAAAATATTTCAACCAGCGATGACGATAAAACGCATCAAGAGCGCTCTTCCGAAACCAGAAAGGATTTAACAGCAGCGCAAGATGAATAAGGCTGACTGATGGCAAAACAGCGACCATCAGTAAAGATGAACAAAGCGCTGCCCAAAATTTCATATCGTCTCCACAAGCTCTTTCAATTGAAGCATCTTATCACAAATATCAACGCGGTTACACTTTCAACCTGAAATAATGAAAAACGCACGGATCTTATGCTCTATACAAGACACAGAATTTCACTGTAAACGAGGCGATAGGAACACCTGATAGTATAAATCAGGCTGTGATTTGATCACTAGAGCGCACGATTAGTAGTGACCGGCGAGCCACTCTTGCCACTTTCCAGGAAAATTGACGGGTTGATACAGCCACCGTCCACCACCCTGGGTGGTAATAGCCACGTTAAGTTTAATCTGATACAAATCGCTAAGGAGGATAGGAGAGATGACGGTGATAAAGTGCGGTCCAGCTGGAAACAGCACCAGCGTTCCGCGCTGTGGAACGAGGCTAAAGTTATGAACTGGGAATTCTAGCTTACCACCAAACACTTCATGCCGAATATCAAGCGGAACGTTGTCGTTAAAATCCTTAAGCCAGATAAATCCAACTAGGTCGACATCTTTGTATTGAACCCATTTTTTACGGATGTATCTGGAATTCTCACAGCCTGGCTGCTCAGCTGGATTCTTGGCATTTTCCGGATAATACTGAAATATCGGCTTTTCTAAACCTCGATACACGCAGTTATATCGCTCTTCAATTTCAGGAACGATAGTTCGAAAGCGCTCTGCAATATCCTGTTCCCAGAAAAGATTATGACGCTCAATTTTGATCGGGCGACCATCCTTGTCTACATCCGGCTGAGCGATGTGGATGCTGTCCACTATTTTCTCGCACTGCAGCGGAGACAAGAAATCTTGTACTACGGTAAAAGGACTATGCATATTCGCTCTCTATTATGTGATATCGATCAACGGATTTTAGTGGTACTTGATGTATGCAAGTAGCGTGAGAACAGCCATTACACCACCAGATACTGCGCTAACCATAACCATCTTTCCTCTTTGGAAAGATTTCCAACGTTCTAGCACGCTCACTCTGCCATTTGTTTTTGTTGTTTGCGTTTCAATTGCATTCAGCTTTAGATTAGCATCATCGACTTTTTGCTCTACTCGTCCCTGCGCGAGTTTCATTTCCATAAGCGTCTGCAAAATTAGTGGTTCATTTTCCATTTTTGTATCCATGTTGTTGAGGCACGTTGTGGGGATATTTATTTTAACGATGGCGCTATGCGTATATTTATCAAATAGTTACGCCGGTTACGCAAACTTTTTAACCATTATTTCGTCAACTAAACTCGCAACGTCTTGCCCAAACACTACACACGAAGCTTCACCATCGTCACATTGCACAATTTTGAAAAGAATTGGTTGTATATCGGAATTAGTTCCAACAAAATCAACCAACAATCTGATGGACATATAAGTGTATTCCGGAGCATTATTGCGCACATCGACGCCAGTAGTACGTGAATAACCTCGAGTTGGCGGCATTTTAAATGACATGCCACTATACGAAAATGAAATTAGTTCACCAGTTGAACTCAAATCTTGCACCTTGAGAACTGTAGCTGGTAACATCCGGTCGACGCTAAATGGCACGAGGCATGCTGAAGAAAGATTTTTCAACACGACCACACCTTGCTCAAGCGTTGGTACTTCTTGTGGATTTTCAGAAGCTGCGATAACGCTGTCAGCTGGCAGATCAATTGTTAATTCGGGTGTGGATGGCGTGATTTCAGCAGGAACATCTGACGCGCTCTGATGCGCGGTGATGACCATGTGTCCATCGGGGGTAGTGGTAGCGTGAATCGTAAGACCTAAACCTCTAAGCAGCGCTTCGGCGGCATTAGCGAAAGATTTATCCGCGTCACCGCCGGGTGCAAAGGTTGCGTTGATAATTACAGTCATTTCTTTTCATCATCCTTTGGAGCTGGAAGCGACCTAAGGTCTTTGTTATCTTGGGCTAGCGTAGTTTGCATTTCGTCAACTTTTACCTTAACCGTGATAGCCCGCTTATTTCGCCACACGCTTAGGACGGCTACAGAACCAGGCTTCAAATTACTTATAAGCAGCGGCATCTGAGAATGAATTTCAATGGGAGAGTTGTTAACCGACAACACGATATCATCTTTCTTCAACCCGGCCGCAGCTCCTGGTCCGCCACCTTCAATGCTAGCTAGCTTGGCTCCACGAGGTCTGTCCAGCCCACCAGCATCTGCTTCCTTTTGATCTACAAACTGTATAACGACACCGATTCTACCCCTAACTACGTGACCAGTAGCAAGCAGCTGCTTTTCAACATCTATCGCATAATCGATTGGAATAGCAAATGCAAGGCCGTTAAAATCTCCACTGTTGCTCCAAATTTGAGAATTGATGCCGATAACTTCACCAGCCATGTTAACTAGAACTCCGCCGGAATTTCCATGGTTAACGGCCGCGTCTACTTGAATGTACGGTTCAAGCTCACCGGAGCGCATGTATCGATTGTTAGCGCTAACTATTCCGGCTGTAACCGTGCCTTCAAAACCATACGGTGCCCCCATGGCTAGAACCCACTGCCCAACCTTCACAGCAGATGAGTGTCCAATTCTAACTGTCGGAAAATTCTTGCCGTCAATCTTTAGCAGAGCGATGTCAGATCGTTCATCGGTACCAATTATTCTGGCGGCATACTCACGATTATCTGAAAATCTAACTGCAATTTTTGTAGCTTCATCAACTACGTGATTATTTGTAATGATGTAACCATCGGTAGTTATGACGAATCCAGAACCTTGCATCGTTACGGTTTTTGGTAGCTGTGGTTCCTTGGGAACTATCGGCTTAGAATCGTTGGGAACGATCTGAAAGAAAAATGGTATTAGATTATCTAATCCAGGGGAAGCTTTAGCTGGAACCGTAACAAACACCGTAACAACGGCTGGCATCACCTCATCTACTATCGGCGTAAAATCGGGCAAACCGCCTTGGATGATAGTTTGGGTGATATGAGCTGGAGGTTGATTTGTTGGCGAGCAAGCGGCGATGCCAATTGCTAGGACGAAGGAGGCGAGGTAGGTCAGTAGTTTGTTCACGTGGATCACCTCATGAAAGTCGTTGATAGAATTCATCTATTCGAGCGATCAGTGGATCAACATATTTGGTTAAATCCACGATAAACTCTTGTGGAAAACCTCCAGCTGATGTCATCAAGATTACACCATCTGTAATTTCAGTACCAAACATCTCATTGTGCATGATGGAGTACGCGCATATTTGAAGCTTGTAATCCTCTATCTGCTTTTCACCCTTAAGCCGCATCGACGTTTTGAAGTCGATGATGCTCGGTTTACCTTTGTAAATTCCGACGCAGTCGCACCGTCCAGCTACCGCAAGTAGGTCAGAGTATAAAGCAATTTCCAATCCCCACAGCTCATCAATTTTCTTCAGCTTAAGCTTGAGCGCGTTGAACCCCGAGATTTCTAACGGTTCAAATGCTTCACCTTCGCGGAATAGTTCTTCACCCTTCAAAAAACGCTCTATGAGCTTGTGAACTTGTGTGCCATTATTCGCGGCATCACGCGTTACCTTATCTGCCTTCTCTCTGCCTAGGGAGGTTCTCCACTTCTCCAACGAAGCGGCCTTCTCTTCCGGCATCGTTGTTCCCAATATCGTTGTTACTGATGGCAGCCAGCCTGAAGGGGTATCATATACCCTCATTCCTAATTCATTGCGTGATGATAACTCTGGGTAGGCAAACTTCATGTGTCTTGATTATATCCTAAGTCACTAAATTTTTACACTTGTTTCAGCGATGATGGAACCGATCAATGAATATCCTGATGATAGGTTCGTAATTGCTAACGGTGAACCGCTCCCACTTCCTGCGTCAGAATCTGGTCCACCGAGAGATCCAGCTGAAGCTGATCCAGGAGAAGCACCTGGACTGGATTTTAGCCCGGCGGCAAGAGCGTCCCGCGCTCCCTTTATCTTTGACAGCACGCTTTGCTGCTTAGCCGCGATCAAACCTGGGGAATTATGACCGATGAGCGATTTCATTTGAACGGTAAATGAGTGCGTCGAATTTAAATCATAACCAATCGCCGACAATATGTTTGCGATAATTTGAATCGCCGGATTTGCAAACGTAGGCGTTGATTTTGGTGTCGCAGGCGCGGCGGTCGCCGTTTGCGTAGTAGTCGTTGTTTTAGCCGGAGTTGATGCACCGCCACCAGATACTTTGAGCGCCGCGGCTAAGGTTGATGCGGCACCGCCAAGCTTGCTTGCTACAGATGTTGACCGAGCGACAAGCAGCCCAGGGGAATTTTTGTCTATCAGCTGGTTAGCTTGATATGAGTATGCTCGACTTGCGCTAATGTCGAAGCCCATCGCGATTAACATATCAGCTATCGCCTGAGCGGCTGGATTAGCGAATGATACCGCCTCTTGAAGCTTTACCGATTCCTCAGTGGTTTCTTCTTTTTTCTTCTTCTTTTTCTTCTTGGATTTATCGACTAGCTGACCAAAATCATCACGCTCTAACCCCTCATCATCGGTGGTTTCATCTTCATCATTGTCCTCATCTTCATTATCGGAATCTTCATCGCTGCTCGACTCAGTATCCCCATTATCATCTAGCTCATCATCAGGTGCTTTTAGTTCCTCCTCATCCTCATCGCTGTCGTCATCGTCAATTTCATCATCTTCATCATCTTCTTCTGGTTCGTCAAGAGTCAATTCTTGGTTGATTTCTCCATCACCAGCTGTATCTGCATCATCTGCATGTTCTGGCTCAAGGTCGAGGTTTATGTTGGAATCATCGCCGTCTGCGGTAGGCTGCTCGGTAGATGTATCTACTGGACCAGCTGGAGTTTCATCAGATTGCGGAACGGAAGGTTGCTGTTGAACTTGCTGTTTCAGCGTATCAGGCCACTCGACATCAACGATGTCAAAGCGATTGGCAAGATTGTTTACAACTTGCTCAAGATCTGTTTCTCTTCCCAACATGTCGGCCAGAGCCTTTTCAAAACCATCAGCTTGAGATGCATTGACGTAGATTTTAGTTACCGATCCATCATCTGCCTCCATGCCAAACGTTACCGTATCAACCGCGTCGTTTATTTCATGCGCGCGGTTAAGATATCGATCTACGGTCATGGGAGTTATTTTGTCGATAGGTGATTGATTTCTAGCTTGATTGAATTCAACTTCATTTCCAGCTGGAACATCAACATTGGCCGCAAATTTCATGTCAGAAAGATGGGCGAATCCATCTTCGTTAACCGCAGAAATTAGAGAATATTTTTTCTTGTTTTTAGTCACTGGAATCCTACTTAGCAATTTAGCTTTTGATCCGGTGCCAGCAAAACCCGGTCCTATCGCGCCAACAGGCATCTGGAAATTTCCGATAGCTCCAGCTGAAGTTGTCGCAGCCCCAGCATCCTCGCCGACGCGCTTCTTTCTTTCAGTTGGTTCCTTTTGGACTATTGGAAATTTAAGCGGCCGTACGAAATTACGAATTTTTTTGGTTACCATTTTGTTACCCTTGAGCATCTTAAATGGATTTGCGTTAGGTTCTTTTTCGGAAGGCTCCTTGAGATATTTTGAAGGATCAGACATACGCGCCTCCTTACCTCCAGAAGATTTTCCACCTAAGCTACCACCACGTCCACCAGAAAATCCTGGACCTGTGCTACCGTGCCCACCGCTAAACGCACCACCATAGCCAGATCCGCCTATGGCACCACCTGCAGCCATAGCTCCATTACCTGAACCCATGCCGCCTGCGGCACTAGCACCAACCCCACCAGCTTCAGCTAGTGGTTTTGACCAAACCTTTTTGGTTCCAAGATATACCGTCGCTACACCCTTTACTACATTCCAGGAAACTCGAGCCTCAGGATTTTTATCTTGAAGCTCCTTAACCTTTTTAAATGCTTCGCGCTTTACGCTGTCGGCTTCATTTATCGCATCTGCAGAACGGATTAATTCAAATTCTTCCTTCACCTTTGATTCTCCTTCACTGAAGATCTGACTTATCGTCTTGCCATACAGCGCCATTATGAGGTCTGCTGCCGTGCGACTATGCAGAACGTTAGAATTTACTTCAGCTATTTCTTTCTTTGTTTCAGCAAAGGCGGTAAGCGTTCGCTTCATGATCTCCGAGCTGATACCAATTTCTTTACCGGTTTTAAGTTGAAGCTTAAACTCACCAGCTTCCTTCTTGAATCCCTGAAGAATAGTGTTGACCTCCTTCACGACACCCGTTAGAATGCCGGAAATTTTGGTGCGGACAGCCGGTAAGCTGGTAATGCTGAGATGTTTAGCAACGTTAAGGGCTGTAGCTGCCTCATCAGAACCTTTGTATTGAGAAATATAGCGCTTCATGGCTGATGATAGAGCCAGCTCATGCGCTCCCAATAATTCAGCGATTTTTATCTTCGCTTGACCAAAAGCACCACCTCGCATCTCGATTGGCGCCTTCTCATCAGTCGTTCTTACAAGTCCCGAAATGTTGTTGCGAACAGCGGAGTTGAAAGTGTTGATCGCGGTAAACACATCCTTGTCAACGATCTTCGTTTGACTGCCGGTAACTGGGTCGCGAACAACTACACCCTCAACGCCGATGTCCTCACCCTTACCAAGCTTCTTATCCTGAAGGAACGGTTTTATCTTTCGCACAAAGTGATTGAGCAGCAGCTCCTTGATCGGATTCTTGAATTTATCCATGATGTGCGCGTTTACCTTTTCGCGCTCAGCTTTTGCCGACCCACGCTGCTCCTTTGGAACACCGGTAAGAACAAGTTCAGCTACTTCAGCATTTGTCTTATCCGGAAATGCTTCATTCTTTTGGGCCATGTAGGCTTTCAATTCTGCAAGCATCTCTAGCGCCTGCTTTGTGTTTATCTTTTCAGCTTGAATTGGAGCTACGTTTGTGAACTGCCAATTAGATTTTTCACTTTTAGCTTCAAGCTTATCACCATCTGGTGATGAAATTACTTCGGACTCTGCCGAAACAATCTTATCCTTGAGCGCGCCTGCTAAGTTGCTAACTCGCTCATCTGGTGTGCCATTCACTCCGCGCAGAAGAACGATGAAATTTTTTCCATCGTGACCGTAGGTTACGGTGTTGGGCTGACGACCAAACAGTACTTCAATTTCAACCGTATCTCCGGATTTTAGATACTTTCTAATTATCGGCTCGACCTTTTCCAAGGCTACGTGGGCCGCGCGGAATGAGTTAGAATTGGCTGTTGATGGATAATCATCAACGCTGTAGAACCGACCACGCTTGGGGGATTTACCTTCTCTAGATGTAAAGAATCCAGCATCATCGATTCCAAACCGAAGTGCAGTTCCATCCAGTTTTTCAGTTATAATTTTATCTTTCAGAGCTTCTATTGTGCGAATGAATTGCTGAGGTGGCAAATCTTCAATATGATCGATGCCTTCTGTCAATACTATTGATTTTAGGATTTGCATTTCATTCCCCCATTCCATCCATCAGCTTCGAACTGTGCAATCAAATTAATCGGTATTTGTCGAGCAACTCCATCTTTATTCATCCATCGAATATTTTTCATTCTATTTGAACGTTGAACTCGCATTTGTGCACTCTTAACAGGATCTTCCCATACCTTTTGAGCGCCTATTCTTTGTTGTTCGCGGAGTGGACCAGATACCCAACGCTCAGTTGTCTTACGCCTCTGAAATTCCCTCACTTCTGGTTTTGCCCAAGCTCGTCTACTCATTTCTGCTTGAAATTCTGGATTTCTCCAGGTTCTGTTAACAGTGCGATTTGACACCTCTGTCATAAATTTGCGGTATTCTGGATCTTGCCAACGCTTAGTTTGAAATTCGGATGCCGCTTTTGTAATGCGCTCTACAAATTGTGGATCTAACCAATGAGCTGCTTTCATCTTTCTCATTTTATCTACAAATAATGGATTCTTCCACATCTCAATATTGTGCTTTATCACTTGCTCGGATGTCCATCCATGTCCACCTGGTATAAGATTTAAACAGTCTGGATTTAACAGCATTTCTTCTGTTACAAAATTTGCTTCAGCTGCATAAGCATCATTTTCAATGTCATGAGTTGATAAAATTTCTGATATCCACTCAGTTGCTGGATATTTTTTGAAATATTTGTGAAGCATTACTCCAGAACCCTTATAGGTTCCATTTTGCACGGCTTCGGTCACACCTTTACCGCCATAGAATTTTCCTGTTCTATGACGCGTAATGTATACGCACCACTTATCAGTGGTCGTGTTCATGAGATGTCCGTGCATATTGTCATGAGATATTTATGGTTCAGATCACTACAGATACAAAAGCGGACCCGTGAGGGTCCGCTTAATAAGTCACGCTAAAAGGACTTAAACTGCAGCTGGAGCAGTCGGTGTAGCGTCGTTTGCAGCTGGAGCTGCAGGCGTCACATCAGCTGGGGCAACCGGAGCTGGCGGTACTGGAGCTACCGCGGCTTGAACATTCTGTGAAAGCTCAACATCGAGGGCTCGAATAGCAGCTTCAGTCTTTGCAAGAGCAAGACGCTCTTCCTGTAGATCATTTCTCCACGCGGTGTGAATAGCGACAAGGCGCTGAATGTTTTCGTTGAAACCTGATACTGGATATTCCTTACCATCAACTGTGATTGTGGCTGGGGCTTCGATCTTCATTTGTTATTATCTCCGAGAAAAATATTGTTTTACGTGTTCATCAATCCGAGGACTCCATCATTCCCCTGCGCTGTTTCCAAAATGATCGGTGATTTCTTTTTGTTCAACTGCAAGCCATTTTTAGCTTTTTGCAGTGAGCTAATGAGCAGAGAAATGGGATCCCAACCCAATAAAACTCGTCGACCAACTCCACGTGAGTTTCTAGACTTCAGAACTTGGAAAAAGATTTCACCGGCGGCCCGCATCAGGTCGTCCTGTTTGACCGCTATCGTGTAGTCGGATGTATTTACTTTGGAACTACCACCTTGCACATCTGATTGATCAAGCGTTTCTGATTTAGCGGCGTGCTTTCCAAGCTGAGAAGCAGAGACCATTACGCAATCGTAATCAAATCCCAAGCTTCTAACTTCTTCAGTTACGTACTTGTCCTTGATAAACAGATTGTCGTGAGAAACTGACATGGTAGTACCCATGATGTCGAGGTAATCTACAACGATAAAATCGGGTCTAAATCCAGTTGATTGCTCAAGCTGCTGTAGATATGATCGAATGTCGTTGATGTTGGTTCTATTTTCCGGCATCCTCTTGACGAAAAATTTACCCATATTTCCAGCTGAACTTTCGATAGCAACTAGAACCTTCTGCATCTCCCGCAGCAGGTTTTCCTGTGAGATTAGCGAGATCATGGAATCTAGTCGCTTAGATACAACTCCAGCCCGCATTTCAAGGGATATGTAGACGCCGTTATAACCCTGGGCTAGAAAATTCCTGGCGAGGTTAAGCATCGTCATGGACTTGCCTCCTCCAGAATTTGCGGTAAAGACGATAAGTTCCTGCCTAGCAACCCCACCGCCCAGCATCTCATCAACCTCTGCCCATCCAGTTGAAAGCCGAGCTTCAACTTCTAACGTCTGCTTGAGCCGCTCCTCAACGTTTTCAAAGTAATTTATGCCAATGTCCTTCTGAAGACCGATCGCTACGGCTTCCTTTAGCGCGGGAATGATCTTTCCAATCTCTCCCTTTTGAATGAATTCCATCGACTGAATAACGGCTTCAGTAGCCGCCCTGGTCTTACAAAAATCTTCCATCTCACTCGCAACGTATTGAACGTCCGCGCGGGTTATCTTTCCGCTATCTTCCAATATCAACCCGGTTTCAGCGCGAAGAGTCGCAAGCTTGGGAACGTCCTTGTACTTTTCGAAATAATCCTGAATGAATTTGACGCTCTTCTTAAGCGAAGGGTCAAAGTATGATGGCTTGATGATGCCAGCTGTAAGCGCCAACAGATCTCGGTTTCCGGCAACCAAGCTTAGGATCAGCTTTTGCTTTTCAAGTTCCACTAACGCTTCCTCCAGTGCCGAACGGCATAAGCGTATGCCTCTTCGTGGGTCTTACCTTCGTTTTCCAAAGCTTGATTACACATCCCCTGTAAAACCCTGATTACGAAACCGGATGCCAATGGTCCGTAGATGCAATGATCGAGGACTTCTAGAATTTGGTAGGCAGTTGGTTCGTCATCCCACTGCTCTATGAGCGGTTTCACGCATGCGTCCAGCTGGGTGTCCGGTGCTGCCAATAAATGGTTAATCAGTCCACGCGGATTGTCCGCGGTCGCTCGAGATTCAGTCGTCATATTACCTGCAATATTTGTTAATCAAGAGGTGAGCTTGATCGCTGTTATTTGTAACGCTCTTCTTTAGCTCGTATATCGTGTATAGCAGACCGAATTTGCGCACGCTTTGATTGAGATCTTCTGATCCATCTGGAGAAAATGCTATTTCCCACCCTCTAGTTAAGACGTCTTCGGCTAGATGCTTACCATTGCTGTCTTTATCTATCACAAAAACTAGCCTGCGCGCGGTCTTTGAAAGTAGCTCAATTTTAGCTTCATTCAACTTGCTACCTAGGATAGCTACACCATTCACCATCATCGCGTCAAACACTCCCTCTACTACAAATAGTGGAGCGTGGGAATAGCTGTTTAGCTGATCGAAGTTGTACATCACGGCATCTCTACCAATCGGCGCGTTGTCGTAGCGCTTCTTTTCAGAGTTGTCTATGTGTCGTGCCTGCCAGTAGATGAGCTTACCATCTCGGTAAAAAGGAATGATGATTCGGTTTAGAAATCTCGGCTCAAGAGAAAAGAAAAATTTGTACCTGTCAAGATCAATCTTGCGCTCCATGAGATACGTAACTAGCTTCTGCTGATAATCTAGAAATTCTGGATGACCAAGAGATAGAGATTTAGGTGGAAGTTTTACCGTGGGTGTTGCCGTGTTGATCTTGGTCAACTTTGCCAGCGTGATCTTAGTGTCTTCTTTTTCCTTCTTAACGAAGAAAGTGGTGTTGACTACCGCGCTAATCTCGCTGTCTTCAATTCCATATGCGTTTAGGATCCTACGGAAATTCTTTGAGATACGGCCACCGAACTCTTCATACTTGCCAGTAGTTGAGCAGTTCCAACAATTGTACCCAATGCTGCCCATGTCGAACTTGAATCCCGCGCGCACCTTGTAGTCGTTGCATACTTGGCACTTGAGAGAGAAGAATCCCCTTGAGTCCGCAGTTCCTAAAGCAATCTTTTCGTGTATTAGATCTTCAAGCTTCTGGAGTTTGATCAAGCGTATAGCCGGGAGGTATTGGTGTTAGCGTTTCTTTCTTATTTTTGTAATAATTCATCTCAGCCTGTGCGATCAACCTCATACTAATTTCCTTCCACGCGAAATAGCGATAGCATTCAAACGCCACCTGAGACATCCACATGGACACATGTGAGGCGCTGAAAGATAGTTCTTCCTTCATGAGAGCTTCCGCGTGAGTGCGGATAGGTTCATCACCAATTACGCCCGTCGACGAAAGAACTTCGTATCCATTGATGATTTTTATCTTCTCATCGTCGTCAAGTTTCTCAACGTATTCTTCTATTTTATTGGCCATTTCGTGCTATAACTCCAATGTGTGCCATGACGCCCATTGAATATGGGTCTGTTTTAGGATCTGTTTTTCGAGCTCCACCTGCACCCTTGTTGTACGCGCAGGCCAGTGAAGCCATTGTATCATAACCGCGCTCACCAAGTATTAGCAGATACTTGCTAGCTACGGCCATGTTGAAGTGATCATCATCTACAAGCTTCGCGATAATCTCTTCGTCAGTGTGGGTGTTAAATGCAAATTGCTCCCACATTTCTGGATAGCGTCTTAAAACTTCCCACGTCGCTGCCAGCTTGATTTGCGACACTCCGTAATACCGCTGGTTAGGTTTAAGTCCGAATTCCTGCCCAATTACCTTGTATCGCTTCAAATCTCCAGCTAACGTTTCTTGAAGGATAATTCCCTGGAGAAGCTGCGGATACTTATGACCGTCTCTCTTAGCGATGTCAAAAGCTAGTCCAAGTATCTGTGATTGTCGTCGTGTGGGATGTTCCGGGTATTTTATTTCGTAGCCACTACCGTCGTTGGGTGCTACCGGGATGTTCACTTGCGGAGGAGGTGATTGAAATAAATTTCCTACCACAACTCCAACTACAAACATCGTTAACACTGAAACCAAAGCGCTGCTAAGTTTCATCTACATCTCCTTCCTTATTAGGGTCGGTCTGTCGTTAGATTATAACACGCAACCTCCGTATAGTACACAGGGCTTACGTTATGTTAAGTAAGCCCTGTGATTTTCTAACGCGAAGCAGATTATGACTTAGGAACGAATACGCCAGAAGCCTTGTCTAGGTTAATTTCAGCTGGGTTGGTGCCGAATTCGGTACCAATCAGCTTGTCAGAACCATACGCCTGTACCTGCTCGAGAGAGCCAGTTACCGCGCGAGCACCACGAGGGCGCTTGACCTTGACGTTGTTGCTGTGGAAGAAATCTAGAGCGTTCATGCCGTTTGAAAGACGCGCCTGTGAGAGAAGTTCCCAGCACTCATACTTGTCGGCGTGTTGTGAGGATACGATTTTCTTGATGCGACCCTTGTCGATCGTGTGGAGGGTGTCGATTTCTACGTAGTAGATTGAACCATCCTTGAACTTCTTAACAACCAAAATTTCCTTGAGCAGACCCGAGTCGTCGATGTCGCAGAGAAATACATGTGGAAGGGAAGTTTGAGATAATTCGATTGTGTCTTTAGCCTGTGCCATGTTGGAGTCTCCTATTGCTATTTGGGGATGACGTGCTTACGTTTTGAAAAACCCCATACCTGGTAGGTACCTGGTATTTATAGCGGAGACAGGATGATTGATCAGGATAAATATCCCATAAAATATTGTGAGATCATTTGATGAAAGATAAATTAATCCAGCTTAAAATATTGGGCGCAGATAGAATAAATGTCAACGCGCAACGAATGATTCGTTGTCGACCAGATGTACTCGAAGAAATAAATCAAGCAACAAAAATACTTACCTCTGCCTCTCTTAAAGAGAGATTACATTTCATCAACGCCGAACTAATTGAGCGTCCAACATGTCAAATATGTGGGGGTGCTGTTAGATTTGAAGAGAGAGGAATCCCCAGATACAATAAAACGTGCTCGTCTGACTGTACTCAAAAAATGATTCTACAAACTATGGGTGACACTGGAATAGCAAATAGAGCCCAAAAGCGTGCATTGAGTATGTCCCAGGAAAAATATAATGCGATGTACATTAAGGCGCACAAAACGAAAATCGAAAAGGGTCTACATCTACCAGATGCTAAACGATCTAAATTCGAAAAATATCGATCGGCCTGCATGCGCGTCACCTTCAAAAATGATCTTACGTTATTAGAACATTTCGAGCGTCGAGGACTTTGCGGCGTGCCTGGAGCATATCAAATTGGATCATCTTTTGTCTATCAAAGATGGATTTTTACAAAACATAGAACCCGAAATAATAGGTCACAGATGCAATTTGAAAATGATTCCGTGGAGGCACAATTGTAAAAAGAATTCTAAATCAACTTTAACTAAAGAAGAATTATTCCATCGAATCAAAATTCAAGCAGCTCTTTCTTCTTAGCGATAGCTTCCGTTTCTTCTCTATGCGGAGAGTTTGTTCCGGTTACGGAAAATAATTTTGCGAATTGTGTAGAATTTTCTGCTATCTGCTTCAAACCATATTTACCACAGAATTTGGTAAACTGAAAAAAATTCCACTTGCCATGATTTACCAACTCATGATCTAGCGTGTCGCTTATTACCTTCTTCACGCTTTCTGGTTGAGCGCTGAGATCCATGAGCAAGATATTTTCATCAAAGAGATCTCCAACGCGATAGGTTGTTTCCAGCTTAGTTTCTGGATCAGTAAAGCTCCACGTTTCATTCATGATCTTCGTGAGCTCATAGTCATTGTTGAGACACTTTAGCAGGCGCTTCTTGAGCACGCGAGGATAGGCAGGAAACACGTTGTCACCCTTATCACCGCGCATGCCCTTCTCGAACATGAAGAAGATTGAATCATCTACTCCGCAGACGTCGATTAGATTGCGAGGTTTGCCGGTATCTGGATTGATGAGCTGAAAATTCTTATACTTGAGTAGTTGAACAAAGTCCTTGTCGCCAGAGATACCGATAACCTCATCTCCGGCTTCGGTGAAGCGCTGAACGTACCCAGCGAAAAGATCGTCACCTTCAAGGGTTGGTGCAGATAGGCAAACTAGCGAGGTATGATTGCGCGCCAAATCTTCGAAAGCCTTGATGAGCTCAAAGAAGGGAATCATCGATGGATCCTTCACTCGATTAGCCTTGTACACCTTCTGCGATTTGCACGCGGAGGATTTGGTGTATTCTTTTCGCCAGTTGTTAAATCCTTCAAACGTCATAGCCACTTGATCGGGCTTGAACATCTTGTAATATTTGTTCAAGCTGTTAAGCGCCATATGTAAAGCTAATCCAGCTCGCTCTTCAGCCGTACCAGTTTGGTTGTATTTGCCATGCGCCGCGGCAACTCGGAAAAGGAGGTTAGCCGTGTCTACTACCATTCGCTTCATAGATTATTTTTCCAATTATTTCTTATCGTAGTGACGAGCTGGGAAGCCGCGATTGCGGTCAAATGCTTCGAGCGCAGCTATGAGAAGGCTTGCCGCCTGGAGGATACCTTCGCGCTGCTCCTCGCGCGATGCCTTCATCGTCGTAGCATTGCTGAGATAAATGTTAGCATAGGCGGCCCAGTCATTGATGGTGTTTGCATCATCAAACTTTGTTCCCCATTTCTTATCTTGATGGGTTCGCTCTGAGCGAATTTCGGTGAGAATTGTTTCTAGCGTTGGCACGTTGCGTTCCTCTAGCTCAACCAGCTTGATAGTATGGGTTCTCATAGCCACAGCATGTTCTGGCTGAGATACAAGTATCCAACTACCACATTCGCCATCATGCGCGTGTGGGTTACCGCACATCTGTCTAACACCACCCAACTTTTTGCTTTGTGATGGGCGTATTTTAGCGCACACGGTCACATTCATGTTTAACCTCTTACGAATTTGTTGGCTTCATCGGTAAGATTTGGCGTTGCTTCCGGATTTACCGCTGCAACTTCAGAATCTGGATTCATGCTATCTGGAATCATTCTAAGCTGTAGAAAGAACAGCTGGATGGTTTCCTCGTCAGTCTGACCAGCCATACCTAGCTTCTGAAGATTTTCGGTAAAGGCGGGATTCCACGCTATCGAAAATCCAAGCTTACCGGCTGCATCAGGACCTGTTGTTTCAAAGCATGCCCATGGCTGCTTTGATCGCCTCGATAGTTTTTCCTTAAGGGCTACTAACCAACTCTGCTTCATGATTTATTCTGCGATTTGCGCAGCGCTGCGTTTCGAATACCATTTGCAACGAATGGGGTAAGCTCATTCTTGATTAGCTCCTTGAAGAGATGCGTGTGAACCAACTCTACAAGAGTATCGATCAACCCAGATTGATCAGCTGAATAATACTCAACATCCTCAGGAGTAATTACGTAGATAAATCCTCGGTCATTGCCGTTGAAGATGTTAAGCTTGACGGCAAAGCCGCCTTCTGCAGCTACCACATCTCCGAGAATGCTTATTTTCCATTTCGCGAGGGCCGCGTTAGCTTCTGCAAGCTTAGTGTTGAGGGCGCCGATGGTCACGGCATCCGAAAAGCTGCTTTGGCGAATTGGGGCGATTGGTTGTTCCGACATGTTATTCTTCCTCGTCTGAATTTTCTGGAATCTTGGGCATCACGACAACAGAATGCCCATGTATCTTTGCGCGGATCGTTCCAGATGATCCGACATCAAAGGTTATGACGTCAACATCAGCTTGAGCTCTCAGCGTAGAATGGAAAATATCACCATGATAGTAGTGAACTACCGAATCCTGCTCATCGCCGGTTAATATCTCTACCGGAGTTTCAAGGGCCGTAGTAAATGGATCATTCGCTTCATCTACGGCGATGATTTGAGCGGTACGATCCTTCTTGATGATTATCTGAACGGTTTTTCCGCCCATAATCTTAATCGAATTAAGAATCATTTTCAGCTCAGGTCTCGTTACAAACAGCTTGAACGTTGGTACATCATTTATGCTTTTTGGAGCTTTGATCAGCATCGCAGACGTGCAGCGAAATTGAACTTTGTTTTTACCGGACGTGATATCGAGTGAGCTTATTTCACCTCGTTCCGTTTCCTTAGCATCGATGATGGTGCTGGTGTCTCCGCCGAAAAGCTCAAGACGCTGTCTGAGAGAGCTTAAGCGGGCAGCCTTGTCAGATCCTAATCCCATCTTCTGTGGAAGCTTGGGAACATCGCTGTCGGTGGTAAGAATGGCAAAAGTCCTCGCCTCATTAGCTCCGCGGGCGATGCCATCTTCGATTATGATTGACTCTATTCCTCCTACCGCGCACGCGGTAAGAACTGATAGAAGATTCTTGGTGTCTTGTGGTGTCAGTTTCATGTTTCTCTCGGTCTGATATTTTTCATTATCGCGATCACTTCATCTGCAGTCCAGCCAGCCTCTGCTAAAGCAGCCGCAATAATAATCCACGCGCTGCGTATCTCGCCCAGTTCTACCCAATTGTAGTTATTTACGCCAACATAAACATGTAGCGTTGTTCCCTCAAGTTTAAATTGACCAATTAGAGGTGAGATGAACTCGTCAGGAGTGTATAATCCAGGAATTATCATCCGAAATCCAATATACTATTCGTGAGCACTGATTGCGGCGATGGAACATCTTTGCCGAGCGCCTTGAAAATTCCCTTCAGCTTGTTGTCAAACATTTTGTCTTCGGTTCTCTTGATGTCTACTTTGAAGTTTTCTTCAAACCATTTGGGAAATTTGCTGTTCTCAGCTGGAAAGGCTATTGAATCAAAATTGAATTGATTGGGTCTGAGATAATAAACAGTGGCCTTGTCACCAGACCGAATATCCTTTGAACCCTTATCGAAGGTGTTGAGCAGAAAATTGTAGTTGCACGCGGCTCTAACATGACCTGGGACGCTGAGCTTGCGCCCTGATTCACTTCGTACCGTGCCCGGGTTGTTGTACTCCGCTAGGAACTTATCAAGCTTATTTACTTGCTTGGTAACCCCTATTTGGAACACGTTGATCTTGGTCTTCAAAATTTCCTTGCGCTGCTGATTTACAAACGTGCAGATGGAATCATAATCTGATCCATCTAGGATCATGTCGACCGTTTTCTTCAAGAATTTCTGAATGATCTTGGGCGTATCAGCCTTTTTGATTTCTGATCCCTGGCTCTTGATCTCTTTATCTGGTTTTGGTGGAAATCCTTCTAGATCGACTATCTTGAGAACGTATTTCTTCTTCGCCTGAAACAAACCCCTCACCGCAACGATTTCACGCCCAGCTTCGATGAAGATAGCAAAATCTGGCTGACAGCTAAAAGCTGTTGTCATGAATGGTTTGAAAGAGGCGTTCAGCTGGGTGGCTGCCAGATCTGCAGTCTCTACGGCATCAGCTTTGTTGTCCGCGTACGTTTTGAAGTAGCATGAATCGGTATCACCGTAGATGATGGCATCTGAGATTGGTTCGTAAGTTACTTCTCTCTTACCGCTTTTCTTATTGATGAATCTTTTTACGTTGAAGCCGGTGCGAGAACCTGTAAGGATGTCGCTGAGAGTTTCAACTACGTGCGTGGTGATTGCTCGTCCAGTCGCTGTTACTGATGCGCCCATTCGCTCATCACCAAATCTAAACGCAACGTTGAGGAGCGCACCGTAAAGAGAGTTCATGGAGATCTTCTTGGTAAGCTGCAGAAGATCGAAGTGCTCCGCCTGCTTCTCATACTCCTTCTTCTTGGCAGGATCTGTTTCGTCCTTAGCGAGCTTGTCAAATTTCTTCTTTTCCTTCTGGAGGCGCTTGCGCTCCTCATACCAGAATCCTACTACCTGCGCAACGATGCCAGGACCTTGACTTTGATCAAATACGGTACCGTACGCTGATATCGCCCACTGTCTTTGCAGCAGTTCCCATCTCCATTCCTCAGCGGTGTGCGATTCAATGCCACCGCTTTCAAGAATCAGGGTGTGTTGAACTTCCTTGCCATCGCGAATATCCTGCCATGCTTGTTCGTTAGCTTCAAACTGCCCACGAATCATCTCGGGAGAAATATTGAGAGAGCGAATGGTATTAGGATACTGAGATTTGATATCGACCGATCCTACGTAGGGATGAAGGCCGATTTTTGGCGTCATAACGATGGCGCCTTCAACTTTGTCATGCTCGATGATATTTTTATCATGAACGCGCTTGTTGAGAACATAGTGCGCGTGGTTTGCGATAGCTGTCTCAACATATGCAACCGTTCCAAGCATGTGCTTGAATTCTACGGTGTTTTCATGCGCCATTTGATTTACGAGCGCGATGAATTTAAATTTTTGATCAAGCTGAACAAGACCATCAACGTCTCTGAAGTTATAGGCTGTAAACAGTGGAAAATTATTTTTGTATAGGTGCTCAAGCGTGCCATCATATTCCAACTTACCAACGTCTACTTCTTCACTTAGGATGTTGCCAAGTGAATATGACGTTCGACCTTCAAATGTAAATTTCTTGAAGAGCGCCATGTAGTCTAAGTGAGATTTACCTGTGAATACAAAAAGAGGATCCAGTTCCTTACCACCTATATCCTTAGGTTGACCCTTAATAACATTAAATTTACGTTTCCACTCCAATTTGGGCCCTGAACATCCCTGATGATCTAGTTTTGCTAATGCTAGTTCGCATTTTTTACAACGCTTTCCATCACCGCAATTTTCCTTCTGCAGCGGCTGTATCTCTAATGATCCGCAACCCAAAAGATGTTTAATTCTTAAGCAAATGTATGGAATATCGTAAAATTCTGAATTCCATCCCGAAAGAATGTCGGCATCCTCAACCGCTTCAACCAGCTTGTTGAGAATGTCAGTTTCATCTCTGCATATGATGATTTCTGGAATTATGCTTTTACGCAGCTTACCTTCTGAAATAAGCTTGTCTATCTCAGAATATAAATCATCAACTGACCCAGACCACCCCTTAGGGGGAACCACGTATGAAAGATATTTACCAGTCCATGACTGGTAGATTGATAGCGCGTTGATTGGCGCGTATGGGTTTTGCGGGCCAGCGAATCCGAGTGCCTGTGAATAATCTACCTCGATGTCAAGGAACGCGTAATGCACGATAGGAGTTGGACGCCCATAATAGATGTCCATGAGAATTCGCCGAAGCGGTGAAATATCCGATTCAAACTTGACTTGAAATTGTTCCTTCGCGGCCGTATATTCTTCGCGCGTCCCAAATTCAGCTCGAGTCAGCTTATCACCGAAGATTGAGGTTTCTGTTCCTTCCTCTTCATCTGGGACGTAGAAATAATATGGAGGATTATAGCGCTTGCGATGTCGCTTACCGCTAGCATCACGCTCGATGACTACAATTTTATCGCTTTTGTAATCAGCCCATGCCGCCACATAATTCCGCTTTTCGGAATTCAAATCAGATATCATTCATCATCCGATTTCGCTGAGGATCCAGTCTGCATCAACCCCTCGATGGCGGTCTCCTGCTCACCGATCTCGTGCAGCTTCTCGTCAAAGTTGTTGTTGAACATCAAGCTAACAAGAAAGTTGAACATTTTTGGTTGAAGACCGAGCTGATTAAGAGCTTCATCGCGAAGACCCTTGATAGCTTCATTTTGATCTAGAATTTTGATTTTTGCATTTACCGCTTCATCGATGAATGCTTTAAGCTTGGAGTTTGTCGATGGATTTTTGATGATGTCAGAAATTTCAGTGAATGATTTCTTTCTGCCGGGCACCACCAGCTGGTTCTTTGCCATATTGATCTCCTATGGGATTGTTATTAGAGAGGGAGTACGTCAATTATAACGCGCTACCTCGTGAAAGTAAACGCTTATTTGAATTCAATCTGCGTTTGAGCTATTGGGCTCAAGGGTGGGGCGGGAACAGGCTTAACACCAACTATCATTTGATCCACCCTTATCTGACCGAGAACGTGATAGTTGAGAGTTGATTTTTTAAGCTCATCGGCGTTAGCGACGTATGAGCGCATGACGGTAAATTTATCCCATGAGTCAGCGTCATTGTGCTTTTTGCCGGTAGTATCCAGGATAGGATTAAGCTTTGTAACTATGACGTGCCCCTGGGAGCTGCACTTTGTTTCAATAAAGGAAAGCGCCGACATGAGATTGGATAGAGTCTTCTCGCATTCAGCGTAATCGGTAAATGACCGTGAAGTAATTACGATTTCACCGCAATTTACCAGACCCTTTCCAAGTGGTCCGGTTTTTAAAATATCAGCGCCATGACCGATTTTAACGTCATAGTTGAAGCTGGCTGGGGTTGATGTTTCCATTAGTGCAGGTAGATGCTTGATTGGGTTGATTTGAGCTGTGGAGGACCGGATTTTACCTCAAGATCTGCTATCTTGTAGTGCATGTATTTGTCCGGATTTACGGCTATCTTGCCTTGAACCTTAAATTCCGGTGATTCGATAACCCATCGAGATTCAACAAAATCACCAAGAGGATCAAACACTCGCGTTATTGGAACAGCAATTCTACCCGGAATTCCGAGAGCTTCTGTAGCCTCATCGGCAGCATCCTCAGCTTCCTGCAGCTTATTTTTTTCTTCGGGAGTTGGTGCGTGTTGCAGCGTTGGGAAAAATTCTGGATTATAATCCATCTGTTCTTGAGCTCCAGCTTTGTCTAGCTCTGGATTAAGCACGATGAACTGCATCGCGTCCGAAAGCGCGGCCCACGCCATCATGTCATTGGTAAAATCGCGAGACCCAACTGATATTTTTTGAATGCCGAAATTTCCAGGAATTAACGTGTCGACGGCCTTACCCTCGACCTCGATGATGTAAAAGCTTGGTATAAGCTTATCAGCTAGCATTATGTTGGCCCCAATATTTTTGTACCAGATAGTAGAGATTTTGGTGTTGACAATGGAACTGAATCATTGGTTGGAAACGTATCGGCACTGATGTACGACGTTGACAGGTTAGCAGTTTCTATCAGCTGAAATGGCGGATACAGTTCAGCTAGAGCCGACGTATCAGCGAACAATTCGGTGATGGTGGATGTTGCGGTAACCAGCGCCGATTCACCAGCTAGTAAATTTCCATCGATGAAAAAATTAAGATAGCGATCGGTGTTATCATAAGGCGGCGACGCGAGTAAGAATCTTATGCCGCTAAAATCATTTGGGGTTGCAGCATAAGGTAGCACCGGCTTGGACATCGTGGTGTCTGTAAAAACGCCAAGCAGCGAAAGCCGAGCTGAATTTCCTAGATCGGCAACTTCAGTGCACGTATACAACCACCACTTGTTCGCCTTGATGGTGCCAGTTGTTGGATCATATTCCTCAACCCACCTGATATTTCCCCATGACCCGGAATTTGCATTCAAGATGAGGGTTTGATTTAGGTTGAATTGCAGGAAAACCATCGCCGTTGGTGGCTTAACGAATATCGAAACGGTTACAATTGAACCAGCTGCGATTGGGGTGTTGAAGGTAATTTGGTTGGCGATCGTGGTTGACCAACCACTTGGAGTATTATCTGGAAAGCTTGCGACGCCGTTAACCAGCACGAACACCAAACCATCTAACACGTTAGCTAAGCTGAAGCGAAGATTTTTTCCAGTAGAATCCTGACCAGCTATTATCGCTGTAGTTGACGCCACGTTGAAAATGAATTCGTTAAAAGGAATATCTTGAGTTAGCTGTTGGGTAAATGCGACAACAACGTTTGCTGGCGGCGATGCTCCCCATGGATTAGCTGGTGTTGGCGCGGTTGACATTGGAACTGAAAGTCCCATGGTTATGATGCCCGTACCAGAGGTAGAAAGATCTACCGTTTTTTCAGCTGGGGCAAGAGGAACTGATGTTGGTTTTTGACCTCTTGGAAACCAATCTGTCAATCCAACTACCGGCGGAGGTGGAGTTAAAATGGTGGTTTCGCCGATTGGAAACAGAAATCCACTGCACGACTTGGTAATGGTGCATTGATTGGGCGCGGCGTGAACTGGATCTCGAAGAACATCCTTTTTCCGCCGACACACTGAACATTGGAGAACATTGTAGATTGCCATGCTTTATTTATCAGATGGTTCAATGATGTACAGCTGCGATGGGTCGATCCACTTTTTCCAATCACCTACATCAGTGTCAGCCGGTGTAATTTCCACCAGCTTCATTTTTCGTGGTAGTTTAGCGCTGGTAGTTGATTTTATTTCACGGAATGCTTCTCTACCAGTTTTTGCGACCTCTATTCCGTCAAATACAAATGTTTCTTTCATATGCGGGAATGCTTTGAACAAGAAACGCGGATGCCAGCTCCGGAAACTAAAGCTCCAGGATCACCGCATACCTCACATGTTCTATCTGCTTCTTCTGCCGCGCATTTGATAATCTCGTTTATAGCTTTTTTGACAAGATCAACCGTAGCGCCCTCACCCGGCACCTGAGCGTAGATTCTCAAGCCGCCGAATTTCTGCTTTACTTGAACAACCTTAAGCTGTACGGTAGGATTGGCATCGATGACCGCCTTCATTTTGCGACACGCCTCAACGTACAGTTTTATCCAGCCAAGGCCGACGCTAACATCCAGATCTACATCCGTGTAGAATTGCTCATAGAGGTCACCAAGCTGTTCACGCCAGTATCGGTCGACATCATCTGACAAATTTACGTATTCACCACCGCTTTTTCGATAGCGAACCCATGCAGCTACTAGCTGCTTTAGAGTTTTAACTTTATCCAAGGGCAACCTCTACCAGCTGTTTAATAGCTTGACACGTTTGTAGCGTCATTTCGGCATCGCGCAGGGCATTATGTTCAGCTCGCGCGTATTCATCACCACCAATTTTGTCAAACAGCAAATCAGATTTAAATAGTCCAAGCGTGATGAAACCAAGCGCCGATGTATCAAGAATAACGTGATGGAGTTCCAGCTGCGTAAACGTTGGATGCTTGGGATTTAGGATTTCATCGGTGAGTTCAAATTCAACCGCATTGAGTAGCTGGTTCGTGAATCCAATATCAAACCATGGATTATGACCTAGAAACATAATCTTGGAAGATGGACCAAAATATTTCAGAATAATTTCCAAAAGATCCGTTGCAGCTTCTTCTTGAGTTACACCATTTTTTGCAAGATGTTCCTTGGTGAGACCGTGAATTTTTTGAGCGCCCTCCGTCCATGTATATTTTTCATCAAACTTGATTAAGCGATATAGCTTGGCTACTGGCTCGAAAGTTTTAGTACGAAAAATGATTGCACCGAAAGACAATCCTTGATGATCCTTGGAGCTGTCTCCACCGAACACAGCTCCACTCGTTTCCCAATCCATCGCCAAACCAAATTCCGGAGTCTGCTGCGTTGTCTTCTTTTTCTCTGTCATATTTTTCTTCTTATGTTCTAACGTGATGCATCGCGGAAATTGTATCCGCGATGCGATTGTTTGGTGTCGTTGATTTAATTTTTATAGACGGTAAAGCACCGTACCGGATAAAATTGTCAATTGTTGTTTCTACGAAAAGCCGGCTTGGAAGATCGGCGCGATTTGGTTCTGCAACGAACTGAACGTCTTCCGTAATTGGTACCTGAATAAACAAGGTATAATCCCGCGCCAGTTCTTGACATCTCTCCAGATACATCTTGGCGTGCCAATCTTCAAAAGGATCGATATCATGGCGCTTACACCACATCGCGGTGTAAGCCCACACGTCGGCGGGCGTGCGTTCTACGAGAGTTAGAACTTTCGATTCGTGAATAGTCATATCGCGATTGAACATAGCGAACAGAATAGCTTCTTGAAGCGCCCACATATTCTCAATGGATTTTTCAGCCTCAGTTAGCGCTGACCATCCTAGAGATTTTTGCGCTTCGCGCGAAAGAGATGTTTCTACTACAGGATGTCCCGCGGCTTTAACGCCCTGCAAGATTGTTGATTTTCCGGTGCCGTGGGTGCCGCTCAGGCCTACTACATAGCTCATGATGCTAAGCGACTCGCTCTTAGCAGCTTGATAAGCTCGTAATGCTTGTGATTAGGGTAGTACGCAGTAACCTGAGTATTTTCAGGATTAACGTACTCGTACACTGGCTGAGAATCTTGTAGGCTCAGGGCCGCATTCGATTGACGGAGCTTAGCGTTGAAGATAGACTCCGGTAGAACAGCAGCTACGCATTCAGCGTTGTTGATGCCAGGTTCCAAAAACACCGCAAACGGAAATCCGGACGTACTGATAATTTGCGTGGAAGCGGCAACAGCATCCTTGTCGCCACCGTTAAGAATGATGAACGTCTTATGATTGTCGGCCCAGTCAGCAACCATCTCGCAAAGATCTTGGTGATCATCGCTTGGATGGGCGGTGTTCTCTTCATACTTGCGAACGAGATCAACCGCGGCATGACCGGTTTGGATTCCCTGCTGGATTGACGAGAGGTAAAAATTTACAAAAGAATACAGCCTGAGTTCCATATGTTCTCCTTTTGCAAATTATATCACAGGGTAACAATGAAAGTAAATCACGGCCTAGTATTTATCAAGCATTGATTCACACGTTGTCGATTCAGCGGTTCGACCATATCTCAAGCTGCTGCCCATGTGCTTCAAGTAGGCGTTCTGGGCAGAATAAGCTTGAATTTCCATTCGCTTCAAAGCTTCACAGGTCAATGGCTTTGGGACGATGTGAGCGTGATGCTGCAGCACGTGTACCAGCTCATGCACTAAGAACGAGCTGTCAACTACATCTTCGACGTTTAGCGTGTCAAGGTAGATAACGACATAGTCTTCATGGTTGTATGCCGAAACTATTCCATCGCATTTTGTCATTACGTACGGACACACCTGCATTCCCAGCTGAGCGGTTGTCATTGGCTCAAAAAATGGCAGCTGATCGGCTGGCATTCCGGGTAAACCGCTAAAGCGAATCGCCATAGCTAGAAGATCAGCGGCGAGCTTGGCTGAAATGCTCACGTTAGTCCTTTTCTTTCGTTAGGAAAGAATTGCTTATTGCCTTGAAGCTGAACTTTCCATCGGTACGCTTGAATACAACTCCCTCGCGAATTGGGTTGTTTATGCTTACACCTTCAGCGTACGCGAGCAGCTCTTCAACGTTTGAAATACCCAGCTGAGAAAGCGTTTTAGCTTCATGAAGAACCGGAACGTGAGATACGATGCCACTATTCATGCCACCGGCAATAAGCCCATCAACAAAATTCGTTCGTTCAGCTGGGGTGAAATATCCCCCTGTGTGCAAATTTTGGATGTCAAACACGTAGAATACATGGTGCTTTAGGCCCTCACGGTTACCTTGAATAGATGGTCCCATCAGCTCACCCTGAATAGCTACGTTGTGGTTAAGAAAGGTGAGCGCACGCTGAATCCCACTGTCGATGAACATTCGGACTATTGAATTTTCCTTGTTTTCATCTACAATTTTCATTTCAAGATTTCTGCTACACGCTCCACCTTCACCATCGTAGTGATAGAAAGTAACGCTGGTACCATCTAGCTTCGTCGTAACTTCATAGGATGAATGCTTGTTATCGATAAAAATTTCACCGATAAGGTTCTGACAGCGCTCTTGATCAGTCTTCTTGATGAAGCTTGGAAACGCGCCCTTCACAAGACCAGCTAGCTGAGCTGGGATTGGAGCTTCATATTTCTTGATACCCAGCTTCTCGGCTAGATCGAAATCGCGCATCGCGATTTTTAGGCTAGCATCACCCGTAATCGATAGCTCAGGAAATAATCCGAGCGGTAGCGCTAGCCCTTGGCTCAATTGCCCCCTCAGCTTGACTGTGCGTAGCTTGTGACCGCGCGCGCCCTCAAATTCACGCACCCCGCTCTTCATCAAGAATGAATAGCGAGGATCACTTTCAGGCAGGAATGAGTCAATTTCGAAGTAGAGACAAAAATCTCCGATGTTGAATTCACCTTTCTTCGTAACTACCTTCCAACCTTCGATTCCGGCAACCTCAATAGCGTCTGCGCCAGGAATTGGGTCAAGGGTGTTGATTTGTCTAACCGTTACTAGCTTGCGTTCCATCTTATCCTCCCGTCAACCGCACGTGTTCTGGAATTTCTGGTTGAGTCCACGGTTTCAATCCTTCTTGTACTCGATACAGTTGCTCAAGGCGACCTTGAAGATCATACCAATGTCGACTGAGCATGTTGTACTCGCGCACAAGCTCTTCATCAATCTCAATAGTTTCAGTGCAGCCGAGGCGCTGTCCAATTGACCAACTCCAACCTTCATCCATGTTAATGTGTACTTTTACCATAGTCATTTGATCCTCAAATGTTCTAGAAGCTTAGCCATGTTGTCTTCACTTTGGAAGAATTCCTGGATGCCCTGACGAATCATCGGCCCAATATCACCACAGGGTGAATCGGGACCAACGTGAATTTGAATTTCAGCAAGCTGCTGATTTACCTCATCAGCTGTAATTGGATATTTCAGAAGCCACCGCATTAGTTTCTCCTCATTTTTGCCACGCTTACAGCTTCTTCGTGGTTGAAGATTGGCACGTAATTCGATTTATGAAGTAACGCAATCCCGAGAAGTTTGTCACCGGTATATTTCTGCTGTTCAGCTTTACCAGTTACGCATGAAGCTGTATTTGGTCTGCTAATCTCATCCAAGCTGGATCTGTGGGTATATAGCGGCACAAACGTGTTTCGCCTAGTATTTTCTTTTCTCTGCTTCACGAATTCGCTCAACGATATGCGCTCAATCTTCTTGGGCGCTACTTGACGTTCCTTCTTTTTCCTAGCAATGGCCGCTCGTATCTTACGCGCATTCCTCATCTATGCTTCTCAAATTCTACCTTACCGGCATCGGTTAAATATACTTCTTCGGTAAATTGAAATCCATCCGGCATCGAATCTTGTTCAGTAAAGAACAGCAACCCCTTCTTTTCAAGCTTCTTGTATGTCGCCATTCCTGGTTCTGGACCGAACATTCCGGATATCTTACGATCAGGAATTTTTGAAACTAGCATTGAGTCTCCAGCTTGTGCTAGAACTTCCAACGCGATAATTTCTAATTCAGTTAGCTCCATGATAGCCTTTCAAAATAGCATCCTCAGCGCGTAAACGCCGATGGCAAGCAGCACCACGATGGTAAAGAGCCACACGACGTGGGCAATAAATCCAGCTATTGCCAAGACAAGCAGCGCTACAAGCAAAGCTTCGATCAACTTAAGTTTCATTCTCCCTCCGCAACGGATGGTATCAAGGTAAGCTGTCCCAACCCGTAATTTTGTTTGAGCATGTTTTTCTCGAAGAAGTATCTGTAATCTGCTGTCTTTCCAGAATACAAATTCATCAACAGACCAAAGTATGGACCAGCTTTCTCACGAAATTTTTGCACAAACGTCTTTCGATCAAGCATAAAATCATGTTGGGTACACACTGCCTTCGTGTTGCGCTCAATGTTTCGGATGTCTTCAATTACGCGAGCTTCGATGTCGAGGATCTGCTGGATGTTAACACCGTCGCCAATGAGAAGAGCCTTCAGATCGTCTATCCCTTCCGTCAAAACCAAATCTGCTATATCGCGCTCGCGTAGAAATGTCATCGCCTTGTGACGCTTCATGTACCAGTCGGTTTTCAACTTAACCATTTCACCATTACTGAATTGGATTACCCAACCCTCGATGCCTTCACGAGTCTTTGCCGCTTCGAGCATCTTGTCGATGTTGAATTCGCGCGTGGCTGGTAAACCTTCACCACCCATCTTCCACCAAAATTCGTCAACTTCATCTACCATCTTTATGTTGTACTCTTCAGCAATGCGCACTAACGCCGATAGACTCCAGTAATTTCCATCCTCATTGTCTCGGATGTGGAGCAGGCGAAGCTCTGGTTGCTCATAAGGTAAAACTATTCGAGCATCTGGAGCTGTCCATTCAAAAATGGGGGTGCAATCGATATCTAGCACCAGCTTAGATAGAATGTCATTCACACCCTTCCTACCAGCTTCAAATTCCCTTATGACCCAGCTTGTGGCTGCCTTGGCTACGTCAGAATCAAATGATTTCTTCGACTTCAATCTAATGCTGCCATCAGACATTTTAACGGGATGAATCATCGATCCATCTCGCTTATCCATGACTCGAACAACGTTTGCCCAATCCAAATTTTCGGCGCGCGTTTCTTCGCGCTCATTCACGTTGAAGAACTTGTGAAGCGGACGCGAACAAACCTTTCCAGCGCTGTCGAACACGATTCCGCGGCACTCGCGCGCCCACGGATTGTCGAAGGTGTTCTCGGCCGAGATCATGTAGCAGAAGCTGGTGAGATCCGCGCTTAGCGTTGACTCGCGAATTTCTTCCTTGTGAGCTACCTTCTCGCGAAGCTCCTGGATGTCAGTTATCTTTAGCACTTAGTTCTGCCTTCTTTGGTACGTGAAAGCGAATGACGGTATCGCTACCATCTTTGGTAATGCGCATGTTGAAAACGCTTAGCGCGTGGGACATTACCGTGTAGATCATCATGTGAATTTTACAAATTATTCGCATGATAAACATAAGCGCAACAAGTGGCCAAAAGAGCGGTATCATAACATGCTTTAACGCTGGATCTTGATGATCTATGCTTGGATATGTCTTGGACAACCAAGCGGCGGTAGCGGTGCCTATTAGATAATATGCAACAAGGCAGCTGATAATAATCATATGTTGTCCAAATGATGTATGAAACGCTTCATCTTAGCGTCGATGTTTCCGGCGCCAACCGAATTTTGACTGTGAATGTAATACGCTTTCGGGAATGACAGATGACCCGGGTCGATGTCACGCTCGAGAAGATCAAGGGTATGATCGATCATCCAATCAACAAATTTTATCGAAGTGTCATCTCCGCCAAGATCATGATCGAAGCTAACGTAATCGGGAGACCCGAGGTTGTAGAATGTCATGATAGCTTCTTTGGAAGAACGAGCTATAATCCATTCCCGCCCATCATTTGGCGGATCACGCTCATCGTCGATGAAGAGCCTATAGGTCATTTTCAGCTCGATGCTTGAGAATTACTTCGGAAGAAATCTGGTAGCACAGTACCGCAAGTTGATCGTAATACTCGAGCGTGATGTCAACAACCTTTTCAGCTTCAGCGCGCGTCGCTAAAAATCTAACAGGAATCATTCGCTCGATAAGTAATTCTCCGGTTGGAGAAATCCACTGACCTTTTGACGGAGCTAAGATGGTAAGTCCGCGGCTGATATCGCGAATTTTTTTATCCCACACCCGGTGATAGCGCGTGGTATACGGTTTTCCGCCGATCCGACGGATTGTAGGGACAAGAATTTCCCAAAGTTGACGATGAGTGCTCATAGGCACATTGTAACACGCACTCAATCAGCGTGTAAGGGATTTTATATCCTTCATCGCCTTATTCAGGTTAGTCATCTTGCCGTAGAGAGGAGCATTCAGACGAGCAGCTGACCACATCAGAAGCTGGGATATCTTGTTGCGATCCTTGACTCCGCGGGATCTAACCTGAAATTCTTTTGCGTGAGAATGAAGTTCTTCCTGATAGCGAAATTCGATATCTTCGATGTATCGATTCCACCAACCTTCGATGTCATCTCCCTGCCGTTGGCCATGCATTTCCTCGTGCGCGACCAGGAAATCTGGAATCATCCAATCGAACGGTTGATAGATCGTATCTCCCCACGCGTAGATTACCGGCTGATCCTTGCAGCTAAACGCTGCATCGATCTTGTCGATGAGCGGTGGATAGCCGGTTATGATCTTCATGCTTGCTCGAAGTTTACCTTTACGCTACCTGCATTATAACCTATTACCAAGATAGGTGACACTGTAGATCCGAGATAATTGAAATCTTCAGCGTGCAGGCTGAATTCTGATCCAGCTATAAGCTGGAAGATCATCTCTGCTTCAGGACTCTTCTCACGCATCGCGTTAATCGTTGAACCCATTGGTTCCGGTATCTTCAGACTGAGAAGCTTGTGATTTCGACCGCCTGAAGTAGCTCCATAATCTACGTCGCTGTGAATAATTTTTTGGAGCCAGGCCATCTCAATATCGACGGTTTTTACAACCCGATCATTTCCATCAACCGTTTCCATCCGCAGGGTAAAATCATCTTCAGCGAGCAGCAGCTGCATCGCCTTCGCGGCCTTCATCGATACATCTTCTTCCATCTTGATGAAGAGAGCGTCGCTCTCGGCTTCACCAACATCTGCGGTTTGGTTATACGGCGAGATGCTAACAACCTGTCGAGTTAGGTCATCACCGTATGATAGTGGTTGCTTATCCGCGTCGAGGAATCGAACGTAGAATCGATACTTGAGAGCTGGCATAAGAATGCCAGATCCATTTGCTAAATCTGAAACGCGGTGGCTAATTGGTGTATTCATTATTGAAATCCTAAGATGGGTTGTAGCTGACATATTTATCGCCCACAACCCATCCTAAAACTGACATCAATATTGTTTAATTACCGTACGCGACGTACTCAATCTGGCAGGTGTTGTTTGAAAATTGAGTCCAACCAAACTGGTTTACCGAGCCGTCAACGATGTTGAAAAACTCAACGCCAGCTGAAACACCAGAACCAACGTTGTTTCTAACCGTTGGAATAACTACAAAGCACGCGTTGCTGAATGGTGCTGAGAATGAGTGAGTTTGGGTGCTGCCTACCGTGTGCGACACAACTCCCCATCTCATCTGGAATCCACTTGGGAAATTTGCTTGTCCATTAACGCTTGCCGTAAATGATGGAACCGCTCCAGCTGAAGCTGGGGTGAATCCAAGCGCGCTCGTTACATCCGATGACGATATTGTTACCGCACCAGTTCGCGAGTTGACGCTTGTGACGCCACCATTTGCCGCCGTGGTTGCGGTGGCAGAGTTGCCGGTGCAGTTTGCCGCCGTGGTTGCGGTTGCGGCATTTCCGGTGCATGAACCAGATGAACCGGTTATGCTGATCGATGCTGTACCAGCTAAAATGTTTGCAGCTGGTATGTTACCGACGGTTAGCGTGCCGTTGAAAAACAACCAATCCCAAGTTCCGGTACCGATGTTAAATAGACCAGAAGTTGAGTTAGTTGCTGGTGTGGAAACCATGAACGTTCTATTTCCAATCGTATCGCTAAACTGGATACCGGCAAATGGTGGTGATGAACCTTTCGATCCGCTTAGAGTGATCGACCCGAACGTTAGTGGATTTGGCGATATCGCGGCACCAGTTCCACCCGAAAAATTTAATCCAGCAAACGATGGAGTAGAAGATGTACCGATGTTTTGAGGGAGAGTTAACGTTACAGCTCCAACCTGTGCTGAACCAGAAGTACCGTTCGCGAAAACTTGATTTGACGTTCCGGTGATGGATGCTGTTGCGGTAACAATTGGTGCAGTTGATGTTCCACCAATCATTATTCCGGCGCCTGGAGACAGCGTAATTACGCCGGTGTTGTTGAATTGACTACCGATTAAATTCAATCCGGCGCCTGCCGTGAATGCGCCTTGACCAGAAAATTGGGTAAAAGCAGCAGCATCGGTGCCAATTATTATCGAGTGATTGGCGTTGTTTGGGAATCCAGCTGGAACGTTAGGAGCTCCAGAACCTAGAGCGCTTTGAGACCAACCGCTGTTAGCATATTTTGTTCCACTGGTGACAAACGTAAAATCGCCTGGCACAAATTGATTTTCAATGTGATCATCCATGTCCGTAGAGCGCGTAAGTACCCATGGTGATGCGGTTGTTAGCGTGTATATACCATTTCTGATGCTACCACCGGCTATGTTAACTACAACGCGCTGCGCTAGCGCGACAACGTTGCCGTCGACGGTTAGTGAGCCTGTTCCAGAAAGAGTAGCTCCGATACCATGTCCACCATTTGCATCTAGAGATCCGTTAGTGTACGTTGCGCCAGGGATTTGGCTTGGTCCAGTTCCATCGTCAAGATAGTTTGAAGCTGGATGAACGTTAAGTCCCTGCGAGTTGGTGTCTACGTAAAGCTTGTTGGTTGCGTCGGTACCAAGAACTGGTGGGTTGGTGATAGTTACTTCAGTGAATGTCGGCGTTGACGACAGCGTTAGGGTAACAGCTCCATGCTGTGGTGTTCCACTCGTGCCATTTACCAAAACTTGATTTGCGGTACCGGTTAGACCGGAAATGCCGGTAGCCGATGTTAGATATCCAGCGATGTTTGTACCTGGGTTGTATGGTACATACCCTAGAGCACCAGAGATCGACGTCGGAGATACAATTGCCGACCAACCAAATGTTGCCGCGTGAAATACTGGAGCAGCTGTTGGACTAAATGTCGCAAGGCTTGAATTTCCACTCCACTGATGCGTTGCGTCTGGGGTGCCAACTATCGAATTTCCTACTAGGGTCATAGGACCAACCGATGGTACCGTACCGATGAGCGTTGCGGTTGCTCCCGTAACGGCTTGAGTTATGTTTTCACCAGAGCTAAATGAACCGGAATTTACGCTACCGGTAACCGTGTTGTTAGCTGGGGTTACAATGTTGTAGACCATCGTAGTTTGGGTTGTAGTTTGATACCACAGCTGACCAACCGTGGGATTAGCTGGTGCGGATTCGGAAGCAAAATTTTCCATCAGGCGAATGAAGTTTTCCTGCTGGATGGCACCGTATCCAGAAAAACCCTGCCCAGTTAATACTAGCGTGGTTGATCCGTTAGACGTATTATTGGTGATGTTGATCGTTGTTTTGCCGATGTTCGCCGCGGCAAATTCACCAGTGTCATTGTTGAATGGGGACTGGCTAGACCAGTTAATTACGTATGTCATTTTGCTTTCTCCTGCGCCGGTTCACAAGGTGGAAATTCATGGATGTCCGGTATTTGACCATGAAGCCGATCAGATATTTATAAGGCGCCGGATAACAAGCTGGGGTACGTCACCTAACGTACCCCAGGTCGATTAGTGAAGTGCGTGCATCCTCAATGTAGTGCTGGTACCCTTAGGTCCAGCCTATGAAATTAGATCCGCGTGTTTGTCTCTTGGTCAGGAGAATCTAGCAACGTTAGAATTCTCTGGACCATGTGGGATCGAACAACATCCCTATTCTGGAATTCAATGTAACTGATATTTTCATCCCTCCCTTTCAATTTTCTGATGACATATTGGAGACCATTTTCCCAATCATCTCCAACTCCGCGAGGACGCTCCAGATCGCTCTGGGTAGTATCCCCGTTTATCGCGAAAATGCTATCGTACCCCATGCGGGTTAGAAACATCTTCATCTGTTTTACCGTGGAGTTTTGAGCTTCATCCAAAATGACAAAGCAGTTATTGAACGTCCGCCCTCTCATAAACGCCAGCGGCGCTATCTCAATCTTTTTGCTCTCAACAAGCTTCTTTGTCATCGTTGGGCCAATGTGATCTTCGATAGCATCCATCAGCGGTAGAAGATATGGATCCAGCTTCTGTTCAAGAGTTCCTGGTAGGAAGCCGAGGTTTTCACCAGCTTCAACGACTGGACGAGTTATGATTACGCGCGACACCGCGTTGTTGATTAGCTTATCCATAGCGACGGCTGTCACTAGGAATGTTTTGCCGGAGCCAGCTGGACCACCACAGATAGTGAGTGATTGTTCGCGAAGCGATTCAAGATACTGATCTTGAGTAAGATTCTTCGCCTTTATCTGATGCTTTATTTTCACCGCTTGACCACCACTTTCTGATGGTACATCTTGTGGATAACGCTGCTTGCGCTTTGACATTGAAAGACCCCTTGTGAGTTAGTTGATGGGGCAGTCATCGGACCAAATTCAGCCGTTAGAGTTTTTACGCTCCTCCTGTTTGATGTTGTTGGATTTTGATATTATACCTGTCTGGCTAGAACCCAGCGCATCCATTCGGTTGGATCTTGTGGGCTAGTTCGTACGCAGTATGGATTTGTTTCAAAGTTAACCGGACGCTGCAGCTCACTTAGCAACCATGATGCCATGCCAACATGTTCCATCGCGGATAGACCCCTAACGGAATCAATTATTTCGGAGTTTGTCGTCATTGAGTAGGCGTTGAGATCACGAGGCCAACGCGTGTTCATACCGCCGTTCTTAAACATTTCTACGAGAGCGCCGATAACGAAATAAGCTACGTTATTCGTAATTTTACCGTCACGAACTACTTGTTCCAGCGTCATTGTCAGATGTACCGGAATAACTCCCTCAGCAAGGTTGTAGTCTTCTGATACGACCGGCTTAATTTCTGTTAGCTTCATGTTGATCCCTATATGAGGTGATCATTGCTGATCACTTGATATTTATAGCGGGAGCCCCAGGAAGTGATGGATGGGAAGACTTAAATATATCATCCTACAGGAGAACGCAACATGGCAGAAGAATTCAATAATAAGATTCCACCTAAGTCTGAATGGGACAAGCTATCAATCGTTCAGCTTTACGATGTAAAAGGGCAGATGGGAGATACCTACTACAACATGCGTAGGATAAATGCTTCTTTCGCGTCACAATACCTTCGGTTTATTTCCGAGATCGACGCTTTGATAAAGAAGCGAGAGGCTGCTGAACAAGCTGAGAAGGAAGGTCGAGACTGAACTGTGGTAGCTCATCTACGATGTGATCGACTATTCCAAACTTTTTGCACTCGGTAGGAGTTAACCAACGGTCAGTTGGCCCAAAAAGTATATCTTCAATCTGCTTTACGTTCATCGTGGTGTGTCGCTTAAAGTGCTCAATAAATTGACGCTTAAGGTAGATGTCAGCCTTAAACGCAGCCATGATTTCATGAAATTTACCGCTAGTGTCATCGCTAAACTGGTGCGCCATGACTTGGGTGTTGCGCGTCATTACTCGGCGTCCCTTGTTTCCAGCTGCAAGTATCAACACCCCCATCGATACGATGTTGCCAAGGCCTACCGTTTTGATTGGGTTGCGCGATATCTCCATAACGTCGATTAGCGCAAAACCGTCATAGCAATCACCACCAAGAGTATTGATGAAGAACGTAAGCTCTTGGCTCGGTTTAAAAATTTGATTTGCCTTGAGCAAGAAGGTTGTAGCCGCCTTCATCGAATCCCTATCTACCTCTCCGAATAAAACGTGAGCTCCCAAGGATTCGATGGAGACTTCATTGAAGTCCTTGGACGTCCCATCTTCTTTCTCTAGGATGTGTTTTGGCATTTTAAGTTCCATGCGGGAGAACTCCAGGTGAGAGATGACTAGAAGCTGATGCAATATTTAGACCGTTGGAGACCTTTAACCCGGAACCAGGTTAAAAAAGAGCCACCTCGCGGTGGCTCAGGTTGATTAACAGGTTGAGTGACTAGATTGTGCCGCGGGCCTTGCACTCCTTCAGAAATTTTTGCTTTTCACGTTCGACTGCAGCTTCGGTCATTCCTTCACCGAATCCAAACATTGGGTCACGTATTCGGCGAGCGTAGAAGGCACCGAGACACCAACCGTAGTAGATGATGCCGCCAGCTGCAAAGGAGAGACCAAAGCTCCAGTTGAAGTGCGTTCGCAGGATGTAGAAGGAAATGCGTAGAGCTTGATCTGCCGCGATGTACGGCATCTTGAAGATGTGACCTAGATGATCAGCATCAGACGGCAGCCCAAAGGCGTTCCAATAATCCATGTTGATGTTCATCGAGTGCCAATACGATTCAGGTTCAAAGAAGAAGCTGAACAGCAAGCCGGTAATGAAGCACCATACGTAAAGAAAACAAGCTGCAACTATGAGAAAAAAGGTTGTTCGCGCCTTGATTCTTCCGAGAAAACGTACCAGCACGAGGTACAGTATGAACAACGGTATGAACAAGTAAAACAAAGCCATCATGAAAATCATTTGAAGCTCCTGTATCAACCTGACCATTATTGTACAATAGATCAGGTTGAAAGTACACTTCAAACTATTATGTTAAATCGATCGAAATTATGTTAAATTGTGCGAACGCCCAGCTTCTTGATGCTGAAGACATCTGCCGGCTTTGACTTCTTTTTCTTTGGTTTTTCAGATTCTACGACAGGTGGCGCTTGATCAACGCTCTTCAGGAGGCTTGTGCGAATGTGAGTAGATTCTGATTTCTTCTTGTCAACATCTTTTTGGGCGCGCGCCAGAAGATCCTTAACTTTTTGCTTTTTCTGTTCTTCAGTTTCGGTTGGCTTAACAACAGCTGGTTCAGGTGTTGGGACAACTTGTTCAACCACGTCGCTATCCTCAAAAGCTGGAAGTGTTATCTCAGCATGCGAGACTTCATTTGGCGCATCCTTAGGCACATCTACCGTCATGGGTTCTACGTCATGTTGCACAGCTGGTTCGGGATCACTTGTGTCACCGACGATCATAGCGACCGATTTTAGAGGTGTGAAGATGCGGTTGTGAATAACTACATTTACGGATAGCTTGACTTCGCCAAATTTAAACATCGAACCAGGGTTTTCAATCTTAGCAACCCATTCATCCCCCTGCTGTTCCGCCTTATAGGAAATGGTTTTACCATCTCGCTCGAGTACGACAGAAACCATCGTTGGTACTGTTTGCGTTCCAGCTATGCCTACCTTGAAAGCTAGATCGGTTGATTTGTCAGCTGAAAATGATAGCTGCATTTAGAGGGTCCTAATATTATCGATAGTGATATTTACAGATTCGTCTACCACGTTTCTGATGGTTAACCCGTAGATTATCGGGATCGGATCTATCATCTCTCGGAGAGACAACCCGTATACGTTAATCATCGGTCTAAATTGATCATCACCACGATCCAAAGTTTGAACGAAGCTTTCACCGTCAAGCGTAATGGTTACAGCTATCTGTGGTAGCTCAAGCGTTTCAGTTTCAACTGAATCTTCTCTATCCACATCTCTGCGGAAGATGTTGAAATTCTGCCTAGTGTTTGGATTTACGTGTTGCGGATGATGACCACCCTGCGGTAGTTTCATCTGCAGCGTTGCGATGATGGCTGCCCGGCGATCACGACCGATTGAATTTACATTTTCGCTGTCGGTCGTGCAGGAATTTATCGACATTACAGCTCGACCATTGGATCTGGCCAATAATTTGAACCAAAATGATAATTCTTTACGGCATCGGGATCTGTTAGGGCGGCGACGTTGGCTTTGTGCTTCCAGGCAGCGTTATACACCGCGAAAACAAAATTTGCGCCGGCGACAAACATGGCGGCCATGTCGGCACCAGTTACGGTGTTCATGTTGTTGTAGTAATCTCTCCATTGAAATCCTGGTGGTAAATTTCCACCATTTAGCAACGCGAGCATGTTAACGCCGGTGATGTTTGACTGAGACTGCGCGTCGCTGTTCCACTGGTTGTTATTCCACGTGAAGAAATCATTTATCAAAAATTGCGTAAAATTGTTGATCTTAGCGTAGGCAACCTGTTGAGATTGCTCAAGGGTCATTGTTGTCGTCATATTTTACCTTATTTTTGATATTGTTAATGTGTTGAATGTTGCAGACTGCTGAGCATTTGTAGTAAAATAGGTTACGCTCAAAATGTTATTCGTAGTTGTATTTACCGTGGGTGGTGATGTGTTTCCAGAAACAAAACCAGATGATGTTATTCCCGATCCTTGGCTTGCTATAAATCCGTTAGAAAGAGCCGAACCTGTGCTTCCAATTGTTCTGAATGTTACCAGTATTCGAAAGTGAAATGGTACGTTGGTTGATACGACGCCCAAGGTTGCCGGACTAACCGTACCAATTGACGTATCGGCCGTAGTGCCGGCAGTTCCACATCTAACTGTAAATGTCGTGTTTGCGGACGTCGTGTTAGTTTGCGAAAATGTTCCAAATCCTTCGATAACATATTGGTCGCCAACTGCAATATTGCTACCAATCGAAAGGGTTTTCAAAACCGTTTCGACGGTGCTGATTATTCCAGAGGCTGTCGTTATAGCTACCGATGGCTGCGCGAGGGAGACCGTCGCAACGCCGAAACCAGAAATGTTTATCTGGTTTACCGTACCCTGATAATAGTTGATCGTTGTTGTCCAAGCTGAAGTGCTCGCCGCGATGAACGCGTTTATGTTGCCAGGAATGATGGTCATTCCTACGTTAGCGCCAGCCCCGTTAATAGATGCACCAGTTTGTGGATACACGGTTATGTTGTTGCCGGTATTATTGTTTACGTACACCGTTTGACCAGCTGACGTTACAGTTGGTAGAATAACTCCCTGGTTAGCTGTTCCAGTCGTAACGTTGTTGTATGAGCTAGTGAGCGCTGTAGCCGTGCCTTGCGTGGTACCAGCTGCAGTTACGGCGTTGTTTGTCGTGTCGTAAAACGCTGTAGTATATGTTAGAGATCCCGGAGCTATCACGGTAGATGGTAGGCTGAGGGTAACGTTTCCAGATGCGACAGCTGTTGCAATTTGGTTAGCCGTACCTGCAAGATTACCACCCGTCAGAATTGGTGAAATTGTCGCAGAAGGATTGATGACGTAGAAGTTGCCATCATTTAACGCGTATAGCGTTATATTGCCTGAACTTGGGGCAGCTGGAGCAGATGAGTTTTCATTGAAGATGATTTGAGCAGACATTTATGATATCCTTAGGTTCCCATTTAGGGTTAGAATTGAATTGATATTTAGATACTCAATAACGTCGTATGAAAAATCAGCAAGCATAACCGTCGGTGCTGAAATCACGTTAGGAATGCCACCCGCAAACGTTGTCCAAGTAGGCGCGCCGGTTCCGGCTGATGTTAAAACTTGACCGCTTGTGCCGACAGCTGATATTCCAAGATTTCCGCCGGTGCTAAAAACAACTCCACCGCTAACGGCAGTCAAATTTGTTCCGGTTCCACCTGACGCTAAACCAAGCGTTCCGCCCAAAGTCACGGCACCAGTTGAAGCAGTTGACGGAGTTAATCCAGCAAGACTAGTTTGAAAAGATGTAACCGCACCAACTGCAAGCGTTGTCCATGCCGGCAAACCAGCTACAACGGTTAACACTTGACCATTTGATCCAATACCTAGGCGTGCTGCTGAAGGACCGGCACCTTCAAATTCTATATCGCCGACGGTTGTCATCGGTGACAAAGCGTTATACGCAGCTGACTGCGTCGTTTTACCAGTGCCACCTGATCCTATCGCCAACGCTCCAGCTAAAACTATAGCACCGGTAGTAGAGCTAGATGGTGTTAATCCAGTTGATCCACCGCTAAATGAGTTTACAGCAACTGACGAAACGTCTGATGCCACAAGAGCCCTAAATGTTGGAGCTGAAGCAGCTCCAGATGTAGGACCCATGAACGCTGTATTTGCAGCTTGAGTTGCAAGCGTTAGGGTTAACGTACCAGCAACCGTAATAGGCGTCCCACTAGTTGTGAATATGCCTGGAGCTGATATGGCGACAGATGTTACGGTTCCACCTGTTACCCAAGATGAACCATTCCAATATTCAAGAAATGACGTATCCGTATTGAAGCGCAGCGATCCAGCTGCAGGAGAGCTTGGGCGATTCGCAGCTGAGCTAGCTGGAATTTCGACACCCTGCAAGCCACCTAGCGTGATCATCCCCGTATTTTCAGGAATTATGGATTCTAAAATATAATCAAAATTCATGCACGGGTACCCTATTGGAAACGATAGTCACCTATCGCTTATGAAGCGCCTACCTCAGTTGTTTCAAGCGTTGCTAGCCAATTGATAGTTGTTGATGTTAATCCAGTTACTTCAATCGCGAGAGCTCCAGTAGATGCATTCGCGGCGACGGTAACCGTCGCGTTAAATCCTCCACTTCTACCGAGGGTTGTTTCGGCTGGAGTTCCGATGAACGCCGTCGTGCTTACCGTTGCACCACGGTAGATGACGCCTTCAAACTTCCAACCACCACCAGCTCCAGTTATCGCGGTGTTTATTGCCGCGATCATGATGTTGAAAGAAACAACGGTGTTTGGTGGAACGATATATTCTAGGGAAGTACCGTCCAAAAACAAATGCGTTTGAGTTGCATTTGTAGTTTGATTTCTCAGAATGTATGTACCGTGCTGCGCATCGCCAGCGAGTGAAAATTCACCAGCAGATTGTACCAACCCACCATATTGGGATGATCGAGCAGCTGATCCAATCGCCGTAGCATTTGCGCCGGTAGCCGATGGTGATACCGGAGATGATGGATTTTCAGCGTACAGCTTTACAGCTGGGCCAACAACATCAGCGTATACCAATTGTCTAAATGTTGGCTGCGCTGCCGCACCAGATGTTGGTCCGATTAAGACGGTGTGGGCAGCTTGAGTAACAAGAGTTAACGTTTCAGCTACAGCTCCTGTCGTTGCCGTGGTTGGTGACGTTGTGAATATCGGTGTCGTTGACACGTCGGTAAGAGATACGCTTAGAACGCCGGTGTTTGCGATCGTCACCGCGCCTGTTGCGCTAGAAACTGATATTCCAGCTCCAGCTACATTTGAGGTTACGCCGGTGTTGTTAATTTGCAGCGTACCAGATCCTGTCGTGGTACTAATTCCCGTGCCAGATGTTACCGTGAAAGGTACGTATTGACCACCAGTTGTACCAACCAGCAGCTGACCGGCTGTTGGTGGAGTTGTTGTTCCAGTTCCACCTGATGTGGAGTTGAGCGTACCAGCTAGCGTAACGGCTCCGGTTGAAGCCGTTGACGGAGTAAGTCCAGATAGGCTTGTCTGGAAAGATGTAACAAGGGTTGATGCTGTTGATGCCCATGACGGTGCCGTTCCAGTGTTACCGACCAGTATCTGCCCGGTAGTACCAGCCGCTGTTACACCTAGAGCACCGGTACCAGCACCAAAGATAATACCATTGGTCGTAAAGCTGGTATCACCAGTACCACCACTGCCAACGCTAAGCGTACCACCGAGAGTAACAGCTCCACCGGTTGATGCGTTAGGCGTGAAGCCGGTTGTTCCGGCGCTGAAAGACGTAACGCCGGTATTGTTTATGGTTACAGCGCCGGTTGATCCGGATATTGAAATAGCGGTTCCAGCAACGATGGATGTTACGCCAGTATTTGCAAGCGTGATTGTTCCGGCACCATTCGTTACCGAGATACCAGCGCCGGATGTAGTAATGTTTCCAGCTACTGGAGCTACGCCAGTAGATCCAATTAGCAGCTGACCGTTAGTTGGTGCGGCAGTAGTAGTTGTTAGCAAACCGCTGGTACCAGAATATAGGAATGAATTTCCCGTCAAACCGGATAGCGTCAAGCTTGATATTGCAACCGATGTTGGTAAGCTTAGGGTAATGTTACCAGTTGATCCAGAAGCAGTAATTTGATTTGCCGTTCCAGTTAGCGATAGAACACCAGCGTTGCTGAACGTTACGACGCCATTGAGATCGCTTAGCGACATGCCTGTGCCAGCCGCAAACGATGGCTTAACTGTGCACATGTTGCTTGAGGTTACGCCCATTACCGTATAGGTTTGTCCAGCTGGCAAAACAACAGCGTTGTTTGGCATCAGCTCATCAATTGTTACGCCAACTGCTGGGTATATGAACAGCGGATTTGCGCCGTGGTTTACAACACCGGTCAAATTACCAGGTAGTGGAATTGGTAGAATAACTCCAGTTCCTGCAGCTACCGTAGTAACCCTGTTATAATCTGCCGTTAACGGCGTAGCGGTAGCCTGTGAATTTCCGGCTGACGTTACATTATTTGTTGTAGATACCTGAAGCGTAGTAGTTACAGCTACTGAACCTGGAGCGATGAAAGTTGTTGGTGTGCTGAGAGTTACCGCACCGGTTGAAGCTGATGCTGTAATTTCATTGGCGGTACCAGCGATGCTCGTGACAGCATTTGACGCGAGAGTTTCCCACGTTGGTTCACCAGAAACAACCGCTAGAATTTGACCATTGGTTCCGACTGGTAGACGAGCATTGTGAGTGCCGTTGAAGAATAGCAAATCACCAGCCGTTGACAGCGGTGACAGAGCGTCAAACGCTGCAGTTTGAGTAACTTGACCAGTACCACCTGACGCGATACCTAGGGTGCCGGATAAAGTTACAGCTCCAGTAGTTGACGTAGATGGTGTCAAACCACTTAGGTTTGTTTGGAATGACAAAACTCCAGTATTTGAAATCGTTGTTCCAACTATCGAAATTCCGGCGCCGGCAGTGAACGCACCTGAACCAGAAAATTGTGCCCAAGATATGCTTGAGGTGCCGATTGTAATCGTGCCAGATGTAGTTTGAGTCCAACCGGTATTGGCGTTGACAGTGCCCTGGTTAACGTAAACAGTTGCGCCAAATAACTGGGAACTTGTGTCAGCGTCGGTTGAGCGAGTAAGAACGAACGGCGTCGTGCCTGAAACGCCAACTGTTGTTAGCACATAAATTCCGTTCTGAATTTGGCTTGCTTGATTTTTAACAAGAATTCGATCGTTGAGTAGAACCGTGTAACCGTCGATTACAAGCACCGTTCCAGCTGAAGCGTCGGTTAGCGTAGCGCCAACACCCGCCGATCCGTTGTTGTACGTGACAGATGATAGGGTAGTCGTCGTAGCTGCGGCAACAGCCTCCTTCCAAGACAGACCCTGAATCAAGCTTTGAACGTAACCGACGGTAGCTGCATCGCTAGATGCAGGCGTGACGGCCATGCTCATGTTGTTAATCTCGTTGCCACCCATATTGATGGCGCCCGACATCGTACCACCAGCTTCTGGTAGATAGAATGTACCGATTACGGTTGTTAATTCTGACTGAGTTACCGGAGCTGTCGCGGTGACTCTGCCGAAAGCGTCGGTGGTAATGGTGACTAGTGAGCTGCTTACCGGCGTACCAACGGTGGCAAGCGCAATCGTTGGATTTCCCGCGGCACCGCTACCGTTTGTAACGACTATCTCACCGGCCGTGCCAGTGATTGTAGCAGCTGAAATTGTTCCAGCATTGTTTACAACGATTCCGCTCGAGGCGAGACCAGCTAGGCTCTGAAGGGTCGGAGATAGGGTGAGCGCGAAGGTACCGCTTGTAGTAATGGTCTGGGAAGAACCAGAAGAAACATCAAGACCAGCGCCGGTAGTTACGGTGATTGAAGTAACTGAACCACCGCCCGTTGACAGCGTTTGCCATGTTGGCACTGTCGAATTGAAAAATTCTAAAAATCCAGCTGTGTTGTAGCGAAGCATGCCGCCGATAGCTGGAGTAGGCTGTTGTCCGGTGGAACCAAATGGAAGTGATATCGCTCCAGAACCAAGTACGTAAAGAACACCGGTTACGCCACCAAGCAGTGGTGATGCCTCGGTAGTGTCTAGTATTGATACTGTATCAATAGTACCTGTATCATAATTGAAATCCATTGGATTTACCTCTCATAAGGAACATTCCTTCAGTTCCTATTTATCCATTTTTGTAGAAAGATCAACTATAAGTTCAATCCGTTACCTCTACGGTTTCTACCAAGCACAACCACCTAATCTGCTTACCGGTCTCACCGGTGACGGATATCTTTAGCGATCCGTTAACTGGATCAGGAGATGCCGTAACCTTCCAAGCTTGATTGCTTGCACCAATCTGTTCTGATGAAACTATTCCCTGCATAGTCACTGATGCTGGGCCTATGGTTCTGAAGATCACGCCCTTAAGCTCGTAACCAGCCCAGCCGTTTGACGCATCTTGCCGCTGAGCGGTCACCGTGATTCTGAATGTCCACGTAGAATTGTCGACAAGAACCAAGCGAACTGATCCACCATGACCATCCGCAAAGCATTCAGTTGGTGTAGCATTTGTTGAGATAGTACGAACCAAATATCTACCAGTCTGAGCGTCGCCAGTTGTTGAAAATCTACCACAAGCTTGAACAACACCACCTTGAATTCGAGATTGTGATTGCTCGCCTATTGATAGTGACTTTGCAGCTCCAGCGTTAGCGGCATAACCGATTCCTACCGCGTTATTTCCAATCGCCGAAGGGGAGATAAATCCAGCCTGTGGATTTTCAGCATAAAGGTTAAGAGCTGCACCTCCACCATCGGCAGGCAAAAGCATCGCCTGGTTTATAGTAAAAGCTGTAATGCGGTGGTCGACTAGAGTCGTTATGGATGACCAAGCGCTTGGCGTGGTACCTTCAAACCCGCGGATGCCAACGGTAAGCACATCTCCAACGCGGCCGGTAATATAGAGAATTTCTCTCGGCGAAACGGGAGGATTTACCGGTTCAAGGGTGACCAAGAAGAAGTCACCAGGATTGGTTGGCTGAGGGAATTGGGCCCCAAGGCCAGCCTGTACGGTTAGCGACATATCCGTAGGACCAATATCCGCAGCTAGTAAGGCTACAGCATTGTTGGTAAACAGCTGGGTAGCGGTCACTTCACTAAGCCTCCAAACTCGGAAGCTATCTTCTTAAGGGATGAGAAACCTTTTGGCTTTTTGTCTGTGGCTTCAGCTAAGAATTCGTCAGCCTTGTCTATCGGGATTAGTACCTCGGCCCGCTCAATACCCATCGCTACTTCGAAAACTTGATATTTGACCTTAGGATTCTTCTTGTCTTCTTCTATGCCCGAGATAAAGTTGAATTTTTTGGACATATGCTTCCACTTGAATTTTATTAGCGAATTAGAACGTAAACAACAAGACCTAAGTTGATGAGGGTCAAAATGCTACCAACAAAGGCGCACAACCTAAATTCACGGTTAAATTGTTTTTTGAATGTCTCAAATTCTGCAGTCGTAACGACATCATTTCCAAGTAACTTGGCCATTTAAATTTCCTGTTTGAGAACTTCTTTGACCGTTACAACGTGATCATCATACGTGTAAACCGTTTCAGTTTCACCGTTTTGCAAAACACGGTGGAGCTTACCAGCGATTAGAATGTGCACTTCCTTATCTGGGGATACGTGGGCGTCGACTCTTACGTTAGTTGTCATGTTAGATACTCTTCGTCAATGTGATCAAGCTGATCGTCCAGCTCATCTTCTTCAAGCTCGCGAAGATAATTTTTAAAACCAATTCGCTCTTGACGATTTGCAGCTTTATCTTCAGAGAAACCCTTTTTGCGCTTTTTCTTGCTGAAGTCGCGGGGCTTGTGATGACCTGTGTCATCTTGAAATTCTTTCTTCGGCTTGATTGGTGTCGACATTTTCTCCAGTCCTAAGGAAACGATCCAATGGTATTTATGAGCATACGTCAGTCATCATACTGAATAGTCCTCATATCGTCGATGCTTGACGTATTTTATCAGCTTGATGCCACATATTCGATACATTTTCTTCCAATTCTTCTGCAGCAATGGATTCTTTTTGGCTATGACGGCCAGCTTTGTATTTTCTTCAGCTGAAGTGTAGTGAACCTGACGATGCTTGTCGACTAGAGATTTGACAAACTTAACGTTGAGTGATCTTCCAGCGATCAACTGACGCTTAACATACTTGAGAATTTCTATTCCACCTTCCTGTCGCCCGTTAAAATGCTCAATTGTTTTCTGCTTCGCTAGAATGCTCCCCACGCTTATCTTACCAGACAAGATGGGTGACATATCGTAAATGTTGTTACCTATCGTGCGAGCCCGGGTGTTGAAGCGCTTTGGGTCATTTAAGCTGCTAAGCGTAGACGATACGCAGGTCGAAATGATGATCTTGAATGTCTCATCATTCAGCGGCTCATCATAGTAATGCGTCATGCTTGATAAATCCAGAGAGTTCGATTAACTTCTGGGTACGGCTGAAATGCAGCTTCAATTATGTCAGAAATTATCGACCAATCTCCACGACCTAACCCAGCTCCTATCTGTGGGTAGTGTACGTGCAGCTTGTTTAGGTGCGCGAAGCTAGCCGCGTGCTCGAAGGCTTGCAGCACTGCGTCATAGCTTACGTAGCGCTTACCATCAGCGCGACCAAATCCATCTTGGGTTATCGCGTTGAGAACGATAAGCTTAGAGCTGGCCTCGTATGGAATGACGTGACCCATGGGGTCGATGCCATTTTTCTTTAGCGTAACCAGCGTGTTCTTGTACGTCTCAAAGCAATCTGGATATTTGTTTCGTATTTGAAGGGCGATGCCAGCTCCGGCTACCCCTTGGGCGTTGCACCCGTGGATTATCGCTCCCTCTTCAACGCCATTTATGAGATCGCCAAAGCGAACGAATCTTGTTTTTGTTATCATGATAGAGCTCCTTTATGCTCTATCTATTGTTGGATACTCCTGCTATCCAATCATAAGCTTGATAACGCGCCAGATGATGACTAGCGCTAGGAGTGTAAATGCTATGTCAAGTAAAAATTGCGTCATGTTTCATCAACGTAATGCTTGCGTGATTCTGCAGATTTACCCTGAGCGTTAAGTAGCTTGTGCGTTGCATAGCTATTTACCATTACTATCTTCAGAACTTGATGTCCCACTTCGGATGGCAGGACGTGTTGCTCATAAATTATGAACTTTGTTAGCTGCTCAATTATTGGTTCATCGCTTGTAGTCAGCGTTCCCCACGGAACGGTTTGACGAGCGGCAATTTCCCTTAGCGTTTTTACCGCCTGCTTTGCTGAGAAGGATGCGTCTTCGGGGCAAATATAAATCCAAAAATTGTATGTGCGCTCGGCGGTAGGCTTCAGCAGAAAGGAGATACCACCATTAGTTAGTGGTTTAACGGTGTGTGATTTTCGATCGTACCAGCTGGGTCGAAGGTGACGAAATATTTCAGCTTGATTTGGCATTTCGACGTGCAGCTTCTAAATCGAGATCAAATGCCGACTTAGCTTCATCCGCCCTAACATGGGTGGGTACGTAGATTGTTTTATCGTTGATGGCGTGATGGAGTGACTCAAGCTCATCATAGATGGAAAATTCTACCGCGGTAAAAAATTCAAGATGGCTGCTTATATCTTCAAAGCGCTCATCGCTGCCGCATATTGTTACTACGCCGTCCTGATAGTCCCACCAGATTTGAACGAATCTTTCGTTTGATTCGTTCGCGAAGATTATGGTACCGCCCTCTGGAGTGTAGTTCCAAGCTAGCTCACCATATTCTCCGGTGGTATCTTGATTAAGAAGTTCAAGCCACTTGGACACCTTTGAGGGGATTGATAGAAGAAGCTGCTTGGAAAAATCATCCTTAGGATAGAACGGCTCGTATGGATTCCAACCCGCTTTCAAGCTCATGTCTATATCTGATGTCATATGTCATATCCTTTTCTACAAAATCATTACGCAGCTCTTACCATCGCAAAACTTGTGTTACCTGGAAAGAATAGTCCAGTCGCTATGAAGTGTGATTGACCAAACGCGACGCTATAAAGGGTCGCGCTGCCACCAGCCGTAGATGCATCTGCTGTCCAGGTTGTTCCATTTGGTGATGAATCTACCGCAGTGTCGGCATCATAGACTCTTGCCCATGAACCACCGCCGAAAGCTAGATTTTCGGTATCGCTAAACACGTCGGCGAATGTAATCGGAGTATTAATCAACAGCGGATTTGTTCCGATGAATCCACTGTCACCTGACGCAAAGCCCATAACATAGTGGGTGCCGTCAAATGCTAATCCAGCTGGGCTGTTGTTGTATGTCGTTGTCGATGGCGTCCAGTTGATTCCATCCGTAGACGTTACGGCGTTATTCACCGACGCTGATGGTAGAGTTACAAACGTTACAAACTGTGTGCCATCGAATATAAATCCGCCATTACCATTGCCCGCGTTAAACGCGTTTCCTGGTTGCCACTGTCCCGCGTTAAACGCGGTCTGCATAGTCCACGTTATTCCATCTGGGCTAGTTGCGTATTGGGCACCGCCACCGCCCGAACCAAAAGTTTGAACCGCTACGAATGTTCCATTTCCATATGGTGAAATTGCGACATCGTTATTTGTGCCAGCGAATCCCCACGATCGCTGTGTCCACGTTACAGTGTCTGGCGACGTGAAAATTAAATCGGACCCATCGGTAATATTGACTGAGATTACCCACACACCATTTCCAAATTGTGGTTTGGACATGTATTGGATGCCAGTGGCAGCAACTGGCAGAAGGCTCTTTGTCCAAGTAGTTCTATCTGGTGACGTTAGGACGAATCCTCGCACTCCTGTGCCAGTTACGGTGGAAATCACCCACAAACCATTTTGATACGTTAGGTCGCTGTAGTTTCCATCAGCTTCAAATCCGGTTGTAAGGGTTGTCCAAGTAAATCCAGCTGGTGATGCAACATTCGTCATCAAGAGTACGATACCCGTTCCAGTTGAAAATGTTGTTGGACCTGGAAAGGTGGTATCAACAGAATATGAAGTTACGGTAACAACGGTGTTGCCACCAGTGAACGTAGAAGATGTTACTTTCTGATAGCCACCGTTAGGCGTACCGCCGAGCACGGTAAGAATAGCGTTAGTAACGAACAAATTGGTGTAATCATGACCAGCTATCGTGAACGTGTTAGTGCCGTTGTTGAACGTTGCTGAAAATGGCGTTCCCGTTATGATGTTGATTGCGTTTGTCATGTTAGCTTCTCGTTACAGACCACAGATCTATCTTTGTTGACATATCAAGCTTGCGCGTGAACCTAATCGTGCATGGCACGCCGTTAACTGTAGCGGTGTCAGATCGCGTTTCTCCAACTGGAAGAGAGTTAAACGTTGCTAGATTGGCTGTATACGCGCTGCCTGTGTAGTTAGTCATCGTTGGCTGAGCGCGTGGAGCATGCTGCACGCCAATCATAAAATGGGTCGTGCTTGGATTGGCAGCGAATAGAGAAATTATAAATGCCTTTTTAGCGTTCATTGAAATTACAACCGTGATGTTGCACAGGAAGAATATATTTATGGATGTTAAGTCAACTCGTTTTAACTATCAACACTAAGTTAAAACCAAGCGTTGAGCTATATCTACGCTCTACAGTTAAAGTGTGCATGGTTGATCCAACCTTCACTTTACTCGTGACGGGAGTATTGGCAGTTAGTCCGTTAAAAATTGCTAATTTAGACGTATACTCTGAATTAACAAAATTCTTGCAGATCATGCCAGCATCACCAACTAGAAATTGCGTGGCCGTGGGATTTGCAGAAATGAGTGAACTGATAAATGGTCTAGTGATTGCTGACGTTCGCATTTACTAATTCCTTATGAATATTTTTGACGACCCTACAGCGACGAATTTGCTATTACCGTATGCAATCGTAAACATATTAAATGGAGAACCAGGTAGTACTTCCGGTATCCATGTAATACCATCCGACGAAGAACTTGCACCTGATCGCTCTGAAAGAGCTACAAACATTCCGTTACCATATGCGATAGAAGAACAGATATCAGCAGAACGAAAGCTATTTGGAAAATTAAAGTTAACCGGAGTTGTTATGGTAGATACAGAATTTCCAGATGCGCCCTGCGGTTTAGTAGTGCCATTTCCTTGACCGACCACGTACAGTGATCCACTGAATGCAATACCACCCGTTGCGTTATTTGACCAAGTAATTCCAGCTGCAACAGAATTTGTCGTGAAGTTAATTCCATCTGTAGAGCTTGCTATTTCTGTAGTGCTTCCTGGACCTTCAAGGGTAACTACATAATTAACACCATCGAATATCAGATGATGACCATCGGGACTTTGATTGGTGTTACCAAAACTGAAACTTGTTTGGAGCGTCCAGGCGACCCCATCTGGAGATGTTCCATACTGACTATTGACAAATACTACAAATTGACCTCCGCCGAACACCATTGATCCATGCCCACTAGCAGCATTGAATGGAGTTGACGTACGAGCCGTCCATGTGATGCCATCTGTTGACGTTGACGTGAATAGTGAGGTGCCTGCTATGGCTCCGGCAACCCATATACCATTACCAAATGTTAAAATTTCTATAGAATCCGTAGATAGAAAATTGTTTGCCTGCTGCGTCCATGTTGTACCATCAGGAGACGTTGCTATTTGACCATTGGTGCCAGCTGCAACCCACAGGTTGCTTCCATTGTGCGCGACTGTTTCTATGACACCCGTAAATCCATGACCAGTAACTAGTGACCATGGGCTAGTTGGTGCCTCAAAAAACTTAACATCGGTAACTTCACCGTTTACAAAATATGGAGTTGGACTGGAAATTTCCCACGCCCATTGGGTAGCTTCAGCAGATGGTGCAGCTGAACTTGAACCAAAATTGTAGAAATCTGTAGATGCAGAATAAAAGGTAAATGAAGAACCTCCAGCTAACGTGACTACGATATGGTCAAAGAAATTTTGTGGTACAGAATTGATCGTATCACCAAGCACCACTAGAACTATTGGACTTGGTGCTGTAGATCCATAGCCAAATCCGGTCACCGCTCCAATTGCGTATATTGGTTGACCGTTAACGGTTGTTATATTTGACGTTCCTGTAGGACCACCGCTCGCGCTTGAGCTTGAATAACCTACGCCAGCGCTTTCCCAAATGCCACCATACGGGAATGTAAAATCTGTTCCTGACGTTATGGATGCATCAGCTAAATTATTTGCTGGTGTCGCGCTTGCTTCATTTGAAAATGAGCTTACCATCGAATTAAAGACAGCCGCGACTTTGAAAAAGTATGTTGTGTCATTAGTCAGAGACGTTACTACAGCTGTTGTTGAAGATATGCCTGTTAACGCTGGTGTACCGCTTTCACCACCAGATGATGTTCCCTGATAAACATTGTATGTGCAGCCTGGTACATCTGATGCTGTCCACGTGAGCGTTACGATTTGATTACCGCGAGCAGCGCTGAGATTTGATGGGGGACCCACAGTAGGTTGTGAAGTTGAGAAAATATAAATTGCACCTCCACCTCCAGTTGAACCAGTACCGGTGCTATCCCCACCTCCACCTCCAAATTGCTGAAGTGAACCACCAGTACCTGGTGATCCAGGGTTGCCAGCATCTGGAAACCAAGTACCGCCGGCGCCATTTGCACCGGGAACTGTAGGTCCTACTCCAGTGCCACCACCGTCACCAGCTGCATCGAATCCACCAGCTCCACCTCCACCACCTCCAGCTGAGCCATCACTACCTGATGGAAATGGTTCATCGTTAGGATCGGAGCCTCCACCATTTCCGCCAAAACCAAGTAGACCAGATATGCCAACAATCGTTGGCGTTCCACCAACTCCGCCAGCAAATTCTAGCGTGGTTGGAACAGAACCAGATCCACCGGCGGCACCATATCCACCACCTCCACCACCTCCACCAGCAGAATTATTTCCACCATTTATGCCTGCCGCACCTCCTCCACCAGTGATAACTATAGTAGAGCCAGCGTTGCGCATAACTGAATCTCCGCCATTGCCAGTTACGGCACCAGGTGATCCAACGATGATAGTCCAGATATCACCTGGCGTCACACTCATGGTGGACACGTGGGCATTGGCTCCACCTCCACCACCACTTCCGAAATTATTACCACTTCCACCACCACCGCCAATTGTCGTGGCGGAAATAGAAGTGACACCTACAGGTACTGTCCAGCTATATGTGCCTGGAATTGAAAATAGAACATTGTATGGAATTGATCCAGCAGCTGTATCGGTAAACCAAATTATTGTTCCGGTTCCAGCAGTGAATGTTGTTGGACCAGGATATGCGGTATTTGTTGAATAGGATGATACGGTAACTGTTGTGTGATTACCGGTAAATGATGATGCAATCACCTTTTGATAGCCACCATTGGGTGGTCCACCTAGCGCGGTTAGGATAGCATTGGTGACAAACATCCCAGTATAATCACCAGCCGTATTGATCGCGAATGTATTTGTTCCGGCATTAAATGTTACGGGGAACGGGATGCCCGTTATAATATTAATGGCGGCATTGGACACAACAAAACTCCCAGTTAGAACTAGGAGTATTTATAGCATCGGGTGGGATATCAATCTATCTTGGAAGCCTCGAGTGGGTTCCATTGGTTGACTAGCTCAGGCTCTCCCATTACGTCAGCGATGTCCGCGGCGAATGGTGTCATCGGGTACTTTCGAGCGAGGGCGCGAATCATCGCGAGGAGGGCTCCAGTAGGATTTTCTGGTGCAACACCTTTGGCGGCCAAACGCACTGTATTTCGAAGTTCCGCTACTGTTAATGGTTCTGGTCTGACCTGCATGTAGCCAGATGTTATGAGAGGTTGCCCTGATATAGGATCTTCGACTACTATTTTCATTTTTCCGTATCCCATTCTTGATATTGCTTGCGCTTTGCATCACCGCGAGCGAACATTCTTGCTTCATCAAGTCCCAATTTCTCAGCTACAAACGCTATCGCGGCCATGACGTCTGCAACTTCATCTTCAAGTCGACCAATCAAAGAACCTTTACCATCCGGATGCACGTCGGTATCGGGATAGGCTATCTTCTTAGCGGCAATCTGCGCAAGCTCACCACACTCTTCGATAAGCTTGGTGAGCCCCCTATTTGACATTGTCATCTTTATCCCCTGTAGTTTCTACGCGTATCGCATCTTGAATTTTTTTGAGAGTATTCCAACAGTGACTACGCTCAGATTGATCTTGAAATGGATATTCTTGCGTGCGTAGAAAAACCTGCTCTTCAGCAAGAATTAAAATTTCTAATAACCGCTTATCCATGCTACACAGCCATCGGCGCCTTTATCGCCTCATGCGATTTGTAGTTAACCAATCGAAAATCATCCATGGTAAACTTGTCGATATCGGTAACTTCTGGGTTTAAAACCAAATATGGATGAGGGAGTGGCTCTCGCGCGAGCTGCTCCTTAACTTGATCTAGATGGTTGCGATAGATGTGCGCGTCGCCTATCGTAACGATGAGATCACCCGGAGTGTACCCTGTAACGTGCGCGATCGCGTACGTTAGTATCGCGTATGACGCGATGTTAAACGGCGTCCCAAGGAATAAGTCATTGCTTCGAATGTAGACAAGGCAGTCCAGCTCCTTCTTCATTTCGTTAACGTGAAATTGGGAAAACATGTGGCAAGGTGGCAGGGCCATTTGATCCATCTCACCAACGTTGAACGCCGTCAGCACCATCCTACGATCAGCTGGGTTCGTCTTGATCTTGTTGATGATGTTAGCAAGCTGATCAATTTCCTGACGGAGAACGCTTGCGCTGTAGAAAGTTTCTCCACCATCTGGGTGATTTACCGATGTCCCAGCGTGGCGCACAACGTGATGCTGCCAAGTCCGCCACTGCACACCGTAGACTCGCCCGAGGTCACCAGTGAACTCCGGCTTGAATTTGGATCCCGTGGTGTACTCGGCATTTGGAGACCAGATAGTTTTTTGTTCTGGATCTCTAGTTCCGTAGGTAATTTCGGCAAGTCGCCGCTCATCTCCAGATCCCTCTATGAACCAAAGCAGCTCACCAAGAACTGGTCTCCATGGGATTCGCTTGGTGGTGATGAGTGGGAAATTATTCTTTAGGTTGCAGCGCAGCTGACGACCGAATACGGATTTTGTACCCACGCCGGTACGATCCATTCGATCTTCACCATCCCGCAGAACCTCACTCAGGAGATCAAGATAAGCTCTTTCCATTGTTATTTTCCTTCAAAGTGTCAACGCGCTCCTCGGCCGTATTTAGGATTCGAACCGTTTTGCATCCATCTATGCCCCGGTGTGCTGAAGCGCGCCGACTAACCGCTGACAATTATTTCGTCGATATCAAGAATAATTTCTTGACCATCCCAAACGCTGAATTGAACGTCAAAGCCATCATACTTCTTGGGTACGTAGGCCTTGATGCTTGGATCACCGTGCACCTCTATGATGCTTACGTTATCGTGGGATACGTAGATCTTCGGGCTTACCTTTCTAAGCTCCTCGCGAAGCTTCTCACATGCCTCTTGCACTAGTCACCCTTGACGCGGCGCAAAAAATCGTCGATGACTTGCGCGTCGGTTGGCTTGTTCACCCAGCGAAACGTCTTGGCGGCAATTCGAAGGAGTGATTTTGCTTCGGCGAGGAAGCGTGATTGCTGTACCACGAGGGCCAACAGTTCATCGTGACTGAGATTTGCGAAGGCAGCTTCCCGCGCCTTGGCCTTTGAGATGGGAGGAGCTACCGCGGTTACTTCAGTCATGTAAAGTTCCTTAAGTTGTGGTTACGGAAAATCCCAAAAATCGGATTTCATATCGTTATACTCTTCTTCCAACGACTGAATTTCTTCGAGAAGATCTTCAACCTGAAGCTTAAGAGCATCACGTTCAGCCATTATACCCTGATAGCATAGGCTAATACACTGCCAAAAAGCCTGAGCAGCTTCAGGAGCTGATCCTTCCTTGGTAAGCTTAACGGTGCCATCCTGACCTATCGTAGCGATATCCCCATCGATGCCGCTGATGGTTAACACGAGTTCGCTGGGTGATGGATGGAGTGTCAGCGTTGCTCCAGGGGCTCCCATGTTGAAGCTTAATACGTTATTTTGATTTACGAAAAGCACGCCGGGTTCTGGTGGAAATGCTCCAAATTCAGGCGTTGGCGGGTAATCTCCGGTCATAGCTGCATGAACCTCTTAAGATCATCTGAAATAGGTATAGCCCTGAGCTGCTCGATAGCTTCTTCGCGGGATTCTGAAGAGAGTCGCTTCACGCTGTACTCCCACAGTCCCTCTTTCTTGACGAAATATCCAGGATCGCTCATGTTCTATCTCCTCCGAAAACTTGATCCTCAAGCTCACCGTAGAGCTGCTTAAGCTTGCGGTGACTTTCCCACAGCGCGGCGTAGTCAGCGTATTCCACCATCGCTGGTGGCGTTGAGCTAAGGGCGCCATGATCGTAGCTTTCGATAAGCTTGCCATCGCGATATCGAGCGCCGCGGAACATGTTCCAAACCTTTACGTCTGGTTCATCCTTGGGAAAGAAGCGCTGCCAGATTTCCCAGCCGATTTGAACGCCGGTGTCAAAATATTCTGCCGCCTGTGAAAGCCAAACTCGCGGAACGCCGGTCCAATATTTCTTCATCCACTCGTGAAATTCATATTCACCAGCTTCATATTCGTGGTTTGCTTTCATATGCTAAACTCTACTACGTGGGTGTCGCTACCCCACTGGGTGAAGGTGACGTTCCAAGCGTTGTACTTTTTGGGAACGTAAGCTTTGTATTCTATGTCGGCGTATACCTGCAGCGTGTCCTTCTGATCGTGGGCGACGATAAGATTTCGCTTTGCCGGCGCCCATGTTGCCTCAACCTTTTTCAGATCATCTTTGAGGGATTTGGCGCTGATTGAGAGAAGACTTGAGATGATTCCGCTGAACAAATTTGCATCCAAGCTGACACGTATCTGAATTATTTACTTTGATCGCAATCTAGGATAGAATGAGATTTTATCACGGCGAGGATCAGATGAACACCTGAGTCCGCCCAAATATCCGTATACATCCCATTCTCAACGTGTTAAGATGAATCCTCACCCCTGGAGCGCGCATGGAATATTTCAAGAGAATCATGGGTCCTATCTCCCCTTCGGACAGAACAGAAGCTATTCAACCTGAGCACGTTCGGCGAGCGGCGATGAATGAGTACGCTGACATTCAAATTTTCAAGCTGAAGTTTCTCATTGGGCTCCTCGCGATCATCGCGCTCACGAAGCTGTAAAGGATACTCATGAAAACATTCACCATGTGGACCACTTGGAATACGAGCGGTATCGATGTAAAAGCTGATCGCTTTACAATCGAAGATGAAGGAACGTTGGTGCTGTACAGGTGGGGCGGCATGAAGTATCAAGCTATTCAAGCTGTAGCTCCAGGGTCATGGATATGCATTGAAGAAAAGGTGAGCAAGTAAATGAAAATTATTTGTACAACATGCGGTAATCTGGGAACCATCAGAAAACGTTTTGTTACGCTTGAACTGTTCGATAAACTTCAGAGACCTCCGGCCTGGAGGACTGTTTTTGGTTGTTTCGAAAATTTTGGCACACATGATAATCTACGAGAAATAGGCAAGCAAGATACGTTTGATACGTTGATTTGGCCGCGGATAAGATGCGAGACGTGTGAAGGCACTGGTTGGGTGGAGCGGGTAGATAACTTTTCCCAAATTAAAGCAAGCGTCAACACGTGAACAACATAATCCGCAGCATCTACCTTGGCAACATCAAGGATGCTACCTTCGCTGGTGAGCAGACAAAGATGGACACCCTCTATGTCCATGAGGATATAGTTCCTGGCTACACGCCGACATTCCACGTTCCTATCCTTAACGTAGAGCCGGAAGTACCACTGGTCATTGGAGATTACTTCGCGACGCAGGGAGCTGAGGAAGAAATAAATCGTATTCAGCGCAAGCGGCTTGTTGACCCAGGCAAGCTGGCAGTTGCCCACCTGCTTCTTGATGATTACTACGACAGCTACAGACCACTCTTGATTCACTGTCTTGGTGGAGTTGAGCGCAGCCCGCTCACTCTAGCCACGTGGATGGTCAAGAATGGTTTACAACCAGATTTGGACGCAGCGTATGTCTTTTTGAAAGCTAAGCGTGACGTCGTTCAAGACCGCCGACATTGGTTGGTGCAACCGGTATGAATGAAGCTCAAGTCATCGAGTTGGCGGATAGAATCGGATATGGTCACTTGATCCAAATTCTCAAGGACGCTTGGTCTGAAAAGTTACAAAGTGAGTGGGGGATGAGTAAGGATACAGCTGATCGTGGCGCTCTGCACATTTGTCCCTGGTGCGACGTTGATGGTAGAACAGGAAAAGCAGCAAAATGACAGTAACCATCATTAAGGATAATCTCGGGCCTCCTACGCTGTACAAGATGAAGTGCGGGCGATGCAAGAGCATCTTCACGTACAACTACAGCGACCTAGTACTCCCACTGCAGAATCCACCATTCATTCAGTGCCCATTGTGTCGTGAGAGCAATTGGCACAAGGACAAAGAAGCATGAGAGTCTACCATTCAGATTTAATAGGTCGCTACATCGACCTCGATCACATTCTCGCGATAAGCGATGCCTACTTTGTTGATCGCATGGGTAGCGGTGGTCACTTCGTTCAATTCGAAATCATGATGGCATTTTTGAACGAGCCACTTACGTTCACGTATCCTCTTAAATCGACTGAAGAAAATTACAGCGTAGTAGAGGGTGAGTGGTCGCTAGCGTATGTGTGGGAGGATGAACACCACTTTTGGATCCCGCGATTCGTAAATGGTAACTCTCACTACAAAAACGCGAAGCTCCTCTGCGTCAAGCGAATACAAGACCAGATCGATGGGCTTGTGAAGATGTGGCGCATGCATAATGACAATTAAGCAAAATCAGTGCGTTAAGTGCGGACATCTTTGGACGAAAGACGCCGATAGCTGTCCAGAATGCGGCAGCACCACGTGGTTGGTTTCGACCTTACCGCAATACGACTCACGCGGTATCTGCATCATCAAGTGCGGATTTTTCAGCGACTGCCGCTGCGGTGATCAGCTTGGAATTGGTAAATGAGCGATCTGCTCAAGGAGAAATGGGTTGCTCGAGGTGGCAGCATCTTCTCAGCTGTGGTAAAGCCAGGTAGATCTGATTTTGGGGTCGAGTACAAGAATCAAGAAGGTGTTGCCTTTAACGTTGGACAAAAGATAGCTCACCACATCGTAGAGCTGCACAACTCAAAGCTTGGAGAATCACGTGACTGAAACACAGCAGATAATTGAGCTGCTCAAAACGATACAATCACTGCTCGAACAAATTAGAGCTAGGCTATAACGTCGACGCTATTTTGCTTCCAGCTCCGCTAGTTCGGCTTCCATTTTAGCAAGACTAGCTTTAGTTGACGCGATTCGCTTTTTAAGCTCCACGACACGAGTAACGCCAATGCTCTTTCCCACAGCGGCTACAACGTCAGCTGGTAGATGACCACCCACCGCCTTAACTGTCGCAAGCAGATTGGTCATCATTTTATGGTTAACTGTTTTGTACCACGATAAAATTCCGCGCGCCAAGGCCTGACTTGATACCGGTTTATATTTCGATGGGCGATCGCGGGCACCTGTGAAATCAGTACCTAGCGCGACCGCCTGCAGCAGTAGGTTACTTGCAAAATCTATCAGTAGGCTTTTATTTGCTGCTATGAATGCTCGCTCTGTATCTTCGCCGCGCGTTGATACGATGGGCGGCTTACCAGCCGGGAAATCCACGAGGGCTTGCCCATTATTTCCACCTATCTTCCACCTGACAGCCACGAATGGAGCCCCAAATATGTGTGGATGAAGCCCAATGTCTTTACCTGTCAAATTATCAAATGTTGGAGCTGCTGCTTCTAGAAGTTGATGTAAATTCACGTGACGCTCCAGCTTAGGTTTTCTTCAGCCAATTAGCTTTAGCTGGTAAGGTTTCAGCCGCGACCCGCAGCAGCTCTTTTATCTCCCGGCACGCTACATCCTGTAGCTCAATAAACTTGAAAAGACTTTCGTCAGACACACCAGAAGCTAGCATCCGGTTCGTCGTTAAGATCGCGCCGAGCGGATTTCGAATGTCGTGAATTAGCTTGGAGAGAGTTTCCGTGTGCGGGTGGACGGCAGCTGACTTTGTTTCTTCGTACACAAGCAAATCTTTGAGTAGCATTTTTCACTTCCAGCTAACGTGCGTTCAACTATTTACACGCTAACCGGCAATTATCCCACCCTCCAACCTGCACTTTCCCTCCTATGTAACCTGGCCCAGGTTCATGTTATAATTAGAACGTTTCACGTTCTTTAACAACTAGGAGTTTCAATGAAGAAATTTTTCAGCTTCAACCTTGCCTCGGTGCTGGGGTGAGCACATGATCATACAGACTGAAGATACCATTCGGTTGGCGCCAGAGGAGAAAACCCAGGAAGTATCTCTTCACGTCGATTCGATAATGAAGGAAAAGGCAGAGGTGGTTGGTTTCTTCTGTCAAGATGTTCCTGAAAGGGAGCTGCTGCTGAAGGAGCTGCTGCTGACGGTTTACATCTCTGGTTTTTTTGCCGGCGTTAGAAACGCCTCGAAGGATCCAGAGCGCCCACAAAATTAGGGAGCGACAGATGCTACAAGAGAAAGTGCTAAAGATGACCATAGCTTGCCAGAAGCTAATAAATCGGATGGTTGCCGAACATCCCGCCGCGACTAAGTGGTATGAGGTTCAGGCCCTTCGACAGTCGGTACAGGAGTGCCTGCAGCAGCTGGACAGCTTCAAAAGTTCGATAAGCGCGATGATAGTTACGGCGGAGGAAATGGAGGAGCTGCTCCGGCGCAACGATGAAGATAGCGATAGGGAGGTCGCGGGATGAACTACTTTGAGTGGATCGATCGCAAGCTGCGCGGAGATCAGAAGAGCGGAGATACGTCTACGAAGATCAAGGTGACCGACATAGTCCAACCGCCGGCTGAGCTTGTAGAGCCTAAACCATCCGAGATGGAGGTTAAGGAACACCTAGACGCGTCTGAATCCATGATTCAGCGCTTCAGGGGTTTGTTCAAGCGCTAAGGCGCGAAGGGGAGGGGAGCAGATGGTTAAGCTTGAGGATATGACGATGGAGGAGCTCATTCTAGATCTCCGGCTTGAAACAGAAGAGATAAAGCGGCGGACCGCGAGGCACGCTGAACTTCTGGCGGAGCTCTGGAGTCGAACGCTGCCGAGACAGGAGTTGGACGCGGCGCTGACGATTGAAGAAGTAAAACCCAAACAAACAGGATAATTCGCATGACAGTAAGACGATGCGTCATCAAGAACTGCGGAGATGAGCTGAGCCCACGGAGCAAGCTCGACACGTGTCAAAGGTGTCGAGCAAATTTGAACAGCTGGGCAAAGCGGCGACCCGCCGAGATAGTGAAGCGGAGGGACGACCTAGCGAGGTACTCTAGCCGCATGGACCACGTTGAAACACCAGCACGGAGACGAGGACGATGAAGAAAATGAAGAAGCGAAAGACGTACACCGAAAAGTTCAAGCGGTTGGCGGTCGCGCGGATGAAGAAGGAGAGCCCACAGGTAATCGCTGACAATCTTAAAATTCCGAACTCCGCCCTCTACAAGTGGCGGCAGCAGCTCGGGCTTGAGAAGCAGAAGCTGGACAAGGGGAGGCGAAGTGGAAACACTCCGCTGCACGACGCGATTATATTTCTTCGGAAGGCGCGGGACGCGATGCACGATGATCTCAAAGCTGGAAAGATTAGACGACTTGACCGGGCCCACCTGCTGACGCTGCTCGCCCTGCAGTCGCTTGCCGGCGGTGACTAACCGATTTAACATAATAGGAAGATCTTCATTTAACATAATTTGTAAACCTTGTAGTCCTGGGACTACATGAACCTGGCCTAAAGGACTATATAACTGATTGATGACAGGTTGTATGATATCCCTACCTGATGGAATAGCTCCATCAGGAACATAACGCAACACAGCAAAGGAGACGACCATGAAGATGAATGCACTGATCGAAAAGGCGGCTGAACTTGGTCTTAAGGACGCGGACGAGGCTCGAGCCTTGATCCGGCAGCACAAGATTCAGTCGGTGTCGAAGCTGACCTCCTTCATCCAAAATCGACCGTCGGGAATTCGAGTCGATCAGGATACCGCCGAAGCGGTAACGAAGCGGATCAAGACGGTCAAGAAGTCGGTCCACCGCGCCGGGCCCCGCGGATTCCGCTACGGAGCGGTATTCCTCAAGTCGGTAGCCGAGGGCAAGGGTGTGGCTGTACGGCCAGCCAACCTACCGAAACTCCTATCGCTGGCGAAGGCCAAGGGAGTCCAGGTACCCAACCGAAAGGATACCACCCCACGCGACATCGCGGAGGCCATCAAGCCGGCGCTGTGATGGTGCCTGGGTAGGGCAGAGGACTGACACTCTGCCCGAGCCCAAAGGGAGAATGTGTCATGTCAATCCCGCCGATCAATACAACTTCAACGATGACGGCAGGCAGCCGGATCATCGGGCTGAAGCTTCAAACACCGTTCGTCATCGACAACCGAGTTGAGCTGCTCTGCCTGCTGCGCCACGCGCGAATCGAGCGCGATCGAGTTGTCGGCGACATCACCAAGATCCACAAGGGTGGCAGCTGCCATGGAAGCGCTCAAGCTGAGCTTGCGTCACTCGACAGCGACCTGCACCAGCTTGATCTGCTGATCGCCCGGATGTGGGTATCGAACAACACCGGGTGAACGCCATGCACAAGATTGAAGCGCTTGTTCACAACGCGGCTCTAGCCTCAACCCAGGTTGGCGTAATTATCAGCCCACGAGAGGCGGCGTTCATCATCAGCTTGTTCCTGCAGGGAGTTGCCGATGGACCAGATGATGAGAGCGACGGACCTGAAATCAACTACGTTACGACGTGGTTGCTGCTTGTCGCCGACATCGTTGACGAGGTTGAAGACGTAGCCACGGCTACAGGATGATGCTGCTATGACGCGAGAAATCAAAACTATCGCCTCACTCGTCGATGACGTAACCGCCGCGGCAAACGCGCTCGGCATCGACGTCAGTCCCAAGGACGTTGGCTACATGATCAGCTTGTTCCTGCAGGGGATGGCGGATCATCCGGTTCAGGAGGGAGGAATCGCGCTCGACGCGGTTAGCAGCTGGCTGAACACGATCGCGCAGGCGTGCGACGAGGTAACCGACGAGTGACCCGCCATGACGTACCTCCCTGCCTTCATGACTTGCTTTCGACTGGCCCGGGCCGCCAAGACCCAGCGGACCAGGCAGAAGTACCTGCGCCAGCTGGCGGTGCTCTGGTGGAAGCTGGAGCCACACCAGCGCCAGCTCGCTGCCGAGGTGATGGAGATGATCAATGAAGAACCAGACGGAGCCTTCTTTCTACACCAGTACGGGTTGATGGTCTAACTAAGGAGAAACGCGATGAAGATTTTCGTTATCGTCGGAGAAAATAAGTCTATCGGAAACATCAGCGCGAGAGCCGCCTACGTCACGCTTGAGGCGGCAGAAGAACACCTCGCCTCGCCGCAAAAGATGTGGTTCGACGATCGCGCCGAAATTGTCGAACTAGAGCTGATTGGAATTTAGCCATGGAAAAGGATGCATGGCCAGACGAGGACCTCCGCCACGTCTTCTTGGCGACGGCGCGGGATAAAAGCCGCTGTCACATCTGCCTGAAGCCGAAGGACAGCATCGAGCACATCAGCCAGGATGAGTATGATCGCCTAAAGAAGCTGAGAGAGGTTGCGAACAACCACGGTCCCTTCGCGCTTCGAACTGGCTGGTGGGTCATAGTTAACGGTGTGCAGTACGGACCGTGGACTAACAAGGGAGCGGCTGAAGCTGGTTATCAGACTGAACTTCGGAGAGCCGCCGAGCGCCGGAGAAAAACCGATGAACGTTAAGCCGTTCAGGATTTGGGCAAAGTGGTACATCGTAGTCGAGTGGTACATGTACGGGCCGTTCGACAGCCGCGCGCGAGCTCAGGAAGTCTACGCCGGCGGAGTTGAGCGCGCCGCGGCTCGGAAGAAAAAGAAACCTTAGCTTTCTAATCCGTGTTTCTTCAAGAAGGCGTTACGCCGTGCAACCGCATCCTCGTGGCGCTGGTGCGCTCTATCTAAAGCTGACTTTGCCGCCGCGACGGCGCTATCATGACGCGCCGCCTCCTCAGTCTTGCGAGTGTGGGTGATCGACTTTGAGATCGCTCCAAGCACGTCGTCTGGAATCTTGTACCCAAGCTTCTTGGCGTTGGAGATAAATCTCTTAACCTCCTTGGGCTCATCCTTGTAAATCTTGAGAATTCCCCGAATGATATCATCTTGGGTCGGTAGCTTGGCTTTAAACGAAAAATATTTATCCTCGTCGGCGCCGCTCGCGATAACTTGCGCTAAGATGTTGGCGCCAAAATCAAGTAGCTGTTGATCTGTAATCTTTTGGGATTTAATCAACTTGATGAACGGACCGTACATCCGAATCCCATAGTCAGAATTGATAAATTCCTTGATGCTTGTTTTACCACCGATTGACACCTTCGTTCCAGCTGGAGCTGTTGTACCTGGAGCACCGTTACTAGCTGAAAATGGTAAGCCTGGATAAACATATATTGGGCTGCTAGGGCTATTACCCGGATGATTATGATCTGGAATAAAAATGTGAATAGCCGAAGAGTTGTGGGATCGAGCTCCAACCCAGCCGGCGTACAGCCGAGCCTGAGCTTCGGTTAGAATTGATTGTAGATCTTGTATCAGCATGCGTCTATTTACTACCAGCTCGCCTGGTGTTACAATTAGCGCATGAGTGAAACAGACTTCCTGATTGGGTTGGCTCACGGCTGGCAGGCCGAGCTGGTCGACAGACCGACGACCGATTATCTCGTCATGGACTGGCAGACGCTGCGCTCTCTCGAGTACGCGCTTCAACCGCCGCAGACGCTGAAGGAATTTCTAGGGATAAAGAAGGTTGGGATCACGCAGCATCCGGTCCAGCTAACGCCGCTGTCCCAGCTGGTACCGTGGCTGCTCGCTGGGCTCCGGGACGCCGTCGCTACCGGTCTCGCGGCCGAGATCCTGCTGATAATCGAGATCGTTAAGGAGAGCGGTCACCAGGATCAGGAGCTTGACATCATCGAGAACAGCCTGAGGTCCGAGGTAGTTGAAGACAGACGCGCGGAATTCGCGCGGCGCGCTTTTACGTTCCCGCGCGCCTTTTGACCAGCCCCAAAAATCCGGGGAGCATCCGGAGAAGGTGTCAGGTCCAGGTTGTACTTACGTTTCCAGATGGGTTAAAATAGGCGCAGATGAACCAATACCTTATCGCCACCAGGTCGCGTCAAACGATTAACCCGTTCGACAACCCGTTCAAGCTGGGAAAGTTAGAGCTGTTGTTTGAAATCAGAAAGCTGGAAACTCAGCTATCTACAATCGCACTTAGCGAGCTGATAGACATATCCCAAGGTGGCGTTGTAGGACGCAGTGGATATTATTCAACGGTGGGGTGGCACCTGAACCAGTACGGTCAAGACGTACCCTGGTTAGCGATAACTCCACTCGTCGACCTGGTTCCATGGATCCTAAAGGGGCTAAAGAAGGCGATTGCAGATGATGAACAGGAGCTGGTGCTTCGAATCATCGGCGCGGCTTACGCTGTCAGCTTCGTCAATCATGAGCTGGAGATCATCGCGAGAAGCTTACTCAACGACCGAGGGAAATTAAATGCAGGACTTTAACATTCACTATCCACAAACTTCCTCACCAGTTTCAGTACGAGCGTTCGCGCTGGTAGCCGCGATCAAAGCGCCGTGGAGATACAATCCAGCCACCGAGGAACTGATCCAACGCGCCGCCCAGCTGGAACAATACCTGCTAAACGGAGCTGGAACGAAGTGAAGCTCTGCAAGGACTGCAGGTGGTTCATCCGCGCCGTCGGCCCATTTCCGCCGTACTGCAGCGGTCCACACGTACCAACCGACGTCGTTTACGGGAAGCGGCGGATGCAGCTGCCGAGCGCGAGGTACTCAGGAGGACAGGGATTAGCCAGCGGCAGGATGCCGTGCGGTGAAAGTGCAGCGAGGCACCATGAGCTAGCCGTCAAGAAAAAGCTGTGGAGATAACTCGATGCTAAGAAAGCTGGAGCTGCAGAAAGCGATCATCAAGGCGGCGCAGACCTTTGAGAGCGGTGGAGGCAGCGCCGATCATCTGGATGGTATGCTCCGCGGACTGCTGTGGGCGCTGACCGGCACCGATCAAGGTTGCTACCTATCCCAGGATATGGCTAGCGTGTTCACCCTAGCTGGCATCGAGCACGTAGTAGAAGATGAAAAGGTTCACTGGACGCTCTGATCCAACCGCGCCAAAATTCCCGGGACCGCCGGGAGAAGGTGTCACGTCCAGGTTGTACGTCCAGTTCCCTTAAGGAAATCCACAAGTAAGGAGGAGATGTCATGAACGTACGCGAACTGATAAAAATTCTCGAGAGCCATGATCCTGAGGCTGTAGTCCTGATATCTTCCGACGAAGAGGGTAATCATTACCACTTTCTATCTGAGGCAATGGCTGAAGCTAATTTCGACATGGACGGCCGAGACATCACGCCATACTTCACCGAGTGGAGCGCGAAGGACTGCTGCATGGACGATGAAGAGTACGCGAACATGCGGGAGCTGCCCAAAGCTCTGGTGATCGGACTGTAGTAGGTGACTTGGATCTAACGCACCAGAAAAATCCGGGTCATCCCGGAGCAGGTGTCGCGATCGGCAATTTATTCCTGCCGCTCCTGAATCTGCGCGCGAAAAATACCTGGGTCCCCCGTAGCGCCAGAGGTCTTTCCCCAGAGGTGATATATCACTATAAGGGGATTCCAGAGGCTTATCTATCCTCATAAGGGGATATCTACACACCTGGTTACCTCATAAGGGGTTTGCGCAGGCGCCGTTACTAAGCTGTGTCGTGACGCACAGCGTCCGACTACAGTTGCTGAACCCCTTCTAGATAAATACGAGCATGACAGACACCTACACCCTCCTTCACATCTCAGCTTCTGCGTACCGCGAAGTGTGTCGTGACGCACAGCGTCCGACTACACAGTGGGAGACCGAAGGTACCACAGTGCAAGACGCTCTCGCGCGGGTTGGCTTTCAACCTGGGGTATCTTAAGTGAGCAGCGCATGAAGGTAACCCTTACCGCGGTAGAAGGTGAGCTGCAGATAAGCTCAGTCAACGACTTCAAGCTGGTGCTTGGCAAGGGTACCTCCCTTACCCTCGAGATAAAGGACCATGACTTCATCCTGCGAGATGGCGTGGCTACCGAGCCACCGTCAGTTAGACCTGCCGCGAAGAAGCACCGCCCATCCGTTTCAAAGTTCAAGAAGAAGCTGAGGATAGTTAAATGAGCCAGTACGTAGAAGTCCGCTGCCCCACCTGCAAGGGTCTCATCCACTTTGGTCTAACGCACGTCTGCACTAGACCTCACCACATAGTGGTCCTATGAAGGAAGATACGATCGAAACGCTGCGTGAGAAGCGCGATGAGCAGCAGACCGCCCTGCGCGCCAGGATAGATAAGTGGGTAAAGGATAATACTCAGGTTGCTCAAGCTGAGATCGATTCGCTAACCAAGAAGATAGTGGAGCTGCTACCATGACCCGACATCCAACCGAGTTCGACCGCCTGTTCACCATCAACCTGCACGGACGCGTCGAGCTACCGACCAGCTGGTACGGTGACAACGTAACGGTCGGCCGCTGCATCGAGTGGGAAGCTGACTGCGCCGAACCGTGCTGCGCTAACGACTCGCTGCTGGACGGCATCACCTCGGTTGGTACCAGCTCGCTGCCGGTACCAGACACCGACAAGGTCGACTACAACCCGATCGTTACGGTGTTGGAGGAGGCAGCCTTAAGGCTCGCCGAAGAGCGGACCGAAACGTACCGCGCTGGACTGTTTCGCAAGTAACGCATCCCGGTTCATCTCCGCTTACCAGCGACCTTCGCGCGAGGTAGCGATCGTAGTCCCTGCCCGGCTCCCACGTCAGCTTATCTCTAATCCTTCTTAACCAATCTATCACGCTTCTCTAGCTCCACGAACAGCTGGTTAACGATCACCATCGTCACGTCCGCGTGGTACGCTCCATCACGGTGGTTACCAGCTACATTAAGTACTTCAATCTCCCGGTTTATAATCCACTCGGCGAGCTCCTTTACCGGAGCTATCCAGCTTTCGGTTCGCCGCGGCTCTACCAGCTGGTACGGCTTCGAGTGCTTCAAGCAGTAGCGAATCGTCAGCGCCGTTCCCGCGCTGTTGCGATCTGAAGCTATCACCAGCGTACCGTCGCCCGCGAGAACGTTCGCCTCGGTTCGAGGGGGATACTCTGGGCTAACGTGCTCTATCAAGCCATACAAACTACCTAATTCTGGTGCGCTGCCAGTTACCGTTCGCCATCCACGAGGCGCGCAGCCGCCCGTTGCTACACCGAAAGCTAAGGCGGCAGCGAGGGCACCCCGGTCTACACCGACTTGACCGCCGGATATGATCTTCCGCAACCCGGAATAACCCATGTCAATTAATCCGGTCAAGGGAGGCGTCCTGAACCCCACAACAAGGGCGTAGCGGAACCAACCGCAATGGACGGTGGTTCCTTAGTTTGCAGGTCGACAGCAGGTAGTGCCCATGGTGTGCCGTCGGTATAGGCATCTCCCTTGCGCAGCAGCACCAGGTTGTCAAGCAGGTGCGTGAACAGATCGCAGAAGTGGCCGCTGCCTTCTTTCTGGGCTACCATCAGTCCTCGCTCAGCTATTCGGCGAACTATCTCCAGCTGCTCAACCTGATATGGGCTGAGCAGCCTTGCCACAGCCTTAGCTTGTATCTGCCGCCGTATCTCTTCCTCGGTTAGCTCTTTAGTTACCATGGCGTTGAGTCATCTGTTATTGCTTCCCAACCAGTCCAACCTTCTTCAAAGCGTAGCATCGCCGGTTCGTCACCGCGTTCGATCGCCGCCTTGTAGTCGAGTATCTGCTGTTGGTCGGGTACCAGGTACAGGTCGCCGCTTTCGCTTCTAAATGGTATGCCTGAGCTCGGTGGAGTTGGTCCACATGGTCCTGGATGATCTGGTAATTTTAGACAGTTGGTGCCGGTCGAACTGCTTTTAGCATAAACGGTACCGCAGGTAGGTATGTTTGTAGTAGGGCGGCGCTGGTTCTTTCGCGGAGCTGGTGCGGTACCGTTACCTCTTGAGCAGTTGCACGAGGCGCAGCACCCGTAGACGCTGCGGTTCACATCAGGACAGTAGTACCAGCTCATCAGTAATGTCTCCTGAAGTAACAGGTTATGCCGGCGAGAGCCGCGGTGCAGCTGATTATGGTACCAGCCGTCAGGTAGTGACCTGCGATGATCGCGCCGAATAGCAGCACCGCCGTCGCGATTGATATTATCAGGTCATAGGTTGAATCTGTCTTGCACCAGCGCTCGAAGGTCATTCGTGGCTTGTGGTACCAGTTCCACTTGATGTCGTTCCAGTCGTTGTTCATTTTAGCTTCTCCAGCTGCTTGCTCATCCTGTCGGCTATCCTCTTGTGCAGGCGGTGCCAGAGGTTGTTGGTAGTTGAGCTATTCGGACCGCGGGAACGGTGGTTGGGGGCGGATCGCTGTACGCTACTCATCGTCCGTAAATCCCTTGATCAGTAGGATTAGAAAGGCTGCCGCGATGACGAGCAGTATGACCGCGGCTGGACCGAGGTGGAACTGCTGCGCGTGATTGTGGATCATGTAGTTACCAGCTTGTAGGTTATGAAGATGGCGGCCGCCGTTAGAAAGCAGATCACCAGGTTGTAGAGAAGCTTCACGTATCGTACCTCCGGTATCTTGGAGCAAAATAGCCGCACTTGGCCGCGCACTCAACGATCTCGATGCTGCCGGGAAAGCAGGGATGCTTTTGCTTGTTCAGGTGCGGGATGCCGTTGCGGTTTTCAATGATGCCGATCTCCAGGTACAGCGCGTTGCCACACCGACAGGTCCGTCCAAAGCGGTCGTCAGGATCACTGTAGCTGGGTGGACCGGTCATGCTGTCGTCCGGTTGAAGGCTGAGCGGAGGTTGCTGATCAGCACGTTGCGCGCGTGGGTTGCGACCGCCTTGACCTCCACGGTCTCGAAGGATTCAGCGATGTGCTTCCTGATCGCCTTGTACAGCCATGACCTGAGCCCGCCGTCTTCAACCGCGGCTCCCTTCTTGATCAGCGCGTTGATGTTGTTCATCACCCTGGCGACCCGGCGGAACTGTTCGGGATGGTTCTCGTAGATCATCTTCGACAGGTTTACCGCGGCGAGTGAGTCACCAAAAATATAGTCTCTGCCTTCCTTCTTAGGAAGCGCGAAGGGTCCCTGGCGGTTGGCTGGCAGGTTGGGATTCCAGGGTGGGTAGGTGTCGTCAGGTCCATCGAGCAGCTCCAGGTAGGCGCGCTCGGTCGTGTACGCCAGGCGCGGGCGGATGTCGGCTTCAAGCTCCTCGACTGAAATGTTGTGTTTGGCGGCAACCCGCTTGATAGCTTCTGCTCGGTTCCAGCTGTCGTTGTCCTCAAGGCGCGCCATCGTCAGGCACCACTCCTCATTGAACTCGGTTGTCACGTTGCCTCCTCAGCTCTGGACATGATTCGAACGAGTGGACGGGATCTGATGTTACCTTGCAGAAGACGCACTCGTTGGGATGATCTGACGCGTACTGAGCCCTGGCGTGAAGCTCTTCCTGAAGCTGCTCTACCGTTAGACCTCTACGGTCAGCCACCCTCTTGAAGGCCAGCTCTGGGTTGAAATCAACCGCGAGCTCGTCAAGAATGCCGTGAGCTCTCTCGGCGCGGAGCCTTTCGTCTTCTTCGCGCTCGCGCCTTCGGGTAGCGCGCTTCGAGGCGAAGATGGCCACGGCCGGTATGGCGATGAAGAAGATAGCGAATAGGACTGTAGCGTTAATCATACCTTTTCATCCACCTTCTGTCCCTTGCGGTACTCGTCTACCACCTGGGTGAACCGCGCGTATTCGGCGAGCGGTATGTCCTTGATCGGCTTGATGTCGGGTACCATTCGTAGAAACATGTCGCCGCGCTCGGTAGATCTGAATCCTTTCCAGTAGCCCTTGCCCTGCACCTTGAGCATCATGTTTGCCTCAAGACCTTCGGGCACCCGCACGTTGATGGTACCGTCGAGGGTCTTGACCTCCATGAAGCCACCTGTCATCATCAGGAAGGGCGATACCTTCTGCTCGCGGATGACGTTGCCAGCTCCATTGACGTTGAATGGGCTTGCGAACTGCACCTTGTACTCCGACGGGGCGATACGGATGAAGCAGCGGATTGTGAGGGTCGGCTTCTCGATTACCGCGACGACGTCCGACTCTGACGCGCCCCGCGGTATGACTACCTTGTGGGGTTCCTGCGCCGCGAGGGCACCTGGAACTGGGATGTTGATCTCCTTGGTGCAGCCGTTGAAGGCCTCCTCAAGGGAGATAACGATGACCGCGTTCAGCTGCTGTACCTGTGGACCGTGGGAGCGGGCTCCTGGGCCAGATGAACCCCAGCTGTCTTGGTAGTCGTCTATCTTGTCTGGGCGCGGTCGGTTGTCCGGCCCAGGGTGGAAGGCCTGCTGGAAGTTCTTGAGGAACTCGGCGAGATCCTCTGGATTGACGTAGTGCGTGCTGAAGCCGCCGGGCTGCTGCCTAAAGCCGGAGTTAGGAGGTGGCTGCTTAACCTTACCGTCCAGCACGTCCTTCGCTTCCTGCACCGCCTCAAACTTCTTCTTCGATTCCGCTTCATTGCCAGGGTTCTTGTCGGGATGGTAGAGCGAGCGCAGCTTCTGGTAGCGCTTCTTGATCTCCTCATCGGACATCTGGTCGGTGGTGCCGAGAATCTTGTGGGCGTCTGATCTAAACATTATGGAACGCCACGTTTGGTCCGTTGCCGCACAACTTGCAGATTAGACAGTTAACAAACAGCGGAGTGAAGGGGTGTGGGTCGGTGAGCGGCGCGTTTGGCTGTCGCTCCCTTGTAGGATACAGCGCTCTCGTTATTCCATTCTCAGTTACCCGTTGACCCTTCGTGTGGATTGCTGAGACGCTCTCACGAACCGTTAGAGTGCTGCCATATGGCAGGTTCATCTCGAAGCTTTCTCCAGGCTCGATTGAACCGACGGAGCAGCTGCCATCCATGTCGATGCGGATGACCATGCACTGATCACCGTTGTGCTCAAGCGTGGTTGTGTTCATGATGCGAATTCGGTTAGGCTTCACGCGCATGACCCTCGCAAGTTGGATTACCTTCGGTCGCGTCAGCTGGATTAAGGCGGCGGCCACATGTCTGACACGTGCTGTTCAACTCGTAGCAGCTGCAGCGCGCTTTAGCGTAGCGGCTCAGCGACTGGATGGAGCAGTCGATTCGATGACCGGTTACCCAGGGAGTGACGTATGACTGAGCTTCGGTCACGGTAGCAGCTCCTTGGGTACCTTGTCTCTCGCGTATATCAATCGACCAGCACCAAGCCCAACCTTGTACACCTTGCCGTCTACCAGTGAAACCCGAATCGACGAGCCATCCATAACTTGGTTAAAGCTCTCATCCTTGACTTGCCCATTTTCGTAGATGGTGTAGTGATCGAACTGCTCAGATTCATAATAGATGCCAGCGTCGTAGTCCTTCTCACGTCCCTCGTAATAGAGCCCGAGAAACTTGCGCATCTCTAACTCGCTCATGCCAACCATCTTGTTTTCAACTATCGCTAGCTCATACGCGACCTTCTCGACGTAGAGAACCATGTTGCGGTCATGCTTATCGATGTTGTCGATGAGGAGCTGCAGGCACTCGATGCGTTCTTCCTTCGTAAGCTTGTTGCTCATGATTCACCGCGCGGTTAATTGATGATCGGCAGTTCGTGCGCGTGATAACGCGCGTTCATCTGACGACCTAATGTCGGTTGCTTGCTGAAATCCGAGCAACCGTTAGGTAGCAACGGGTAGATAAGGATGCCGTCTCCTGGTACCTCTCCACCCGCCTTGACGAAGGCTTCAGCCTCTGCCTTGTCATAGATGATGCCGATGGAGCTGTAGCCCTCGAAGTTGCGATTCTCGAGAGCGTCGTACCAATATTCGGTGATGAGGTAGGCTACGCTCACCCGCCCACCACCAGCGGCGTGAAACCGTTCGTCTCGAGCGATCCAACGCAAGAACTGAAGATGGTACGCTCTTTGCTCCACATTACGTAGTAGAAATCATCCGAGCCGTGCATCACGCCGGTGAAGCTGTATATCTTACCATCGTAGTCGCGAACGAACTCCTTGTCCAGCAGGTGTTCAGTATCGGCTACTATCTTTCTCCAGTTACCGTAGCAGATGCAGTTCTTGTCGAGTGAACCTGCCGAGTGGGTCGTGTATCCCTTTCGTCGATTCAGCTCGGCTATCAGCTTTTCTCCATGGGCGGCGGCGCATCTGATAGCTTCAGCTAGTTCCTCGTCGGTCGGTTTAGTTTCGATAAAGAAATCAGCACCTGTTCTAGCAAGATACGATTCCAACGTTCGCACGTGTTTGGCCGCTTCGGCACAGAGTGGACCAACAGTCTCCAATCGTTCAAGCAGCGTCTTGCTCATGTTACTCGATCTCGCATACGATAATTCCGCTGTTGCCAAGCTTGATCGTCGGATTAAGCCCGTAGGATTTCAACAGCCTGATGGCTTCCTGCTGTATTATGCCATGACCCGTGATGAGCTCGACGTCCCTGCACTCCCTCTTCTCACGGACTGCGCTGACATGTCGCTCGATGTCTGATAGAGCTTCGTGCAGCTTCCAACCGTGATAGTCGAACCGCGCGTTCATTGACTGTGCTCCTTGTAGGGATACGGACAGATAGTTTCAACTGGACATTCGTCACAGTACCCAGGATTTCTCCCTTCCTTTGGCTCATAGCTTTCTTTCATGTGCCGGCCGCTTTTAACGTTCAAGATGCAGCCCCACGGTTTTGGCTCATCCTTTGGATTCCAAGATCGACTGATTGGCATTTCATTTGCTATCTTCGTGCACAGCTGCTGCAGCTTCTTCGTGTTTTCCAATTTAACGCTATCTTTCTTCGCGGTGAGAGCGTTGAACTCTTCTTGGGTAAGTATGTACATCATGACTGAAATTCCCCGTCCTACTCGTTGACCTCTACTCCGAGGGACGCACGTGCCGCTAGCGAATCGATTAGCTCCCTACCGCGCAGTCCATCAATCCACCTTCGCGGTATTCCTGCCATTCCAAACTTGATGCCTGCCAACCCGCCGGCGATGCACGCGGTAGTATCGGTATCGTGCCCAAGCTCGATGGCTCTCTTTATCACCTTCTCATACGTATCACCGACTCGAAGCGCGAAGAGCGCCGACCAGAAGGCATCAACGACGAAGCCGGTGCCGGTTGGTTCGGTATAGCGGTAGTTATAGATGTATGCGAGGTGCTGACGATGTTCTGGGAACTTGCGCTGCAGCAGGCTGAAGGCTGGAATGATGAGCGATTCAGCGTCGCTGACCACCTGCTCCACTGGAGCCCCAACGCAATCGGATATCGTGATCTTGTGACCGCGTATCATCCAATATCCGATGAGGGCATATGCCGCGCACGTCAGCTGGGACCACATGTGGGGGTGGGTAGCCTTGGCTTGTTCCATCGCGATGGTGATCGCGTAATCTTCTGACTGAGCCATTACCGCGACAGGAATGCAGCGCATCAGCGCGCCGTTACCGTTTGAAGCTTCTTCGGCAAAGACCTTCGTGTGATCTTTCGTTAGCAGCGCGGCGCGAGTTTGGCTACCCACGTCGAACACGTAGCTGTCAACCGCCATGTAGCCTTCGTGCAGCCACTTCTGCAGCTTCGTTCGAAGCACCGTGATGAGGTCTCCTCCCTCGATGAGGGACTCGAGCAGGCAGAGGGTTTGAGCTCCATCGTCGGTGTAGGTCCCAAGCTTTACGTTGGGATACGCGCACTCCCACCATGACGGAGGAAACATGTCGATCTCGTCGGGATGGGGTAGCTTTTCAGGGCTGTTGAATTCGTAGGGACAGCCAGTGGCGTCGCCGATAAGGGCGCCGTAGATGGCACCTAGCTTCTTGTCATTCATTTTTCTTCCTATGCAAAGCGGCTGCTTAGCGCGTCTCTGCCAATATTTATCAGGTTATCGTTCAGCGCTGTACGTTACTTGCTCAATGGCGTGGGTGATCGCGAGCTCCGCGTGCCGAAGCGCGCCAGCGACTTGGTCTAGCCCAGCTTCACTAACCATCTTCATGGCGGCCTGGCGAACCTCATACTCGCGCCTTGAGTTAATCCGCTGATACCAGTCGTTGATGACGTCCGTAAAGGAGAGTGAAACTCCATTTACGATAAGCTCAACCTCAACCCCGTCAGCCGCGTTGCCCTTGAATTTTGCGTCAAAGACGCCCTTATTTTCGATGACTTGCGCTATGGCTGAGAGCGCGAATCGTTCTGGAATGCTGCTACCAACCGCGTTGATTCTTTCCTTCACCGTGCTTCTCCTCAGCGTGATAATTCAAGCTTTGACGTATCCAAGAGAACCAGATACTTGCCATCTTCCATTGGAAGATGACCGTCAAACATGGTCTGCATGTGTTCAAGATATCGATCTGGCATCTCATCGGCGATCAGACCCGATTTAAACCAGTGCCGCCGCCCATTCCACGTTGCGTACGTGTCGATGCCGTGAAGGTGGTAGAATGGACTAGTGATGTCGCCAATCTTTATCTTGTCACCTTCCTCGAAGATTACGGTGTACGTGTCGCGCGGGTAGTGGTCAGCCGGATGCTTCACGTGCTTGAGGACGTACAGAAACTTGGCATCCAGCCGCGCCAGCATCTCGTCGTCGGTAATTGGTTTATCGCTCATGCCGCCTTAACCTGCTTGTAGTTGATCGCGTCTGCTATAGAGCGTATCATATCACGTGCCGAATCAGTTGAACACTCACACGTACTCAGGTGGCGGCCGATAAACCACCACTGCTGTTCTCCACCAAGGTTTCCCCAGGTCTCTCCAATCTTAGCGACCTCGATGAAGAATTGAGCTTGATCTTCATCGTTCATGTGGGCGAAGCATCTTGCCAGCATCGCCACGTCGACGTCAACCTCTGAGATAGTTTTGATTTCGAGCTTCGGCATTCACCTATCCTTTCTGTCGCAGCGACGTGATGACGAGCAGCCGGCTTGGGTACTTGATCGCAACCTTGCTTTCACCGAGGTAGATCTTTCCGCCATCTATTCTAGTGACCTTTCGTATCTCGATAAAAGCGGATCTCCCATACGTGGTGGCGCGGGCTACGGTATCGCCAACATTTATCGGACGAAGGAGCATGTCTGTAAGCTTGCTCCCAATATCCTCTAGGCAGCCATCCTCATGGTGAGGCCCATGAAATTCGACGCCATTAACGCAACCATCCACATCCTTCTTGTTCCACTGTGACATCAGCTCGCTCGTGGCTGCGGAGTTGGATTGCTCGGGTCAATCGTCATGATCGTTGGTGATTTGACGACTTCATGCACGTCCGCGAACGCGGCTTGAACGATAACGCTGACCTCATCTTGAGACCAAACTTTTGCCGCCTGCAGCAGCTGCATCAGCCAAACCGCCTTGGTTAGGAGGGCGACGGCAAGATACTTGCTGTCGTACTTGAGCTGCAGCTTGGTGAGATCATCGCTGAGCTCCTTCATCACTTTCTCGTAGTGTTCCTTCTGAGCCGCCGTCATTTTAACCGTCATGCTTCCACCTTGGTCACTCGACCGTAAATGTTGCCACCTTGAGCCCAGCCGTTTATCCCACCGCGGTTGTTTCCAACCTGATACCGCTCCTTAGTCTCGTCAATCGCCTTCACGAGGTGGAGATACTGGTTGCCCTTCACCCTGCACAGCACTATGTCACCAATCTTGATCATGCCATTGGTCGCGGGAACGACCGTAACAAGTTCACCTGACTCTATGAAAGGTGCCATCGAGTTACCTCGTGGACGGAATTGCATCTTCTCTCCATCTAGAAGTTTCCTGACGTAGTTATCAGCCCAACTCATGATAACGCCTTGACGTCCTTCCTAATCATCCACAAAAACAACTGCGACAGCACCGCAACCGCGATGACGAGCGCTGCCATCGTGAAAAATCCCTGATCAACCATGTAAAGACCACCGGCAAATGCAGTGATGATCGACGCGATGAGAGTCAAGACTGATCTTTTCCGCTGCGCCCCGTATTCAGCTGAAATCTTCACGATTAGCTTTTTGTACTCTTTTGGCTGGTGCGAGCGCATGAACCCGTAGAACAGAAACATAAACACCGACATGACGAGGGCGAGTACCAGCAGCGCTCCATACGCGAAGATGAAGATAAAGCTGTGCGTCAGCGCGTTAGCTACCAGCAGGCAAGGCGCGATCAAATAGCCCAAGTCACTCGGCTTCATCTTCAATTCAGCTCCCGAGACGGCACGTAGATAGTGTTCTGTGTTTCAAACACTCCATCGCCGAGATCCTTGACTACGTTGCTCGTGTACACGAACTTCTTGTTGGATACATTTTCAGAATCCGGATGGTCAATCGGTTTTACGAAGACACCGATTCCAACCATAATTTCGGTTAGGCGAGCTTCATACGCTACGGTTTTCTTTGACATTATTTCTTCCTAGTTAAGATGGCGATGTGCGCCTCATGATTTTCTTGACCAGCTCGTGCCGCTCTCTGCCGCTTTGCCGAGACCGCGGCCGAGTAAGCTTGGCTAACTTGGGCGGCCACCAGGCTGCGCTCCAGACCAAGGACGTACTTTTCAAGGGCCGCCTTGAAGTACCTTACGTCGCCCTTGCCTTCAACAGCCCGCACCAGGGCGTCGATCGCGCCTTGAGCTTGTCGGCTTGGCTTCACGAAAAGACGCTTCCAACTTTCTTGTTAAGCGTTGTGACTTCGGCCTTCGCTATTTCAACCTTAGCTTTTAGCTCCTTGTTGTCAGCATCAGCTCCAAGCTTGCCTTCCCACTTCTTGAGATCCTTCGTTCGACGCTCGAGGGCACCCTTGCGGCGCTTCGCGATTCGACTTGGTGAATTTGCAATCATTTCATGTTCTCCTAAAAACCAATGTGTTGAATTCCAATGTTCATCTCCTGATGGCCATTGAGAGCTTCCGAAAGAGTTAATTTTTCCTTCGTGATCGCGCGGTCGATGCCGACGCTGCGGCAAGCGCGCTGAGCTTCCGCGCGTGTTAGATCTCTGAACTTAATCGCAGCGAAGCAGCGACCAGGGCGAAGGAGGGCTTCATCAACTGATTTCAACCCAGGGAGGTTGGTTGAGAAGATGATCTTGCGGGCCGGCAGCGAGACAAGACCGTCTGAAAGGTTCAGCAGGCGGTTCATGATCTTGTTGCCCTCGGTTCGCTTGGAGAGCATCTCATCGGCATCCTCCAGCACCAGGCAGCGACCATCATCGCGCTTTGAACCGTCGCGCAGCTCTTCAGGGAGACTAGCGGGGATATCCGCGTTTCTCGCGATCGCTGTAAATTGAATATAGAACTGCTCGTTCTGCTGAACCTTCGAATCATACGTCACCCACGTCTCGTAGCTCATTTCCCTGATGAGCCCGCGGATGAACGAGGTCTTACCGGTTCCGGGTTGTCCCAGCAGGAGCAGCACGTTTGCCGATGATTCAGAATATTCCCGCGCGAATGTTGCGATTGATTTTGACATCCAGGGATAGAATTCATCAGTTGGACTAAAACCTTCAAGGGGCATCGTTATGCCCTCTGGTTCCTTTACGCCCATGTACCACCACTTGATTGATGATTCCGGCTTCGCCCTTGGAATGGTCGCTAAGATTGCAGCCACCTGTGCAGCTTTACTTTCATGAAACTGAATCGCTAGGTGACTTCCGTGGGTCAAGAAGATGTGCTTGTTGTACCCATGCGCCGTTCCAGTTGCATCTTTATACCACTTGAGCTTGAAGTGCTCGCACAACAGCGAGAATGCTTCACGGACGTTCTTGGCCGTAAACATAAGCTGCTCGTAGTTTCCTGGAGCCTGCTCCAGCTTCCACCGCGAGTAGGTGAGATCACCAACCTCGGTGTAGCTAACGCTTACTTCGTATCCGGCATTTTTGGTCTCAAAGCTCACGTGAAATCCTTGGTGACGTCCTCAAAGTGCACGTCTTCGGGAACTAACTCGACCTTGAATGACTCGCAGACGCGGGTAAAGAATTCTCCGTGACAGAGCCCAAGATCATACAGGTATTCCATCGCCGAATCACCAACCTCGTCAAGAGGTTCATTCTCATCAGCCTTCCTGTGCTTGATCATCACATCTCTCAACACCCGGTGAGCGTCTCCTACCTCCTCATCGGATGGTTCGTAGAGATTAGCAATCTCACTGTCGTGGTCGACAGCCTTGCAAAGATCAACGAAGAACAAGGCGTACTCTTTCGTCAGTCCACTTTTGATTTTGGTGTTGTAGTTATCGCCATCATTTTCCCATGAAACGACGGTGAGGCGGTATCCTTTCGGAATTGTTGGAGCAAGCCTCTTGATTAGGTCGGGTGGTAGCTTCATGTTCTAGCTACCGATTCCGAACTCGATGGTGTTCTTGACGTCGTTGATTTGGATGGCTTCGAAAAAGAGATCATCGATGACGTGACCCCAGATACCCCAGCGACCGTCAGATCGCTGGCGGTTGAGCATTCCCGGAATCATTCCAGTCGATCGACCGACGTCCTCATCTTCCTCCTGGTAGATGCGCTCATAGTCAGCCCGCGCGATCGTGAGGATATCGAGCGCCGACATGTCGGGAGATACGCGGTGTTCGAAGCGGGCTTCCTTGGAGAGCGGGTAGTCATAAGCAAACGTAAAGGTTCCATCAAGGTTGAGGGCCGCCTTGCTTGGAAGGGTGACATATTCATCAAGCTGCATGTTCTTTTCGAACTCGACCACGCGAACGCCACAGTCAATGGTAATCATGAGTAAATTATCTCCACGGGGGTTACGATTGCGACAGCACGATCGAGGCGGGGAGCCGCCTCGTTTTCAAAACGAGCATCCATCTCGCGGAGGATGAATAGGTCATCCTCAAGCGCGGCGCTGACGGCCTTCAGCTTTTCCTCATCCCTGGTAATGTCAATGTCTCCATACCAAATTTTGCCATGGGATTTTGTGCAGATGTTACCGTTTAAGACGACCTTGTGGGTGGGGTGCTTCTCGGAGTATCCGCTCTTCGATCCGCTCAGCATGCGACCAGGGTAACCAAGAATCTTTTGAAGTTCTTCTATGATAACGCTAGCATATGCTGTCATAAGCTTCTCCTACTCGCACAGCTTGCTTGCCACGTCCGGCGATATGCTACTGTTAGCTTGAACGACGGCGATGATGCACTGCGTGTGCGAGCGCTTTATCGTAATCCCTGCCACAGCCCCGCTCATCGCAATGCCGATGACCATGATGGCAAACCACTTCATCTCAGACATGTTTACCTCGCGTAAATAAATCGGTGATATGTTGAAGGGCATATTTCTTACCTTCAACGGTTTTAAGATTTTCACGAGTTATTCCCCGCACCTTGAAAAATCGACGTGCATTTGTTTCGATAACTGCCGGTATGTGGTGCGCGTCTGAGCACCTATAGCACATCTGTCGGTTCTGAACTGTTGCTGATCCACAACGAAGGCATTTTCCTGCATTTATGAGCCGACGATTTCGGCGACGAGAATACATTGCGCTGCAGTTTGATGATCGCTTTCCTTCAGATCGTCTATCGGCTGAATCAGCCATATTTGAACTCCTTCAGCTCCCTACGGTACATTTCGACCGCCGTATCACCCTTGAGCGACGAGAGATACTTTTTCTGATCTCCGATCTCGGACTTAAGCTCCTCGATCTTCTCGCGGGTTAGGTTCCACATCTGCATCTGCAGCAGGCGATCGTAGTCGGAGAAATCGTTCTTCAGGAGCAGGGCAATCAGATCGTCCTTCTTCTTGTTCTTGAATTGATCCACGTGGTCAAGGTAGAAGAGGATGAAGCGGAGCTTCTCGCTCAGCCAGCGAATGGCTTCAGTTACGTCCTTGATGAGCAGCAACCGGCGCTCCTCGTACTTGGTAACTCGCCATTCGGTAAAGCGGGTTATGATTGCTTCAGCTGACCCGAAATCCTCCAAGGTACCACGCTCATTCCAAAGCGTGAAGTTCTCGGTGTCCCGCTTGATCAGCTTAAACTTTTTGTACAATTCTTCTTTGCCAAGAGCAGATGTCGACCGAGGAACGATTACGTTGAAATCCCACTCAGTTTCTGTAGATCGGCTCTCATGATCTTTCAGAAACTGCGCCTCTTCCAGCTTGTTGAGATGCGCCTTGTAGTCGTCAAGATAGGTTCCGATTGGGAGCTCGGTGATTCGAATCGTAGTTGAGTTAACAACTTCCAGCTTGCCCGTGATAACTACTTGTCCAGTTTCTGAATTGCGCTCGATCGTTCCGTCAAAGCCTTTATACCATGGAACCAACTTGCCCGGCTTGAGCTTTCCTCCATCTAGCACCTTCAGAACCGCATCTCGAACTTGGTTCGGGTTGTACGCCATGATGAGACACGCGTGCCCCGTACCCGTGCCTTGAGCTCCATTGATGAGCGACATTGGGAGAATGGGAGCGTAACTTTTTGGCTCGATCTTCTCACCATCAGTTTCGTTGTGCTCTAGGATTCCGTCATCTTGCTTGGGGTACAGGGCGCGGAAGAACGGTGATAATTTCGTCTCGATGTATCGAGCGGCGGCTGGGTCGGGAGAGAGCCTTGAGCCAAACTGCCCCTCAGGCAGGAAGAGGTTCATGTTGTTTGACCCGGGGTAGTCATTCGCGAGTCCTACAATAGTAGACTGCATAGATCCACCACCATGGTGGTAGTCAGTCTTTGAAGCTACGTGTGATGCGAGACGCTCGACAGTCATCAAGCCAGCGTTCTCTCCACGATCCAAGGTTCCATAGATCGCCTTTCGCTGTGAGGGCTTCAAGCCATCAGTGAGAAGAGGAATCGAACGGACATTGTCGTAAAGGGAAAACTCTTTAAATGCTGAGCCGAAGAAGTGACGAGCTAGAATGCGGCGAACAGCTGATAAGGCTGAAGTCATCGTATTTGCACCTTTTGTGGTCATAAGTCATTATATCCTGTTGCCAGCGTTAAGTAAAACTTTTCAGATAAGCGAGTTCAGAGCTGACTCTATTCGACTCTTGGGCTGTCCACCTACCAAGGTGTCGACGACGGTGCCGTTCTTGATGAAGAGCATCGTCGGTATTCCACGAATACCGTATTTCTGGACGATGTTCGTCTTATCAACGTCGACGTTGATAAATTTTACCTTCCCAGAATAAGCTGGCACGATGTCCGAGAGGAGCATCGCAAGACCTTGGCACGGTCCGCATCCGAGGGAGCTGAACTTGAGAACAATTGGCTCACTCGTTGAAAGTTCTCCATCAAAATTTTCATCAGTTGCTTCTACAAAATCGCTCATAATATTCCTCACGCTATGATGAAATCTTCGAAATTATCTGCCGGAGTCTCAAGCCATACCTTGCGGTCGTCCGCTCGTTCTCCATTGAAGGCGAGATCAATTGCCTGCTTGTCTGGAGTGTCCTCCATGGCTACCTGAAAAAGATACTTATTGAGGTTAGTCATGTATGGAATGAAATCCGGTGTCTTCGAGGTACCCAATCCTTTGAAGTAACGGTGTGTCCAGCCCTTCAGCTTTTGACCGTCCTTGTTGACCCACTCCTTGAACTCACGCTCGGTGAAGAATTCGATGTGGATCTGATTCTTGACGAACACCTTCACGACTGGGGTGCGGAGGATGTGGATGAATCCAAGCTTGAAGAGCTCGGGCCAGAAGTGATCGAAGAGATTCATGAGCAGCCCAGCGATGTGGGCTCCGTCAACGTCGGCGTCGGTGGCGAAGGCAACCTTACCGAAGCGAAGCTCGTTGAGCGACTTCACCTCATGTCCGATCTGCAGTCCAATGATGGTGAGAATCTTTTGGATCTCGTTGGGTTCTGTCTTGCCCTCCTTCTTCTTGTCGAGTCCAAGCACTCGCGCGATTTCCTTCTCACGCACGTTAAGCGGCTTGCCCTTGAGAGGGAAGGTACCGATAAATTGATGATCCGATGCTGCGAAGAGCGACTTGGCTGCTGAGTCTCCTTCCGCTAGGAAGAGAATGCACTTGTGACGCTGGTGCTTCTCAAGAGCGTCGCAGAATTTTTCAACTCGTGATGGGTTGGCACCAACAACGTCCTTGTTGAGCTTGCGCAGATCTCGTAGCTCCTCCATCTTCTGCTTTGCTTCTGCCCAATCAAGAATCGACTGAATGATCGACGACTTGACGATCTTGTTGATCATCTTATCAGGAACTTCCCACGAGGTCTTGTAGTCCTTGACCTCGGTCATCAGCTCTTCTTTCGTTTGAGAGTTGTAGCGTGGGTTAACGATGTTGCAGTCGATGTAGAGCGTCATGTGCTGTCGAAGCTCGGAAGGCTTGATGTCAACCTTGTGCTTCTTCTTGATGTGCTCGCGAATGTGCTCCCAAATCTGCATGCCCGCGTAGAGGATGTGGGTGCCGCCGACCTTCGTGTGGGTACCATTCACGAAGGATACTTGCTGGAAGCCGTCAGTTGAGGCGGAAACAGCTACCTTCCAATTCTCAGTCTCGTCGTAGGCAAATTCGCCGGGAGCTCCATTTTCCTGCTGCTCAACGTAGAGCTCAACGTAGTCCTTGAAGGAGCGGGTGGGAATACGATCACCATTCCAGTAGACCTTGAGGTGGGAGTTGACTCCAGCTACGTCAACTACGCGCTTGAGCAGCATCGCCATGTTGTCGTCAGTAAATTTACAGCCCAGCTTCTCAAAGTCGGGGTAGTAGGTAATGCGGGTGTAGCCCTTGCTTCCCTCCGCATCTTGAATCTTGGGGTTGCGGCGATCCTGAGAATTTTCCTCAAAGATCATCTTGAACTTCTTAACGGCGTCGCACGTTTCAACGACGAATTTAGTTGAGAAGATGTTGGTTAGGGCGGCGCCCTCTCCATTTTGGCCGGTGAGCATCGCTTGATCTTCATCGTCAAAGTTGCTGCCAGCTCGAAGCTCGAAGATCATCTCAGGAACCCACTGGTTGTATTCCTTGTGCTTCACGACCGGTATTCCACCGTTGTCGTAAACGCTGATCTCTCCTTTCTCTTGATCAACCTCGACTCGAACGATATCGAGATGCTTGCCCTCCGGGGTCTTGGAGAAATCTACCGAGTTGGAGATGATCTCGTCGAAAAGCTTGATGAAACCAGGGTTGTAGGTGACGGACTTTTTAATCATCCGCTTTTCGATGAATTCTTCAGCATCCCCATCCCCATCATCTAGCTCATCGTCAGGTGATTTCAATACCTCATCCTCATCGCCTTCACCCAACGTCGGCTCCGCATATACGAAGGTTTCTTCGGTATGGGGTGTGATCGCACCGATGTAACGACCTGGACGCTTTAAGACATGTTCTACTTCTGTAAGCTTTTTGAACTTCTGCTCGATAGTCTTTACCATTGTCCTCTCTCGTTTTCGTATGGTAAGACTATTGTATCACAGGTCCGTTCAGATGTACACCTGAATTATTGTTAAATGGTCGTATCTAACCTAGCTCCAGGGCTCCACTGGGTCATTACTTCCCAGCTCGAGAGCTAATGCCAACACCCAAATCACAACGTAGATCTTAGCGATAAGGAGGAACATCTACTCCATTACCTCGAAGATGAAGTGAGAATATATTGTTCGGAGAAAATCATCTTCCGTCCTAATTCGCTCAAACGCCCCATATACTCCCTTGAAGTTTCTACCGGTGCTCAGATTTTTGTATGGGACGATCGTGTTGTTAACGGTAAAGTTTTCCAGCTTACGCGGCTGCTTAACCTTGTAGTAAAGCTTGGTTATCCAACCGTTGATTTCCAGCTCACCACCGCTACCAATGTTTTTCTGGCGGAAGATATCCTTCCAGAAATCTCGGTTGTCGATGGCGATGGTTTCAGTGATGCTCTCAATAATCTTCGAAACCTCATCCATGTAGGATACAGCCGACTTGAAGTTCACCGAAGCGAACATGCTTGAGATTTGACGAGCGCTCTCGTACAGAGTATTCCAATCTTCTGGAGTTCCAGTAAGCCTAATCTCTGGGATACCGCACATGAATGTTGAGTAGGAGTAATATCCCTGCACCCCGTCGGCGAGCGCCGCGTAGAGTGCCACCTGGGCTTCAGGTGTGATGTTGCTGAGGCGAGGGACGAAAACGTTTACATCCACTGGAACAAGCTCTTTCAGCGCGACGACTACCGCGTGAAGGTTGATCTCGGTGATGTCGGACACTGGGATTTTAATATCAATCTTACCGGTCTCGGCTCTCGTAAACAGCGGCCGGCACGCTTGTTCTTGGCTCTTGATGATCGTTGCGATCTCGCTGAGCACGAGGTACCAGATATCGTGTGGAGCTATCTCAACCTTCTCATGGAGAGAATAAGCTGAGCTGAGCATGCCGACAAATCCAAGCTGCTTGTCGGTGTCTACGCGGAGATAGCTGCCGATGAACTTGTGGTTTTCACCAAGGCGCCGGTGAATTACCTTCGCGAGCGCCTCGCGATCTGTCGTGCGGCGAGGTGGTTCAATCTTCTTCAGGGTCGGGTCTAGAATGATTTGCATTATAATTTCCACCAACGTTTTTTGGGTCTCTTATCTATTACATTTTGAGCCGATTTGGCTAGTGATTCAATGTACGCCTTTTCAACATCGTCAGTACTTGTGTGCTTACGCACCATCTCGATAACCGCTTCAGGATATGCTGAAATATAATACACCATTTCAGAACGATATGCTTCGTCCCGTACGATTTCCCTCACTCTTTCTTCCGTTAAGTCGCTCATTGTTACCCCCTATAGCGTGAAATGATATCCAACAGCCAAGATCAAACCGTTGCTCGCGCGGATTGGGCTTTCAAGGTAGGCAAGATCGATTGAGAACTGCTTTATCGAGTACTCGATAACTGGAGCCGTCGCCAGCTTGTACGTGCCGTGATCTAGATCGGCTCCAACCGCAATTCCGAGGGCTACGGGGCCAAGAACATATCCGTAGTTAGGACCTAGAAAGTAGATGCCCTCTCCAAGCTTACCACCAAAAATACCAAGGCTGGCGCTGCTGTTCGGCTTAGTCCACTGGTAGTCAAGGGTGTAGCAGCAGCCTGGCTTTGCCCACGTTGCCGACGTTACGTTGGCGTTTGAAAGACCGATGCCGAGGCTGAGCTCCAGATCACCGGCGGTGGCGATGGAGCTTGCTAGGAGAAGAGCTGCTAGTGATAGAATTGTCTTCATTTGAGATCCTTACGTTTGCGGGAATTTCATTAACGGGAATGCAGATAGCCGATTGATGACTGCCTGGCATGTCATATTGCTTCTTGTAATAATCAGCGATGATCTGACAAGATGCAAGGGTTGGGATACGGTCAACGCGAACGGTTGTCATACCGTTATCACCACAGTATGATCCGCAAATAATGGCAACGAGGGTAAATGAAATCATATCAGACTCCGTGTGGGGCGTGCTTGTTGAAAAATTCGTGTTGAGCTTCTGAGAAGGCTCTGAACCCAGCTTCAACGGCGCGCCTGCAAATTTGCTTGTTGACAGTCACGAAATTGAGTCCGTAGTTTATGGCGCTTAACGCCATCTGAGCATGGTGCTGTTCTACTGCAACTCCGTTGCCGCTGTGCACTCTAATCCAGTGGTAGGTATCAACGTCAAGAGCGCCTACACCTACCTGAGCTGTATGCTTCAAGAGCTCATTTGAAAGAGTGGGCACTTCATCGCGCAGCGCGTTGTCGATGAGCGTAAATTCAATGTCCGCGAGAATCTCAGAGCCGGCGTGGTAACCCATACCGAAGAACAAATTCTCAGCTAGCTCCTCGCGGGTGTCACCCCAACCACCGCTATATCCAGTCAGGGTTGCTCTATTTGCAGCTATAACCAGCTCACAATCTCCAAACAGGCGATCATAGTCCAAGCTTGGGTGTAGCTCTGAAATGCGTACCAGCAGCGCCTGCGCGAGTGAGCGATGGCAAGCCCGCTTACCAGAAGGAACGTGAGAGTACTCATCACGAGCAGCTTCAAATATGAATGACGCAATGAAGTTTGATCGATCGGCCGCCGCCTTGATGCGCTGGCTGGGATCAATGAAAATTTCACGGGCCGCCCCGATAAGTGAAGTCAATCTAACGACGCCATTTGCGAATACTCCGTTCCACGAAACGTAGTCGCCGAGAAAATCGATAAGAGGCTCTACGTCGCCGGCTTTGTAGCGGTCGCAAAGAGCCGTCAAGATTTTCCTGATGCGTTGATCAAAGTGATCCATCGTGATGGTCGATTTCAACTTCTGTTCATCGAAGTGAAAATCTTCTGAATTTACAACCAACGTGGTGGGAAAAATCGCGTTGGAGCTAATCACGATTCCGTTGTTATTTCCGCCGATGGTGATGCTCATTTTAGCGCCTGTGAAATTTGATTGTGGAGAATAGCATCTTCTGGACGAAGTGCCTGCGCGCGAGCACCTGCAGCCGAATGATCGAGGGCAATCTTTGCTGGTTTGCCGTTCAGCACGATGATGCGGTCGGCAACCGCGATAGCCTCACCCACGTCGTGGGTCACCATCACTACCAAGCAAGGATGCTTCGCCCAGATGTCAACGAGAAGCTTCTGCATGTCGACGCGAAGGATGGGATCGAGCGCGCTGAACGGCTCATCAAGCAGAAGAATCTTCGGCTTGGTCACCAACCCACGGGCAAGCATGACGCGCTGGTTCTGTCCACCGCTCAGCTCGCTGGGATAGTGGGACTCCTTGTCCTTCAAGCTGACGGCTATCATCGCCTCTTCAACTCGCTGGGCGATTTCAGCCTTAGCCGCGCCGCGCCGCGGGCCAACCTTGAATGGGAACTCAATGTTCTTCTTTACCGTCAGATCTGGACGGTTAACTGGCTGCTGAAAAACGGTAACTGCATCTTGGGACTTGCCGTGGAGCTCAACACCATCAAGCTTGATCGTGCCGAGCGTTGGCGTCTTCACCTTTGGTGGTCGAACACCGCCTAGCATTCGTAGCACGGTCGACTTTCCGCATCCGCTACGTCCCATGATGACGTTGATCGATGGACCAGCTAAAGTCAATGTAAGTGGATCCAAAATGCGGTTTACTTGACCATGATTTTGTGGATCCGGGTATTCCTGGACAACACCGCTCAATTCGAGAATAGTAGCGCTCATAGTTTCCACCCCCATTCGTTAGCCTTCGCAATGATCGCACCAACAGCAGTTCTATCAGAATCAACGACGTGGAAAGGAACAGCTTGATTTGTCAACATCTGTTTGACCTTTACATCGAGGTCTTTCGCTTGCTCTTCCGACTGAAATCGACCCTTGGGATTGTACTCCTTATGACGTACCAAAAAGATATTCAAGTTGTCGTACAAATCGTAAGCCTCGCGAATACAATTCTTCAGAGAAGGAATACCAAAGTTCTTCGGCATGTAAATCAAACCTAGGAACAACGGGCAGTCCGTCACGATCACATCGACATCTTCAGCGCACCTTCGCAGTCTAAAGTGCTGCTTTCCAAAGATGTATTCCTGAGCTTGAAACACCTTGGGGGTACCGAGATGATTCGTGCCGAACTCCCAAGCCTTGTCCTTCGCGTACTCCTGAACATATTCGCAGTTGACTCCTCGATACTTGAGCTCCGCGAAGAGAGCCGCGGCGGTTGTTGACTTTCCAGTCCCTGGACCACCGTAGAGGTTGATGATCTTTGTCACTGCGTTCCTTCCCAAAAGTAAATGCGCTTCTTGACGTACGTTAGCGTCAAGTTTGTCAGCAGCGCTAATCCGATAATCACGATGATGCCAGCAAAGACTTGATCCATCGCGCTGAAGCGCTTCGCGTTTTGAATCATCTGTCCTAGACCACTGTCGGCGTTGACATATTCTGCGACGGTTATGTACGTCCAGAGGATTGACGTTGACACGATGATCGCGTCAAAAATTCTGGGCATCGCTATCGGCAGCACTCCCTTCAGGATGTTTTCGATGGGCGTTGCGCTGAGATCCGCCGTCGCTTCCCAGTAGCAGTAAGCTACTCCAAGCATCGCGTCTCTAACCATCGGTATGATGTAAACGACTGCAGCGGTGAAGAGGAATGCGATCTTCATGCCATCACCAATTCCATACCACATCACGAATATCGGCAGCAGAGCGGCGATTGGAGCTGAGCGGAAAGGATCGATAATCGGCGAGAAGATTGAATTAAGCCGCGGTGAAGCTCCAAGGATTATTCCAAATGGGATACCAACGGCGCATACGAGGAGAGCCGCGATACCGATGCGCGTAAGGCTTGCGCCCATAGCCCCAAGAAGAATGCTGTGTCCATGATCCCATGAGAGATACAGGAAAGCGTTGAAAACTTGAATTGGAGATGGAAGCTTGTTTGCGTCAACCAAATCCAACATCGTGATACCTGCCCACACCGTGATGAGGGCGAAGATAGCTCCGATTCCATATTCTTCCCGCTGAAGACCGGTTAGTGGGGCGTGGGGGTTGAAAAAGTTGCTGCTCATGCTGAAATCTCCAGGTTAGAAGCTGGGAGAGTAGGACAGTCCTACTCTCCCGCATTCGTTACAGCTTACTTCGATGCTGACTGCAGAATCGCTACGCGAGTTGCGCGGTTTGCGGCGCGGCAATCTTCGAGGCTCAAACCATCTTCAGTACCCGGCTCGCGGCAGATGGGCTTGCTTGAACCGTTGCCAGCTACGACCAAGCGAGCGGCTGGGATTTCCCACTGCTCAACAAGGTACTTCTTCGCCGCGTTGGCGCGTGCCAGGGAGAGCGGGCGGTTGACCGCGTCGCTACCAGTCGAGTCCGCGTTGCCGCTGAGCTCAATGTATGCCGTGCCATTGTCCTCGAGGAAGGGGACGATTTGCTTGTCGATAACTTCCTGTCCCTTCTTGGTGAGCTCAGCTGAACCCGTTCCAAAGTTGACCGAGACCGGCTTCGTTAGGGACGCTACTGAAGACTGAGCGACGGTCGCACCGCTGGTGGTGAAGCTTGTCTTCTCGACGGTGGCCGCTTGTTGAGCTGACGCGTCGCGGGCGAGCAGGGTCTTCACGAAGCTGTAGTCGAAGGAATCAGACGCGTTGATCACCGGTGAATTAGGATTAGCAAGAGCGCCGGCCTCACGGTAGATCTGGTCGAACTCATGATACACGCGCTCGTAGTGGTTCGTGCCGCCGGCGATCAAACCGAGGATGCGAGCGTTATCCGAAAGGTTCGTCCACACGAGGTTAGTGAAGAGACCCTTGATGAAGGAGGGACCTTCTTTATCTCGAATCGCGCCGAACATCTGCTCGGAGCTGGCTAGTGCCGATACAGCTTCATCTTGGTGAACGCGGGCATAATCTACTCCGGCCAACCAGCCCTGCACGAACTTCTGCACCGCGGTATGACCCTGCTGGCTGTCGATAACTTCCTTGTTGCAAACCATCACGTCGTAGATGAGGTTGGTGGCTTGCTTGGTGGAGTACACGACGTGAGAACCGGGCTGACGCATCGCCAAGGAGAGATCCGGATCCCACAGCACGATCGCGTCGACCTTTCCACTTTCGAAGGCGGCTCGAACACCAGCCGTTCCCTCATCGGCGTTGATGAAGACCATCTGGATGGATGACTTCTTCTTGGCAGACAGGGAGCTGTTGTTGATCGCGTCGATCAAAAGACCATGCGACGGCGTGAACTGCAGCAGAGCTACTTTCTTGCCAGCAAGATCTTCGACGGTTCGCACCGAGGGATCGCGCGCGACGATGGCGTCACCGCCTTGCGTATTGTCTACGATCATCACCGCTCGCGCGTCAAGCTTCGCGTTGCGAAGGTTGGGTTGTTCCTGCGCCCAGAAGTCAGAAGTGCGCCAGGCGCACTGCGCGGTCTTCGAAGTGAAGACGGTCTGCAGCGTCGGAATATCGTCTTGAACGACCAAGTTCAGGTTGAGACCAAGCTTAGCGTAGATCGAGCCGGGCTGAGTCTTCAACGACCCACCGTTGGCGAGGATAGCTGGAGCGTAACCGTGGAATGACACGATCGATACCGTCAAGGTATTCGAATCGACTGGGGCCGCGGTTGGAGCGGATTGCGCTGGTGTCGCGCCGTCGCTGCCATTGTTCGTCGGTGTGCCCTTTGCCACATACGCCGAACCGTTTGCGAGGTTGCTCTTGTGAATCCGCTGTACACCGTAGAGTCCACCGAAGACTACAGCGCCAGCTAGAACCGCCAAAACTCCAATACCGAGTTTTGTGATTGCACCGACTTGCTTATTGCGAAACATAACTTTCATCTCCTTTGTGTATCAACGTTAAATCTTGGTTGCGCCTTGGGTAACTTTTACCTTCGGTACGCTGTAGAATGACGGGATGCCTACTGAAGCATTCGGTGCCGGTAGGGCCGCCGTTGGAACTACGGTTGCCGTTACCGTGACCGGTGCTTTTCCGCCGGTGATCATGCGGCTCTCGTTGCGCAGACGATCAAGCGCTTCCTGATGATAGGTACCCTTGTCCATGTCAACGCTCGTGATGACGTCCTTCGACAAGGCGCGGAGAGACTGCAACCGTCCGAGGCTGCCAGCGTACTTATCGTGAATGATCTTCATCGAGGACATCGCGTTCTGCTTGCGATCGCTTCGTGAACGAAGAACTCGCGTTGCGGCGCTGGTAGCGCGATCGACGCTTTGCGCGGCAGTCCATTCCTGCTGAAGAGCCTCGACGTCCAGCTCAGCCTTGCGCTGCATGTATGCTGTCGCGTCAACGACTTCCTTGAGGGTGTCGCGAACGACGTAGAGGGGCTGCGTGCTGCTCTTGATGCGTGCCGCCGTTTCACGGAGGGTGCCTGGTTCGAGCGACATCAGCTTTGCTTCTTGACTGTCGGCACCGTACTGAGCTACCGCCTGAGCGAATAGCTTATCAGCTTTCAGCGCCTTGCGCTCATCATCGGAAACTACCTGCTCATTTTGCGAGATGACGGCGCCGACTTGCGAATACTGCGATTCAAGTTCTTCTTTGTCCCCGTTAACTTCCTTGAGCCAGAGCTGCATGGGAGTGATTGGATCCCACTCGAAAATTGCCCAGGTGGCCTTATTCGCGAAGCTCTCGATGAGTCGCTTGTAGGCTGGCCAGATGGAAATGAGGGCGAATGAACCAAAGCAAACACCCGCTGCTATCGCTCCAAGCTCAGCGATCGATACCGCTCCGTTGACGAGGAGGTTGAGAGCTTGATTGATGTACGGCATGAAGAAAAGAATTGCCGCAACCCCAAGAGCTGCAAGACCAGCGTGGGCTACCCAGCGGGTCGCCTTTTCCTTGGAGGGAACCGGTAGTCCGGCAATTGTGTTAGACGACGAGTCCATAAAATCTCCTTTAGAGCCTTGCGAAAGTTTGACCGAGGTTAGCAACGAACTGTTCAACTTGGGTTAGAGAACCCTTCACCACGGCATCCTGTTGCTGAAGGTTTGCCTCGGCATCTCGAATTTTTCCCTGCAGATCGGTCGCGGCCACCTGCTTTCCGGCGATCGCCTGCTGCAGCTGCGCGATTTGATTCGTCGTATCCGAAATTTCGGAGTTGATTGACGAAAGCTGCTGTTCAAGCCCACCAACAGCTGAATCACGAGCTCGCTTGTGCTCGGATTCCAACCCACTTCTCGTGTGGAGAAGAGCTGCCGATACCGTTTTGTTGAGCTCGCTGATGAGCGAATTTTTGTCGACTCGAGTGAACGCCAGCGCCGCCTTCATGCAGGCACCTTCATCATTCGGAAACTGCGGTCGAACCAATTCAAGGTTCTGCATGAACTGGCTGATGATCGGCGATGCCGCAAACACTGAAGATTTGATCTTGCCGACCATCTCGGGATCGGCAATTCCAGCCTGTGGTTGAAACTGAGGGCCAGGCGTAAAGGCATAACCAGCTGGTGCGTAGGATGGTGCCATGGGAGCGGCGGGTGCAACTTGAACTGGTGTGCTGTTACCGGTTCAAGTGCGTTATCTTCAACGAGTCCCAATTTGGCGAACAAGCTCTTAGCCATAAGTTTAATCCTGAGTCAAAATTATCGTGGAATCATCATAACATGCAATCAGCGAGAAGTAAAATTTGATTGAAAATCAGGTTGATTTTACCAATTGAGTCCGGTTGACCGCAGCTTGCCGCGAATGAACATGAGGCGGGAGCAGAATTCAGATTTCGTCAGCACTGTCTCCTTCTTCTTGGAGCGACCGATGCTGTGATCAAGAACGGCATTCTGCGTCGCGAGCAGCGCCTTTCGAAATCCCTCATTCTGATCCGCCATCGCCTGGTAGGCTCGATCCAGAAGAAGCTGGTACGCATCACCTTCTCGCTGGTATTCGACGCCCTTCCAGTATAGCGTCTGTCGTTCCTGCCAGTTGCGAGGACGACCGCGCGCATTCGCCGCCTTGCCTACCAGCTTGCACACTTCGACTTGGATGTGCTCCTTGTCGAATTTGAAGGCTTGGAGGAGACCCTCCATCGAGGCAACCGGAACCCCATCGAAAACGAAGGGGTGTGGAGCGAAGTTTGACAAAGCCGATGATGGGTAGCCGTTACCCGACTTGATGTCCATTACTGAGCGCTCAAAGCATTTTCAGCTTCACGAATTGAGTTGAACTTGTAGTGAGACAATTTGTCGATGAAGTCAGAGTAGTTGTCAGGAAGCCACTCAACGATGAAGTCAAATCCTTCGAGGATTCCGGAGTCTCTCTCCTTTTTGATTTGCGCTTGTTCCCATTTTGAATACTTGTCTTTGTTTGGCTCGCGGGGCTGGCTTGGTGCGTAGCCAAAAAATCTCTTGAACTGCGCGATCCTCTCACTCTCAAGCTCCTTGAGAAGTTCTTCCTTGGTCAAACTTATTTTTGCGGTACTAACCATGACTTCATCCTAATTCGATTAAGCGCGATGTTGAATAAATCTTCAACTGTGTTGATGCAGCCTGTCAAGTCATTATCAATCGTGATGTCGAACTGCTCTTCGAGATTGATCATTAGCTCAACGATGTCGAGAGAATCACAGTTGAGATCGCTAAAGAAGTTATCGCGCAGATTTACACCGGTTGATTCGCGGTCGAGAACCTCAGCGATTATCTCCATGACGCGATCTTGAGTATCTTTCTCCACATCTGGATGTCGACTAACTTCCGAATCCGGGCCTCGAACGTTGTCAAACGCCGCGCAACCAAAGCTTCCACCGTTGAACGCGCCAACGTGATAAACTATTCGACCCATGTACTGGCCACCAACTCGCCGCAGTCCATGAAGTTTCTCAACCAGTTCCATGGCATCTTCATAATCGTTGAAGGTTTTGAAATTCGCCTTGTACGTTTCAGTGCTAGCTGGGTTGGGTTTTCCAACTTTCTTGGAAGTCCAATAAACGATGTATTCTTTAGGAATCTTATGCATGAATCACCTTTACGTGTTGCAACCCAAGCTCTTTAGCTCAATGTAGAAATTGAAGTAGCGCTCCATTCGCCGAATATCTTTCTCGGTGACTCCCTGAAGCCGGCGAATGTCAGTGTTGTGCTGGAGATCGCACTTCTTGACCGCGATGGAGTCTGGGTTGCTTTTAACCTTCAGCTTGTATTCTTCGTAGGTTTCACCGCGAATCTTGGTAAGACAGCGGACGCCTTCGATGATTCGATCGGTCATTCCTTCCTCCCGCAGCTTTTGCCACGTGACGTCGGTATCTTCCACGACGTCGTGAAGAATCGCGATGCACATCAGCTCTTCATCAACAGTTCGCAGCTTGTGCATCACCGCGAGGGGGTGAAGTATGTATGGCTTGCCGCCTTTGTCGTATTGGTTTGCGTGGGCGACGGTAGCGATTATCAGCGCCTTGTTGAGGAGCTCACCTTTCTTGTATTCAGCCATGCGCGCCAGCTCCGTGCGAATTGACCATCAATTTTCCGCAACTGTTGAACCACTGCTCGATAGTCAGAATTTCTGGTAGGTTAATTTGATTCTTGTGGGGAAAGAAATGGAACGGCCAAAATTCGAAGCCAGCGAATTCAAATTTTGGTGTTCCCTCTTCGCGACAGTGACGCGCAGCAGCTTCAAAATCGACTAGAGCTTGCTCCGGTGATTCGTATTCTATTGGCAGAACAACATCGTTACAATACGTGTATTCATCTGAATCAGTGTAGATTAGTACCAACTTCATATTGATTCCGCGAAGTAGTCGAGTATGAACCGCTTGATGACGTGGGTTAACTGGGTGTTGTGAAAGGTGATCACCTCGACACCAGCTTGATCGGTAAAGGTGAGAAATTGATTTGTTCTACCGTTGTGGTGAACGTATGCCTTTAGCAGTTTCGATCCAGCTTTGATGTAGACGACGTTTCGCCCAACTTCGAAGGTGCAGCGCTGCAGAATCTCTCGATCACCAAACAGCGATCTGGCGTGTTCCAGGAACAAGCTGGATGACCAACCACCTGCCGCGAGATACTCATCAACCGATTTTGACAATTTTCTCATGGTCACATTATACCCTGCCCCAAATCAGATGTACATAAATAGCCTATCAACCTGAGGTGATAGCTTGAAAGTTAGAGAACTCTTCGAAACGTTTGATTACAAGAATCTGTCTGAAACAGAATTCGAGCATCTCTCCGCGCCAGACGCGAAGAACGTCGACGATCGCTACAAGGTAGGCAAGGTAGCGTTCGACAACAAGGATGGAATGGGAGCAGTTCCCAATAACCAAGAAATCAAATACTTCGGCTTCGCGATGACAATCACACCATCCGAATTTCTAGAGCTAGCAGCTCAGGGATATCGCGGTGACGCCGCGGCTAAAATAGCTGAACACATCAAGGATAGAATACCAATTGGAGCTCCGTTTCTCCAGTTTAGATACAACGAAAAAGAATTTGGTCAAGGTGAACCGCTGCGAGTTGAAGTAGTTGGGCATGAAGGTAGAGCGCGGATGACCGCGATTAGAATGGTCAATGGTGATACAGAGAGAATTCCGGTTCACGTCATGCCGCGCGGTGAGACTCGAGCTAGACATCTCGATGAGAAATTTTTCTCGGCGCTTCGAAAGATTGGAATGGTTCCGGAGAAAACTTACAAAGATCCTAAGCACGTTAACATTGGCAGAATTTTTTGGATGGGGAAAACGATATGAAATTCAAAGAATTTCTCGAATCACACGAAATGATCTCTGTTGAGACTTTAGATGAATTTGCAGAAACTGTCGGTGGTGGAATGGCGATGCGCCCAGATGAAATAGATTATGATGGTACGCTTTACAGTTGGAATGGCCGCACGAATTCTGGTTTCGACGTCAATTCTCAACAAGTAACATATTACGCCAAACATGGTGGGGCGAATAATAATGTTTCGGTGATATGGTTAAGAGGTAAACGACCATGCTTCATCGTACGTTCACAGCTTGAGGAAACTCCGCCCTTTGAAATAGAGGTGCTCAACGATGCTGATTTTGTTCGGGCCGCGCTCGGTAGTACCGAAGATAAAGAAAAGACGATAAAAATACTGTTGGCAAAATATCGAGAAGTTGTTGATGCCGATTCTGAACATGGCACATTTTGGTTTGGTTTAGAGGATTCCAAAATGTTTTTATCAGCTTTACTTCACTCGCTAGAAAAAGTGCATAATTGGCCTGAGCTTAAGGCCATACAGAAGAGCATGTCAGCCAGCAAGTCTCTTGATTAGGTCCAATGGTAACTTAGCTACCTTCGGAATATTTCTGCTGATACCGATTCCCCTCGAGACAGTTATTCCAGCTTTCTTCAGCCGATAATCTGTTACCTGCATCGAAATAGCTCGAGCGTGATTCCTCAGAAGATCAGTCATGTTGCGCATCAGTCTTCTCGTCCTCTTGATGGTTGTATCTTTTCAAGCTGGGCAACAATATTTTCCAACTTAACCGGCATGTAGCCGTTGGCGTCTACTCCAACGTCATATCGTCGTCGGTCTATAGCCGTGATAGCTTGCTTGTTATGCTGGTGACCATGGAGATTGATCGACCCATAATGCGCCTTGTTCCACGTAAGCAGGGGATAGTGGCACATGATAAACCGAACACCGTTGATCGTCTCCTCGTGTAGATCTGGGAGGATCTTGTCGAAAAGCGCCTGGAGAGTCGGCTCCCTGCGAATTATCTTGTCGTGATTGCCTAGAACTAAACGCTTAGTGCCGTTCAGGCGGTGCATGATGGACCGCGCTTTGCTCAAATCGCAGAAGAACATGTCACCGAGGCAATAAACGACGTCGTTGCGGCTAACGACTCCATTCCAGTTTGCGATAAGCTGCTCGTTCATCTCCTCAACGGTCGAGAACGGTCGGTCACAATACTTGATAATATTTTGATGCGAATAGTGCATGTCTGAACTAAAGAGAACGTTCATATCTTTTACCTTCTAAATAATCTATAACCCGTGAAACCACAAGATTGTGTTCTGGGTAATCGCCTTTGTATTCCATTATCCTACTCATTAGTAGATCTGGTTGAGTAGGGTCAGCTTTTCTTCTAGCCTTACTGCTATTTTCCGAAAGTGTAATCACTTGGCAATTTTCTGGATGACGAAGTATCTCAGGGAATATACCAAGTAGGAATCCTTGTTTTCTACCTACAATATGGTCTCGACAAAGCCCTCTTTCTTGAAGATTGAGTTCTTGTGTATATCTATAACTTGCCTTCCATCCAGCTTGTTGCCAATAAATCTTCCATGGTGATATCATGCTGCGGGGAATTATTGTACCCTTAGCTTCCTTTGTTGCCCGGCCGCCCTCTACTATGCGTCTTTTTATATCTGGATCAGCCCATCGCTTGGATGATTCCTTTCCTATTTCTTTTCTTCGCTGTTCTGAGGGAGTGTGCCCATATGTAGATGGCGTTCTATGCGCATGCATCCTTTGAATTAATTCTTTCGAAAATTTTTTGTCTCTATTTGCATTTCCGGAAACATAACGTCGATGAGGATCTTTCATCGCCTGCTTCATAGTTTTAGAATGTCGTGCTCGTCTATCATCATCCCATTGCCCACCACCATAAGCTGGGTTTCCTGCACCTGACATCAACTTGCTAAGTTTGATTTTTCTCTCATTTGTGCAAGGCGGCATGTTCTTGTATGCACATTGTTTAGAACAATAATTGTTAGTAGATCTAATTTGAGAAGGATATCTTTCAAATTTAGTGCTGCATTCGGGGCATACCAGTACTGTTTTCTGTATTTTTGACATAAATTTATTTATGGGAATGTCCAAAATCTGTATCAGACAATAACAACATGTTTTCTTCTAAATATCATTTTTAATGGAGTCTCAATCATGTTCCTAGCGCTAGCCGCACTTCTACTTTTAGCCGTCATCGCGGCTCAGAACTACCTGTACCCACCTCTTCGTCAGGAGACGATCAGTGATGGCCTGTATGGTCCCTACCACTGGTACCTAGATGGAGCTTACGTTGTTCTTGGTACCGCTCTTCTCAACCACTTCTCTACCGGGTTCGATCACATCCTGGCGATTGTGGCCGCTACCGGTTTGGCGATCACGGCGATCTCCAACACGTTTTCGAACTTCGTCGACAAGTTAACTAATGGAAAGCACTCACAGATCCACACGTGGGGAACCGTTGTGATGCTTCTGACAATGCTTGGTTTAGAAGGTCACGTTAGCGGTTGTAAGTGGGTTGCCGCAAATGCCATCATTCCAACTGCAATTGGTCTGCTTGCAAAGCTGTCAAAGAAGGTAGTTCCTGGCCCAGCCGCTGAAAAGGCTGGCATCCTCATTCTTTGTTCGTGGTTGATTTCGTTGGCGTTCTGAAAAAGAAGCGGGCCCCTCTATCGTAGGGGCCCGCAGACCGGGCCTCTTCTCTTTCGAGAAGTTTGCGCCGATTAGATCGCTTTCGCGATCAACGCTACGATTTCCGCCTGCGTCAGATCCTTCGTCACCGTCACACCCTTGGCTTCTGCCGTCTCGAGCACCTTCTTGATGTTCGCGGGCTTCAACGCGACGCCCTTACCGGCGGCAATCGAAGCCAGCCACACCGGGCCGAACTTGAAACCGCGAGGACCTTTCTCACGAACCGCTGCCGCCTTGCGGACTCGGAGGGTGGCGCCCGACGCTTTCGCAGTCTTCGTGGTCGTCTTCGACAGAGCCGCGATTGCAGCTTCGGCCTTCGCCTTGCTTTCGAAGCCCTTGCGAGTTGCAACGCCGGCGGCGGTGGCCAATTCGTTGTACTTCGCGATCAACTGGGTCAAAGTCAAATTCATTTCAATCTCCTTTGCAGCGGGTTTATCAACTTACAGATCTATTCTATCACGTGATCTACCAAAAGTAAACACTTATTTTCAGGTCACATTATGTTAAATTGACCTGCTCAACCGGGCACCACCATATTCGGCGTGGGCCAATCAGCTCTGAAACTATCGGGTTCCCAAGCTTGGAAATTCGCCGCTTGTAGATGATGAATTCGTACGATTCCCTCTCGAGGTACGCCAAGCTTGAAAGCTCGATGCAGCGTAAGACGAGATTTTTCAAGCTCCGCTTGGAAAGCTTTAGAGCGTGCGGGTTGATTTTCGCGAGATACAGAGCGTCGGCCCGCAGATAATTTCCGATGCCGCAGAAGATTCGCTGATCGAGAAGTGACTGGGCGATGCAGCCGCTACCGTACGAGCTGAGCCGACGTTCGATTTCGGTCGTTACCGATTCATCGAGCGGCTTGCTAAAATCTGGTCCAAGCAGAGAAAGTTTCTCTTGGTGTTCAGCTGCCGAAACTATCTTTAGCGTCCCGAAATTTCGAGGATCGTGATAGTGAATGGTAGATTTTGAGAGGGTTAGCGAGATGCGGGTGTGCTTCAAATTTTCAGCTTCCCACGAACCGCTCATGCCAAGGGTTGAGTGGATGTAGCGCTTGCCATCGAGCGCGAAGTAAATCAGCTTGCCATGATTGTTGATGGCCGTGATCCTGCTGCCAGCGAGTTCATCGAGTCCGGTAATCGGCTTTCGTAGATACCGGCCGCTGACAACTCTCGCGCCGTGAATCGTGCTTCCAACAACGCGCTGGAGAAGATCAGCTTGCAGTCGAACTTCAGGACCTTCGGGCATTGGTCAAAAGCTGTAGTTTTTGTTGGGGATTCGGCACTTTACCATCCAAGCTGCATTCGAGCTTGCCTTGAAGCAGGATTTCAGCTTCGCGTTTGGATCCTTCAGCACCAATCCCTCATCTTCCGGCTTGAGGTTGTTGAAGCGTTCCGCGAATCCACTGTCGATGCACGTTGCAACGGTAATCTGTGGGGTTATTCGAACTTGGTCACCCTCGTGCTTCCCATTCCACAGACCGTGGAGGACGTGCTGGCGATACGCGAAGGTTTCTCCGGTAAGATAGACGCCATCCTTCACGAGAATGTCGAAGATGTACAGCTCATTCTTGGGACCGTTGGAGACCTTCGAGTGGAGAAGCTCGGCGCAGTAGACGTTCCAATTGCTGTCCGAACTGAAACTCTTGGTTCCGCTTCGGAAGAACTCGATGTGTTCAGCTTGAGGCGTCCACATCTTGTGATCGTCATTGTGACGCGTCTTGAAGATGACCTCGCGCCCATTCGAGAAGATCAAGGTGCAAGTTCCATTTTTCTTCGTTTGGGCCCACCATTTACGATTTTCGTAGAACGTGAGAGACGAAGGAGCGATCTTTTGCTCGGGCCTCGGAGGCCAAAGATACTGGTACTTTGTGTACGAAGTTGTCATGGAGAACGTTAGGCCTTGACGCTCTTCTTGGTAGGAGCGGCTTTCTTGGTGGGCTGCATGATCTCGAGGGCGTCCTTGATGAGGTTGTCCATGTTGTAGGACTCGCTCAGCTTGGGCTTGAGCGCCATCGTGGTCAGAATGGCGAGGACTTGTTCGTCTGCACCTTTTCGGAAAGCCGTGTCGAGCATCTCGTCCGAGACGACCTTGCGGGAAACTTCCAGCTGCTGGGAGATGAAGTCATCCGGCACGATCTTCGAGAGGGCTTTTTCCACCTTGCCCAGGAGGGATTCATTGGTCGCGTATTTCGGGTTGATCGCGAACAGATGGGGTTGGGTCACCTTCGTTTGCGCTTCTATACCGGCTTTCTTGAGAACGTCAACTTCTTCGTCGGTAAGAACCGAACCGGAGCTGCGCTTTCGAACCTCGACTGAGGCCGTCGCGTAACCGTCGAGACCTTCGAAGCTGGAGGGACGTTCGCTTTGTCCAGCGAGGCTCACGAATTTTTCGAAGCCGATGGTGTTGGCTTCGGCCTTGAGGGTGGCCTGCATCGCGGTGGCCTGCTTGATGAGGGCATCAAGGAGGGTAAGCTGCTGGAGTCCAGGAATCTTCAGCTGAATCTTTTCCTTACCCTTTTTCTTGGGTTCGGTCTTGACTTCAACATTCACCTTTTTGAACATACCGGCCATCTAAATCTCCTGTTATTCAATTCGTAAGGCTATTCTACCACATAACCTGACGAATGTACACTAATCTTCACCTCAGCCCGACACCTGGTCGATGTGTTTTACACGCAGCCGGAGCACCGGTTGAGGCATTTAACATAACAGGTGCGCTGGGATCAAATCTGCAGAAGTATGTGTATGGATCTATTGGATCATCGTGCTGCTTTTACAAGGAAGTGGCGACCTTGTCCACGCTTCGATGGTCGCTTTCGAATCGTTTGGGGGTGGGTAACTTTGCCAACCCATTCACCTGGAATTTCCACAAGGATGCCGCGGCGTTTGCGGAAGAATTTTCCGTCCTTCTCAATTCTTGCAGCCATAACTCACCATGTGAATGATTCGAACATGCTGTATTCTTCAGCTTCTGGTTCCTTCCCGTAGAGATCACGAATCATCTGTTGAGCTTTGGGATTGTCCCAAGTTTTCATAGCACGTTCGTGATTGCTAATTTTCGGCTCTGCCTCGGAGTGACCAAGCAGCTGGCACTCTATTGGTTTTCCGAGCTCGTGAATAGAACATTTCCCATTCTTGAACCAATGACACTCACCCTTTGGATTTGCCGGAAACATCGTGCCACCTGTACCGCGGGTTTGACGCGGAGATAACACGAACACGTTCTTGGGATAGCGATCCCACCAGTCGATCTGGAGGTGCTGCTTAAACAGCTCCTGAACGGTAAGTCCAAGCTTCTTGGCGAGGGGTTTTATCTGAGCAGGTGAGAACCAGCCAGGCTTGTTGCTGCACGCCGACTTGCACTCCTTGCAGGAGCATTCCCCAGCTTGATACTTCATGGCGTTTTCCATCTGCCAAGACCATCCCACCTCGCAACGGTTTCACCCTTCGCGTTGAGCACCCACACTCGAGATTTGTAGCGCTCGGCTGCCTTGACGGCTCCGTCGAGATTGTAGGTGTCCTTGGGAAGATGAAATGGTCCAACTTCCTTAATCGTGGACTCGATCCTCAACGTGTACATTACGAATTTCTCCTAAGCTTGGGTTCCAATGTTCGAAGTTCAGCTTCAAGCGGTTGGTAGTCGCAAGGTTTTGCATCCCTCCAGCCGTTGCGGGACAGTTTGCACAGCTCGGTTACGATTGCTGCCCTGCGCTTTTGCATCTGTTTTCGAGTCATAACGCCGGAGCCTCTCTAGTTGGATATGTCAGAGTCTTGACCAGCTGGTAGCCGATGATCAGCTTCTTGGTGAGCAGTCGGTCACCCATCTCGCGGAGGAGATATTGGTTACCTTCAACGGCGACCACCGGACCTTTACCATTTTCAGACTTGGCCAGCTGCACGTCCCCGTCTGTCAGCTCGATGAGCAGCATGTAGAGCGGAATGAAGGGCAGCCGAAACTCGGGTATCTCGATCATGGAACTCATGTTATTCTCCCAAGAGATGATTGCATGATGGCGGTGCGGACTTCCGAACTCGCACCAGTCCAAAATCGAGCTTGACGGCTCGGATTTATCTTGTTGATGGCGCTCGCTGGACCGCTGAGAAATTTTTTCCACTCATCTGGAAAATCGCGGTAGTCCTTCAGGGCGAGGCGATCGAAGCTCTTCCCGCCGGTTTCGATCATCATCCGCTTCAAGGCACCCAGCTCGTTGATGACTTTCTGCATGAACACCTTGTTGGCCTTGGTGCCGTTGACGACCAAAGCCATATCGGTTTCGATCTGCACGTCGATCACGTTGATGTCGTTTCGGGTAAGATCCTGACTCCTAACCGCCAGCTTGTCGACGCGACCAGAGTTTATCCGGCTGACGTATTCGACGAGCGATGGGTGCTGGATTTTGGCTTGTGGGGTTGGTTTTTTCTTGGGTGCGTTTCTCCCATAAACGACGTCCTTGACGATGGCGTCTCGATCAGAACGCCATTTTATTTTTTCGTCGTAATCCAGAGCGTCATCCGGATCTGCCAGCTGAAGGAGCCGAATTGCTTCCTTCAGCTGGACCCGGGGAGTGTATACTTGGTCGTACAGCTCCTGCTTTTTTCGTGATGTGGCCATGGTCCGAACTCCGTGGTATCCGTTAAACCGCCGTGAGGAGATATTCGGCTCGACGCTTCCATTCTCCACCTCGTGCAGCCACCTTGGTGACCGCGATGAGGGTTCGAAGGGAGAGCTCGCGTGCTTCGTCCTTCATCTTCTCGAGGAAGTCCAGAGCGTGGCGCTTGGTTTTCATGTCCACCTCAGGGAGAAACTCGTCTCCCTTGATGATCATTTCCATGCGCTCGATTTTCTGAGCCGTGGTCATGCAGAGGTCCACGCTGATGCAACGTGAGCGGACCGCCTGGTCGATCTTGAAGATTGGGAGGTTCGAGATGAAGATGACTCCACCCTTGAACTCGAAGGAGCGGGGAAGATCGTCGTCTCCGAAGGATTCCGCGTTCCAGGAGATGATGCGCTTGTCGTAGGAGTCGAGAGCGCCCTTGAGGATGTTGAGGGCGACCGGATCGCGGAGGACGCTGTCGCAGTCATCGAAGACCACCAGTCGGTTGCGATTTTCCCAGAGGGTCCGATAGAGGCCCTTTGCCGTGGAGTACCCCTTGACCACCGTGTAGAACTTGTGGTCGTCGATGGTAGCTCCAACGGTGAGCTCCTCAAGATCGAGTTTCTGAAGCTTGTTGGTTCGAAGGGCTTTATTGACCGTGAAGGTCTTGCCGAGACCGCCCTCGCCGGTTACGAGAAGAGAAGGAGAGGTTCGGTCCGCGACCATGGAGACGAAGTCCTCCATGAAGTCGAACCGCTCGTTGATTCCGAATTTGTCCACTTTCTGCTGGATTTCCTTGCCGACCGCGTTGGTCACGGTTTCGGTTTCACCGATTTCCTTGACGTCCGTTACGCGTACTTGATTCGCTTTGGTGCAGCGACCAGCTCGGATGTTGTTGACGACGTATTCCTTGTTGGGGGATGAGGCGAGAATCTTTCCTGCGAAGATAGCGACCCATTTGTTGGACCGACCATCCAGGGAGAGTTGAGCAACGTTAGACACTTCAGCGATCTCCAGTAGTTCAAACAACGAAGACATTGTAATCTATCAACCTGAGCAAGTACAACGTTCATTTAACATAACTGACGGTTATTTTCATTTAACAATAATCGATCTGCTCTCGGATTCTCCTCTGGTCTCAATTTAACATAATAAATATCATTATCCTACAAGGAATCTCAATGAAGAAACTTCTCCTGGTCTCTCTCCTTTTCTGTCTATCTGGCTGTTCCTTAGTCGGCAAGATAGCGAGCTTGAACGTAGCTTCATTTAACGGTTCAGAATATGACAAGATCACCCACCTCCGCTACACGATAGCGGTCGATGAGGGTAGATGCGATGATCAAGCGTTCATGAAAACTGCGGCAGAAGATATCAACAACCAAGCTTTCGAACTCGCTCTATATTCTCAAGGCATTTACGGAAATCAAGATACCGCGGCACTGACCGCAAATCTTCATCAGCTGACAAGTGAGCTCAACAAGCGCTACGCGTCGGTAAATTCGGTAAGCTCATTTTACTGTGATGACAAGATGCAGATTCTTCTCCGCGCGGCAACGACAATCCAGAAGGCAATTGGAGGAAAACCATGAACGTGTCAGATATCCTAAACAAGCTGGGCAGCATCGTTGGAGTGGGGGATGAAGCTGGAGCCATCGCGGCGGAAGCTGTAACGATTACAAATCAATTCAAGGCTGGACAGCTTTCTCAATCCGAATACCAGGAGCTGGTTGGAGATCTCAAGACTGAAAAGCTTATCCTCATTGGAACAAACCAGTTGATTTTGAAGGAAGATCTAGATCGCCTGTTCACTGCCATTCAAGCCGCGATGTCGATATTTCCGGCGTTATAATCTCACCACTGATCGTGTTCACCGGTTTTGAGACAATCTAACTCATGCGCAAGCTGCCACATGCGCTTTGTTTTGGCATCACGATCTGACGTAATCCTAGCTAATTCCGCTTTAATTTTCTTGAGTTGAGATCTTAAGCGCTTATTTTCTCTCATCAGGTCGATTTTATTCATGTTATCGAAGCTCAGCTCTGGCCCGCGCGATCGTTGACTTCAAATTTTTCGTATCTGTTTCGGGTGAATTGAGCTTGTGAATAGCCATCGGATCTGAATGGCACGCGATTCGCAGCAGCTCGGACAAACCTACAAAGTTGGCCTTCTTGTTGTTACAGGGCTCGCACATGCACTGGGCGTTTGCGATGTTGTTGGACCCTCCAAGAGAACGCGGAAGAATATGATCGTGCGTAAGCATGACCTCATCCCATGTATACTTTATTTCATCCGGCTTATTGATGTCGCCGACGCTAATTGGAACCAGCCCATAAAGGTTGATGCTGAACGGCATCACCAGATCGTTGATAGCCCGCTCGATGTGCCAGTGGCTTCCTTCGAGCCCGCAGCTCACGCACCTTATCTGCCCATTCTTGAACATCTTCAACCGCGTCTTGGCGCTTTGGCTGGTGCTCTCAACCCAGTTGTCACGGATTTTGCGCTCTTGGCGCGGCTCGTTGAGATACGCAAGTCCATGCTCAAGCGACATCGTCCGAAGCCGAACCCATCTTTTAGCCTTGGGCTTATCAGACTTTGTCATGTTCACGTTGCTGAGGCCGATGGCTGAACTTCTTTCGCGAGTTTTTGCGGTCGCGAGAGCTTTCATCGTCAAGCTTGCGGCGCTTTTGGAAGCGTTCGAAGGTATCCTGATTTTCAGCTTCATCTAGCAAAAATCTGGTGTTCATGATTTCCTCTTAGTACCGGGCGTCGTCGAAAACCCAATTCTTCTTGATGAAATCGAGAAGTTGGGCAGCTGCTGATTCTCGCTCTGGAAGAACTGCATCTCGAGGTGTTCGAAACGTGATGGGACTTCCGAACTGGGCCATCGGACCCTGAGATTCCAGAACGATGTAGCTGGAGCTGTAGACCTTTACTGTTGCGTCAAGAAGTCGAGCAACTCCGAAGGTTATCGTGCGAACCTTGCCTCGACCTTCAGCGTGCATCCCAACAATTATCCCGTACGGGGCCGTCCATCTCCGCATCTCACGAATGATATCCGCGAGAGCTTGCGTAAATTCTTCTCGCTCACTCATTAGTTGTACCCCAAGATTGCGATTTTATCAAGATTCAGTTCGGGTAGCAGTGGAGGAATGCCCTTACGAGCATCCTTGAAGCCTCGATGCCATTCCTGGTAATTTTCTATGGTGGCGTCGCAATAAGCTTTAAGGTCCTGCCAGTCCTCGGGGTGGACGCGCTCGTAGTACTCACTCCAACTATGTGTAAAAGGTCCGCCTGGATCGTAGGAATCCTTCCAATTGGCACCAGTGTTGTATCCATCTATATACGCTTGGTTTAACGTTGGGATTCCCCACGCATTTCCACAGCTGTCAACGTCGTTGCACGGATACTTGCCGAATTTACGACGGCCAGGAGGAAGTTTAACGAGCTGGGCTTTCATAGCACGTGCACCTGAGAGTTGGGAACGTTGTACTTTTCCTGAAGAAACGCGATGTCCTCACCAGCTTCCACCACGCCAACATCGCGCCGCCAAACGCCGTAGCGCGGTAGCGGCAGCTCGGTTCCATCGGAGGCTGACGCAATCAAATCCTCGCCGATGTCGGTGATGAAGTAAACCGATCGCTTTGTAGGATCGAGGTGAAGAAGCTGCATCATACGGCGTCCACGAGAGTCGGAATGCTGCGTTCCTGATGGGCAACCCAACAGCGGAAGCAACCAACCATCGTCTCCCCATCCTCGCCGTTGGTCTCCATCGTGTAGCCAAAGCCACCGCATTGGGGACAATCGTTTTGAGCGAGCTGGAAAAATTCGATCGCCGTGGAGGAGTCTGCTTCCAGAGTTTCCTGAAGATCCACCGCCCAGGGAGGAAGAGGATCTTTAGCGAACTGCTGAAATCGCTGGCCAGTTGGATCAGCTTGATGGGCATAGTTGACCATCTTTTCGAAATTTTCAATCATCGCGTTTCGGGAATAGCACATCGGGAATCTCCATCACGCCGTGTTGAGAGCGTATTTTCCGGTCTTCTTGATTTCAGTTTCGCGAGCGTGCGCTTCGGCTTTGCCGCGAACGAACTCGATAATTTCCTGTGAGAAAGCTTGGGGTCCGTGCTTTCGAATCGACTTGCACAAGCTCCAGTTTTTGTTCTGATGCTTCGCTCGACCCACGTGTCGGCACCAGCGGGCGGCGAGTGTTTCCTTACCGGAGCGATCGATGCAAACCGCCATGCCTACATACTTTTCGTTGGTTGCCATGTTCGTCAGAGCGTATATGAGGTGCATACGGTCTGAACGTCGCTTCCGAGTCTTCATCATGTAGGTATTATATCATGACCTGACCGAAAGTACACTTTTCACATTATGTTAAATGACACCATTATGTTAAATGGGTGAAGCTAGAGCTCGTAGTGTACAACCTCACGGTTGTACTTGTCCAGGTAGCGCTTTTGAGCGTCCAAAATTTCTTGGTTTTCTTCGGGATTGTCTCTTGCTTCCTTGTACTTTGCCAACCCGATGTTGTAGGCCTGTATCGCGCGATCTTTGTGGCTGAAAAGATGACGGTAATAGGTGTTGAGAATTTCGGCCCCCTTCTTTATCTGCGTCTCAACGTCATTGGCATCTGCAACCTTCCAAGCTGAAGGTCTAAACTGCATCAACCCAACTGCTGGATCTTTCTTCAACCCGGATTTTGCCTTCGGGTTGAAGCTGCTCTCAATGCCAACTATCGCGAGGATATCCTTAGCCTTCGGAAATTCTGGGTGCTCATATTTTTGAGCTAGCTGAACAACCTTCGCTGCCAGCTCACCATTGACACCGTAGCGCTTGACAATTTGATTAACTGCCTTTTCTTCCTTAGCGTCCAGCTTTGGCATTTCTGCCTGCTTGGCTACCATTTGGGAAAATGTTTGCCGGCGAGGGTTGACGTCGGTTGCGTGAGCTGTATGCTTTGGCGCGAGCATTGATGCACCAAGAACGGTTGCGGCCGCGGCGTGCTTGAGCGAAATCTCATCAAGAGTTTCTTCCTTCAAAGATCTCTCTATCGCATCGAATTCCGGCCATTTGTGACCGGCATCTCGGAATACTTTGATAAGATTTGTTAAACTGCCAAAGCTGTCATCACCTCCGTAATCTTTAAGCTTTTTGAGTATAACCTTCATCACCTCCGCCTTTGAATACATACCACGCTCAAGCGCGTTAAGGAGATGTGTCGAATATGGGTGTGGGGCAAAGACCTCATCAATCTTCACGAGTTTGTTGAAGCTTCCATCCTTGACGCGCTTGTAGCCCTTGGGAACTGGATGCGGCTGCTTTGGAGGTGGTAACGGTTTAGGTTCGAACGGACGATCAACGCCCATGAACTTTTTGAAAGTCGTTTTCATCATTCTTTACCAAGAGTAACTTTCTTACCGGACCATTCGGCATTGATTGGCGCGATAGTGCTTGTGCTTGGGTCAAACTTGTAGGTGATGTAAATGCTTTCGTAGGCACCTGGATCCTTGGTGCTGTACCTTAGCTTGAAGGATCTTCCAGCAAGTAAATCTTCTGGCGCTATTTTGTCACTATCCCATGTTTTCTTAGGGATGGTGCTCCAGCTTCTTCCGTCAAATTGGACAACCTTGAGAACCTTCTTCTTTGCTTCATCAATGAATTCATGGATGGAGTTGACCGTTGGTTTCTTGGCTAGCTTGAACTTGGTAAGCCGAATCTTTAGGTCTTCAAGGGACTGCTGTGTAGATAGTTCAGCTGGTCTGCGCTTATTGCGATCAACGCGCAGCTGGTAAAGATCCGGATCGCGCACAACCAACTTAGCCGTAATTGGTTTCTTGTCGGCCAAGACAATGAGTCTGGTTAGAAAGTGCATGAACTCACCGGTAGATGTAATCTTACCCTGGTAATTCTTGACCTCATCGCGCTCCCTGTCCCACCGTGAGATGTATCGATCCTGATTTTCGATTTTCTCAGAATGCTCAACGCTCTTGATTATGCTGTCAAACTCGGGAAGTTTGTGGCCATCCTTTTTGGCAAGCATGATGCTTGCCTTCACCGCCCCATATTTTTCAGCTCTTACAAGCTTCAACAGACCCTTGATAAATTCGTCCTTGTCAGCAACGTCGGCGTATACAAGCGTGCCTTCCGGCATCTTACGGTGAAAAGAGCTTGTTGCAAGACGAGTTGGTGGAGTAGTCCAGCTCTGCGTTTTATGCTTGGCTAGATTGGCCTCGTGCTCCTTGTTGACTTCCGATTCAAGAGAAGTTAAATCATATGCGAATAGACCTCCACGCGCCTGCCCTCCTAAATCATGCGCGTCAAATGACCCAAAGGCTACCGCGTGACCACCAACGTAAAGCGCGAAGGCTTTGGCTTCGCTGTGCTTTTTGAACGCCTGCCTTAGACCTTTGATGCCATCCTTGATGACGCCCACGTCAACTATTTTGCTGCTCGCGCCAATTTCCGATCCGGAATATGAATTACCAAATCGTCTGCCAATTGGTGACGTTGATGGTCCGGACGCCCGCTTGCCAGAACCACTACCCATGTGGCCTGTTTGCTTGAGGATGTTGATCATGGCCCCAACTTTCAGCTGAGCAAGGTTACCAAGATGCTCAAGGATTATGCTTTCGTATAGGAGTTCTGAAACCAGCATAGTTATAGTCCGTATTTTGACATGAGATCTTTCAAGTCGTCGGTATCATGACCGATAAGCTTGCGATCGTGAGTTAGCTCGGCTCTTGCTTGACGCGAGTGTTCTATTCCAGCCTGAGCTGTTCCACCAACGTCCTTGCTATCTGACTGCGGCCACGCGTAGATGTAGTGGCCAGCGAAATCCTTCACCATGAAGAACGTGATGCCATCGCAGTTGTAGGAAACAACCTGTGCCTTGTAGTCTGGAAGAACCTTTTGAAAGGCAAGCTCAGCAGTTTTATCGCGGGTACCATGTCCAGAAACATACTTGGACACCGCGTTAACTTCAGCTTCAGTATTTGGTCCACCGCCAACGTGAGCGACAACTTGAATATCTTCTATCTTTGTGTTGGTGAATGGAGAGAATACCTGCCGCCCGAGCGCCCGGATCGCCTTTGACATGTAGCCAGGAAGATGCTTTACCATGTGCCACTCTGGTTCGATGTTTGCGACATCCTTACCAATCGTGGTGAGCGCCTTTGAGATTACGGCAGGGAGCGTGTTAGGTGTTACCGGTTTTGGTTTGTGTCCAGCTGTAGAATGACCAACGCTGTGAGAAGCTTCAACGTCATCCGTTTCTTGACTGGTATCTATCTCATCAGGGTTAAATCGTGGTGCCTTGCTTGCGTCGATAGTTGCTGATGCTGCCTTGAAGCTAGTTTTCTCGGCACCGGCAGCCTTAAGCTTTGCAGCTCCAGCCGATTTTGGTTCAACTTTAGGTTCTGGCTTTGCGAGACTTCCCTTCGATTTTGGGCCGCCTAGAAGGTCATCTAGGTTGTTTATCTTCTCACGTTCCTTGGTGCCGGCCTTAGCTTGTGGCCTGGTGTCACCCTTCTTCTGGGCCGCCTCGATAAACAGCGCGTACTTGGATAAACTCATGCTAAACCCCATATTTTTGCATTAGTTTCAGAACGTCTTCGTGCTGCGTACCCTTAGCGATTGACGGGTCGTGAGAGCCGAGAGTCATGACGTGCTTCAGTCCCATCTTCTCAGGATTCTTCTTGTACCACGCAACGATCGCCTTGCCAGCCCAGCCTGGAAGCTTTGACACGCCGATGTAGGCATCCTTCTCGTCGCGGTATTCTCCTCCTTGAACGTGGAGCTGGGTACGCGTTTTCTTTTCCTTGTCGTAGATGACGAAAAGCTTGTCGCGCTTGTTGTAGCTGTCGAACATGTTGCTTGACTGCGTCGCGGCGGTGCACCAGCGGGTGTGTTGACCAAGGTACACCGATGCCTGCTTGGTCATTGGAATTTTAATCCAACCTTCTGGGCCTTCGTAAACGGTATCGATGTCCTTGCGAATTTTCTCTCGCTTCTCGAGATCCTTATCCATCTCAAGCTCTTCCTTGCTCTTTTCACGGGGCTTGGTGAATGGCTCGATTACGTTGAACAGTTCCTGGAAACTCTTGTAGGAATTGACATCCTTGTTTTGGATGCGCGCCTTATTTTCTTCGAACGTCTTGAGATCACCGGCAACTCGCTCGAGATCCTCTACCTTGTTCTCGTGTGGATCCTTTAGCACCAGCTTCATCATCCACTGCATGTACGCACCATTGTGGGATGGGTCGAGCGTGCCGACGCGCTCAACGAATTTCTCAATGTCCTTGTAGCCCTCAACGCCTTTCCATTTGGGAGCGTAGGTTTGCACTAGAAACTCGAGCCGCTTCTGCTTTTGGCCCATCAGCGCTTCGAGCAACTGTTGAATTAAACTCATTTCTGGCTCTCCATACTTTTCTCAATCGACTTGAATTCTGGATAATCTATTCCCAACGTCCTAAAATTTTCAATTAGCTGCTTCACGATGTCATAGTCGGCTGTATCATTGTGATCAATCATCTTGTAAAATCCTAACAGCGTCGCAATTACCTTCTTCTTGCTGGTTAAATCCTTCTCGTTCAATTCTAACCAGTGATAGATACCTACCAAGGCATCCTGCGTTTTAGCATCTAGATCATCAAACTTGTTCGAAATTGCTCGCTTCAACTTCTTCATATCGACGCCATCAGATCCGTAATAGCGCGACATGTTGCCTTCAAAAGCTAGTGACCAACGGCATGGATGCGCCGTAAGTTCTTCCAGCTTCATCGCATGAAATCCTTAACTTTCTGACCATTAATCTTTACATCGACCAATTTATCCGCGCCATCACCGTCAAAGTCAACCTTCCAATCTTCATCTCGATCACCATTGACGACACCCCAGGTGCGGCTGCAACCCATCGAGCATGCGTTTGAGATGTAGTGAAGGAGTTCAGCTATCTTCTGCTTAGCGTCACCCCTCACACCCATCGTGATGGTAATTTCTTCGTCAGGAATTGTGCCTTCAGTAACTTTCTTTGTGGGTGTAGAAATGGCTTTGTAGAGCACATCAATTTCTGCAGTTGGAAATTTTGAAAATTTCAGATCGCGAATCCACTTTTTGATATCAAGCAGATCGTTTTGTAAATTTTTCTTGGATCCTTCATGCTCTTCAACTATTTTCTTAAACCACGTTAACGTGAAGCGCATAATGAGAGATTGTAGATCATCACCTATGGTGGATAAATCTAAACGAGCTGTACCAGACATTGACGTAGCCCAATGCATCACTCTATTTGCATAGAGCGTGGCAGAATAAAAATCATTTGTGTCTGATTTCTTGAGCCTAAGAGGTTTAGAAAGTACGCTTCTAAGCTTCTGAAGATCCTGCTTTTCTGGTGGACTGTGTATTTCGAAGAGCTTCATGCTTCTGACTCTCCATCAACTTTATCCAGCTTAGATGCTATCGCGCTGAGTAGTGAATGATCTTTGAATAGAACATAAACATGATCGGTACCGAACATTCCGGAAATTTGAAGATAGTTGAGTTCTCTAGATAATCGTGATAGTAGCATCCCGTAAAAATGTGATCTGCGCGTTATATCTTCACCATCAATTCCATGTTTTGCTACAAACCAAATAACTTCTTCCCCTGGAAATTTCTGCTTAATCGCATTTTTAACGATGCCTATAACTTTAAATTGGTTTTGATCAAGTTTTGTCAGCTCCATTTTTCTATGTTTATCGTCAACTGTATAGAAAAATATTTCAAGCCCGCTTATATCCCCAAGACTATCTTTCACGGCTGAAATCCCATATGTAACGTTGTCTAGCGTGAATTTTCCAAATCCACTAGTCCAATCAACGTCAGCGCGCGAATTAAATATTTCAGATAGATTCATTATGCGTACAGCTCAACTAGTTTTGCCCAGTTGGGAGCTCCCGAGGCCGCGAGATTTAGCGCGCGTACCAACATTCGGAGAGATACAGCTCCCTTGCGCTTGGATGTTTTAACCACTTCAAGCACGTGCTCGCGAGCTGCCTTGTCAAGAACCAATCCATCCTCAAGCTTGATGTCCATGAGGATTTTGCCCATGTGGCTTACCAGCTCTTCATCAGTAGGATCAACGTTGATAACGAAAGCGCGGGTACGAAGGGCTCCATCGGGATCCAGTTGATCGAGTGACAAGTTAGAAATAAAAATGATTCGGCCTTTGAAGTCAAAGTATTGAGGTGCCATACCAAGATCGTCTTCATATGCTTCTGGATCCTCTTCTTCTGGATTGAAAATGAAGGATGATTTCTTGTTCCAAACAAGCTTACGAACCTTCTTCGTGTCGGTGGCCGCCTTGATAAGGTTGCGCGCGTCTGTGTCTCGAAGAGCACCGTCAGAGTCATCGAATAGAATTATATCATTACGGTGGTGATAAAGTAAAGTGTAGACGCCAGAAGCTGATGCCGAACCGGAATTCTTGAAGTATCCCTTACCATCCGATAAACCAGCCGCGTGGAGAACGCGCTCTACGGTCTGAGTTTTACCGGTGCCACCCTTACCAGCTACAAACAGGGCGTTTGTAGAACCCTTGATGAGCGCCACCACGAGACCTTCAAGGTGCTCGAGAGTGTCTTCGTAGGGAACTCGATCACCAGCTTCCTTTTCCACCTGCTCTTCCTGAGCTCCCTTGAGGTAAATTTCCTTGGTGCCACCCTTCGTAACTTCGACGATTCCTGCCTTGGAGAGGATGGAATCCTTGAGTGCTTCAAGCTTAGTATTAGACGCGAGCGCTACTCGTTTTTGCTCGATGCGAAATTTATCCTTGAAGTTGTTGAATACGGTGTCGAAGATGCCGGCGTTGACGATGTGATACTGACCGATGAAGTCGGAACGGGTCATCGTCTTACCTTGGGCAAGCTGCTTCAAGAAGTCGGTGAGAGCTTCTTCGGCGGTGAAGTCATCGCGATGCGCTTCGTTCAAAGCTTCTTTCATTGGCTTCATCGGGTAATGAAAAAGAATACGGGTGATTTTTGGATTTTTATAATTCTTTGAAAATTCCTCATCGAATATTCTACGAGCGTCCTTATCATCTTTAGCTCTGATTCTTACAGCGTCAACTATGGATCCACGATGCTTGTCATCATGCGTAAATGTCACGCTAACATTTTTACCAACAATTGACTCCGTTATTTGAGTGCCAAACCCAGCTGCTCGTAGGCGCTCGTTGTGAAGGGTGCTAAGCTGTTTGCCCTTGCGCCAACCACTCACGCCTACGCAACCCTTACCGGGTTCTGCCTTGCAGAGCGGACACTTAACCTTTAGCGCCTCTTTGAATGCGTTTGGCTTGTCGACCTCTGTGACAACGCCTTCAGTAAGAGCTAGCTTTGGGTCAACTGGAAACATGTAGTGGCGACCAAGGGCTGGTGAACGAGCTATCGCTACGACCATTGGTAAAGCGTGGGCGAAGTTGATGCCTTTGGTGTGAATGGTAAACGTCGGATCATGGGACGTACCGTTGAAGATGTCGAACGAATGAATGCTAGCAATCTGTCCTACGCTACCTTCGGTATTCCAGTTTATTCTGAAGCAGCGGGTACCACCAGAAACTATGTAGCGTACGCCGTAACCATTTCCATCTGAGTTGTGGAAGTGCTCAACTCCAGGAACTCGAAGAAGCTTAACGCCAAGCTTTCTAGCAAGATATGAAGCTATCTTGGGAAGCGCGACGCTAACGTTCTTTGTAGCGATTTCAGCTTCAAATATGTCAAAGAGTTTCATTTAGTGATGATCCTGATGGTAAAGTACGCTACGTATTTATTCAGGATCTAAACAAAAAGGGACTCCCGGTTAAAGGAGTCCCTTTGCAACAGCTAAATTAGCAGGTTGCTTACGCGCCAATGCGCTTGCTGAGAATTTCAGCAACTGCGGCCAAACCCTCGCGGTAGTTACCGACTTGACGCGCCTTGAACTCATTGCTGAGTACCGCGCCGTTTGCGGTTACAACGTAAGAAGGACGAACCGTCTTGCGACCAGCCTTGAACTTACCGGTGAAAGCAAGTGAGCCGTTGGCGAGCTGACGGTCCGTTGATACGAACTGAAGACCGGCGGCGATGAGGTTCTGGAACTGCTTCGTCTTTTGAGCTGAAGCTACTGACTTAGATACTGACATTTGGAGACTCCTAAATATTTCTTATACATCAAAAAATTCGAGTTGAGTACTCAACTCGGTTTGAAGCACAACGCTTCAATTCGTTAGCGATCAAGCATTATGAGATCAATATTCACACCTTTGGTCTTCGCTAAAGCCACTAGGTCTTGTAAAGCCTCTAGCGACACAATAAACTTAGCAAGCTGGGTAACTGGATCGATGCTATAGTGCAGCTCGACTATGTTATTGAGCCCAATCTCATTCGGGTAGACGATTTTGATCGCGTGAGACGGGTCGTGTTCGTGCGCCCAAATGCTCATGCTACCTCGTCAAATATACACTTCGGCGGTTTAATGATTAGTACAACTTTTCCGGTTGGGTCGAGAATAACCGACGTTCCAGAATAAGCAACCGCTATCTCATAGCCTGGATCTTGCTTATCGAGAAGATCCTGTGCTTCGTCCATCAGGAGCAGCATTAATTGATCTACGGTAGTTTTCATGTACCTTCCATCAAAATTTGCTTAGATTGAAACTTGATTTGGTTGGTGACTTCGAGAATGCGCTCCTTCGAGGAGATAGTTTCACGAGTACCATCAAGATAGATAACGATAGCGTGGCTAGTGTCACCCCTGTCGTTGAGAATATAGTCAACCGATTTGATTTGTTTGGTCATTTAGTTTTCCCTAGCCTGATAACTTCTTGAGCTTCTTCGAGTGTTAAATTATGTCCCATAAGCGCGTTGAGCACTTCATCTTCAAGATTTTCATAATGGTTATGCTTAAAGTCATAGGTGAGTTCTTTAGTCCATGCGATCTGATGGTTTTCACCATCTATGAGAATATCAGATGACCCATCATCCCTAGGTTTTAGTTCAATTTTTCGCATGATTATTTTCCCGACCATGGTTGTGATGGTTGAACACCGAAGCAGTATTGCAGCAGTCCTACGTTGTCTACGTGAGTCGGAGCTGTCCAACCATCAGGCTTCATGAGATCAAGACCAACAGATGCAAATTTACGACCAGGTTTAATTCCGGCTTGTTTTGACATGTTGGCACCGTGAACGCGATTCCATGCTAGATTAGCATCTACCTCAAATAGATTGAGAGTTCCTATCGCGATAACGATTAAATCGATACATGCGTCTACAACATCGTCGGCGCTTTTTGCTTCTTGCAATTCAGTTAACTCTTCATTGAGAAATGCAATTCTAAAGTTAAGAAGAGCCTTCAATGTATTAGTATCCATTTTTTTGGTTTTTTCATTGAAACCAAATTTCGTATGCATATCGGCAATATCTTGAACCCAGTCAGTTGGTAGACCTTCACGCCATTTTTCAATTTTGTTCAACGCTTCAGCAGGAGTTATAGCGTTCTTTGGATCTGATACCATGTTCGCTCTTGGAGACAAAGCTCCAAACCCTGGCTTAGGTAGTTTGGCACCCTCGCGCATAAGTTGAAGGGCTTCTTCGTCAGTGAATTTCATGTTGTTATTTACTCTCGTTAGAATCTTGCTTCGTTCAGTTGTTATCCAGCTTATATCTGATATCGGCGTCGATGATCTTCAAGTTTTCGGTTGGGTGCTTGTCACCATACAGGATGCCGTCCCACTGCTTGGCTTCAAACCACGTCGCTTCAGGTCCGAGCAGATGGATAAGACGATCAGTGTAGGATTTGACAGTGTCAATCACTTTGGAATTTGGTGTAAGCGAAATATAGCCCTCGCGACTCACAATGGGGGTGAGCACCTTAGCAACGTCAGCTTCAAACCGCTTCTTGAAACGTTCAACGAGTTCAGCTGGTTTGGTGTAAACGAAATACTTCAACCAGACAGCACCCATATCGAGAGCTGGCTGCACGTAGTGATCGATACCGCTTGGCTCAACGATCAGAAACGCTGGACCCATCTCCAGCTTCTTTTTAAACTCCTGCTTTGTAACACCGTAGCGGTGCCCGCGAAAGATCGCTAGCTCAGCGAAACCACCAGCAGCTTCGATGCTTTTTGATTCTTCGACGGAGATAAAGTGATAATCCAGTCCTTCAACTTCTCCTTCTCGAGGAGGACGAGTAGTTGTTGAGGTTAGGCATGGACGCTTTGCGGTGTCCCTGATGTATGTGAGAAGGTAGCTTTTGCCAGAGCACGTTGGAGCTGTTAGCGTTACGAGGAGGGGGCGGGTCATGAATTTTTCCTAAATTTTTCTTTCCACTTTAAATCGATTTCTCGCTGAATGCCGGCAACTTCATCAAGCGTGTTGAATGATAGGGTGGGATAATCAGTTTCGTACACGCTACACGCCTGTTGGATGTTGTACATGTAGTGAAAGACGTGAAGCAGCGACAGCTCACCACCTGGAGTTATGTAGCGACCATTCTTCCAGAATGCAGAATGCAGGGTTGTTAAAGCTTGATTCAACTGTGGTCTAACAAATTTAAACACGGATTGATCGTGAAATCCGGTTGGGTGATTTTCGCCATACTTTGAAAAGTCGGCTGACTTGCACAGCATGCGCTCATCGGTCAGCAGAGAAACGTATGGTGTATTCTCGCGAACGGCTGGAATGACACCATTCAGCCGCCGCTTGGACAGCAGCTCATCAATGATTTCAGCTTGAGGAAAAAATACGTCGCCCCACGCGATAACGATATCATCGGCAGCTTCCCACCGCGATCCAACATTCTTTGGTTGGAGATCCATCGCGCCCTTCAACCCCCACAGCACGGCGTGACCATCACCCAGTCCCGATCTGATGGGAATGTTGACGACATTTTTCGCAAGCTCTGGATATGCGTTATCCAGCTTGTTGAAATACGCTTCCCATTGATCCTGAACATCCTCATTGGTTACTACGAAGACGTTGTTGAACTTGTGCCCGATCTGCTGCAGCGTGGTGGTCAGACAGGGTTCCTCTACGATGGGCACCAGCGCCTTTGGTATGTTCACGGCCATCCGTGAACCCTTCCCAGCCGCGATTATGTATAGATCAGCTGACACACATTTTCCTTTCAATGTGGTGGATGAGCGTCTTGATGAAGAACGCCGTCTGAACCGGGTTCTTAACGTGTAGGCACTTGAGGGTTGGAAGTTCATGTGATAGCTTTTCAACGACCGCGTCGTTTCCTGAGTCGAGCTCATCTCCGATGTAGGTAATTGACTTTGCGTTTTTTGCCTTGAAGACATATTTGATGGCATCTATCTTTGACAGATTTGGTTTGCAGATTTCGACCGTAGTTCTGCCGGCGATTCGAACGTTAAGCCCGAATCGTTCAACGATCGATTTTGCTACTTGCAAAACAAGCTGTCGATATTCGGGGTCGATTGGCTTGATGGCGATGAGAACGTTGCCACGATTGTCAATCTTAGACAGAGGTATTCCGGCATCTCTCAGATTTGTTACGATGGTGTTGATGGTTTCCGGTGGAATGATCAGATTTTGGTTAACGCAGATCATCAGCTTGGAGGCGACGCCGTCATCGTCATTTCCTGATGGTGATGTGTCGTAAGAATACTTATTGGCACCACCATCAGCGAAAACTTCGAGCGTCGTAAACATTGATCCCGGCGCTCCACGCAAGTTGACCGATTTTACGGTATTTCCGGTGCAGATACCTATCTGGATCGCGTGCTTACCGGCGCGATTGAATTCCATGCTGTTGAGCCTGGAGATGCCAGCTGTATTTTCGCGTGAGGCGAGCGGCCACCTATTTCCACGTCCAACCAAAGTGTCGTCATAGTCAAACATGTAGTAATCGCTGTTTAGATAGTCTTTGAAATATGTTTGCGCGACGGCGCGGCCAAGCTGCATGTGCTGGTGGCGCGTGTCCTTTGCAACATCCACCGGCGGGCCCATGTTAAACGTGGCGAATGATGCGATCTTATCGAGAGAATTATCATCAAGCGTATTCATCTGCTCACTTCCGCTCGAATCACCAACAACGTGAATAAGCTTGGTTGGAAAATACTTAGGAATTAAAATGTCAATGATTTCGGATGCAGTCTGACCGGGTGAATCCTTATCCGGCTGACGGTTCAAGATCATCAAAATTTTGGCTTTAGTGTTGTTGATCGCTCGATCAAATCCGATCGACGCGTAGGTCGGTATCAAGGATGACCAAAGCGTTCCAGATGAAAGAATTACAAGGTCGGCGCTGAGAATTGCCTGCTCAGCTTCTTCACAAAGATGCGGCATGGTGCCAACTTCATCTGTGTCATATCCATCTGCATCCGTAAAGAAGATGTCCACGAATGGATCTTCCTTGTCGCCCCACGAAACGATGTCACCCTCATCGGCGATTCTCTTACCGGATTTGGTGATGGCTCCAAGAAACAAAGAGCGATCATCATTGAGAAGGACGTTATCCTTGATGCCCATCAATCCGGCCATTATCGTTGCTGCCTTTCGCAGCGAGTACCCATTCAGCTTGGCCAAACCAGCGTAGATGATGTTGGCTAGTGAGAAGTCGTTATAATCTATCTTCTCAGCTACCGCTATGCTGAAGTATGCATCTACAGCGAGACGAAGATCAGTCAGACTATCGGAAATACCACCGGTTACCGCAAGCTGAGTAATCTTATCGTGACAGAAGCTTCTAGCCTTTGATGACTCTACGGTAAAGCGAATGTTTAGAAAATTTAGCCACGGAGATTTTGGATTTTCAAGCTGGAGACGCGTAGTTTGATTCTTTCGAAGATCAGAAGGCCCAAGGATTTTTCCATCCATTACCTTGCGGACACTTCCCGTACTTAAACCATTATCGTAGCAGTTGACGATTATCTTGGTGTCAATATCGCCGATCTGCTTATCTAGCAGCTCATAGAGGCCAGTTTGAAGGGCGATAGAACCGGTTCCACCAGCCAAAATTACGATGTTCATTTTATTTCTCCGCTTGACCCGAAGTCCGGGCTCGGCTTTATTTACGGGAAAGTCCGATCAGATTTTTCTGATCAGCAGCGCGACGGGTACATCCCCGAATTGTGATTGACTCAGCACATGTGATTCCAAAATTCTAGCCGTCACAACCATCTTCATACGTTCCGGGTTGTGATTCAGCCATAAAAAGCTTTCGCCGTCAGCATGAGGTACGACAGCGCTGTAATGAAAATGCCCCGGAGGGTTCTCCTCTGTTCTTGGGGCTGATCGATACCGTAGTATAAAAGCACCGCCTCGTGATACATGTCGCTGTAGCACTTCGATATCTCTGACATGATACGTCCTAACACTCAACGCTCCACTACCAATCTTTTTCAGGGCAGCTCGAATATTCCACCATCTAACACCGATAAAGGACGCGTCATTAACGAACTTGCATTCTTTCTTGAGGTGCTTGATGTGATCCTTGTAGCTTACCTTCATCCCTGCCCACTTGAGAATATTGAGGACAGCTACTGGACCGCAATCACTTAACGTATATTGCTTCGTGAAGCGCATCAGTCCCTGCTTTGACCGATTTTATACGGCAGTTCTTCATCCTTCATATCGAACGCACCCTCCGCCGTAGGGTCCGAAACGTACTTGATCCACCAACCATTGATGGTAATGCGCGAAACTGTTTTGGTTTCACTGTCAAACTGATGCGTTTCAAACGGACCGTAGAACGTCCTAAAGAGGTATGGACCATAGCTTACAGAAAATGGAATGGTTTCTTCTTTGTCAGACCACGTCAGCACTTCGTATGGGCATTGACCTATGTTTGCAATTGGCACTTCATATCGACCCCATAATCCAGCTTCACCCGGCTTGTGCACGAAGCAATCGTATGCCCAATGAGCTCGACCATCTTCAATCAGTTCATACCAAGGGCATGAATATGCTGTGGGAGGTGGATGCGGTAGAGGATCCTTTCCGTCGCGCAAGCGCCAGAACAACCTTGATTTCAACAAGTCTGAAATCTGTGGCAACCAGTTCGGTGAATCCCCGAGCTTATCATAGCGTTCAGCTCGGGCAATTCGGATCCACCGAACCATGTCGTTGCACGTTTTAATTTGTCTGTCTGAAATTAGTCCACGGACCGCCATCGTAGATGCATTTTGATTCTTGCTCCACTCTTTGATGGCGTCAGCGCTTGGAAGCCAGCGGGGCAGACCATTCTTTATCCACTTAACAAGCTCTACGCATGTTTCCAGTTCGTATAGCGTAAGTGATGGATCACCGTGATGACTACCAGTATTCATTCTTGAACCTCTACGTTGTACTTGTCGCCGAAGATATCATACCAAAAGATGGACAATTTCTTTCCTTTTGACATTAACAGATCAATTATTGGGCGCACATCATCAAATCCTCCACGAATTTCCATCGTAGATTCCCGCTCTGACTGAATTGAAACAACTTCAAAGCAGCTGGTGAGGCGGTGGGGTATTGGTTTGACTGGTGTTGTGATGTTAAGCTTCATTTTGCACGCCACCACGCTGAATTCAATTCCTTTACGAAGTTTGCGCTGTACTCGTAAGCGTTGAAGTTGACAGCTTTAGCTTGATCGTCCAAGATTTGACGTCGAAGGTTGGTGTCTGTCTTCAGGAGCAGGATCTTCTCGCTAAGCTCCTGTCGATCCTTAACGTATAGAAAATCAGCTAGAACTTTGTCGCGGCCATACACGCGTCGGAGCTTATCCATGTCATGATCGATAAACGTCACCACGTTAGCCATGATGCTCTCGTAGGTGCGCTGCGGCATGTCGTTGATCTCTTCGTAGTATGGATCACCGATAACGCAGTGCGCCAAGGCCTTGTTCATCTTGGGAATCATCTGGTCATATTTGACCGGACCAGAAAAGTGGGGGTACGGTATAGGAACTGTTCCGAGCTTACATGGAACAAAATCTGATGCGTCAATCTTCCCGAACATTTCAACTGAAATATCGGGATGACCAAAGTAGAATTTGAGCATTTTCTCGATGCGCTTACCACCGCGCATCGTGCCACCGTAGGAGAGATCAACCTCTGGATTTGGATTGAATTTCAGCGGTCCATTGTCATCTGCAAATTCAGCAAGGTAAGAGCACGCGGTCAAGCATGGAAACTGTTCGAATGGAAAGTGCTTCACGCTCATTGGCTTGACTTCGCTCTTGCTGAAGTTCTTTGCCACCGCTAACACGTCGTATGGCTGGCTGAGATAGATGATATCGTTTCGAACGATTTCAAGCTCCTCACGCTCCCAATTCTTTGCCCATGGCTTCTTCGCCACCGACGGCCATACCTGCTTGAGAGTCAGCTCTGGATCACAGTACGCGTAGAAAACTGGACCGTCGAATTCGTTGATTATCTTGTAGTTTAGGAGCTGGGAAACATCCTCAGCGCCACCAAAAAAGTTCACGTTACCGTTGATGACTAGGAGTACATCTAGACCTTTTGTGTCGTAGTCCTCTTTTCCAAGATCATGCCATACAAACATCTTGTTAAGAGTATCTTTAGCAAGTATCTTCGTGAAGATATGAACATCCGCTCCTCCTAAGTCAAGCATGTTGATGATGCTACGCGCCTCACCATTCGCGCCAGACGTATCGTTAGCGTTGAAGGCTATCCGCGCGCCCAACTTGATTACGCCGACCTTCATGTGTGCGTTAGGATTGCTTCTCATGCCGATTCTTCTCCAATTCCATTAGCCTTGTTGTCGGCACTTCGAATAGCTGACGCAAGCTGGCGGTAGAACATTATCAACTCAAACTCACCCGGAATCGATCCTTTACCCGAGGCTCTCAAACCATAGGTAAAGCGAATGAGCGCCTGAAGTCCATCCAAGCTTGATTGAGTTATCCACACAGGAACCGTAACGCTAGATTCGGAGTGTGGTTGCTTTTTGCAGATACTAAACTCTGCCAAATGAATGGGTCCATCCCCTGCCGTGATGCTCATGTTGATGATTCCGCCGGAGCTATGTATTGATTAGTTGGATTGCACTCGAAAAACTTGATGTTGCCGTTTTTGTCTGGACGCTGGGTTGGCAGTTTAGCCTGATGCTTTACGCATGCAGCTCCGCTTTCATACGGGCCGCTCACTAACACCGGATTACCAACTCGCTCTCCGGTTGTGCTGCTTAGAAGAATGTAAACTAAAACGTACGGAAGTGAGCTCATGATAGGGCCTCCTCTAAAATATCTTCCTTTGGACGAAAATTGCCGTCTGGTGCCGTAACGCACACGACGCGCTTATCCTTGATGCTTGATCTGTCAAACGCGCCGGTGAAACGGCCCTGCTCATCCCATCGATCACGCAACGATCCTGATCCAAGGGACTTACCATCATCTACAAAATGTTGAGAGAATTTGAAATTCTCAGTCAGAAGGATCAATCGAAGGCTTGGATGCTGGTCAAGATTGGAGTGTCGCTCTTGGTTAAACACGTAATCTCCAGAATAGTTTCTGTAAAGTGGGGAATAAACGGCCTCGCCAATGTGCCAACGATCAAAGATAATCCGAGCGCCTGAACTTGCTATCAGCATGGAATTTCGGAAGCTCTCAGCTTGATAGTGCCAAGCTGCTTGACCACCATGCGGGACGCCATCTACCTTTGCAGCATCCTCGTATATTTTTAGGCGCTGAGGTTTTGCAAAGTGAATAACTTGATAATATCCAAGCTTGTCGAGGATGCCCTGAATGAGGGTCGACTTGCCCAGGCGGTCCAAGCCCTCTACAGCATACACTTGTTTTGGTGTCATTTAATTCTCCGGTGGATGACCAATTATATCACACTAGAGGAACTTTGTAAAGCGAAGTTGAAATTCGTCTCGCCAGATGTTGGCACTGGAAGTAAACAGTCGTTCAGCATTTTTATCCAACATGTAGGTGACCGCGAAATCATCCTTTGATCGCACAGAGCGACCTGCTCCCTGCGTCAGCTTCATGATCGTGATGATGTTGTAAAGTGACGGGTGTTTATCAAGGATAAATTTCATGCGCTTGTCACCAAGAGACGGATATGGTGCCTTAACAATTATCTGAAATCGCGATAGATCACCGGGTAAGTCAACACCCTCAAAAAGCGATGGAGAAATCAAAACTGCCGGTCCACCTTTGTAGCTCTTGAACGCTACTAGCACGTTTTCAAGCTTCTCACCTTGTCTCTGTTCGAACAGCTTGTAGCCTTTGATGGAGCTAATCTCGTCTACGATTTCACCCTGCAGCTTGAAGCTTGGAGTGAGAATGATTCCTCGATCTCCCTCTTCAACGTGCTTCTTTACGATCTTGGCTACGTTTCTTCTAAGCTGCTTTACCACCTTAGCATCCTGCAGCGACGTGTAGCTCAGCGAGAGCGTATCGAAGAACACGACTTCCTTATTCTCCTTTGGAAAGCTTGGAGGAAGCTTGATGAAGCGGGTAACGGTTGGATCCAAGTTAAGCGTTTTGACCGCAAATTCCTCTGAAATGGTGGCCGACATGAATAGATTGTGCTCAGCGCTTTGCAGCGAATCAATCATGGTGCCAACGAAAATTGGCTTTATCGAAACCGATTTATCTTCTTCCTTATACTCAAAGATATGATCAAAGTTATGCTCAAACAGATCGCTGATCTTGCAGCACAGTCCGCGGTATTTGTTCATGAAGCGATTGTACTTTGAATACTCCTTCATTCGATTGCCGTGCAGGGCGTATTCGGCTTTCTCGGCACCTTGATCTCGAGCGTAGCTGTAGACTGTCTGCAGCGCGGTAAGATACGTCATGTAGTTGCTTTCGCAAATCTTGCCCTTGATACCAAGATCCTTCGCGATTGATGAGATAGTTTTTGCGATCTGCACGTTGGTTAGACCGACGGTCTCTGCGATTTCCTCTTGGAAGCCATGCATGCGCTTCTGTGAAAAGTAGATAGCGTTGTGCTCGCTAAACAGATCGTTGACGAGGTGCGCCTCATCCCAAATCAAAAGATCTCTATTCTCAAATTTGCCAGTGTACATGCGATCCACAAAGTAGTATGAATAGTTTGTGGTGAGGTGTCGGACAAGGTTTTTCTGCTTCTTGATCAAGAGATATTCACACTTGTCGCAGTGATCCCGCATAACGCCGCTGAACTCATCCCGGTTTTGCAGCATCGTGAACCAAGCGCACTGCTCGGCGTTTGCTTGTTCACCGGCGGTCGATAGAGCTGAACAACCGTAGTTGTTCGCGCCTTTGATCATGATGTACTTGCCAGCATCTCCCAACCCGTGAAAGGTGGCATCGTATTGTTTCGAAAGAACGTTGGTAGCGGTGAGTGAGATGGACGAACGCACCTGATTATCCTTACCACCCTTTGCCGCCGTCAGAGCTTCAGCTGTCGCCGCGGCGATGATTGACTTGCCGGTGCCGGTTGACGCGTTGAGAATGACGTTCTTTGCCTTCTCGTCGATGAATGCTGTTAGAATCTTATCTACCGCTTCCCTCTGACCATCACGAGGAGAGAAGCCTAGTCTAACGAATGCCGCGTCAATTTGTTGTTCGTATTTCATTCTTTAGGCTCTTTTTGATAACTTCGAATTCGGTAAAATTTAACCCAGCTTTTTGAACATAATTGATCGTGTCTAGGAGAGTCTTCGAATCATATCCATCCCGCATGCGCTTGAGAATTGACTTGATGATAGCCCCTTTATCCAAAGAATTGATTCCAAGTTGACCTCTTAGGCTATTATCTCGCGTAATTGACTTGTTGCGCTTCTCGTGTGCCAGCTCTTGAATTATAGCTCCAAGAATGCACTGTCTAAACCATGCGAGTGGATTATCTGATTTAGTCGGGTCAAATGATTTCCAATGACGGAGAACGGTTAGCATCGCGAATGAAGCTAAATCCCTGTAGAGTTCATGATCGATACCTTTGAAGCGAGTTAGGTTTAGCGTGTGACGAATGTCCTTTTGCCATAGCTCAATAAGCTCGCTGGTAGGTTTTCCGGCTTTTCTTGATTCGATTACCGCGTCTAGATACATGCGCTTATTTTAACACGATTACAATCAGATATACACGGATCCGGATCAGAAAAAAGCCGAGATTCAATCTCGGCTTTTAACTCAAGTCAGCTTAAAACTTGTACGACAGAGATGCAAGGAGGCCCTGCGCGTTACCAGCTGTCCAATCGCGGGTATAGCCAGCTTTAGCTACCACGCTCTTGGAAAGGTTGACGTACGCGCCAAGGGAAGCACCGTTGCTTGTAAGACCACCAGCGCTTAAGGCAGGAACCCATGCGTACGCGTGGCTGTAATCGGCGAACAACTTTACGCTCGACGTAATGGGCGCGTTCACTTCTACGGTTCCAATTACCTCGTCGATCGAGGCAGAACCGTTACGACCGCTGAAAAACCACTTATCCTGCGTTGCAACCAGGTAGTTGACGTTTCCAACAACGCTGAGCGAACCAACCTTGAAGCCGTTAGCGTAGCCAAGGGCGAAGGTTGTGAAGTTCAGGCGATAGTTGGTAACTAGCTGCGTGTCACCAGCCTCAAGTCCAAAAGAACCGAGAGCTCCAGCATTTACCTGAACGCCAGCAAGAGCTTGGTGTTCTGCGAGATATGATGGTGTGCCAATTGAACGAGCGTAGCTATAATCAACGGTTGCTTCAACGCCGGTAGATCCGACAGATGATAGATCCGCCGCAGCTGCAACACCCATTCCGAGAGTCAAAGCGAGGGCTAGAAGAATCTTCTTCATTTAAAAATACTCCAAGTTATGAAAGGGAAAATCTGATTCTTATTCAAGATGAATGACCATTATACCACGCGTGATGGTGGTTGTACATTTGAATCAGACGTAGTATTTATCCTCTTCAGGATGTTGAAAAATCTGGTCAGCGAAAGCAGTGAATCAGCTCGATGCCAGATGCTGAATAGTTGTAGCCGTTGATTCTTAAGCTGATGTATCCGATCTTTGCTGAATTTCGTGGAGAGAATCGATAGAGAAATCCGGCGGCGTAGCGGTCTTCGGTTAATATCGTGATGTTTTCGGTCGAATCGGTAGAATTGCTGCTGTGCTTGAAGGCGACGAAAATTTCAGAGCGCTCACCCATCTTGCGGTACACTTCACCACCGCTCGCCATCGCAGCGATTGACGTATCATGAATGGCAACATCAAAAACTATTCTACCGTTCGCTGCCGCCGTTCCAATGATGTCCGGGATCCCGGCGGCTGAAATAGCTGGCATCATCAAGGCGGCTAGAAATAGCTGCTTCACTCAATTGGTATCCAGGTTGGATCAACCAGGCCATAGTGGCGAGCGTAAACGTGGAGACTGCCAACCTGCCAGTATAGGTTTCCAGCTGGAACGCCAACATCCTTAGATACCTTCTCGAGGACGTGCTGCTGCCACGCGCGGTCATTCTTGTAGCCGAAGATTGCGTCATTGCTTCGCATTTGGACAACGGCGTGAAGGGCACCATCGCGAATGAGATACTGCACAGTGTTGGTGCACATAAAATCAGAGCGCCCATTTTTGTTGTAATCCAACCACATTGATGGTCGAGTGTAGATCATCATGGCGCGGCGCGATTCTGGATTCTTCTTAAGCTCTTCGATTACCGAGGTATATTGATTGCATGGTATGCTGTTGCCGCGACCATACATGTTCCATACTTTTTGCGGGGCGGCACCTGTTGCTCTACGTTCCAAGTCCATTGGTTGAAATCCATTGTCTGGGGAATATATGCACCAGCCATAGTTGCTACAAATAAATCCGTCTTTATCAGCAACGGAACTCCAAATTTTGGGCGGTCCACCAGGGATGTCGTTCACGTTGAGCGACATTGAATTGTACCATTCCTCTTCTCGCTTCACGTAATCCCAATTGACGCTTCCAAAGATTGACTCTTCGTCGGCGATAAATGAAGCTCCAACTATCTCAATTGTCGTTTTACCAACTAAGTTCGTCATCGATCCTTCACGGTTGACGGCCGTGAATTTTCTGGTGGCGAGTAGATCTTTGAATTGTTGACGAATGTCGGTCGTACGTAGATATTGCATGAGCACCCCTGGATTGTTTTTGTATTTAGGCGGGTGAGAATCAAAAAGCAGGGCTCCAATGGAGCCCTGAATCATGGTGTGCAAAGGAGACTACCATGTAAGAGATTAAATCTTATCACGCTGATCTGGAAAAGTAAACAGTTAAAGCTCAGCAGGTATTGGTAGCTTAAGTCGTTTAAGTTCTGATCTTGAGGCCTGAATGATCTCTTTAGCGTTTGGTAGCTGATGTATTCGGTTGATGACATCTTCTGCCGTCATCAGATCTTTTGCCGTAACTCCGTGACCGAAGATGTGGGCGGCAACGTGATCGGGGTTGTCGGTTAAATCTGATTCGTGGGAGAATTTAATTTCCTGACCGATGTCGCGAAGATGCGCTTCAATCGCCTTAGGATCAACCTTCTCAAGGCTCTTGTTATACGTTCCAGCTTTCTTGTTGAACTTTGCCATCTTGAAGAGACGTTCCATGCCAGAATCCATCTTAACTGACTTCGACGCTCGGATGATTGGCTTACCATTGTCTCGAATGACGAAATCCTTATCTTTTTCCTGTGAGTGCGCCAGCGCCGTGAATAGAATGATGTTGCGAACGGCTCCAGGATATTTGGATTCGTGGGATGAGTGGTACATCCACTTCGCCCACTTTTTGTTGCTGACGAACATCAAGTCAACTTGAATGAATCCGCCCTTGATTGGTACCGAATAGGATCCTACCTTCGTACCAGCGTTAAACGCGCCTCTTCCTTTAACGGCCTTAAGCATCTTGCCGTTGACCATCTCAGCATCAGCCGAATCAGCTGGTTTAAAGGCGATGTCAATATCACCAGCATCTTGTTTCTTGCCGACCAGAGCTAGTCGTGCGGATCCGATCAGATCGCCTTTAAGGGTGGTTACCGGAACGCTAACAGCTTTGGACACAAATTCGAGGGCTCTGATGATATCTTCCGCCGTAGCGCGTCGGCTGCTGTACCTGTGCGCTTTAGGCGCACCTTCTGTCAAAAATTGCTTGAATGATATCATGAACCTATTTATGCAGCTAAGCGTCCAAATCATTCAATCTGTGATAAATATTTCATCTTTATATGGGTAACAGCTGATGACAAGCAATTTTCGCCATGCAGGTACAGATTTAGCTTCGCTTCTAGCGCCGCTCATCGCCGGGTGGCCTCAAGCCGCCGCAACTGGATTTACGGCTGGAAACAGCGATCTAAATGCAATCTTCGCCGCGGCCGGTTCTGGTTCAGCTGCAGGCGGAATTGGATTTGATCAGGGTGGCTCCGACATTGCCTCAAGATTTGCAACTATAGGTTCGACTAACGTTGTTGCCGCCGGTATTTCAAACATTTCGGTTTCAAGCTCACAGCCAGCAAGCGCGTCGCAAACAACTAATACCACCAGCACCGTCGGATCAAAGGGTAAGCAAAGCGGCTACACCTACACCTGGTCAATAACCGGGGCTGGTGGAACGCTGAATACCAACACGACGAATGGATCCACAACGTCTACCGTCGCCAGCGTTTCGGCGGCACCTGGTGCAAACTCATCATTGAGCGGAACCATCACGTGTGCCGTGTCGGATGGAAATAGTACGACCAACACAAATTCAGCAAGCTGGACGATTACAAACACGTACATTGCGACAACTATTGGTACCCAGCCTGGTAACGTGTCGGTTTCTGGCGCGCTAGGCGCGCCATCTGGTTCTGGAACAACATCTTCAACTACGGTAGCTGGAGCTAATGGAACTGGAACCTATTCATTCTCATGGTCAATTTTATCTGGTTCTGGTACCCTAACCGCGCCAAGCTCAGCAGCTACAGCCGTAACAGCGACGGCAGCAGATAACGGTGGCGTTACTTCCGGCACGATGCACTGCGTTGTATCTGATGGTCACACCAGCGCGACGTCAAACACGGTTACGTGGAGCGTAACAAACACAACCGTACCGTTCACGCCATCAACCGTTACCCTTAGCGCGGCTGGAACCACAACCCAAACTATCCCAAGCGGTGCGACAACTATGGTCATCGAGGTGTGGGGAGGTGGCGCTACCGGCGGTAGCGGCAGTTCTACCAACATATGCACCTCTGATGCTGGTGGAGGTGGAGGTTCTGGTGGGTACTCGCGATCATCCTACTCTGTTTCAGCGCAGAACGGCCACACGCTATCGTGCACGGTGGGTGGAGCTGGATTGCAGTCAAGCGTTACAGCTGGAACTTTTACAGGATTTACAACGATGACTGGACCTCCTGGCGGTGCTGGCGGTAATTCACCAGGAGCTGGTCATGGTGGAACGGCGGGCGCGGCGGGCGCGGTTGGAACTGGTGGCACCCTCGCAAACTTAGTTGGTAATTCAGGCACCGCCGGATCTATCTGCATTCCTGGAGCTGGTGGAGCAGCTATCGTAGGAACCAATGGTACCGGCAATCCAGGTGGAGATGGCAGATCTCTGTCTACCGACCCAGCTGATGGTACGGTTGGACACATCGTTATCAGATACACATAATGCGCATCAAGATAGATTTCTACAAATCGGGTATCATCTGTGGACCCATCTACACCTTCATGCAAAAGGGTTCTGGAATTAGAATGCATGCCCACAAGATTGAGCAGCACTTTCACAACATTGTCGTGCTCAAGGGTTCGGTATGCGTCTATGGCCGCGACTGGCAAAAAATAGCGCGGGCAGGAGAGCTGTTTGATGATTTTGATTCTACCAAGGAGCATGAAATTTGCGCCTTGGAAGATAACACCAAAATCATCAACATGTTTATCAACGGTCTTCCTGACAGATGGGAAGACATGGTTGCAAGCACCGAGGTAGAAACAAGCCTGTTCTACAAGATAGACGATTACGACAATCCAAAGCCCACATTACGCTAAATATGCTAAACATGTCGGAGATTTCTAATGCACATTGATGGTATTTCATTATTTGAAGGTTCTAACATTAGAAATTGTGTCGTTGACACCGGGCTTACCTTCCCACAATCACCGGACGATGGTCAACTTTTCTACATAATTCCTGGCGGTTCATTTCAGTCGGGATTGTACGTTTTTGCAACATCGACGAGCACCTGGAATAGATCAGTTCAAGATAGCGATCCATCAATAATTTCAACGTCAATCGCTGGTGGAGCGGCGGGAAGCATTCCATTTCAAACTGGCGTAAGCACTACCGGATTTATAGCGGCTGGAACTAACGGTTTTGTGCTAACTATGGTTGGCGGACTGCCTGCATGGGCAGCGGCTGGTGCTGGTGGCTCGGTAACCAGCATAACCGGTACCGCAAATCAAATCATCGCGTCAGCTTCAACCGGTGCCGTAACTCTATCGCTACCGCAAGACATAAATTCTGGTGCAGCACCAACGTTTGCCGGCACTAACTTTACGAGCATTCCCAACGGCGCGCTGTCAAACAGCAGCGTTACGGTAGGTTCGACCACCATCTCACTTGGAACTACAGCAACCACCATAGCTGGACTTACCTCGGTTACGTCCACGACGTTTGTTGGAGCGCTTACCGGAACAGCATCTGGAAACCTACCTCTCACCGGTGGAACTCTTACCGGCCCACTTATTCTCGCGGCAGATCCAACGACTGGCTTGGGTGCCGCCACCAAGAATTACGTTGACGCGGTGATAGCTGGATTTTCCTGGAAGCAGGAAGTCGTCTGCGCGACCATCGTCAACATCACGCTATCAGGTGAGCAGACTATCGATGGAGTTACAACATCATCGTCGCGCGTTCTAGTTAAGAACCAAACCAATCAAACGCAGAATGGCATCTACATATCGTCTTCCGGCGCGTGGACGAGATCTACTGATTCTACAACGGGGACGCAGATAGAAGGTGAAGCTGTATACGTCAACGGTGGAACAACGCAGTCAACAACCGGTTGGGTAAACAACAATACCACGACCATCACGGTTGGTACAACCAGCATTACCTACGTCCAGTTTAGCGGGTCGGGTACGTTCGTAGCCGGAACGGGTATCTCCATAACCGGAAATACGATAAACAATACCGGCGTTACGTCGATAACCGCTGGTACCAACATCTCCGTGTCTGGTGCGGCTGGTGCCGTAACGGTAAGCGTCACCGGAACTGTTGCGTCGGCTTCTACCGCTACAACCGCTACCAACATCGCTGGTGGGGCTGCTAACAGCATTCCATTTCAAAGTGGAGCTGGAACTACAACGTTTCTAGCGCAGGGCACCGGTGTGCTGCAAGAAATAGCTGGTACGCCAACTTGGACAACAACTCCAACGCTAACCGGTACTAATTTTAGCGGCACCGCCGCCGCGCTGAGCATTGGAGGTTCAGCTGGATCGGTACCCGCCGCCAACTTAACTGGTAGCACCCTTAACTCAGGAGTAACCGCATCCTCGCTAACGTCGGTAAGTACCCTAACGTCGCTAACGATGGGAGGTGGTTTAAGCTTTAACACGCTACCTACGGTAGCGGCCGCCGGAACAACTTTAGCAACGGCAACCGTTCTTACCGCGGATACAAACGTTGTTACTACCGGCAGCGGAGGAGTCTCTCTTCCAACTACGTCAGTCGCAAACATTGGGCGTGAGATAACCGTCATCAACAGAACTGGAACTGCGATAAACGTTTATCCGGCAAATGGTGGCGCGATCGATGGCTCAGCAACCGGTGCGCCTACCAGCGTGCCGGCAAATTCATGGATAACCGTAGACATTATTGCAACCAATCAGTACTACACCGTTGATCCGGTTCTTGTAGCTGGAACTGGTATCTCCATAACCCAGTCCAACAATGGTACGGTAACTATCGCAAATACCGTAACAACTACGCCTCTAACTGCTACGCAGATTGGATATGGAAGCGCTGGCGGCGTGTTGACTGGTACCAGCGACTTCACGTGGAATGATACAACCCAAACTCACGCGATGGGTACCGGAACTCTTGGACCAACTATTTCAGCGAATGCCGGTACAACCAGTGGAACAACGCTTGCAATAGTTGGTAGCAACGCGACATCTGGAGCTGGTGGCGCGATAAGCATAACCGCGGGTACCGCTACCGGTGCCGGCACGTCTGGAGCAGTCACGATAGCCGGCGGTGCTGCTACCAATTCAGCGATAGCCGGTCAAGTATCTATTACCGGCGGTGTTTCAACAGGTACCGGTGCGGCTGGTGGAGCGGTAACTCTAACTGGTGGTAGCACAACCGCGACTGCGAGCGCGGCCGGAAACGTAATTCTTACCGGTGGCGCAGCTCCAGCAACCGGGCTACCTGGAAATATAGTCCTAAAGGGTGGTTTGGTTCCAACTGGTACCGGAAGTGCCAATCAAGGAATCATAGATCTCCAAACAGGAACAACATCATCAGTTTCACGCCTAACGATCGATCGAAATGGGTCATGGTTGCTTGCTGGGTCAGCTGGGTCAACAAATCAAGTTTTAACATCTCAGGGCTCGGGCAATCCTCCAACTTGGACCAACGGCACCTCAGCTAGCACGACTGGTGGTACTGGAGCAATTCAGTACAACACGGGCGGCGCGTTTACGTCAGATACCGGATTGGTTTGGACGGCTGGTACAGCAACGCTGACGTTTGGAACGACAGCAGTCTCTCCAACCATTACCGCGCCATCATCCGTAACCACGACACCACCAACTATAACCATTTTGGGAGCTAACAGCACGCAGGTTGGCGGCGGCGCTCTGCAATTTACATCAGGTACGCCCAATACTGGAAACACCGCAGCTAACGCGGCAGCAGGATCAATAACATTTACCATTCCTAATGCTTCAAATCAAATTACAACACCCACTTCAAATGCTAATTTTACGTTTAACGGTGGCAAAGGTGCTGGTGGATCCGGTGGTGTTGGTTCTAGCTTCATAGTTAATGCCGGTAGTGGTAATACGGTTGGTGGAACTACAGAAAGTGACGGTGGTAGTATAACGCTAACGGCTGGATCCGGAGGCAATAACGGTGGCAACAACATAGGTAGTGGTGGTTCAGTAAGCTTAACTGCTGGTAGCGGACTTACGGCGGGAAACATATCAATTTCTGCCGGTAATGGAAATGGTTCCACCGCTGGTACGGGAGGTAGCGTAACTATTCAAGGTGGCACCTCACCATCACCATCAGGTACCCCCGGTACTCTCATCTTCAAGACTGCCCCTATTGGTTCCGCGCTTGTTCAACGCCTTCAGATAGATGGTTCAGGACAGTGGCTCATGGGAGCTGGAGCGGTAGCAGCAACAGCTGGACAGGTGTTGACCACCGTAACTGCTGGTGGTCCTCCAACATGGGCCGGCGCACCCGCCGCCGCTGCCGGTACGCTCACTGGAACAACGCTTGCGGCTAACGTTGTTACATCATCGCTTACCTCGGTAGGAACGTTAGCATCTCTTACCGTTTCTGGAACAACAAGTATTGGTACAACTCTCAACGTTGGCACAGCTGCAACCGGACTTACGCTTCAGGCAGTAACTGGAACAACTACCGGTGTTACTACATCATTTATCGGTAGCAGCGGAACGGGCGCGAATACTGGAGGTTCTGTAGTTGTTCAGGGTGGTACAGGTGGATCAACTGCAACTGGTGGCCAAACTACGGTGCTTGGTGGGTCTGGTGGCACGACGTCGGGACCCGGCGGTAACGCGCGATTGATCGGTGGCTTTCCAACCAACGGTGCTGGTGGTACGGCAACGGTAGCTGGAAACAATGCCGTCGGTTCAGGAAATGCCGGCGGCGCCGTCACGGTGATGGGCGGCAACGGCGTAACATCTGGTGCGGGAGGTAGCGTAACTATTCAAACAGGTACGTCTCCAACTGGAACAGCTGGATCGCTGATACTCCAAACGGGAACTACCGCCTCAACAACGCGCTTGACAATCGGACCAGCTGGAGATTGGAGCTTACCAGCTTCTACTACGCCGCTTGGAACATCCGGTCAAGTTCTAACCTCACAGGGATCCGGTGCACCTCCACAGTGGACTACCGTTACTGTTGCGGGCCTCCCGATAATTAAGGGCGTGTCTGCAAATGAAACGTATAATTCAACAACTCTAACTTCCAGCACTCACCTCACGGCATCGATTGGAGTTGGATCATTTCAATACGAAATATTGCTTTTTGTACAGGCCGCTGACGCGGGCGGAGCGGCAGGTGGCTTAAAGTTTAATGCAAGCCTTACCGGCGGTGGTGCATTTATCTACGGCTCGGCGCTGGTAGATGGAATAGTAAATGGAACCGTTCAAACGCAGCAGTTAGCAGCCCTTCAAACGTCGGTAACTGGTGCGTCGGTAACATATACAACTATTTCAACCACCGGACAAGGTGCTGACAACGTCATTCGCGCTACCGGTATCGCGCGCGTAACGACGGGCGGGACATTTGCCCTTTCGTTCGCTGAAAATTCATCAAACACAAATGGATTTTTGGTGCTGATTGGCAGCTATCTGAAGATTACAGAGGTAGTTTAAGTTCTGTAGAGAACTCTGTAGACGTCGTCACCGGCATTTTCTACTATTTCAACGTCATATCCCCATAGCGCCTTAACGTGTGCCAGCGTTTTCTTAGCAGTAGCTTCATGCAGTGATCTGCCAAGATACGGTCTATATTCGAGAGTCAGCATTCTATCCGCTCTCATCCGCGCACCGCTAACCACGATGTCTGGAATAAAATTGATCGGATTGTACTGCGCGGCAAGGGAGCGGCGCATGTTGCGATAGCCGATATCGTCAGAAATTTCGGTAACGATTCCCTTGGATCCCGTATAATTGACGCTCATCATGTTGTACTTTCGCATAAGATTAGGCGTCAAGAATTGTTCGATGAAGCTTTCATCTCGATAGTCAGTAACCGCGAGCTTGATTTGCTTTCTCCAATCCTCTCCAGCTAGGTGAGGAAACCATTCTTGATCCTCCTTAGTTGGATACTCACAAATTCTCTTTATCTCTCGAAGTATATCCAAGCCTAAGGCGTACGGGTTGAAGCTACCGTCATAGTGCTTCGAGCGCATATTTGGTTGATACACTACGTTGGAGTGAAGGTGCAGCCAAGCAAGCTGAGCATCCGGTGAAATTATTCCGCGCTGCTCCAGAGTGTCCATGATGTGGAAGTGGGTGAAGGTCGCCATGCCTTCATTTAGCGTCTTGTCTTGTCCCTGCGGGTAGAAGTACTGCTGAATCTTGTACACGATGCGCAGGATTTCCTTCTTCCACTGGGGCATGTTTGGGGCGTGCTTGTAGATGAAGTAGAGAATATTTTCCTCGTCGTTAACCCGGTCCAAGTCTTGATCGGTCTTTTCCTTTTCAGGGGCTACAACCGACGTGGTTTGGATGATGATGTCCATGTCCTTGTGCTTATCATCGGCCTTCTTGGCTTCTTCCTTCAGCTTGTCCTCTTCTGTCTTTTTCTTCTTGTGCTTTCGCTTTTGCTTATCAACAGCGTGCGTCGATAAGGCGTGAGCGGCATCGAGCAGCTGCTCAACCTCGTCCTCACCATATTTTTCCTCGCACTCCTTGATGTAGTTCTTGGCGAAGATCATGTAATCAATGATGGAGCTTGGAGTTGTCCATTCCCTGAACATGAAGTTATTCTTGAAGACGAAATTGTGGCCAATCGCGGCGTGCGCTATAACCAGCGCCTGCGTTATGGCTGGGTTTTCCTCCATGAGATATGAGATGCACGGGTTAGAATTGATGACGATTTCATACGCGAGTCCCATTCGACCCTTCTGGTACTTTGTCCAATTCTTGAGAAACTCTTTGCCGAATGACCAGTGACTGTAGTTTACCGGCATACCAACAGACGCGTACGCGTCGATCATCATTTCAGCTGGAATTATTTCGATCTGGTTGGGGTATATATCCTTGCTTGGATCGATGTCAAGCTCCTCATGAGCTACTTCCTCAATAATCTTGGTGATGTTATTGATTAGTCCTTCGTTCCAATCGGTGCGCGAGGTAATAAGTGGTTGCGTCATTATTTTTTCTTCTTGAAAATTTTCTGAAACACTGGGTAGCATTCATCCGCCGATTCGATTATCGACAGGGTCATCTTCTTATCAACTACCCCATCGCGAACCTTATCGTAGGCTACCCACAACCCGGTATCTTCTCTCGTAGTAGTTCCTGATATTCCAGCTCCAACGTTAAACCAGCCGGTTCCCATCGGTTTACCAACTTCAACGTAGCTGAACAGTTGGATCTTCTTCATGAGGTTGCCCTCACCGATCATTTCATCGATGACGACGCTGTTGTCCTCATCCCAATTATCACCATCTGACGCGTGGGATATGTAGATGTTGACTTCATTCGGATCGTAGCGCTCTTTGATTATGGTATTAATCATCTTCAGCGCTGGAGATACGGTAGTTCCACCGTTGACCCGCGTGGAGAAGAAATCATTTTCGGACATTTCAAACGCTTCATCGGTGTGAGCGATGAACACAAGCTCGGTGTTTGGATAGCGCCGGCGAATGAACGCGTAGAACAGCGCGAACCAACGACGGGCTATCGTCTTCTTTGTTTCATCCATGGAGCCGGAAATGTCCATGAGCATGAAGAGAACGGCGTCTACCGTCTTGAGAGGTTTAGCTTCCTTCTTGCGGTAGCGAAGATCGGAAGAATCGAACCCATCCAGGAAATCAATCTCGTCATCTAGCTCCTTGAGACGGGATAGGATCGAAGCTATTCGTTTACCGACTTCATCCTGCATTAGGTTAATCGTCATGTGGATGTTGAGCACCCGGAGTAGTTCTTCAGGAGTGCCATGCTTAGCGCCGGTTAAATTTTCAAATATTGCCGCAAGCTCTTCTAGCAGCTCTTCCTTTTCATCCTCCACCAAAGCTGCCATCGCGCTTGAGCGTCCGAGAGCTTGCTTGTAGGTGCGGATTACGCTTAGCTGAGCCGGAGAACCAATAGTAGAAAACCCAGCTTGTTGGGTTTTATTATCAAGCCTCTCAGTCCACTTCTCATTGACTAGATTCGGTAGCTCGCAATCCTCAAAGAAAAGATCCAAAAATTCGTCGCGCGCGACAGAGACTATGAAATCGTCTTCACCGGCATCTCCGGGACCACCCCGACTTGAGCTACCTTCATCGGATGGTATTTCTATTTCATCACCGCGATCATACTCTTGATTGCCAATGATAATTGCTGTATGATTGCCATCCCTAGAATAGTGAAAGTGCGGTTCCTCAAGAGCCGCGCCGGCAACCTTAACAGGGCTGGATCCACCAGCCCCAGGGGCTGGGTTGTTCTGACCAGAAACCCCGAATTTGCCAATATTTTGCGGGGAAGATGCCTTGATGAAGCCCTTTATTCGCTTAATGAGCTTTTGACGGTTTGAAGATGATTTTCCCCTACCCGCCTTTCTTCTATCGATGAGGATGAAAGACATGTCTTTACTCCTTCGGCATACGATTCATTCGATCGGCAAGAAGTCGAGCATATTCGATTCGCTGGTCATTATCGCAGAAATCTCCAGTGATGTACAAAGCGACGTCGTGGTGAAAATCATCCGACTGAAGGCATACCTTCAAGGTACCTGCCTCAGACTTTCCAACGCTCACGCTCCACGGCCCTGTTTCGGAAATTGTCAAATCGTTTGGTTCAATTTCCTGTGGGTTTGTGTTAAGTTGGTTTATATTGATTCGCACTACTTGCGTTTCCAAGTCATATGCTCGCTCACGGCTTCAAGGAAAACTCGAAGTGGGCGAGTGCCCTGTCTGCGATTATTCGTCCACTGAAGGGCTATAAGATTGTTTTTATTGTCTGTTCCACCCTCTGCAATGGCGATCTTGTGCGCTACTTCCCATGCTGTGTTGCCGGGATTATCTGAATCAGCCTTACCATATGCTGCCCATTCTATCAAAGCCCCGCACGCATCGATTCCAAATTTGTAATGATCCGCATATGGCGCCAGCGCGGGCTTTGTAGAGGCCCACCAAATTTCACTTAATTCTTCATGTGAGTAGCCCATCAGCGCACCGTTGAATTCTGTTGATCAAGAGCGTCAGCGATTCGTCTTAGAAGATTGTTCTGCAAAACCTGCTGATTATTTTGTACGGCTAGTTGTTCCGCTACGCGGTTGATGGATGCGGCCAGACCCGCAATCGCTGTTTTAGTTACTTCATTATTCATATGAACCTCAAACTTGGAGATCGTGCTCCATTTTTACCATGACCTAGTGCTGCCACTAAATCTCTAACAGATGGATAGATATTCTCACCATCTACAGTGCAACGCTTTTGAAGCTTCTTGCTCGCTGCGACATTCGGAATACCCTTCATCCTCTGCCCTTGTCTCTTGCGTCTTGCTTCATCGTGTTTTCTACCAGTGAGATATCTAGTTTTAGCTATTGACATCTTCTGGCGAGTTTCTTCTGAGATACCTGTCAAACCTTCTCCACCATCTGTGAGATTGAAAAGTGTACCTCGACCTTGATCTTCACGCCCATATTTCCAAATGAACCACATCTCTAAACTGAAAGCCTGTTCCTCATTCTTGCAGTAGATAATTTCGGGTACACAAGAGTATCCTTCCCTATGTCTCTTCACTAGCATCCTATCAGTGCGAGTGTTAGATGGATAATCTATGTGAGTCCAAACTCTATCATTCACTCCCTTGCCAACGTATCTAGGAATCTCGGTTTTGGGATCACGAAATATGTAGCAGTAATATTGCCCTAACATCTGTCAACCTGGGCTACGAGGCTTTCCGGTTGTTACACCACCAATCTACTAGCGTGCGAATCTGTCTGTCAGTATATCCTTTGCTTCTCATGCGAGCGACAAAGTCGTTATGCTTCTTCTGCTCTTCAGCTGAACCTTTTGGTGTGAATGAAACGATTGGCATGATTTCGGTAGTAGCTGAGAACATCTTCTTCTCGATGACGACCTTGATCTTTTCGTACTCATTCCATTTTGGCATCTTGCCTTCATTGCGCGAGCGGTAGCGAAGAACGTAGTGCACGATGTCGTTGCGAAAATCCTTCGCGTTTGGAATGCCAGCTGCCTTTTCTACTTCTTCAAGCTTAGTGTTGAGGTGCTCGCGGTTCAAAAGCGTGTGAGTTTCTGGGTCGCGGCAGGTAACGTCATCGCACCATGATTCGGCAAACAAGCAGTAGCGCTCGAACATCGTCTGACCAAACTCGCTGTAGGACTCGAGGTACGCCATGCGAAGTTCCTTGTCGATAAACTCGAAGTAGCGCGGCTGCACCCACGACTTGATGAAGTCAAGGTACTGTTCCTGAGCTTCGCTTGGCAGGTGCTCGCGCTTTAGCGCTTGTTCCAGAACGTACATGAGGTCGATTGGGTTGGCCTGAATTTCTTCCGGACGTAGGTTGTAAGTCGCTGAAAGAATCTTGAAGCCAAAGCGGGTAGACAAGCCGGTCATACCTTCATCGATACCACCAGCCTCGCGGTACTCCTCGTAAGGCTTAGCCATCGGCATGGTATCCTTCACGTTCTGACCGTCATACACCTTCATCTTGGCGTAGATAGTGCTGTTTTCTGGTTCACGCAGGCGCGTGAGGACCATGAACTCGGCCAGCGCCTTCAGGGTTTCAGGGGCGCACGCCTCATTCTTCAAGCTTGAACCTCGGAGCATCTTCTCGTAAATTTTCTGCTCCTCGCTAACTCGTAGACAGTATGGAACGTTGACGATGTAAACGCGGTCTAGGAAGGCCTCATTTGACTTATCGTTTCGGAACTTGAACCATTCTGCCTCGTTTGAGTGGGCGCAGATGATGCCGATGTACGGCATCGCTGGGATATTTTCGGTACCGTTGTAGTTGTGTTCTTGCGTCGCCATCAAGAGCGGATTTAGCGTCTTAATGTTCGCCTTGAACATTTCGGCAAAATCCATGAAACCCTGGGTCGTGCGGTTTAAACCACCGGAGTAGCTGTAGCTGTATGAGTGATTTTGCTGATAAGTTTTCAGCTTGCGAATATCGGTCTTGCCGATAAGAACTGAAACGTCTTGATTATTCTCGTCGCCTGGCTCAACCTTCATGATGCCAATCTGGGAATCCTTGTTTGGATAAATCTTGACAACGCTGAATTTAGTCCAATCACCACCGAATTCCTGGAGCTTCTGCTGCGCCCAGCCTGAAGAAACCGTGTTGAGATAGCGTGGAGAAATGCCATACTCTTTTTCCAGCTCTTCACCATGCTCAAGCTTGTTAAAAAGGCCGAGCGGACTTTCGAACAGAGGAGAGAGCTGCAGTTCCGCATTTTTCTCTGAAGGATCCTTCAAAACATAAATCGGATATGTCTGCATTAGTTCTTTAAGCCGCTCGACCAAAGAACTTTTACCACCACCAACCGGTCCCTTGAGATAAAGGATCTGCTTTGATTCTTCTAGCCCCTGAGCGAAGGCCGTAAAGTAGGCGACGATGCGCTCAATGGCTTCTTCAGCTCCGTAAAACTCCTTGAACGCCTCGTAGGTACGTATTTTCTTGTTGCTGAAAATGCGTGATAGGCGAGGGTCGCTTGAAGTGTCGACTACCGTTGGTTCACCGATGGAAGCTAAAATTCGTTCTGCCGCGTTGGCATACACCATCTTATCGGTTTTACAGAGATCGAGATAATCCAGAATGGGCATCTCGGCGTTGGATGCAAACTTTCTTGCGAAAGATGAAGTGAAGGTTGAACTCAATTTCATTCAGATCTCTCCTATCTGTTGAACGGTATCAGCTGTATTTATGCTCATGTACCGTAACGCGGTACGATCAGATCAAAAGGAAGGACTAGCAGAGCACAATTTTGCGGCAGAAGTATAAATTAAAATTTGAAAGTGAACTTACGGCGGCATCCCAAATTCTCGGACTAGCCGGTCATATCCTTCTTTATTCGCCTTAGCATCCGAAAGCGCGTGATGTGGAATTTCTTTCGTGCGCGCGAAGTACTCTTGAACACCATACGCGAAGTTATTCTGCAGCCGGTTATACATCTGCTGCCAATCATGCGGTGAGCCGTTCATAATTTGCTTGTTTGACCAAGCTAGCATCTCGTGAAACACGTTTTGAATGGAGTGAAATTTGGGATGGGCTTGACCATCCAAGAAGTAGTGCATGATCTGCCAGTCGGTATGATAGTCGACCATCACTATGAAGTGCTTGCACGGTAGCTCATCTAACCAGCACCAAAGTCGAGCAGAGAGCTCGGTTTCCTTCATACCGTGCGTGTTCGGGGTGAGCAATGGCCAGATATTAGCCCGCACGAAATCTGATGCTAAGCTCTTATCCGCGTCAAGATTTTCAGCGTAGAACTCGGCACCGTTGGAAGCTACAAGTCCGATTGAAATCGGATCAGTGTTGATAAAATCGGAAAACTCAGAATCTATAAATATTCGCATTGTAATGTTATCAGAATTAATCATGAGAAAAATGGTTATAAGTACTCAACACTTTACAATCGTGCAATTTGCAAGTTTGATTCATTTTATAAAGGGGTTAGAGTAACAAGAGCCTAATTTCGTTCATATTCGTTGATTTGGTATTTGAATCCATTTTCTTCTATCCACTTGGGTTCGTTAAGCTGGTGATAGAGAATGAAGCTGTTTTTCGGCATGTAGAAGCGGCTGAGAAAGCTATAACCGTCGCTAGGAAAAATTATATCACCTTCTGGCTTAGCAAGTACAACTGTTATGAAAAATTTCTTGGGGATAAGCGTCATAGCTTCTTCAAAAATTTTCTGGCCACCGATAACGTATAAATCGTGCTTTTCTTTCTTGAAAGCTTCTGATACGCTCTCGTAGGTTGTTACCTTGTTTGCCCAACGAAAGCGCTGGCTGCTGGTAATGACCACATTGCGCCGACCAGGAAGAGCTCCACCGATGCTCTCAAATGTTTTCCGGCCCATCACTACGGTTTTACCCATGGTAACGGCCTTGAAGTTTTCTAGATCTTGCGGAAGATGCCATGGCATCTTGTTGGTGCTCGAGCTGCCGATGACGCCGTTAAGGGCTACGGCTGCAACTATGTAGATGTCGGTCATCAAAATCCACATCTTATTTTTGCGAGACAGCGCTTGCAATTTACCTTGCTTCTAATGTAACTGGCGTTCTGAAACTTCAGCGGCCGCCCGGTGCAAATTGGAATAAAGGAATCACCATACTCACCATCAAAAGATGTATCGGCAAAATGCGTGATGGTAATATTCCTACGTGCCCGCTCTAACGCGTCACAAATTCTAACCCGCTTTACAAATTCGTCTAGCATGGAAAACAATCACTGTGGGTGTCTAGAAAATCTTCAGCAGATTTTGGCTTTGCTACTTCACACTTGCAATACGGGCACACCTTTGGAACTATATCACCAGTTGGTAGAAAATACGCGTTATCATCCGTATAGGTGAATTCATCCATCAGCCGGTATCTCCTGCGAATTCGGAAGCGTCTGAACTTACGGTGCGATCAGCCCTGGCAAACCAACCTAAGCGCTCAACGTTGCAACCCGGAACTGAACACTTGATACCGTGTATAGCTGGATAAGCTTCCTGCCAACTCATTTCAACCCATACGTGATCGTGAGTTTCAGTCATAGACGATACCATTCTGCTCTTCCTTGATGTCCTCGTATGGTGCAGCAACCTTGCGGTAGAATTCCATGTTGGCGCACGCCAGCATACCAACAACGTCGTTGATGTCGGCATAGCGCCACGTACCTTGAGCACCTGGATCTGGAATACGCTTTGGGCCGTAAACTTCACGAATCAAGCGGGAGATGGTGTAATTCATCTCACCATTGCGAGCATGAGTATGGTTGTGATTGTTCTTAATCTTCTCAGCTAGGGAGAGAATTTCAGCGTCTAACTCCCTGCGCTGTTCTTGGGTTATGTATGGCATTTATTTGCTCTGGTTTTGTGGGATCATGTAATCGACCGCGTGATGTGGCTCAGCGCGTTCGAGAGAAGCTTTGAAGAACATATAGCGATCAAAGTTAGCTTCGTGGGTATACTTTACCGTTTCCACGCACTTCTTGCAGTACGATGGGCGAACCAAGGACACGTAGTGAGTCTTCTTCTTTTCCTCTACATTACCGCAGAGCGAACAAAGGTAATAGTTGCCGGAGCGGCGGTTTCCATACTCATCGCGCTTGAGGATGCCCTTTGGCAAACCACCAAGATATGAATATAGCTCTTCAAATTCATTGAAGATGATCGTAGTTTCAGCTTGCATCCAGCCAGGGACTTCGGCGATGTCCTTGTACGTGTTGATGAGATAGACAGGAATGTCCTGCATAAACGCTTCATGCACTTCACTGGTTGTTCCAGCTCCCTTACGAACGCTTTCGTCGTACAGAATGATTACCGCGTCGGAATCATTTCGAACAAGCTTGATGTCCGCGTCGATGAAGTGCTTTCGAATGTTTGACTTGCGAAGTAGAAGTTCCTCGCTAGACACCAGATTTCGGTAGAGGTGCCCATGAGCGTCAGAATACGCGATGTCAAGGGCGGCGATGTCGATTGGATTAAACCCGAGAATTCGAAGTCGCTTTGAGCAAACTTCTCTCCAACCAGCTCCAAGATCTGCGGCAAATTGCATACCCCCGGAGAGGTAAACATTTCCATTGGGATAATACGGGTGATTGATCATGTTATTTTCTTATCAAGGCAAGAGGGATGAGTTATCTTAACTCACCCCCACCTAGAAGTACAATCGAATCAGATTATTCCGGTGTTACGGCTCTATCGATGCACTCACCTGCATTTTGGAGCATGTCTGCCGTGCGCTTGAATGGTGCCGTGTTGTTCATGGCAGAATCCGGAATAGTCACTACATCCGCAACTAGCATCACTGGCGTTACAGCTACAGACACTGCCGCCTTTGCTAGGTTAGATAGCATCTTAAACATGAAACCTCCCATTTTGAGATTATCTATTTATAAGCTAACTCAATATCTGTCATAACCATGATTTTCCAATAAATAACAGGATATCGCACAGGAGAAAATGACCAAATGGCATACATTCCCGTTGATCCAGAAATCAAACGAAGAAATTATTCATTGGCTGCGCTCAGAAGAGCGCAAGAAATAGATCCAGTTACAGGATTAAGAAAGTCTATTATCGCAGCTCGTAAAGCTGGAAAAACAAAAATATTACGCGGTACTGGAAAACTAGGCGCAGCAAAGGCGAATATAACCATGAATGAAGCTGTTGATGGTAAAACACGAAGACAACTGCTTATGGATAAACGAAGAGCCACTATGAGTGTTAAAGATGAAAATGGGTTAACCGGGTTTCAGAAGAATATGTTGGCCGTTGCTTCATCACGACGATTACCAGATGGCTCTTACAAAGGGATAGCAAAAACAGTTGAAACAAAGAGAAACACGATTGATGAAAATGGCAATGATCTATTCGTTCGCGCCGCTATCAACACTGCCATTACGCGTTTTGGGGTTTACGCTGGTTTAGAGGGCAAGAGCGATTTTCAAAAATATCAATATCAAGTAGACAAAGTTACTAATCGACAACCACTACACCTACTAGAAAATTTTGAAAAGAGAGGAGGATACGGATATTCAAATGATCCTTATCAGATCGATCATCAATATTCCGTAGTTTACGGATTCCTAAATAGTGTCCCACCTTACATAGTCGGGCATATATATGCAATCTAAAGATGCTGCCAGCTCGAGCCAATAATTCTAAAGGCTCGAGCTGCAGCATTACGTTAGAGGAACTTATTTCCCGCTGGCAAAGCTCTGTATCAACTGAGGGCAAGAGCTGTCAAATCCAACAAGATCAAGTGACCCCGGATCTTTTGGATCAGCGATAGTGAATGGGGTTCCAGTCATACCGCAGACAATCATTTTTGCAGCTGGGTTGTATTTGTTACGGTAACGAGCCAATGCTTCTACTGGCTGCATTTTGCCGGCCCATGTTTCATTATCGGTGAAAGTAACGAAGGCAGATATGCCACTGTATCCACGATCAAGCGCGTACAGCATCGGCAGCGAGCAGTCAGTACCACCACCTGACCAGCGGAGATTCTTCATCGCCTCAATAACAGTATCCAGGCGCATCGACGGAGAAATCTTCAAAGGCTTCGGAGTCTTGTCGAATCCGAACATCTCATAGTTGTTCTCACGCTTCGCGACGGCAAGAGCCATAACCGCTGATACTTCGGCTGGATACATACCCGGCGCGCCGGATACCTCACCACCGAACATTGAACCGGAGATGTCAAGACCAAACAGGTAACCCTCATTGGTCGTTGGGATGAAGTTGAACGCCTCGTAGAACGAATCATTCAACGCGTCAACAACCTGCGCCACCGGCTTCCACACCAAGCTACCCTTCAAGCCATGTCCAACAGAATATTGCTTCAGCGCGATTAGGAGCTGAAGTGGGTGAACGCGACCACCCTTTAGGGCCTCAGTGTCGGTAAGCTTATTGAGAACGACCGACATGTCCGAAGACAACGGCTTGATGACGCCGATGCTGGTCAGCTGACCAAGCTTGCGAATAAGAGCGGTCAGCCCCATGTTTGGGATCATCGCGGCCATGACCTTTGGATCCTTGAGATGCTCGGTCGAGATCATTTCCCAAGTGATGTCGTCGTTAGACTCGATCAACTTGATCGTTGTTTTCGCGTCGGCGGTCTTGAGCTTCTCGAAGTCAACGAGCAGCTGAGGAACCTCAGTGTTCGGTTCAAGTCCCTCGGCGCCCTTAACCGCGTAGCGGAACAGGGCAGACTGAACATCATTAGCCGGCTTGACGTGCGCGAGCCGTAGGACGTCGCGGTGCGCCCAGCCATCGCGAGACTGGTACTTCAAGAGCTGAACTGCCAGCTTGTCGACACCTCGGCCGGTGTACCACGCTGCAACACCGCGCTTTGCGGCTGCGTTCCACTTGCCAATTTCATCGAGCGCCGCGACGAACTGAAACAGGTGAGTGCCGATTCGGCAAACCTTCGGTAGAGCCGCGTAGGCGGCCTTAACGGTGTTTTCATCACCATGAATGGCGCAGAGCGCCAAGGCGAACACGGCAGGATCATTCTTCGGAGCGCGACCGCCAAGAGAGATTTCGGTGATGCGGTTAACGGTCTTTGTACCATCAAGCTTGATAGCCTTGAGAACGTTCGCACCGTTTTGCTTCGTGAGCGTCTTCGCTGAAGCGTAATACGTTGGTGTATCTGATCCGAGGATTAGGAAGCGATCGAGCTGTCCCCAAACGTCAAGTTGGAACGTAACTCCACCCGCGGAGTTTGCAACCATTTCGGCTTCACGACCAGGCAATGCCTGAGTCTGTGGTGTAACGGTCGTACGTGGATTAGTAGACATCGTGTTGATGTAGATTGAGTTCTTCTTAGCCATGATATGATCTCCTATAGCGGCTATCGTTGCTAGCGACGGCAAAATTTCAACGTGATCAACAAAATTCCCCAACAAATGTTGCAGTTGGGAACTTCGATAGTTTACATGATCCGAAAATCATGAGTCTAACCCGAAGGTTTCGAACAAATTACACGATGGGACTATTCCCATTGTGCCTACCTACACCGCTTGATTCGACTATGCGGTAATCTATCTGGTCATTCTAACCAGCAACTATCTGACGGTCAGTCAGCACTATCTGATTTTCTCTAACCAGCAACCATTCAAGAATTTGGTGGAACAGCCTTGACACCGTTTGCGCGTGCTGAACCCTGCAGGGGTAACAACACCCATCCACTAACGTACATGATTGTTAACCAAGCTGCTCCGGTGGAGGAACTTTGGTGATCACGTTGAGCAAAGAAATTTTAACTGCGAGAATTCAAATGGAGTGAAACAAATGATTGTTAATCGGGTAATGCAAGATAACCAATTAACTCCGGTTCCGTTGAACTCTTTAACTCGGAAATTGTAACATGCCGTAGGGCAAAAGTACAATTTATTTTCCGAAATTATGCGGAGGTATTTATCTCAGGAGCAACCTGATAAAGTATTCCAGGCGCGATGTAGATGCAATCTTCTGGGATTGGTCTCCTCTTGGGCGCGCGAGAAGCGTCGGTGCCATAGTAGTTGAAGCGATAGTTTTTACCATCCTTACCGAGTAGCTCAACCCACTCGTAAAATGCTGTTCCATCGAATGAGCCAATCGATTTTTCATCGGTTTTGATAATTTCCGCGGTCGGTATTGACCCACCAACGCGCTTGATGATTACGTCAGAGCGCCTGTTGAGAATTTCTTGCGCCTTGTTCGCGTCGGCAAGAAGGGCAGCGTAGTCGCCGCGGTAAAATACAAGCTGGAAAAATATGGTGACCATGATAATTCCGAGCTTCATCAGAAACCAAGTTAAAATTCCAGCTGCAACCATTGACATAATGGTCCACCCGAGCGTGCTACCGCATAGATAGACCGATGAAGCTGATGCGACAGCACCTATTACTAGCTTACCGACCGTTTGAAACATCAACATTCGTTCAAGCTTAGGTTCTAGTTTTTTATCGCTCACAATTTTCTCCAAAAAGAGCGGATGTTGATGGACTGCCGTCTAGGTGGTAGAGGATTTCATTTGAGCAATTACCATTCTCGCAGACCCAATAAAAGGTTACTGGAGCTGGCTCACGGTAAGATTGACTCAACCGCATCTCCACCTTACAATCCGGACAGATCATTGCTTGGTTAGCTGCGCTCGAAGACGTGACTTTTCATCAACGAAGGATAGCAAAAATTCCATTTGATCAGCGAGGATGTTTCGATTCGCGAGAATCAAATGCTCCGCGCGTGATGGAACGTACGGCGTGAAGAGCAGTTGCATGCCGGCTTCTTGCGGAGTTTTGTTGTCCTTGCGCTGGTTACAGCGCGCGCAGCACGACACAACATTCATCCACGTGTCCTTACCATCTTGGGCCTTCGGAATGATGTGGTCGCGCGTCAGCTTGGAGTCGCTGAACTGGTTGCCACAGTATCCGCAGAGATGGCGATCGCGCCGGAATAGCTCACGGTTGTTTAGAGCTGGCGGACGGTGCTTTCGCTTGCCAACGCTGCCCTTGACGGCCATGATTGAGGATGTAACGACTACGGTGCGTTCGCCAGTTTGCGCGCTGGTTCCACCGCGCACCACCGTTTCTACCTCACCGAGTTCCCAAGCTACCAGATTCTTCGCGTGATAGGTTACGGCCGTTTGCCACGTTATCCACTTGTTAGGTTGACCGGTGTTGTCAAGCTGCAATATTAGTGCCATGCCATTATTCCTTATGTCATACCATTCTAATCATCTTACCACTGTATCAGTAGTCTTATTACCAAGAGATCCACGATGATGGTATTCTCGTGTTCTTCATTAGCGGAAAGATATTCCAAACCCACGCTTATTCCATTAATCAGATCCAGTGTGACCGACATTTTCGTCTCCTCGCCAGATCCTGGATCTGGTGTGATTATATCATGCGGACCTGCATAAGTAAACCAATCAGGTCACTAGCTATTTACGATTGCGTCGTTCATCTTCAAGAAACTAAAAAGGGACTCCAACGTTGGAGTCCCTTGATTTGATTTGTAAGGGACTCCTTACTTAGATGCCTTTGTAACTGGACCAGCTGGAATTACCTTGGCCGGTGTTACTACAGCGTCAACTTGATTGGCTACTGGAGTAATTACCTTAACGACATCTGACGCTACGTTGTCTACTTCAGCTATAACTGGAGCTGCCTTTGGGAACATCTTAACAACTTTTGCTGAGACGAATGCCCAAATCTTTACCCAGAGTGGGGAAAAGACGGCGCCGAGAAATATACCGGCGTAGGTGTGTGCGTTGAATAGGCTGTCAAACATAAATGAAAGAACTGGTGTAACGAAGTTGAACATGTTAATCTCCTTGAAGAATTACTTATTTATTGAACCCGTGATTAGGGTCGAGGCGCACCGCGCATATAGTATGGTTCTTTTCGCTCTCTTGATTTCTTCCACACGTCGATCATTCTTTCGATCGCCTGCGCGTAAGTTTTCACTATTGATTTTACCGGATCACCAACAACCATTCTTGGTTTTGGCGATTTGATAAGCGCGTAATAATGCGCTCCATCTGATGATACTCGAACCTGACCATTTGGATAAACTATGTAGTATGAATTTGAAGCTGGGGTGTCGCCGAGGCTTTTGTCGATGGATTTAAATTCTGGGAAATCTAAACCATCGATTCTGGCAGCATCTACTATCTGTCTAGCTTTAGATTGATCTCCAGCCTTCAAGGCCTTCAAAGCTGCCTTTATGATTGAGTCCTTATCCTTGCTAATGTTTAGCTTTTTGAGCGGCATCTGCCGAGCAAAGTACAGTGAGCCATTGCGCTCGCGCGTTGGCTTACCCTCGTATTTCAACCCGATGTTTTCAGCTTGCTTGAAAATATCAGATTGCTTGATGATTGGTATCGCCTTTTGAACGTCGGCAAGAGTTGCATCACCGAGCGTCAACCAATCACGCGTTGACCCGCGGAGATGGCCTGTCTCTGGATGATAAATCGGCTTGCTGTTTGCGTTACCGAATGGCTTATCGATCTTTGCTTCGAGAAGCTCGTTAACCTTCATGGGCTATCCAAAAGTTACATCGTGCGGTGGCCGATCATTTTCTCCACCCTTAAACTTTTTAGCAAGCTGCACTAGATGATCAACGATTTCTTGCTTGTCGGTGCCGTGGCGATGATACACGGTAAGAGGTTCACACGTGCTACCTGAACAAGCATGCTCATATTTTTTCCAAACGTCGGCTGGAAGATCCTTCTTGTACTTCGAAACTTCTTCCTCTTCCATACCTATTTGACTGTGTGGATACTCGCCAGCAGATATATTCCAAAGCACCGCAACGTTGCCCCGCACCTTGCCATTTATCTGACTACCTTCCTTAATCGTAGTTTGGCCCATCTCGCGGGCGTCACCAAGCATGTCGATGATGATGCCGTGGGCTTCACTGTGATCCTTTTTATCAATTCCCTTTTCGGTCAACCACGCCTTAATCTTGCGGTTAAGCGCGGCATCGCTCATGCGTTCATTTTTCTTGAGCATCGCAGTTACGAAAGGGCGAACCTTTCGTTCAAGAGCGGCATATGCCCTTGCTTGAGGATCTGATTTACCTTCTACGAGGTCGTCCTCATAGCTCTCATTTTTGATGTCAGCTTTCTTGTTCTTGTCATCCTTCTTGGATGACTTAGCTATCTTACCAAATGGATCATTTCCACCCTTGACGATGCGGCGGCGCATTTCAGCTGGGTCTACTTGTCCCTTCATGGAATCCAGGTCCATAAGTTCGTTAAGCTTCATTTGATAATCTCCAAACTTGAGAGTACGACTGATTGATCTATTTATCAGATCGCCGATGGAGGTTGAGTTTAACCGTGAAGTCGGTTTCGCTCGGTCACTATGTCGGTGAGCTTAGTGATCGTATTTTCATGATTGGTGTAGTAGTGAAGTAGACCGATGCCAAACCCATCATTTATCCACTGCTGAATGTTGTCAGATCGATCATCAATCAGAATGTCAGCTGGCTTTGCAAACTTCCACTTGTCGGCGGAGAATGGACCGATGTTGACCTTCACTCTCGGATCAATGTGACGGGCAACCCAATCTCGCTTATTCTGTTCAGCCTCGGTGATAAACGTGCGGCGCGGAATCGCAGTGAGGATTTCTACGTTGGCGCCGAATGACATTATGTGATTCCAAAGCTGGTGGGCGTACGCGGTGGGTTCTAGGTTGAGGTACAGCTGTGGCACTCCCTTGAGGAAATTCCACATTTCAGCATCTTCCTGCGCGAGGTTTTTAACCTGGTGTTGGAATGTTCTACCAACGTTTTCGAGAACAAACTTATCGAAATCTGCGAGCACGCCGTCCAAATCTACGTAGATCGTGTTTACAGCTGGATCGAACGTTCTTCTCATTGCTTAGTCCGCGGTATAAGTAGATGGCTGATGTTAACGCGCTTGGTCTGCTGGGTGGGGCGCGCTGCGTGTTTCTTCGCTTTAGATGAAGAGATTACTTGAGTTGCGAGAAGTCCATCTCGCTTTTTCTTCTGAACTGGATTCATTATCCGACAACTAGGGTTTCACCCTGCGGGGTAACTGACTTCGGTTCCTGCTTGGCCTTCCACTGCTTGAAAAGGCGATCAGCTTCCGCCCTAACGCGCTCATCCCGAACTACGGCTTCTTGCCGGCGGTGTTCGAAAGTTCCCCTACGCTTAGCTTCTCCCATCTTAGTTTTCCTCTATGTGATTGAGTATTATATCCTGCTTCAATGCGAAAGTAAACGACGCGCCGCCTGAACGATTTTAACCTGTGATTTTCGTCCTTCAGCTTCAAACTGCCGCGCGGTCATCCAATGCGTAGAACCGGTTTCACTACACGGTTCTGAAAAATCTTTCTTCTTGCGAATTTCACCGATGTAGACCGTCATGACATAGGCCGACTTATTGCCTTCAATCTTACCTTTCCACGCCAGCTTGACTGTACCTGGAATTATGTTTGAAGATTTCAATCCCAATTCTTCTGATGCTTCCCTAATCGCTGCCGCCTTTACGCTCTCACCGGGATCAACGTGACCCTTAGCGATGGCTGGCTGTGGACCACCAAATTTAGAATCTGATGGAACCATGAAATAGAAAAGCGGCTTATCATCTTCGTATATGTAGGGGATAAATCCGGCTTTTTCTAGTGGCATTGCGATTTCCAATAGCTTCATATCAGGCCGAAAAAGATGAACCACATCCGCACGTTGATTTTGCGGCTGGGTTTCTGAAAACAAATCGTGAGCTGAAATTTTCTTCGATGTAATCGAATTCAGCGTTATCGAGATACGTCATGGAGATTGGATCTATGTAGATCCGCGTGCCGTCCTTTACGATTACCACATCATCCTCTTCTTCAAGCGAGAGAGTAAAATCATATTGGAAACCAGAGCATCCACCACCAACTACCGCGATTCTAAATCCATCAGCTATGTCGGGGTTCGCGCTAACGTGCTCGTTTATTTTCTTAGCTGCTGCTTCTGTAATCTTCATGCTATTTGCCACTCATAATCTTCTTGTATCCAGTTATGACAGCCGGAAAATCTAGGAAAATCGTTAAAAAAATCATCACCATTTTCCAAAACAAGCTGCCATCCATATTCACTACCATAAAATTTATCTACTGTGGCGGGTGAGAATGGCTCGGTTTTTCCATCCTTAATCCAGTATTTTTGAAATCTTGATAGCCCAACGCCATTTATCAGCTGATAGGTATCGTCCGAATGAACCTTTCCAAGCAGCAGCTTATCGCGACCTTCCCGAGATTTAAAGAACCAAAGAAGCTTGGAGAATATTTTTTGCCGGCGATAATCCTTATTCACCCATACGTTGTCGACAATAGATCCATATTTTCCATCTTCCAACGACGCACATGCAACCAGCTTGTCACCATCCCAAACAGAGTAAACAAGCTTATCCTTTCTAACTATTAACTGACCGATATCGCCTACGTGTTCAGCTTTTAGCCATTGCTCTCGGTTTTTATCTGCAAAATCTTGGGCTGATTTTTCAAGGTTGCCAGCGCGTAATGGCATCTCATAGAGATCAGAAAGTTTCATCAGCAGTCCTGAAGCTTGTACCACAGCGCTTCGATGATTTTATCGGAAACTTGATCTGGGTGATCTTGACTGTAATCTACACCATCGCGAATGTCGTGCGTTTCTGGTTGTGAGCGCCAACGGAGTGTTAGCGGGCTGAGGTGCCAGAGAGAATACGTATTTCGGATCCATTGACCAAGAGAGTGGTGGAGAGATCTTGCTTCACGCAATGTACCATTGGCAATGTAAACCTTATCTTCTGCAGATAGCTTTGTTGTGATGTCAGCAACTATCTCGTCAATGTTGTCAAGTGGCACAATGCTTATAGGTTTTTCTATCATGTTTATTTCCTATACGTGGCAGAGATGGAGAGAATCGAACTCCCGTCATCGGTTTTCCTAAAAACTCTCTTTAGGAAAGTGCTTAGGAGACCGGGGTAATACCATTATACGACATCTCTATGCGATATTAATCCTCGTGTCCCAAAAGATATTCCACGTCGTTGCCTTTACCGGTGTAGTTTGTAACTAGGCGGCGGATGTCCTTTGGATCTCCGGTAAACTTCCACTCTGGCCAGCCTCCGCGGCCGCCGGTGTTAAGCTTCTTAGCCGTGCAGTTAAATTTTTTGGCCCACTTGATGGTGTCCTCATCGGTTCCCATCTTGTGCCCACCACCCTGAACCGCAATGTCCAGGATTACGCTTGAAGGATCTTTCTTTTCAGCTTTCTTAGCTTCAACGAGATTGAACTCACAGCATAAGCTCTCTTCAGCTTCCTTAACCTTGTACGCCTTCTTGATCGTTGCTAGGGCGGCGGCGGATAATCCATCGCCAGTTTCACCGTAGCGCTTCTTTAGGACGGGGTGCTTGGTGTCGATGATGGTGTGGGTAAGATTCTTACCGTAGTATGTACCGCTTGGTACCTTCTTGACGTGGATGTCGTAGTCACCATCATTCTTCTTGGCTTCTGAAACAGATTCTTTAACCTTGTCAGCTGGATCCTTACCAACCATCACCCGGATTTCCCACATGAAATGCTCAATCTTCAGCGCTAGGCTGGTAGCGAGCGCGATGGTTCCAGCATCAACCACTTCGGTGGCCATGTGAAATATGCGGCGCGCCAAATCACTAACTATCTCATAGTCAGCTAGAAGCTCCTTCACCATTTCTGGGAACGATGTTACCAGCTTCTCAGCGTCCTTAATTCTTGACTTGCTAGAAACGTCGGCTAGCGCGTAGTTGGCCATCGCGTCGATCGACCGAACCCGCTCGGCAACCTCGTATGATTCCTTGTGGAGATAGTCGATGGTGAGATTCAAGAATGAGTGAAATTCGTAGAAGCTTTCTTCAACAACGTTGAATGAAAAGCCGCGGGTCTTGATGCAGAGCATGTCCAAGGTCGCCTGCAGAGCTTGCAGGTGCTCGACTATGTTTTGACCTATTTTTGGGAGTGGCTCATGCTTCTTCGGAGCGGCGGGCATTTGTTCGGCGGCATCTTCCTTAAGCTTCCCACCCTTGCGGATAAGGCTGTCAGCCATCGCGTTGTTAAGTTCTTTCTTGTTGAATACGATGTCGAGGTTTACAAAATTCTTACCCTGCATTCCTTGCTCTGAATAACCAATGCTCTTAACATACTTCATAGCTGGAACTGAGTGAAGCAGCGCCTTCAGGTGCTTCTCGAATGTTCTATCGGTGTAGATCATTCCGCCGAGGATGGTTGGATTTCCTTTCTCATCCTTACCCTTGACACCGCCGGCGTGGTAACCATCTAGGTGAATGTCAATGTTACCCCATTCCGGTTCACCATCATCCATTGGACCAAGGTGGCCAACAACGCGCTTGATGCGGTAGGATTGAACCTCATGGTGATCACCCCAAAGTCCTCTGCCGTTAGGTCCAAAAGCGGTAATCTTTTTACCGACCAGCGCTTTGCTCAAGCGATCGATAACTTCTTTAGGACCGGATGGTGGAGCATCCTCGTTGAGGGCGACAACGGTTTTCAAAATGTTCATGGAGATACCTTTAGTGGATGGACCTGTACCCTATTTATTCCATATTCTAACATGCATAGGGTTACCAGTACAATTTCAGGTTAACGATCGTAGTTTGGATATTCTCGAAGAACGGTCTTCCACGTTTCCAGGCTTTCTAGAAAGGTTTCCTGTCTTTTGCGGAGGTGCGCTATCTGCTCCTTCAGTCCTGGAGACGGTTCCAGCTTGTTCTTCCTTAGCTCTGCAGCTTCCCGCAGCGCTTGGCTTAAGCTGTCTCCAATCTCCAGCAGCTTATCCTCGATCATTTCAATCTGGTCAAAATGCATCCATGAATTGATCAAGGAATTTGGACGGCGATAGCCCTTCGGTGTTTGGTATCTCAACTATCTCGACACCATTCCACCGCAGCAGGTTTGTGACTCCAGATATCCAAAATGGTTCGTATTGCATGTTATCTCCAAAGCAGTTGAAAGTTTCCAGCCATCACCTTGTCGGTTTGCGCCTGCTTTCCGGTGTTGTGATCCTTGACGATATTGTCTTGGAAGCGGTAGGTGCGGATCTTGTCACCCCGCTCTCCGGAACCCATCTGAGTTTTCCTATCCATTGATAGTGCTTGATGGGCTGCTCCGGAGAGCTGAGCGTTTAGACGTTCAAGGATATTTACCTTCGCTTCCTTCAAGGAATTTTCTCGGCTCCTACATTGTGCGGTGGCAACCGTCCCAGTTGGGGTATGAAATATTCGGCAAGAATTTTGGTGCTTGTTACGGTGTTGTCCACCAGAACCGGTACCAGAGTACCACTCTATCCTGAAGTCACGTTCGTTGAACTCAATCAGCTTAGCTTCTTGCGGGTTGATGATGGCGACGGTAACGGTAGAGGTGTGGGTGCGACCAGAACGTTCGGTTGGTGGAACCCGCTGGATTCGATGACCACCAGCTTCTTGGTGAAGCGCTGAGAGATCCTGTCCATCAACCTCGATTGTCAGCGAATCGATGCGGCGGTGGAGTCAGCCGACTCGGGTGAGATACTTTACGTATGCGTTGGCAAGATCTTGCGCGAAGAGCTTGCTATCTGTGCCGCCTTCGGCAGATTTAATTTCTATAATGCGCTTCATCTTATGCTCCTTTTCCTATTCTAACCCTAACATTTTTCAATTTTGCTAAAACAGCCGCCGCATATCTGTGGTGGCCATTATGCAAATAATATACCTTTCCAGGCTTCGGTGGAAATGTCTTTTTCCAGCTCTTAGAAGTATCTGCTATCCTAGAAACTTCCAGAGCATGCTTTATTCCAATACCATTTTTGATGTCATCATAAATTCGCGGCACGGTATTCTTTTCACCATCGACATATGCTAAAAGCCTATCATCAATAGGTACCTGCCAATCTTCTGTCGGTTGTATCTGTGATAGAGGAACCGATGCGTATTTTGACTCGAATAAATCTTGAAGTTTCATTGTATGATAGTTCGCTTGCCAACGATGTCACCGGTGGCGGTGTTTCTTATCACTACCGTCTGCGCTGACGGCTTTCTACTGAGCGCCTTGCTCAAATCCTTCTTGCTGTACCTGTTAAGGAGCTTAAGTGGTTTGGCGCTCCACACATCCGAAACATAATCGCGTTCAAGTAATTCTGCTACTTTCATTCAAATCCCACGCAATGAAAATGGTCTAGGATAGTATTTATCGCTAGACCACGATGTTGGTGCTCTCCGTAGGAATCGGACCTACCACATCCTGCGTGTCATGCAGGCATTCTACCACTGAATTAGGAGAGCAGCGTCTTTCCGCTTAGATGATCCATTTCATGCTGAATGCACGCGGCGTGGAGACCGGTTGCTTCAACCTCAAATATCTTACCGTCAACCCCAAACGCGTTCACTATAATCTTAGCGCTGCGGGTCATGTCGACGAACGTACCTGGAAGACTGAGACAGCCTTCGTTGATCGTTTGAGTTTCTGGAGATCTCCACGTGATAACCGGATTGATGAAGATGTAGCTGGCACCGTTGATGCTCATGATGAACAGCTGCTTGTCAACACCTACCTGAATTGCCGACAGACCGATACCACCAGCTTCGTTCATGGTAATGAACATGTTGTTGATTAGCTCGATAGTGCCGTCATTAATCTCTTCGATTGGATGGCTTATCTTGCTAAGAGTTGGATCTGGATGTAGAAGTATTTTCATAGTACTTTTATTTACTTGTTGGTGCCGCAGGAGTGAATCGAACACTCGTTTTGATCCTTACCAAGGATCTGTATTACCAATATACGACAACGGCTTAAATGGCGCCCTCGAGAGGAATCGAACCTCCACCTACTGGTTTAGAAGACCTGTGGCCGTATCCACCGGCGAGGGCAAAATTATTTTGGCGATCTTGCGCGCTTGAAGTAGGCGAGCATCTTTTCCATCGCCGCCTCGTATGTTTTGAGCAGCGATTTTACCGGATCACCCGCGATAATAGTTGGTCTAAGCGAAGCTACCAGCTGATGTTTTAGTCGACCATATCCACCATACCCCATTAACGGCTTCATGTGACGGAGCTGACCGTTGCCATACACTTGATATGAACCCGGTTCGTCTTTAACGCTAAAGTTGAAGGTGCCATTCTTCTTTTGCTGTGGGGTGGATATATCCGTCATTCCCGCGTGTATGAGATCCAAATACTGCTTCGAACTGCTGATTTCACGGTGCGCGGTGGCGACATCTTTATCGCTGACGCCCATAAGCTTGTGCCAATCTTTTACTCTACCCTGAAGTGATCTGCTCTTTTCATTGTAGCTTGGTTCATGGGTTGCATTTCCTGCTACGCCTCTACCTATGCTCTTCTCAACAGAATCAAATTCGGGATAATCTATTCCTTTGTCTCTAGCGAGCGCTACAACCTTTTTAGCATAATCGTAGCGACCATCCTTAACTTTAGTAAGAATGTGCTTGATGAGTTCATCCTTGTTACCTTTCAACTTGCGCAGCTGATTAGACGGTGAATTAGGATCACTTGCTTCTAGTAACTCGTAAATCTTCATAGCGTACTCCAGGTCGATGAGTTATTTAGAGATATTTGGCATGGGTGGAGGGATTCGAACCCCATCGAAGCGTTTGGAGCGCAGCCGGTTAGCCAATTACCTGACACACCCATATTAATTTGGCTGGCACTACTGGGATCGAACCAGTCTCGTTCCGCATTAACAGTGCGGCGCACTCACCCTGAACGCTAAGTGCCAATAATTTGGAGTCCCGTGCCGGAATCAAACCAGCGTCTACAAGGTTGCAACTTGTCGTCTTATCATTGGACGAACGGGACGTTATTCAAAATGTTTGAGACAGATTATCTTTGGCGCAAGAGTTTCTTGAATGAAGCTCTCACCATCTGGCTCTTCATCAAATCGCTTGAAATCTTTTGTCGATGGCTTCTTGCCAGACCAATATTGCTCACAGATGTATTTGACATCTGGATTTGAAAGCTCCCTAGAAACTTTCACCGTGTATCCGTGCCCGGATTTATACCCAACCATCATGGGCAATCCAGTAAGAAGACCTATCCAGCCAATGTAGTGGGAGCTTGTTTTACCAACGGCTTGAACCTTATAGGTATTCCCTCTACCAAATTGCTCAGCACCTTGGCGCGTATTTGCAAGAAAGAAAGATGTCAATCTGCTTAAAGCTCCAGCTGGACGGAAGTATTCCAGAAGTTTCTCATAATCACCAAAGTGGTGCTTCTGCTTAGCCTTCCACGCTATCACCTTACCAAGGGGCAGATCGCTTTGGCTGGCGTGCCAGTATATTCTTGTATCCTCGAATAGTTCGTATGCTTTCATGCAGCTATTTACTTGAATGTGGCCTCCCTAAGAGGAGTCGAACCTCTGCTTAGGCCTTCGCACGACCTCGTGATATCCAGCTTCACTATAGGGAGAAATTGGTGCCTCAGAATGGATTCGAACCATCGTCTTCCACGTTTCCGGGTGGACGCTCTACCGACGTGGATTTATTTTGCGCACCACTCTAAGCTACTTCGGCATTTTGGTGGTACCCTCGGCAGGACTCGAACCCGCATCTTTCTACGTTCGAAGCGTAGCACCTATCCTTTAGGCTACGAGGGCATAATTTGGATCACCGACCTGGGATCGAACCAGGACTCTTTCGTTTCAGAGACGAAGGTTTTGCCAGTTAAACTATCGGTGAATAAACTTGGCGCCTCGGGTTGGATTCGAACCAACGACGCGGTGCTGTTGGGCACCCGCTCTACCGGCGCTGGGTTTTGACCAGCTCTGAGCTACCTCGGCGATAATTTGGTTCGGGGACTTGGGTACGATCCAAGATTTCTGAGTTCAAAGCTCAATGTCCTGCCAGTTAGACGATCCCCGAATAACGTGTTGAATTAGCGCATGCTTTACAACACGATTTGATATTTTTGACAAATTGCATAAGCGACAAGCTGTTATTACATTTTGGATTTCTGCATTTAGGTTGAATATCATTGTAGAGTTCAGCTTTAGTAATGTGTTTTATTTTTGGAATTTTAATTGTTCTACCCAACATATATCCACGTTCAAGATATTCATGTATCTGATCTTTTCTAATTTTGACAGCTTTTATTCCATCAGTTATCCAAATTTTTCCAAAATTGGAATTATTTTCACCTTGTTGATGCTTACGTTTTCTCATCGTAAGTTTTCGTTTATGGTTAGATTTTTTGGATCTGGCCGCTTCAACTGCTGCTGAATTATCACTACCTTTTAACGATTTGCTAATATTAGCTTTCCATTCAACACTAAATATTTTACCTGTGTTTCCTTTAGATTTTGCTCGTCTCAATTTTCCTAATCGAGACCATTCCTCGGCGGTTCGATTTTTATTGATATGATCAAACCCACCGTTTCCTCCGCGTCTTAGGTTATAGACATCGGGTCGAGCTAGAAAATCATCATCTACAATTTCTTTCTCTCGCGCATACATAGCTTCTGCATTCTCAAAATACTCAAGTATGACTTTTGTAAAGTTATCTAAGCCGTGCTTTTTAATTGCGTGCTTGATAATCTTCCCGGATCCCATGTAACCATCATCTATGTTAGAGGTTTTATGATACCCGACGTAGATTTTTCCATTCACGTTATTCGTGATTTTGTAGAGATAATAGAACATTTGTCCTCCTTATCTCTACTTATAGAAAATCCACTTTGTGTCGTGGCGGCAGGAGTTGAACCTGCTTGGGACGGCTTATGAAACCGGTGCATGACCGTTCTGCCACGCCACGAATTTGATAGGATACCTAGGAGTCGAACCTAGCGAGCGATGCCTCTTACGAGGTTGCAGCATACCGTGGCAGTCTCACGCAATATCCTAAAATTTGGTACCACCAGCAGGAATCGGACCCGCGTATTCCGGTAATCGGCCAGACGTTCTACCATTGAACTATGGTGGTATAATCTAATTGACAACAAAGGCCTTGCGGCATTGCGGTTGAGGATGTTTATCTTGGATGGATAACCCTCGGTCGCGAGTCGGTTGTCAAATTTGGTGGCGCTCCATGTGGGTTACGATCCCACCTATCCGCTTTGAGAGAGCGGTAACCTCACCAGAAGTCTAATGGAGCATAAATAAGAATTGTCTTTAAACGAATTTAGGAGAATAAAATGTTGACAGTAACCGGCACTCTAGATTCTGCTCACGCGGCATCACCAGTCAACCTTGCAGGTACATACGCTAACGGCACTCTTGGTGTTGGAGCTACCCTAACCTCATCCACGCAAACGGCGCTGGTTGTTGATGGATTCGCGGCAAGCGCGAATGATCGCATTCTCCTAACCAACCAGCTTGATCCTACTCAAAATGGTGTCTACGTTGTCACCAATCCTGGTTCAGTTTCAGCTAGCTGGGTTCTTACCCGCGCGGTTGACTTTGACAACCATGTTGCAGCTCAAGTTAAGCTTGGCATCTTTATCTTCGTAGTCAACGGCACCGTTAATGGTAACTCAAGCTGGCTAGTGACGATGGCTGGAACTGGTAGCGGTGGAGCCATTATCATTGGAACTGATCCAATCGTATTCACAGAATCCAATACCGTTCTCTACACGTTCCTTCCTACCGCCAACGTATTCGTTGTACAAGCTGCCACGTTTGGCGTCGGTAAGGGAGTCGTAACGTCGGTGTCAATGGCTCAAGCGTCTCCAACCGTAACCACCGTATCATATTTGATTTCTTACTTGAATCCAGCAAGAACTGCCGCTCAAGTAGATTCAACGATGGTATTTGCTACGCTAGAAGCGGCGCTTGCATTTTACGCGACTGTTGTTTCGTAATGGCTTATTGGGCAGCAAACCGTCGCGCCCTTGGGTTGGATAAACCGAAGCCACGTGTTAATTGTCAAAACCCCGGCTGCAAGAAGCAGCTTGCGGTTGGACGAGCGTATTGCTGGTTATGCGCGCTGTTTGGCGGTCAACGTAAGATCCGTTAATAGTGGCGATCCCTGCGAGACTCGGACTCGCTTTACCGCGTAGACAGCGCAGTGTAATACCCATATACCAAGGGACCGTTGAATTGGCTCCGGGTGAGAGGATCGAACTCCCGACAACCTCGTTAACAGCGAGGGGCTACTACCGCTGAGCTAACCCGGAATAAAATTTGGTGCCGCCTCTCGGTTACGCTCCGAGCTATCGGGCTCTTCAGGCCCACGCTTTCACTAGATTAGCTTAAGCGGCATTTGTTTGGTGGTGATTGTTACGATTCGAACGTAATCTTCGCCTTTATGAGTGGATAACCAATCACTGACGGTTGGGTCACAACAAAATTTGCGATCGATGTTTTCGCGTGCTGCCATTACACTACATCACCATTTGTTTGGTAGGACCGGAGAATTTCGAAATCTCGACCTTGGCCTTAAAAGGGCCCTGCTCTCGCCTCTGAGCTACGATCCCAAAATTTGGCTCCCTGGGAAGGTCTTTCACCTCCACCACGCGTATACGCGCTATTCTAGTAGTTAAACTACCAGGGAATATTTGGCTCCCTGGGAAGGTCTTTCACCTCCATCTCCGGCCGTAAATGCCGGGCTTTGTTTAAGCTACAAGGGAATATTGGTGGGTTGTGAGAATTTTGAAATCTCGACCGTCCGGGTAAGAACCGGATGCTCTGCCTCTGAGCTAACAACCCGTAATTTGGTCAGGAATGTTGGAATCGAACCAACAACCTCTCGGTGCTTTCGGCAACCGAGTGCTCTCTCGTATCTCCAATGAGCTAATTCCTGAAATTGGCGAACCGTATGGGGAACGATCCCATCTGGCCAGCTTGAAAGGCTGGTGATCTCACCAGAAATCGAACGGTTCAAACGTGAATTGAGTGGAGAGGGAATCGAACCCTTCGACTTGACCGTCGTCACAGAACCATTCTAAACTTGGAATCGAACCAAGATAAGTCGCCATTACACTCAAACTTGGTGCCCACGCGGTGAATCGAACACCGGCCTACTGCTTACGAAACAGTCAGACTACCACTATCCTAAGCGGGCTAAAATTGGGGTGTTTAGAGGGGATCGAACCCTCACCACAAGGATCACAACCTTGGATGCAAGACCACTACACCATAAACACCATAGAAAATCCAGAGGGGTGACTGACCGGTACTGACCCGGCTTGGTCACGGTCACAGCGTGAGGCATTACCTTTATGCTACAGCCACTCCTATGGATTCTCATAATCAGAAGAACGGCGGCGTAGAGCCCAGAAAGGGTTGCGCCGCGTTCAGTTTTGAGATTCCCGATGGGAATCTCTTTTACCAAATTCTTGCCTTTATCGCACTCCGCTGGCTAAAGACTACTCGCCAGTATCATCGCGGTCCGACTTGGTTGATCACCCAGCAAGCCTTGAAGCTGGGTTGGAGCCGTCTCCAAAAACGAACTGAGGGAGCTTTTTGGCTCCCTCAGTTTTCGAAACTTTTGTTTGTACTTTTACAAACCTTCGTACTCGTCACTGAGGGCAATTTGCGTATTATCATGTTGCTTTCTTTCAAAGCGCACGATGGTACGCTGGCAATTTTGCCAGGTCTTGACCATAATGTGTTTGAATGAAGAGGTGAACATTAAAAATAATCCTCAGTTAGGTTATCGCTGACTGCTCAGCGCGAAACTATTTATACGGAAACAAAAAACTTTGGAATCAGAACTAACAGTTCTAATCGAGAAAGAAAATAATACCACAAAGCAAATCAAAAGTAAACAGTTATTTTTCACAGGTTAGTTGAGGTGAATTTCTTTAGAAAGAAGCTTATGAACGGCCGCCACTCCGTAATCGTCAAATAGTTTACGAAGTTCCTTTGACGCTTCTGGTGATCCATAGGAATGCATCATGTCAGTGGTCGCAACCGAATCCATAATCAATTCATTGTCTGCATCTTCACCAAGCGCGTCGAGGAGATCATGACCAATAGCGTTCCATGCCATCATGATACCACGACGAAGCTCCTTCGAAATCATATCCTTGGACAACTTGGACTTGACAGCCTCATCAATTGATTCTTCCTCGTCATCTTCTGGTTTTTCTGGAGTTGATGTTGGAACTGGAGCTGGTGGCTTCTTGGCACCGATTTTATCGGCAGGTGGATTAAGGTTGTCTACAAGCTGGTGAGGAGTAATCTTTTTCTTTTTCTTAAGATTCTTGATGAGTGAGGTTGGATCCTCTCCAGTTTCAAACTCAACCATATCTTCGGCGCTCTGTCCCTGCAGCGCGGCTCGCAAGCTCCACGCTCCGGTCTTTGGGTTGATAACGTATTGAAGCGTAATGTCCATGCCGCCGATTTTCTCGTCTTTGGTAAGAAGTGTTACTGGTCGAGTTGCTCCAAAAGCAAACATCTCCTTCTTGGATTTCTTGAAACCTTCGGCTTGAGAGACAGAACCGACGTCCTCCTGTGGGGAGGGGGTTGCTTCGGCTGCGTTCTTATCAGCCTCAAGCTCATCATCCTTAGCTTCTGGTGCGTCAACGTCGGTCTCATCTGCCTCTTTAAGCTGCTTAAGCTTAGTCATCATCTCATCGTATGTGTCTACACCTAATTCTGAGAAAATTTCATCAGCGAGATGAGCAAATAAATCTGTGTGCCTACTAGCAAGCTTCGACCAATCCTTCTCGAAATCATCCTTACCACCGAGAGCTGCCGCCTTTAGACCATTGCCAATTCGGGTTAGGTATTCTGGATTTATGTCGGTTGGACCAGCTTGACCGAGAGCGTTTGAATTTGCCATCTTAACCGTCTTGGCTATCGCTTTGACGATAGCATTGTACAGCTTGCGCTGCTCAGCTGAAACCTCTGTTTTAGCCTTATGTATCTCGTGTAGTTTCATTTTAGAAGTTCACCATGTCGCAAATTAGTTGGGTTGTTTCACCATGCCTAACGAAGGAATCGGCGAAGGCAAGGCATACCTGAAGGCGGCTCGTAACGTGATCGTAGTCGACAGTATTGTCAAAGTTGTTTGGACGGCTAGCAACTATCTTACAGAGACGGCGGATCTCACGGTGAAACCAGTGAATATCCTGGGCACGGTAAGCCGTGTTCAAATCATCGGTGATCGTCTTGTTGTACGGCTTACAGTTGATCATCTCGTCTTCCTCGTAAACGAGTATTTATCATCGGTCAGCTAATAATCTCTCCCACTTCGAATTCTTGTGATCCAAGCTTCGCGCCAGCTGAAGCACGATCTCTTCATCAAAAATCTCTGGTTTTGTCTTTACCAGTATGGTTATCGCGCACTGGATTACATCCGCAACCTCGCCGATAAGTTCTTCCTTCATCGTTTTGTGCGGGAGGTATCCCTCAAGGTGGTTAACGGCCTCGGCCAGCTCACCGACCTCTTCAACAAGCTTCAAGCTGATGTTAGCAAGTGGTTTTCGCTCCTTACGAGCGAGCCGGATAGTTTGAAGCAGGATGTTTGTTTCGTACGTCATAAGCGTTCCGGATTATTTCTCAAATAATCCGTAATCAGCTGCCAGTCGGTATGCGGATCAAATCCCGCCTTATCATCGAGAAGAACGCTAAAATAGAATTTCTTCTCGAAGTTGCCGGTGGCCGTGCTTTTAATCTCGGGATTCTCGTTGAAATAGCAGATTCTAATTCCATGTTCAAGCTGGAAGAAGTCAATGATGTCGGCGTGCTCGTTGGGATGAGCGGATGACCAAAGAATTATCTTTGATTCCGGTCGAAGGCTGATGGCGCGCAAACCATGGATGACGCCGTCATGGATGAACTCGTAGCTGCCGCGGGCATAGTTGCTTGGAAAGCAGACACCGTGAAGATCGATCGCCCAATACACTGAATCCCATCCGCGCTCCCTGGCGGTCTTATACGCTCGCTTGATCGCGTCGATTATCATACAGCGTCCTCCAATGCCATCACCAATTTCTGAACATCGCACTTGTAGAAACCGGCGTTGGCGGCGCATCCAAGCTCTACAATTCCAAGCTCATCTCCAGTAACGTAGGTATCAAGCACGAACGCTCTTGCCGGCGAAAAGATGCCCGCCATTCGATTTGCGAAGTCGACGATGTAGTCATCAGCTCCCGCCTGCTGATTTGATCGTCCATTCAGCTTGTAGCGGCTGCTTGTCACCACCTTTCCATCTACGATAAAGTGTCGATGTTCCTGGCCCACCTTCTTGGGCGTGGTGTAGATGATCTCTGTATCTGGCTTAACTTGCTCGTTGTCACCAACCAAAATACCAGCCTTCCAGATGATAAATTCTTCCATCGTCATCACCTGTCCATTGAAGGACTTATTGTCCAGCTGTGGTCGAATGAATACATCGGACCATCTTGGATCTGGGAAGGCGTGAGCTGCGGTGCAGAAAACAGCGTCGCTGTTTAGGAGGTACGGCTTGAGGTGTGGGAACCAAACGCGATAGTCAAAGTTGTCATTGAGATATCCTCCAGGTTCCCAACCACGCTCTCGCGCTATCTTGGAGAGCATAACGGAACCGTTGGTGATAATCGGATTAGTCGCGGTAACTTCTGGAATCAGTTCGTGCGAGAATGGAACAATCTTGACCACCTGAAATGGGATGCCCATCTTTTCCAAGATGTCAAGAAGAACTTCACGTCCGTTTTCCTGAAAGAGATCCTCTTGAATTACCCAATGCATGTTTAATCCAAGAACTTGTGTTGACCTTCATACTCAAGGCCGTGATCTTCTGCCAGCTCGATCATGTACTGCCGGCATTCTTCCTCATCGTCAAATTCTCGACGCGAGGCAAGATCCCAATCGTCAGCTTCATAGTCGCGTACCTGCGCTATGGAAAGCTTACGACGATTTCCGGATGGGTAAATTACTCTCCAGCTAAGCATTACTATCTCCCACCTGCTTGCGCTCATGATCTTCGATGATATCCGCCATGCGTCGAAGCGCCTTAGCGATTGAATCGAATTTTTCTCGCTTGGAGATACCGTTGAGATCTTTACCGCTTATGACGTGGTGATAATTACCTGATGACTCTAACCACGCGATAGGATCCGTCCTAATGATTCCGACACCATCTTTCCAGTGGTACGTGGCGTAGAAGAAATGATCGATTGGATACCATTTCCAGCCGCCAAATTCATCTTCGACTTGTGTCCAGAATTGGTCGTGCTCAACTTCACTCATCTGATTCTTCCTCTGGTTCTACTTCGCGCTCGATTACTTCTACACCCAGCATTTCGCAGAGTTCACGGGCAAACGTAACGTGACCATCATGATATCCAGCTTCATAGGTATTTTCCTCACCATCTGGTATCAGCGGCGTTTGAGCCATCTCTACGATGGTGTCAAACAGCGACAGCTTTTGAGCGCAGGTGCCAGCCGCGCACGCATCACAGTTAGTCATCGTAAAACTCCATAGTGACCCATGATTTGAGACACAAAGTACAGCGCGATGATTCCAGCGCCTAAGATCTTTTTCCACTTCATCACCACCTTGAAGTGGGTAAGGGCAAGCTGCTGCGCCTCGCGATCACCAAGTCGCGGGCCAGAATAATCCAATATTACGTCGATGTACTCTCCATGCGGATAATACATGCGGCCCTGATGCTCCCACTTTTCGAACAACATCGGATAGAACATCCAGAGGATGGTCAGGGCGCCCTGAATTGTTATGAGAAACCAAAAGTTCATCGTGCAAGTCCATTTTGAATAAATGATCGCCCAGCTCGCCAGTGCTTCGTTGTCTGGACGTGACCCTTGCGGACAAACTTTGCAACGCTTCTGCGGAATTGAGAATATGGAAAGCTGTGAGCGACTCGAACGATGTAACCTTCGTTGTTCTCCCACTTCAGATATCTTTCAAGGTTGCGGATGTTTGCGGTATCCCAAAAATCGTTGTAAAGCACCGGCATGGGCTCGATACCAAGAAGGTAAAACCATTCTACCGTATCATGCCACGAAAGGCAAACGTTCTTTTCATTCCAGATGCTGAAGCCGTAGAAATACGATCTAAGATTGTCATAGTGGATGGAATGCTCTGCCCAAAGGTTCTCACCACAGATGCGCCAACCTTCTGGTATCTCATGGGCGATGCGGGCGTGAAACTGCTTCACCCATGCCCTATCTTCTCCACCTCTGCTGTCGATGCTGCGCGCGTGGATGTGATCGCGGTACATGGTGGTATTCTCACCATCCATCTTCTCGGTGACGACAACTATCATGTCCTTGAATGCATCAAGTTCTTCCATAACCTTGTCGTCATCAGTAAATCCAGGAGACCAAGGGAGATGGAGTGTGCGCGGATACTTGACATAGGGGGTAAAGAGATCAAGAACACCTCCTTCTTTCAAAGCCTTTTGCACCGACTCGTCAAAAAATAGCTCACCCCGACCTCGGCGACCATCTTCCAAGATGGGGTTACCCCACTTATCGTAGATGTGATCATCGTACAGATGCGGAGGAACCCAGATCTTAGTGATTTTGGCCGCGTGCCTAACCTCTTCAACGCTGATGGTTGTTCGCTCGCACTCGAGGTGGTGTTGAGGGCAAACGCTGGCACCGTTCTCCAGATAGTATCCACCGTCTGGCCATAGGCGACGTTCAAGAATGTGGTGAGCATCTGCCGCGGGCTGTTCGCAGAAGATGCACTTGGATCCATCGCGGCGAAAGACGCTGTCGCGAAATTCTCCCCTGGTTAGAAGCTTTGGTTTCATCATTTACCCGCGAAGGCGTCCATGAAAAATCCGGTAACACCGGAGCGGACGTGAACAACTCGAGCAGTTCGACGGTGAAGCTTGCTAACGGAGCCGAGGTTGATAGCGAAAACAAGCTGGACTATCTCACCCTTGAGAAGCCCCATGTCATCTGTTTGGATGCCAACGCCCTGAGCTGATAGGTTAACAGCTCGGCACATCTTGGATTGACCGCTTAATTTTCGAATGCGAACGTCTGTTCGGGCGCGGTGGCGGATGTGTGATCTACGCTCGATTGATGTGTATTCGGCAAGCATTGGGAATACCTCAGGTTGTAAGGTATTATATCATGCTTGATTTCAGAAGTAAATTTTACTTCTTAGGCTTGTGTTCCTTGTAATCTTCGTCAGCCTTCTTCTCGACATCATCGAGTTTCTTTTTCAGAGAATCGTAATCTACCGACTTAGCCGTAGATCTCTTCAGCTGACTGTTAAGCAGCTTGCGATCATCTGCGGTGTCGGCCAAAACTAGCTTTTCAAGAAAATCGATCTTTGAGTTGATGACGTCGAGTTCCGCTTTTGTTACCGGTCTGGTGTTTGGATCCAGATCTTGCTTAAACTCGATGAAGCTTCTTACGAGATCGATGCCGGTTTGAACTACCGGCTGCACTACCAGTAGAATCGCGATGAGAACCATAGCCGGACTCTCCTTGGTCATCTTCGAGATAGCGGAAACCGGACTCGATACTATCTCACGAGTTTTGTTCCAGATACCCTTATCAGGGATTATAGCGCTTTCGATTTCATCATCCATCAGGTATTTAGGACCGACCTAATTCCGGAGCCTAAAAAGGCGGTAGTTTTACCTACCGCCTTGGTTTTTAGACGATGACCAAGCTTGTGCCGCACTCGACACAAAATTTGCTGCTTGATTTATTCGTACGCCCGCATGAGGTGCACTTTGGTTTTGAAGAAACCGTCACTGGACGGGTTATCTTGTTCTGACCAATTTCACCTACCAGGCGGACAACCATCGCGTGCTTTACGCCATCACCGTTGATGTCTGACACGTTGTGGAACTGCTGGTTTGAGATAGATCCAGGTGCTGTGATTCCAGCTTCATTGACTATCTTTTCTTCAGCTGATGGCACGAACCCGCGGGCGCGAACGGTGCTCTTGGTTAGCGAGGCATCCGGTTTTCTTCCACCATCAATGCCCTTTCCGTATGACATCGAATCGGATGTTGCCGCAGCTGAGCAATTTATCGATGCTGCCCCAGCAGAATTAGCGGTAAAGCTGCAAGATGCCGAGTGCCCATCGTTTAGCGTGTTCATGTTGCTGGTGAAACCAGCTGAACTACCGCCGATTGATCCATACGTGATGTCACCTGGCGAACCGTACCAGTATGGTTTTGGCCAAACTGGCTTAACCCATGGTGTCGGTTCCCAAACCGGATAGTGCTGCTTGTATGGCGCCAGTTCCTTCTCGAATTCGAACTCAACGCGAATGATACCGTCTTCAACTTGAGCTCCACCACGGTGCGCTTCGACGCCGGCGGTACGCTCGATAAATTTGAAGCGATTTCCGGCGCGCATATTACCGTTCTTGAGGAAGCGCTCAATCTCCAACGAGGAATTTGCGTTGATGATGAATGAATCACCATCAGCTATGTCCTTGCCGTCGATCGAAATGCTTACGCGGCAGCGTACTGAGTTGAGGTTGCGAATTAAGAGGGAATATTCGTATCCGAATGGAACGAATGCGGTGTCCTTGAATTCTCGAAGGACCTTGCCATTTACTTTGACTGCTATGGCTAGCTTATCTGAGTACATCATTTTATCTCCTATTTAACGGTGTTGACTAGCACCCAATGGTTTGGTTAAAGTCAGTTTATGTTGTCCTCAACATGGTAATTGCTGAGTACGCAATATTTATACCCTATGGGAGATCAAAAGTACAACCTGATTTAACAGCTGCTTGATTGCCAGCCATTGTCCAACATTTCATCCTCGGTCATGTAGCCGATATCCGACAGTGAAAACTCGATGTTCGCTTCAGTCGCGATTGCTTGGCACTCTTTGATGATGGTTTTTATCTTTTCTACCTTTTCTTGCATGCTCGCCTTAGCTGTCTGCTTTGAGACCCTATCCAGCTCACGAATATGGATGTCAATTTGACGAAGCTCTTCTTGAGCGGCGCTGCGGCGCAAAGATTCGGCCTGAATGATGCCATTAAGCTCCCTTGCTCGATTTTGCAGAGCCCTCAAATCCCAACCAGACATATTTTGGGTTGTGTGTACTCTACTGCTCATATCAAACTCCTTGGGATAATTGTTCGCCATTTCAACTTGTGGGCTCGAGCGCTGGTACGCAGCGCAACCCGGGTGTCAACCTCCACCGTTTCAAGGAGGTGGAGATAAATTCCTAAAAACGTAGGGCCGTGATCTTGTATTCTTGATCCAAACAAGTGCCACGCTATGTGATGTGAAGCTTCATGCAGCGCGATAGGCACGTTTAAATAGCGGTCGCGCTGCAGCCCAATGACCATTTTATCCGGAATCGAAAACGGAAGATTTCTATTTTTGTGCAGCTTGATTTCTGGCGCGCTCACCGAAAAATAGCTGCACGCGAAAATGATTGCATCTTTAGCTTTCTTGAAGCTTGCGTTAGACACATCCCAACCGTTCGACCCTTCCCATCGATAAAGGTTTTTAAGCTGGGGATCGTTGGCGCTCATCAGTGGGTGAACGTATACTGCTCGACAGCGACGCATTCTTCTTCAATTTCAGTCCGGATAAGACCGACGGTATCAACACCCATTTTGGCGGCGAACAGCTCCAGCTCGGAATCGGTAAGCTTAGCCATCAGCTTGCGAAGATCAGTAGCGACTTGGGTGACGGTCATGACATTCATCCTGTTTGAACTGATGAAGTATTGTATCATGAAGTCTGTGAAGAATACACTACTTGATAGTGGTGGCCTTCTGCATCAGCTTGATAACCTGTAAAGCTTTGTCCAAGATCTTTCGATTAGGATCATCTTTTGCGAATTTTCTAGAGAGAGCTAGAAGAGAATCGTGAGCCGCGTTAACGGTATTTGGAGGTGTCGAATCAGCAGCCGCGGTTACTCCAGCCGTCTCACCGGTCGGTGGTGTTTCCGCTGGTGTCGTCGGGGCTTGCTTGGTTGCGGCGGGCTCGCTTGGATTTTGATCTGCGGCTGGCTGAGCTGTTGGCGCCACAGTAGTTGCAGATTTATCGAAATCACCATTAGTCATCTTGTTGTGGACATCAGCATGAGCTTTGTTCCACTCAAGCTTTGCTTGCTTGATGGTTTGGGCAGCGGGGTAATTTACGATGATATCTGGATTGAATGCAACAGCTTCAGCATCAATATCCCCAGCTGCTTTGTCCATATATTGTGCTATTCTTTGTGCGCGAGAATTGCTGATGGTAGCAGCATAGTACTTGTGATTCATCATCTGCGCAAGAGTTTCTGGTGTTGGATTTGCCTGGTATGCTTTAGCCAGCTGTTGAGGTACATCAAGCAGAACCGTGTAGTCCTTACCATTGTTGTTGCTGATCAAGTCAGAAAATTTGTATCCAGCTGGTAGCGCCTTAACGGGAGCGGTGGATTTTGGCTTTGCCGTAGCTTTAGGTTTTGCTTTTGGAGCGGCCTTTGGTTGAGCGGGTTTTGCCGCTGTTGCGGGAGCGGCCTTCGCTAGATCAGCCTGGGCAGCTTGAACTGAATTAGGATCATTTGGTTCACCGGTAGCTGGATCTTCTAGCAGCGATATGAGGGAATATTTCGCGCTTTCGGTAACGCCGAGCAGCTGCTTAGCGAGCTGCAGGTGGGTGTTCGCGTCATTCTTGAGATAAAGAGACGTTAGCTCACCGCGATCGAGCTTGAGAACGAAGCGCGTTTGTCCAGATGTAACCGGTTTTAGAATAGATCCTACCACGTGGCCGAGTGGATCATCCGCTTCTGACGTAGCCGTTGGTCTTGCAACATCCGGTGGTTCGGGTTGCGCCGGTTGAGCTTGCTTAGGAGCTGGCTGACCCAAGCCAACCCGCTGCTTGATAGAATCCAACCATCCAGCTTCAGTAACTGACTGGTGAAGTGTTGGTTCTAGAACTGCGTACGCCTTAACGATCTTCATTATTTTACCCAGGTTTGAGATCACCTGGTATTTATACTACCGGCGACGCTTACCCTTACGGGAAGCAGTTTCATCGCTGCTGTCGTAGAAGCTTGGATGCTTCTTTGCTACCCACTTAACGAATTTCTGAATGTGCTCGCTTTCAAGCAGTCGATCTATCGTGTGATAGTAGTGAAGCAGCTCTCTTTCGCTAAACGTAGCGTGAATCTTACGGTGACAGATTTTGTGAAGATCTACCAGTTCCTTTCCCTTAAAGGCTTTAGGGATAAGGTGATGGGAGTCAACGTTTATCGTTCCAAGCTCGCGAAGGCACAGTGGGCATCTGATCACTTGATCACCGCAATCAGTCGAATGTCTTCCTTCTTCTTGCGGCGCTTCATCTTGAGATCGTTGTAGAGCTTCAAGCTACAACTCAGTTCATCATTTTCGATGTAGACAATATCCTTGCGCGAGAGGTCCATGAGATCCTGTGCCCACACCGTGTAGCTTTCATTCTTAACCAGCTTAATCCAGATGGCTCTGGCGCGTATGTTTTGCAGCTCTCCGGAAACCAAAATGATCTTGTCCTTGAGAACCGTGTCGTAGATAAAGCTACTGATGCCTTTGCCGCGTGCATCGGGATTTACGTACAGCATTGACACTTCGTGCGCTACCCATCTTGGGATCTTTGTAAGTGAACAAAAACCGTAGATAGCTGGATTTGCCTTGAGGGTACGCTTTGGCTTGAATGTTTTTGCGATGATTGGGTTGATCGCACAGTAGATCCAATCTCGATCATTGCGATCGAAAAATTTGAAAACGTGTAGCGTAGGCGTGATGCATCTAACCAGCTTACACCGTTTTGACAGATAGCGCTTGTGCATCTCAGCTTCAAATTTGTGAAGATGCGTGCTGCGCGGCTTGTAGCGATAGAAGAACATTACTTTCGCGTGGTCATTAGCGATATGGCTGCCGCGCCCAGCATCACAACAACCAGCAGCAATATTACATCCGGCTGTAGTAATATCGACATTACTTTTCCTGCTGCTGGAGTCTAAAGAGAAATGATGGAACTACGGTTGTATGACCTTTAAACCCGGGAGCATTTTCATTCCATATCTTGACCGCTTTTTCAGGGCTAGTTTTCCAAAGACTGTAAACCATGTTCTCAAGGACCTCGAGCTCCCTGTTACCCTTTTCGACGCGGCGCGCGTCCTCGGAAAATTCATACTTCCAATCGAAAGATTTCAAACGATCTATGATTTGCTGTTCAGTTACGGCAGGTGTATCATTTCTCAAAATTTCGAAAACTTTCATCTGTTGCTCCTAGTAGGTTCCGCAGAACTATTTATCTACCTGCCGGCGGTTCAAACTATCCTATCGTGAAGCAATTATAACATGGCAGCTATCGCGTGTATATGCGTGCGAATCGAAAATCATTCTTGGGAGAGCTTAAGCAGCGCTGATTTAGCTGATGTGGATAGCGCATCAACTTTTACCAGATTCTGCTGGATGCGCGCTGAACAGTAAGCGATAAAATCGGAAGATGATAGCGTAATTCGCTTTAAATCCAAATCATTTTGGAATCGGTGCGCTGCCTGTCTATTCTCCTCTGGTAGAGAATCGATGTAAGAATTGATGATCTTGGTCCGCTCAGCTTCGAATGCAGCTGGATTTGTAGACAACTTCATCATCTTGTCAAAATCAAAAGTGATGTTCATTTTCTCTCCTCAAAAATAATGGGAGTCCATCCTAGACTCCCAAATGTCGTAACTTTCTTTAACGGTATTCTCCGCCTTGAAAATGTTGTTACGAATACTATTTACCGTTAACTACCAACGGTGTCGTATCAACAACATAATTTGCGCGGTGTTTTGCAGGCTGAGATGCGATAATCTGCTTCAGCTGTGAAATTTGCTGCAGTAGAACTCCACGATCGTGTTCAGATGTCGCAAGTTTTTTAACCAGTTCATCATTGGTAACCTTCATGTCCAGGTAAGCTTCGCGTTCGGTAAAATACTGAAGAAGATCCTTGTACCCCATCTGCACGCAGCGCCCGTAGAGTGCCGCGTATATCTGCTCTGGACTCTTGTCGCTTGACTCAAACACGTAGCTGAGAATTGACCGAATCGGGTACGTTTGAACGGTTGGAGAAACTATGAAACTTGAAAATTGCTCTGGCGTATTTGCTACGCCGGTCGCTTTCAGCTGGGCAAAGCTTTTAGCGTTTGTGGCCATCTTGTTGCAATCCACATCAATAGCTGGATCCTTGGCGACGGCGGCGGATGAAATAAGCAGCATCATGATTGCTAAAGTTTTCATGTTCACTCTCCTGAAGAGATTGGCTGGATCAAGGGCATCCAGCCGATCACTTTACTTTTGAACCATCTTGGTTGTGATGCGAGTTTCGACTTCACGCAGCTCATCGTGCGTCACCGCATCGGTTGGCAGAGGCGCCGTTGTCACAGCAGGCGGAGGAAGACATACGGCACCGACCTCGTTAAAGGCTTCCTTGGCACCCGGAATGTTCTTCAGCATGTACGCGCATCCCGCCGGAATGCTGAATTCCGCTACCAGGTGCGTCCGCTTGATCTTGACGCAATTATCATCCGTCTTGGTTGATCCAAACGTTGCGCCAACCAATGGTAGCTGCAAGCCACCAGAAGCCGAACCAAGACACGTGTCCAATCCACTGGTCAGGCCAGCTGAATAGGCGGTACTCACTGGAATTCTTGCCGCGGCGTACGTAGTGTTGATCGCCGTGTTGTTTGAACCGTTGCCATTGTTGTCACCAGCGTTCGCGCCAGCTCCAGCACCCGCCGTAATGTTACCAACGGAAGACGTAGATGCACCGGTTACAGCTGAAGCATTACCAACGTTGGAAAGATTTCCATTGTTGTTTGCGCTCGACGTAGATGCTCCAGTCGACAACGTGTTGGTGTTTCGAACGGCACCGGCCGCGATCGACGCTGTACCACCAGCTACTGTGTTCTGCACTGCACCAGCGCTGATTGAGGCTGAACCGCCGGTTGCATTGCCGCCAGTAGCTGAACCACCAGCTCCGCCGCTTGCGGTGTTGTTGACCTTCACAGCGCCGGACGCGATAGAAGCAGAAGAATTTCCACCGGTAACGCTATTCACGTTGGTAGAATTTCCGCTATTGTTTAGCTGCTGAGACTGCTGTTGATTCGCAGAGCCACCGGTTGCTGACGCATTTCCACCAGCTGCGCTTGAGGACGAGCTCGATGAAGAGCTCGATGAAGAGCTGCTTGACGTTGGTGTGGGGGTCGGCTTAGGTGGGGGAGTTGGGGTGGGTTTTGGCTTGGGATTTCCATACTGGTCACAAGGTTGACCGTGGTCATCTTTGTAACCACCGTGTCCATCCGGATAAACGTAACCATTTGCAATCGCCGTTGCGCTGATCAGCGCAAGGATTGCTGCAGCAAAAATTGACGTAGTCTTCATCGAGTTCTCCTAAGTTACAAAAGATTTCAAATCACTTTTTCAGTGAATGAAATTCTATATCGTATAATCAGAGAAGTACAATCAGAATGGCGTCTCCGGTGGGCTTCGAACCCACTCTTAACGATTTTAGAGGTCGCTGCGTTTACCTGACTTCGCCTCGGAGACTCTCAATCATTTTATCACGATGCTGCTACAACGTACACAGGTTTATGCTGTAGTCGAAGATCGCGCTGTCGGCCAGCTTCAACCTTTGAATCTCCTCTCTCAGCGAGAAGATCAGTTGCTCCCTGCTTAGCCATCTTGAGAGATGATCGAGCAGTCTCCATCTCACCGTGCACCGGACGCAGTGCCTTATATCGACTCATCTCTTCATCAGATGCTAGAATCGGCCAGAATCTTTCACCTTTGGATTCAATCGAGAACTTACGGTGCGCTAGCTTAAAGGCCTCCTTAGCTTGTCTAATATTGAGAATTTGAGCGGCGTAGCGCGCCTTCCAATCTTCTCGATATGTCGCGTATTCATCCCGAGTCGTAAATGCAAATTTCACATCAGCATCTTCGCAATAGTGATAAGATATCTGCATTAAGGATGGTGCTTCATAGCTGCACACCTTGCACCGATAAATTTTCTTCTCCTGCACTGGGCTGCGCTTGAACATTGAGAATGGCCACATTGTTGTTCTCCTTATGGTTTAGTAGCTTCTTTCCAGCTTGAATTAATCTGGATCTTTTAATCTTGTAACTTTCCGACTGTCTTCCGCCAAACATCTCCGCGTTCGCGTTTATCTCAGCCCACGCCGTGAAGTAAAGAATTGGCGCGAACGGGCTTCGACAGGTTCTAATCAGGTCATCACCGCGCAGGATGTGAAAGTTCATGTCCATGGCGATAAGCTGCTTCGTAAACCCATCTTCAGGAAAGATGGTCGCATACTGCTTGGCTGAAATTTCCGCGTGGTTGGGAAATTGTCGCTTACCGGTGCACCCATCGATAATCTCGCAGAGATGTTTTCCGCAGTCATGGTATGTATGATAGCGCTCTAGCACTTCGGGTGCGGGAAGCTTATCCCTATACCGAGCATAAACGTCGCGAAGTTCTTTGTACTGAGTATCATTCGCGTTGAGCGCTGCGATGAGCTGTGCGTATTGAGAATGAACCATCTCTCCGTGCTGCAACATGTTAAGATTCGGAGCCTGAAAACAAGCTTGCATCTGTTCGCGAAGGTGATCGAGAGTTATTGACCGGTTCTACGTCATGGTGTTTCTCCTAGAATGTTGATACGATAATTTTCGAGCCAATCTATCGCGGCTGCCTGCTCAGTCGTCCAGCGGTTGATGTGCGCACGGTGCCAATCTTCGGTTACCTTTATCGGGTTATTTCTCAGATGCGCGACAACGTCTTTAGCGGTAGTTCTGGTATCGGTGAACGCGTGAATAATTTTGGACGCGCTGTGCTTTCCAAGACCGGGCATGGTGTCGATTCCGATTAACTGTTCAGCGTGACACTTTGGACACGCGCAGGCAGAACACGTGCAGTCACCGCCATGCACACCTTCGGAAAGCTCGCTAAGATACCAACCGTAAAGTTCGTCAACTCGCGCATCGATAGGTGTCTTTCCACCTGCATCTTCAGAATAATATTTGGGATCCAGCTCCGACTTAGCAGAGTCAATATCACCATCGCTCAATCGAAAATACGCCATGAAAAGCCGTTCCTTTAGCTCCTCTACCTTTACCTTGTACCACAGTTCCTTCTTTTCGACTTCGTTAAGCTCAATAGTTGTCGCGAGTGGGTTTTGGGTATAATTTATTTTCACGCGTGTGCTCTCCATAGTTGTAAATCAGATAGATGGTGGCGCTGATCCTCGGTAAGAAGACAGGCAAGCGCGGTCATTCCCCATTCCTGGTATGGTTCATGAAACTCGGTGGTCGAAATACCTTCAGACGCGAGGCGTGATTTAAGCTCCTCGAGGTGAGGCTTATCACGGATGGTTAGATGAATGTAGGAGGGGTGATGATCGAGTGGGCGCCCATGCTCGTAAGCATATTCAATGCCAGCATGTGCCGCTTGTACGGCCTGCTGCGCGAGAGGGATGTCGCGACGAGAAACGGCGTACAGATACGTCTTGTGGGAAGAAACCTAGGCGTTCATGATAATCTCCAGTTCGTTGAGCCAATTCACGGAAGGTTGGCTGATGACCTTATTCTGTAACCCCGTGCAGCTGCACCAGTCAAGGTGCGATCTACTTCATAATGTATTTATACTATCACGCTATTTCAAGAAAGTAAACATCAACCTGACAAATGTGGGAAAGAAGATTTCATGAATGAGAAAACGGTGGCGGTGTCAAGGATGTTGTAGTCAACCAGCCATCCCCTCGTCGAATACTTTGAAACGATCTCATCGCATAGATTAACGGGAAGTCGCCGATCGTGATAGGTGCTGTTTATCAGTGGTCGGTGAGCGAGATGATGATCTATGTCGGCTCGGAGAGCTCGTAGACCGTATTCCGAATCAACCCTATCCTCGTAATCGCGGCGCTTTACATGTGCTGCCATGTTCACTCCCCAATGTTGTGGATCGCCCGATGGGAATCGAACCCACGTACCGGAATTTAGAGTTCCTCGCTAAACCACTCAGCTACGGGCGAATTAGAAATGAGGTTCTATTTATCTAGCGTTGCGTCTGATTTTACCTGGCCGCGTACTATCGTGACCGGCAGTTTGATATCAACTCCGACAAACCGGCCTACTCCCTCTTCAAGCATGAAGTTGATTTCCGATTTAACGCCGAGCGAGTTAGCTAATCCAAAGTGTTCACGTAAGATGCTTCCAACTTCATCCGGCGTAAGGTGAAGCGTTGATGAATACGTCTTCACTTTAGCACCTTAAGCCCTTCAGATGAATGCGCTAAGATAAAATTTGATACTGAAAGGCTAAGCTTTTCGATTGAAGGTGCTCTCTCAATCATCTGATTTGCCTTTGCTATATTCTCTGGTTTGGTGTGAGGATGAGCTGTGGTAAATTCTTTTATTTTTTTTCGAATGTAATTTTTTGCAGCAGTTAGATCTGGCTGCTTGAGAACTATCACCGCATCTTTCATGGTAAAGAAACCGGGATCTGATTTACTCATTACTTTGCTCCAAATTTACCATATGCGATATTGTATCCTAGCTTATTTAGGACATAAAGATCATTTTTCTTCTTGAAATACTTCGTTAAAATGCCTTGACGAAATCCAGTTGCGGTGTGCACGTCGCAAAGATAATCGCACCAGTAGCCGCGATGGCGCCGCCGACGCCCCATCTTAAGCTGGTTGTTTCTCCAAACGCGTACAACATCAAACGTATCGTAATTGAGACCATTGAGCTCGACTACAAACCGCTGTAGCTGTGAAAATCGGAGACCCTCTGGATGAAGAGCTGCGAATCGCAAAAGCATCGTTCGCTTGAGTGCAGCTTCTGGTTGGTCGAAGGCGCTGAAGGAACTGGGATAACCAGGATCAATGAACACTACAACCCCAAAGCTTGTCTGAGAACTGTGGCAGCTTCTTTCTCGGCATTCTTAGCGTCGAGAAGTTCCCTGCTAACGCGATGGAATTCTTCGGTTTTGGCCTTGAGGGCGGCACGAGCTTCACGTAGAACCTTGATGGCTTCAAGCTCTAGCTCTTCAACGCTAAGATTGTCAAGCTCAGAAACAACAGCTTCTTTCTTCGGAGGAATTGGAATGAGTTCTGTCTCACGTGCTAATTTCGGAACTGGCAGATCATTAATCGTCAGAACGCTTCCATTGGCAGAAATTCGATCTGTTGCGTAGTCGGTGTTAGTAATGGATGGTCCGCCACCGTAACCGCGGATAATTTCTGGAACAATCCTTGAAATTTCTCGAACGGTTTCTGGGTTTAAGTACCATCGCCCGTCCACCCTCACGCAGTGTTTTTCGTAGATACCTGGAACTCGCTGACGAGAACTGCCATAGCCGTAAAGGCTAATGTTCCAAAGCCCTGCTCGCTTTTTACTGTCCCACGTTTGACTGTTTAGCCCTGTTACGATGAATTTTTCAACATCGCTCGAGGTAACTCCGGGATGTTGACCGATAAATTTCAGGATCGCAAATTTTTTAGTGTTGGTGCGCATCTTTCTTTCCAAGAGTGGTACTATGAATTATACATAGCAGCTCTAAGCATGTACATTATCGACCTGCCATACGGCAGTGGTCCCACCTGGAGGAATCGAACCTCGGTAGCGTCCTTCCCTCTATTCTGTGCTACTAGTTTAGGAGACTAGCGAGGGGGCAGGCGGGAATTATACTATTCCAGCTTGTTTGAGTATCTTGTGAGAAGCCGTTTTCTTTGTAGCGTGGTAGCGCGGAGGTGGATTACGAATCAAATCCTTCGCTTTGGGACCATAGCTGTGAATGTGAACGCCCTTGTTATCGCGGTAGACGCGATTACCGGTAAATAGGTCAACAGCTGTTCCGCCAACAAAGCGCTTGGTGCCATAGCGCGACCGTCTGTAATCATCAAGCTGATCCCAAGTCTTCATGACCGGGGTACCATACGATTTGACGTTAAACAGGGTAGCACCTGCTGGGCGCTCGTAGATGTACTTGCCTTCAGGAACGTCTGCGAGGGTGAAGTGAAACCACACACCGTCGATGTTATGAAGAACGTTGTCATCATCAATCCAACGGGTAATCTCGAGTTCAGCTTTGGCCTGCTTTGCGGCTCTACGAGCTTTGCTCGCCTTATCACCACCATACCACTTGTTCTTCTTCATGATGCCATCGCGTGGATCTACGAAGTATTCAGTGGATGTGGAATTGCGGAGCTTCACATCACCGCGGTTAGAATAGGCACCTGTCTTTACCCACAGCTCACCATCCTCAACGTATACTTCTCGCTCTACGTATTGAAAAAGATGCTCAAGGATGTGTTGGTTGATTACGGAACGCTTGTCGAAATTTTTACAGAGATCGCTGTAGAAGGTATCCCAGCGCTTACCGATGTTGGCGCGAATCGCACCGCGAAGAGGGCTGAGATTTTCATTGAAATTTTTGGTTTCATAACCATAGCGGTGCTTGGTGCTCTCAAATGAGGGCATTCCCTCACCCTCTTCACCAAAGTTGTTAAATTTTTTGCTGTTGCGAACTTCCTTGTACTTGCTATCGTGGCCGATGCGCTCACGCTCACAAAGAAGCTTGTTGAGATCTGGTCTCATGTTATCTCCGGTTGGATCTATCCAACTATTTATTCATCTTTCTAAAACGCGTCAAGTAGCCATATCCGCTAATCAAGAAGAAAATGCCACCGGCTATATCAGCAGTTGAGTAGATTGATCTTGATGCCAGAACACCAATCGTAAGGCAGAAAATACCGACTTGAAAAAAGACTATCGAATAGAGAAGCGCGTAGCCTTTGCTATGCACCCTCTTGTTGAGTTCAAGCTGCCTTTTGATCTTCAGCTGCTTCCGCTCGTTCATCAGCTTCTTTTTCCTGACGTTCTCGCTTCTTGCCGCCCTTCTGCGCCTTCATGTAATCACTGTGGGAATCGTAAAGCTGGAACCAAGCCTTTCTTTTCCCATGCTTAGACTCTGTGCGAGCTGGACCCTTGTTGCCAGTTGAAATAGGTCCAGTTGGCCCATTATTCTTAGCTCGCCGATTATTTTTTCCTTCGGCGATAAGACGGGCAGATTTTGAATTTCGAGACATTTTTTCTCCTAAGGGAAATCAAGTAGAAAGATTGTAACACAGATTAGGAAGAATGTACACTCAGAGAATAACAATCGCCTGAACTTCTTTGAATTCTCTATCGTTGGCCAACCAAAATTTTCCAGTCTCCGGTTCAGCTATCGTCAAACCACACCATAGCTCGGGGCTGCCATCGTTGTACCGGCTTGGAAGCTTGTACGACGCGTAGGCCATTGTATCAAGGTTTGTCTGACCCATAAAGGTTACTGGAGCGCGCATGATGGTGTGACCGGAATAAATGTGCGATAGCGCCGGATTAAAAACGGCACCAAGCTTCTGCTGCTTAGCCATCGTGCTAAATTTTTTAATCGAGCGCTCATCAAGCTGCTGCTTGTAGAGCGAATAGAAAATATACCGACCCCAAGTAATCGTGTCACCATCTTGGGTCTGAATCGTAGCTACCTTTGTAAATGTAGCTGGGTCTGCTAGCATCGCGTCGGTAATAACCTCATCTTGACAGTCTTCTCGATGCGATGAATCAAACGGTGCGCGCGGCGGAAGCTCAGCGTGGAGCACGTGAAACAAGCTGCCATCTTTCTTTTCAACGGTTATGAGGTACGGAAGATCCTCAATCTGCTTGATCGCCTTTCGAACAAATTCGCCCATCGTAGTTTGTTCAGTTTTGTATCTGGTTCCCCATGAACCTCCGTTAGGCTGCCACCACTGCCCATAGTAGCCGCCTTTGAAAAATTCGAACATGAGCTGCTCGTGGTTACCCATGCACGCGAAGAACCATGGTTGGTTGATTAAGTCAAGACACGCTTCGTTGGATGGGCCGCGGTCAACGAGGTCACCCGCGCAGATTAGACGGTCCTTCGTCTTGTCGAAATTGAGTCCGTTGAGAGCTGCCGTAACGCATGAGTAGCTGCCATGGATATCTCCACACACAAAGTCGCGACCAGCAAGATTTGGTGATAGACGCTTAATCTTTAACGTTGGTGTTTCTTTAGGGCGCGGCATGCTTACCAGCTCTCATAGTCGGTCAAGTCGAGCTCATGACCACAAGATTTTACCGTGAAGATTGTGCCGATGCTAGTTGGTCTGAATGAATACGTTAGGTCGCCGCCTACGGCTCCGAAGTAAGGATACGTATATCCTTCTTCATCCTCAAAGTGGAGCGACGCTAGATGTGGATCTTTCCTTTGCTCTTCGAGAATTGGCGGGTAAACCGTTTCTCGGAGCCACTTGTCTATCTTTGATTCTTCTTCTGGTGTTACTTGAAAGTTCATTTTTATTCTTCTTTGATCGTCCAAAGATCGCATCCCATCCATCACGATAGGCTTTGGTTGCTGGTTTTGATCTGATAGCCATATCGGATATTTATAATCCTGGCATCACGCGTCTTGAGCGCGTGATTATTCTACTTACGATTTCTCAGCCGCCAGAAGGCTCCATTGATGAGATTTCGTTGTTGCTTGTCAGTAAGTTCACCATTTCCCTGTCGGTGCGCGTATGACCAATCGCAGATGTTTCGAATCAACCTCTGAACGTCTTCAGCTCGCATCGCGATGGCAGCAGAAGAATTGATATCGTGAAGGAGTCCTTCATACATCTCGATCTTCTGCTTTTGGGTAGGACGTGGCATCAATTTGCTCGGTAGGTCTGACCGTTAGAACATACGAGCAGTGAGCTATCATCTGGGGCCGGTGCGCACGAAATACCAGGAACTCCCTGAAATTGTTGATTTTGGGTAGCAGCTTGCTTGCCACGCGAGATGACGTCGTTGATAGCTGGAACTGCTATTATCGCTAGGACCGCGATGATAGCAATCACGATGAATAGCTCAATGAAGGTAAAACCTTTCTGACGCATGTAAATCTCCTTGTGAAGTGAAGTCCCGAATAATGGTTCGGGACTTCACGCAGCTTTAGCGAGCGGACGGTCCTTCTTTGTAAGCTTTGCCTACATTCTTCCAGTACAGCACCTGCGTGCCCTTGTCGACCTTACGGTTTACAGAAGTCGATTGGATGAAAAGATCAAAGTTACCAAGATCATCTGGCGCCAAGCGGATGGTTCCATACGTTGGTAGGCCCATCATCTTACGCGCCGCGGCTCCCTCGTAGATTGCATTTGAAGTTTTATCGCGGATGATTAGACGCTTGTGATCTTGCACTTCCTTCTCGGTTTTGACAAGCTGGTAAAATGCGGCGCCCTTCAAAAGAGGGTCACCGTTGAGGCGCTGTTCTACGAAGTCGCGAATCGCGGCACCATCATCCTTTGTTGATACCGGCCACAGCATAACTTCAGATGAAATATCGCGGAGAGCTACGGCGACGTCCTTGCTTGAAACGCTTGAAAGATCAGCGTAGAACTTCTTGGTAGAAGTTGCACCAGCCGAACGAGCGCTGTAGTAATCCGTAAATGCCGAGCGGGTGGCAGCAGAAGCTACCTGCACGCCGTGTGATGATTGTTCCCACTCAAGAATGTTGCCATCCGGAATACCTAAGCTTGCAAGCTTACGACCATAACCAACGGGAACCCGGAATACGAATGTCCAGCGGTCGGTAGCTTGCAGCTCACGAATCTTAGCTGCAAGGCTGCGCGCGTTGTACTTGCGCGAGTGCTGTTCCTCACCGTCGGTAACCGCCATGATGAGAAACGAAACATCCGGATTGGATGCATCAGGTACCTTTTCAAACATCTCGATGAGCTCACCGATTGAATCAAACAGGGCGGTGCCGCCACCGGTATGATATGAGCTCTCTGCGATTGGCTGTAACGTGGATACGTTTGAGTTCACGATGACGCGCCGAATCGGAATGCCGTGGTTTCCACCACACTCAACTACCGAAACGATCGTGTCTTGATTTTGGGATTGCGACGCTTCTTGAATGGAAGCTATGTTGTCATTGTAGTCGCGGGCTGCTGGGCGAGCGATCGAGAACATGGAACCAGAATGGTCACGAGAAATGCCGATATAGTTTTTCTTCATTAAAGTTTTTCCTTCTAAAAATAAATTGTAAAGTGCAAAAATGCGATCAGCATCGCACAAAATATTTAATCAGGACTCAACCTGAAAAACTTTCAAGTTAGAATTATATCACGCGTCACGTGAAGATTACAACTTCAATCAGGTACCTATGTTGAGGAGCGCCGAGATGGATTCTAACCACCGACACGCCGGTTAAATACCGGCTGCTCTTCGCTTGAGCTATAGAAGCGTGATCAACCGCCTCCGTCGCAGCAAGCATCCAACTTTCCCCTGTACAAGGTAGTCGCCAGAACTCTGAGCTATCGACGCATTGAAATTGGTGCTTCTGGGAGGAATCGAACCTCCACCACGCGCTAATCTGGCGCTATCCGGGGTATAAGGCCGGCGTTCTACCATTAAACTACAGAAGCATAATTGGCGGAAACGGTGAGATTCGAACTCACGGAGCCACTTGCGTGACTCTCCAGATTTCCAATCTGGTGGATTAAGCCACTCTCCCACGTTTCCAAGTTATGGGCGTGAAATCATCAGCTTGATTTGATGACCTTCACGGTTAAGCTCTTGCATCAAAAGCTCTGGACTAATCTGTTGGTCCGGCATTTGATTAATACGCGCAACAAATTCAGAACAGATTTCACCAAGTCGCTTTTCGGCTATCTTGATGTCAAAATACTGCAGGAGAAATTCTCTCAGCCCAACGTAGATCGCGTCGATGTAGCTGTATTTCTGAAATCCAAGCTCAACCAGCGCGACCGGTGCCACGGTGTTCCAATCTTTAGGAGGAGATACGACGTGCATGTCGCTAAGCTTTTCATAGCAGCTAAGATTGATGACTCGACGCGCCGTTCCGCCCTGCGCTTCAACGGCCATCAGCCTCTTTCCAGCTGGCGTATCAATCCAAAATGCAATGTTGCAGTGCGAGTAGATTGATCGCGTGAACAGCCTGATTATGAATGACATAACCGTTTTACGGTGAGCCATGAATACGATGTCGCCATCTTGAATCTGGCTGCGACCGACAGAATAGGGTACTGATTCCACGTTAAACACCTCTTAGCGCAAGATGAAGTTCTCTTTGATCTTCCTTTTTCTTTATCTTGTATTTAGGGTTTATCATCGTGCAGCACCGACAGGCGCACGCTTTGGTAAGCTTCCCCTTGAGGTTGAAGCTACCACCTCCTCGCCGATGCCTCAAGCTTTTCATGCAGCAGGACGGTCGTTAAGCTCAGCTAGAGGAGTGTACTTACCGTCAAGGTATGCCTCAAGCGCGACAGCCACGTCGGTAAAAACCTGATCTGGTGTATTCTTGGCTACCGCTTCATAGTTCCAAGCGAACTTTACGTCCTTAACGCCAAGCGCTTTCAGACGCTCTTCTGCTGCCTTAACTCGTTCTCGCGGTGTCATTGCATCTCTCCTAAATAATTTTCAAAGTCCAAATAGCCGGGATTTTGTTTTATCCTATCATTCCACTACGCTCTTACGAACGTGCTCCCTGGGTTTAAATCCAGATCATCGCCGCACCAACCCGAACGAATAAGCAAGAGATTCCCTCGTTCTGTTTGGCTTGCTGGCGATCACGGTGGTTTAACGGTTTCCCTCCCACACGTCTCTTGTGCCAGTCCCGAGCTTCCTCTGGTTGGTGGACGCTAGCATCCACACGTGCCTTTCAGCTGTTCAACCAGCGATAGGTCGGACTTTGAAAAAGTTAGACCTTCGTTTCTACTTCAGCAACATCCGTCTTAACGTCAGCTGCAACAACGGCAGCTTCAGCGTGAAGGCTGTGGAGCTTAGCTGAAATGCCGGCCGCGAATGCCTCGATTGAAGCCTTGACCTTCGCTTCAACGGCAAGCGCATCCTTCTCAACGGCTTTTACCTCGGCAACGATCTTGCTGTAAACGCTGGCGAAAAAACCATCGGCTACCGTGTCGCCAGAGGCTGGAGCCTCAACTGTCTGTTCTACGTCACTCATGAAATTCTCCTAGATGGGGTGATAACACTGGGCTATTTATGTGGAGGAAGCAGTAGGATTCGAACCTACGAACCAACATTTATGATTTCCTGGGTTCGAACCAGGTGCAATAAACCACTCTGCCATGCTTCCAATCTGACTGTAACGATTTTAGCGCTCGAGTGCCAATGCGTTGACGCCCTAGGTAGAAAGCCGTAAAAGTCCCTAGGTCCACCTTCTCGTTACGACGGCTTGTCAACAGTCAGAATTATTTGTTGTCTCGATTTCTACCGATATGAAACCCGCTGCAGTGCAGGCATTTGTACGGACTGAAGTGCTTTCCATGCTTCTTGCCCATAGACTCTGCCGCTTTAACCGCTGATTTCTTCGTATTGTACGCGACCTTCGGTTTGCCGGTACCCTGAGCAACGTGCGAGTTTACGTGGAACAATCCCCACGCGTTGCGCGTGATGAAGAAATTCCGAATAAAGCGCTTAAGCGGTAGCTGATCCTTGATCACCAGCAGTAGATTCTTGAAATACGCGTAGGCGTTCAGCAAGGCCTGGTGAACATTTGAGTTCTTGAGATTCATTTGGGTATTCCAGTGGGACGGCTCCGTGACTCTTGAGCCACTCGCCGTAAATTATCAGATCAATATCGCTTGAACGACTGCAAACGTTGAGTAGAATGCTTGCTACGGTGTTATTCTTGAGGGTCATGACGATTTCCTTATTTGGCGGAAGTGGTGAGATTCGAACTCACGGCCAACGTTAGTCAGCTCCTCCTTAGCAGGGAGGTACAATAAACCAGGCTCTGCCACACTTCCAAATTTATTTGTTGTACTCAGTCCAAAGATCTTCTTCGCCACCGTAGAACTGGGGATGAAGCTTGCGCAGCTCAGCTTCAGTAAGCTGTCCATGGTTGCCGCCAGTAATCTCTCTTCCACCAGTAGAATTCCAAAGTTCCACAATGATGTCTCGAAGAGCTGTAACGGATCCTCCATGGGGAGCAACGATGATGTCGCAGCGTCCAAGCACCCACTCAAAGCGCTTGCGGCTTAGATCTTTCTCCTCCATGAGATCGTGATCGCGGTGCTGCCCGAAGGTTGACATGATGATGTGGTTGGTGATTTCCGGTGGTAGCTTCTTGGCGTTGATGTAGATGCGCGCCGTCTTTTGCAGCTTCTTTGCCGCGGCAAGGGCACCCTCGCACTGCTTAACGACATCGGTCGTATCCATGCAGTAAACCTGAAGCAGCCCAGCTCTAACGTGTTCTCGATCACCGACGCCAAGCCGGCGAGAAACAGCCCAACCATTTCTTTCGATCGTTATCATGATTTAGCTCTAAACATCAAAGCACAAAAGTGACCTGAGCGGGATACCGGAATCGAACCGGTACTTAGACCTTGGCAAGGTTTCGGGCTACCACTACACCAATCCCGCTCACGTCACTCTCATGCTAGAGAAATTAAATTAGCGGTGATGACCGCCATGGAATCCGCCATGACCACCGTAGACTCGGTTACCATGCCAGTATCCGCGTGGAACACCGTGTCCATAGCGCCAATCTCGATCCATGTAGTGACGATATCCACCACCCCAGAAGTAGTAGGCACCAAATTCTGCGTCCCAGATATACGCGTCGGCGTAAGCTGGATAAACTACGTAGTCTGGATTATAACACGCGACGACAACGCCGTTAACCGTGCAGACTTCCTGCGCGTACGTATACGGAGCTGGAGTTATCGTGCATCCAGCAATAATCGAGAGAAGCAAAGCTGCTGCGATTTTATTCATGAGCAATCTCCTTGAAAATTATGATGACAACAAAAGCGAAGATCGATGTTTTAGCGGGGACTCGAACCCTCATCTCCCAAGTCTAAGTTGGGTGCACTATTCCAATTGTGCTAGCCTTTCAGTTTTGGCGAAAGATAACCAATCATCAACGGTTGTCAATTCAAACGCGGGGCCGACTTAGTCGACCGCCCCACCAACTGGTTTAGGTCCAGTAACCGGCGGCTATTGCTAACCCACCCCAACTGGTTTTACGAAAACCAGTAAAATAGACTGAGGCAGTCAGACTACCTCATAACACATCCTACAACATGGTAGGTGTGCATAAATGGTCGGAGTGGCGAGACTCGAACTCGCGAGAGCTGGTACCCAAAACCAGTGCCATGGCCGCTAGGCGACACTCCGAAAATTTTGAGAGATAGTTCGTGCACTGCAGAGGCCTAGAATCCCGTTCGGTGAGCTTCTAACCCAGGTATATTCAGCTCAACGTCTAAGCGTGCCAACCACCGCGGTCCATAACCCCGATTTCTCGGGTCTCAAAATCGAATTTGAAAAACAAAAGTTCGACACGGGTAGCGTGAATGATAGATAACCATGTCTATCGGTTTTTCAAAATTGGTGGAGAATATCGGGATCGAACCGATGACCTTACGGATGCAAACCGTACGCTCTCCCAGCTGAGCTAATCCCCCATAAACAAGTGAAGTAGACAGGTACTTCATACATCCGCGCGGTACAAATAACCCGGCAATGCAATCCGTATCGCGAATCCGGCAGCGCGAGCCGCTAAGCTACGCTCTGCGTTATGGACCTCTTACAATCTACTTCAAAAATCTACTAGCGCGCCGACAAACGTTTAACCTGATACTTGATTACATCATCACGATGTTTCGACATCAAGCAGTGCATTGTCAGAATTTTTCGCTAAATCAAATTGGCGGAAGCGGTGAGATTCGAACTCACGAGCCACTTGCGTAGCCTCCAGTTTTCAAGACTGGTGCAATCAACCACTCTGCCACACTTCCAGTATACTTGGAGAACTTCTCCCTGGCCGGTTCAAAGTTCGCCGCGTCGCCGTCTGTACCGGCGTGTCAATCGGTCTCTCCCGATTAGTCTCGGCTATCGCAGTCGCCGTCAACTGATGCATGCGTTTGATCACGGCGGTTTGCATTGCCGCGCTTGCCGAGATGCTTCCAACCACTCTCTCGAACCCCTTGGGTAGGGTGATCAAATTCAGTGAGCTCGCTTATGGGTGAGCTCGTCCCGTACCGCTGGCTAGCTCGGTTATCGCCAGTTCAACATCGATCCCAGCTCGATGGCAACCACTCGTAGTAGTTGGTTGCCGTGTAAACGTTGATCCCACCGTTCTCAGCATTTTCCATGATGCAGTACGCCGGGTTGTCATAGTAAGAAGCTGACGTTTCAACACCATGATCGTACGCGTGTTTACGGTTGTCCTCAAAAAGCTTCTGCAGCTTGCGAAGAATAGCGAGATGTTCTTCTGGAGTTGTAGCGCTTCCAGATTCTGCCACCAGCTTGTTAAGCTCTTCTTCAAAATTCATTTTGGGCTCCTATCGCGTAGATATGACGTACACGATCGTCAACAGCACCAGCGAAACCAAGAGGACGTTGTGTCCCCACCGAGCAACTAAACCAATCATCGCGATTCTCCAAATTATGAAATTTCAAAGCTCATGATTCAACAAAAGCGGATTCAGAGATTGGCCCCCTTTTCCAAATGGCCACGAACGAATCGAACGTCCTCGGGTTATACACACAAGTTTAAGATAACTGAATACCAACGGTTAAAACATGAGATTTGAAATCTCGTTACTATTTATCATGGGTTCCTCATCAGATTCCGGAGGAGCTTCAATCTGAACCGAATCGATCTCGATAGGTTCAAGCTGATGATCTTTAACGTCCTTCACCTTGTTTGCTAGGATGAAGATCGCCATCGCGTATGAGTCGAGCGGATTGTACCGTCGAATCACCGTGAAATTTTCCTGCTTCTTCCAGATCGTAGGAGCTGGACCAGGCAGAGTTCTGAGCACGAAGGTTTTGCGGGCTATCCTAGCGCCTGTTCGAGTTGCTATCGCTTCACCCTTTACCCAGCCATGCTGAGAAAGAAAGCTCGCGACGCTGCCGATCGCGTCGGCAGGGTCCATGAGATCAACTCGTCCATCGTCATCAAAGTCTACCGCGTATGGCTTCATGTTGTCGGGCATGAACTGCGGAATGCCAACGGCTCCAGCGTAGGAGCATGGGATGTTTTCTCGATCCCAGCCAAACTCGCGTGATAACACCAAGAAGCTTTCTAGCTCGGTTTGAAAGTAGCTAGAACGATGATCACCGTAGAACGCGAGGGTGACCAGTACCTGGTGTTCCTTGAACTTGCCAAGGTAGGAGCCGTAGCTTGTCTCGATGCCGATCAAACCGACGATGACTTCAGCTGGAACACCGTAAACGAGTTGCGCCTTGTCGAGGGCTTTCTGGTTCTTGTTCCAAAATTCCACTCCATGCTGAATTCGAAGTTGAGCGAGAAGCTTCAGCTCCTCAAGCTCTTCTGGGGTGAAGTTCTTCTTCGCCTTGCGGTTGAAGAACTTGAACACGTCCATGTTTGGTTCGGTGCGGGTAAGGAAATCATGAATCTCCTGCCGGTCAAACTGATGCTGAGCGGCCATCCTAGCTGAGAAGGCATCGATCTTCGCGCCAACGCTTGACGTCGTCATAGCTATCGGTGATCGCGAGCGGTGGCGATGAGATGCCACCGCGGGCAGCGTCATAAACAGCAGCAAGAAGATTAGCGCTTGTTTCATTTGCTCATTGTACCATGAACATCGTAAAAAGTAAACAGTTGGTCAGGGTAGCCCGATTTGAACGGGCGATCTCTTCCGTCCGAGGGAAGCGGATTACCAGACTTTCCAATACCCTGAAATTTGGTGCGCAAGGTGGGACTCGAACCCACAGAATCTCTCCGGTCTGAACGGAGCGCCTTTGCCAGTTTGACCACAAGCGCGTGATAAATTTCCAAACAAAAGCGAAAGTCGATAGACCTTCCTCGCGGAAGGGTGCAGGGCTTGAACCTGAAACTCATCTGTACCCTTTAATGAGGGGACGATTTTACCGATAATCAACGATCAACGGTTTGGAAATTGTTTTGAGCCGGTGGGGTATCCGCCCGCTAACGTTCGCGGCCTGCCCATCCTCCGTTTACTTTCCTTACTCAAAGCTTGGTACGAGTGGTGGGAGTCGAACCCACAAGGGAACAGATTTTAAGTCTGTTAGATCTGCCAATTCTCATTATCCACACTCGCATAGATTTTGGCTGGGAGATATTGGGGTCGAACCAATATTTTAAGCCGCTATCACCCTCACGCATACGTTGTCTCGAGTCGGATGCGCGCTGACTAATCTCCCATAAACTGGTACGAGTGGTGGGAGTCGAACCCACAAAGGTACAGGGTTTGAGCCTGTTAGATCTGCCAATTCTCATTATCCACACTCGCGTAAAAATTTGTGCTCGCAACGCCTTGTTAGTTTCCTCCAAGACAGCGTGAAATCACGCTCCAACACAACCGGCATACCGACTAGCCGCTGCCCAACGAGGAGAGGTCAATTTCGGTGATACCCCCGTCCTCCAGCTCTTGCAGTAAAACTTTATTCTTTGAATTGAAATTCGTATCGCTCACTCTCATTTGTCATTCGACGGGCAAGCTCGTAGCCATCAACAGTCCATCTCGCAAAGGCTCTTTTCTGACCATAAGTTAGATCAGTTTGACTATCCGATGTCAAGTTATCCATGTCGGTCAAGTTGAGTTCCCAGTGAGCGTGCCAGTACTTTAGGGCTATCTGCAAGCCCGAAGATATACCAAGACTCGATGGTTCAAGATTTACACCCGTCGATGCTCTCCACAACCCGGTGGAGCAATAATCCGGAAATACATAGATGAGTTCGCGATTCATTTGTTCCTCGTTTTGATGGTGCGACAGGTAGGATTTGAACCTACGACCTAACGATTATCAGTCGTTTGCTCTACCCCTGAGCTACAGTCGCAAATATGTGGTGGGTCCCGCAGGACTTGAACCCGCAACCAAGAAATTATGAGTTTCCTGCTCTAACCAATTGAGCTAGAGACCCTAAATCAAAATTCCTCTTTAATATCTTTTCGATATCCGCCCGCCTAATAATTTTTAGACGATGTGGAAAATCACGCCATTTTGCTAAATCTCTAGGAGTTTCATATCCCTTAACTTCAGCATACATGCTGAGTTGTGGTAAATAAAAATCCGGAAAATATTTTCTACTACCATTCCATTCATATGGAAATGATTCAGTAACTCGTTTAATTTCCACGTTATTTTCTAAGCACCATTCAAAGAAATACAGCTCCCACTTTCCCTGAAAGGCTTGACCATGTTTATCTATCCGCTTGGTTCTACCTCTATTCGAAGGACCATAAGATTCTGGATATTTCTCAACAGCAAGCTTCATAGCTGCACTTTGACGATCCCTATTTTTGGGATCTGAAAATCTACGATTATTGGTTATTGTAGCTGAAACTGACCATTTCTTTAATGTAGCTTCGGATGGTATAGGATTGGGTAATCCTAATGCCTTTGCTTTTGTAAATTGATTTGCCATACGATATTTATCAATCGTATATTCAAAGAATAAGAGAGGAAGATAGGATTCGAACCTACGACAAGCTGCTTTGGATAACCATTATACAACGGTCGATTGCTCGACAAAATATCGTAAACGATGTTTGGCGGCTGCTCTGCCACTGAGCTACTTCCTCATGAAAAATTTTTCGGGGTTTTGAGATTAACAATCACTGGCTACTAACCCGGCGGTTCGAATCCGCCTTTCGAAGAAAGCCACTGTCGCGCTGGACAGCATCGGAGCGCCTTCGAGCCGCGCTCGAACTCTCTTGCGAGAGCTGAATTTGGTGCCACTTGTAGGGATCGAACCCACGACCTCAGGTTTACAAAACCTTTGCTCTACCAGCTGAGCTAAAGTGGCATATAGGCAAAGACCGCGTGACGGTCTTAGGTGCACATTCCACAGCATGGTGGACGTATAAAGTGGTCAGGGTAACACGGATTGAACGTGCGACCTCTCGTTTCCAAAACGAGCGCTCTCCCGCTGAGCTATACCCTGAAAATACTGTCAAGCCACCAAGTTGGAAATTCACCATCGTAAAGTTCCTGTTTAAACAGAACTCCCTTGATGATGTCTTCCTTCCACATGGCAACGTTGACGTTAAGGTGCTGCTTGCCTACTAGAAATCCGTTCTTTGGTGAACATGGAGTTCCGTAGGACTCATGGTTGAACAGTTCGACTAGCGACTCGTCGCTAAAATCTAAAACGTGTTCCCAGTGACGCGAGAAGTATCGATATACCTCGCACATCCTTCTAAATTTTGCGGTGGTTCCACCTACGCTGTGGCGTAGATTACCCTTGTTGCGTTTAGCGATGACATAGACAACCTCCCTATCGTATTAGACCTCTGGTCCATCCGGCATTTAGATACTCATCTAATTTTGACAGAGGGATTCTCTTATTCTTGTCATCTTTGTTGATGACAGCATTTCTCTTTCCAAAATTTGAATTCTTTTCACCCTGCTGATGTTTTCGCTCAGCAAATGTTTTCTTTTTCTTTTCCCTAGATTTAGGAGTGGCGGCGGCTAATGTTGCGGCTACAGTGGTGATGTTATTTCGCTCTCTTTTGGTATATGTTAACTCACCATTTTGCCTCATACGCTTTTGAGTAGCAGCAGAATTTTTTGCTCTTCGCGCCGCTTCTTCGCTACCACTTTTAAAAATTTCCCTCATTGCAGTGAGAGCTTTATCTCTACCTGCTAATGAGGCCTTTCGCTGATGTTCTTCACTAATGAATCCACCACCACCTCCTAATTGGAGGTTCAAGCAGAGGGGATCATTTAGACATGTTTCATTTACTATCTGGCTTTCTCTTATTTTTAGAGAGGTTAGTGTTGGAAGATATTCCAAAATCGCCTTAGTGTGTTTTTCTATGCCATGATAATTTATGGAATGCCAAAGACGTTTGCCACTACCAAAATATCCATCATCTAAATTATCCGTTGAATGACGGCCATAATAGTAATGATTATCAAATCGAGTAATTTTGTAAATGTAGTGATATTTTCGATTTTCTTGTCTTACATATTTTGCAGGCTTCATTTTAAAATTCTCCTTACGAGAATATTTATAAGAACCAGCAAAAAGATTGGGAGTGAAGTTGGCAATCGGATTCGAACCGGCGTAGCCTTTCGGCAGCGACTTAATGATAACCATTTTCTATCGGTTGCTTGCGCAACAAAAGGCGAGAATGGATATGCCTTTCGGCTTCGCTGGGTTTAACCACTTCCCTACAACTTCATAAAGAGACGGCATTTCTGCCGCATGCGAGATTCTCTTAACCACTCCAGGTGGGACCGTTTCCGGCGGCGCTGCTATTTTTCACTCGCTCGTAGCAGCTTTATTTGATGGTGAAGTAAAATGGGATCGCACCATTGTCTTCCGGTTTTCAATACTTTAGATAGTCGCTTTGTACTTCAGCGTAGTTCCTATTTCTTCTACTTCCCTGATGCTCTACTATTGAGCTATTACCTCGTAATCTTGTGGACTTTTCGACGCCCAAACGGCAGACTTCTACTGCAGCTAACTTAAATTAGCGTTCTCGAACGAGAGTGGTTTCAACTTAAGGTTGTTTTCCTTGATAAAATTGACGATCCACTCATAATTTGCATTCTTGGAGAAACCCAGCTTCTTAATCACTTCAGTATACGTTTGACTTTCGCAAACGATGCGCTTGATGTGTTCCTCTTGATCTAATGGGTTCATATTATTCTCCTAGATTTGGTGGAGGTAGCGAGAGTCGAACTCGCGACTAGACGTTGCGAACGTCTTATGATCCCAGCTTCAACATACCCCCGAATTAAATTGATCGTTATGGACAACGCTAGCCCCGCTGCCGTTTGCTTTTAGCTTGGTAGCTTATTTCTGAGAAGCTTACTCTCTATTTCTTCTACCAATAACTGAGTACCAAAAGTTTCCTAGGACATTTGGCCTTGCAGTGCATTATCCAGGTGAACACTGGATTTTTCCGATCAAACTGACGCGCTCTTGTTGAGCGAATTTTGGTGGAGAATATCGGGATCGAACCGATGACCTCAACTATGCCATAGTTGCGCTCTCCCAGCTGAGCTAATCCCCCGAATAAACTGCGCGGACCATACGTGATCTCTAAATCACAATGGCTGCCCGCGCTTTCGTCGGTTTTGCCGACGCTAATTGGTGCCTGGGACAGGACTCGAACCTGCACGACCGATCAAGATCAACGGGTTCTAAGCCCGCCGCGGATACCAAATTTCGCCACCCAGGCATTCGCGTAAACTTTTGGGCCATCCATGGCCTACAAATGGTGGAAACTCCGCCACCTCGAAAAACGTATTTCTAAACTAGACCTTTAGTCCATCCATCAGTTATAAACATTTCAAGTTGATCTAGTGGAATTCTTTTATTCTTTCCGTCCTTGTTAACACAAGCATTTCGCTTGCCAAAATTTGAATTTTTTTCAGCCCGCTGATGAGCGTTTCTAGCATGAGTATTTTTCATCTGCGCACGAGATTTTTCAGAATGCTGCATTCCACCAAAATGACTCGTAAAAGTTCCAGGAGGGTACAATCCTTCTTGATTTCTTTTTTCTCTAGTTTTACCCGATTTTAATCCGGCTGCTACATGATCTTTGTTTCTATGCATCGCTTCCCAACCAGCCCGATGAAATTTCTTTGCATGGTTAGAATTCCATATTCTACCACCACCTTCTCCACCATTTTTCAAATTGAGACAGAGAGGATCGGAAAGAAGTTCCTCATTCACGACTTCTGCTTCAGCATCTTCGAGCGCCTTACGAGTTGGGAACTCCTCCAAGATTTCTCTCTTGAAGTTTTCTTTACCATACTTTTGGATCTCGTACTTTATTCGCTTGCCACTCCCAAGATACCTGTCTTTAGGGTTCTTAGTAGAGTGCATCCCAACGTAGAAGCGATTGTTGAGAATATTTGTGGTTTTGTATAAAAGGTGATGCATTAGTTATTTATGCATCACCCTAACCTGGTGGTAGCGGATCTTAGGAGTCGAACCTAGTGTCTCGAAGGTTATGAGCCTTGAATGTAAACCGTTTCACTCATCCGCTATAAATCGTCTCAGTACTTATGGGCTGTGCCCAGACGCCCTGAGTGGCGATGCCCGTCTCGCCGCAATATCCTGCGGCGGTTCTTCTACGCTAAGCCGAACTAAATCAGCTTCGGTCGGGTTTAATTTGTTCGACTGTCACTTGCTCGTCAATGAGCCGGCTAATTCCGACAGTTAGACCCACGGCTATGTACCGTTTGCTTACCAGCGAACAAAAATGCGCCTAGATGAGGGGAGGATTTCAACCCGCGTTCTCAAATAGGACTTAGATGTTGGGCGCGTTATCGTGGAACCCGCACGCCGGACTTCCGGAGGAATTTAATTCCTGTATTTGGTGCGCATGGTGGGACTCGAACCCACAGGACCCTTTCGAGTTCTGGTACCTCAAACCAGTGGCTATGCCAATTCGCCTACAAGCGCATAAAATTCAAGGGACCCGTTTCGCAAGCGATCCATGCGCCAGACTTTCACTGGTCCCACTGCACCCCAAGAGCTTACCTAGGCCCTTGTTACCGGATGCAGCAGAGTAGTATTTGATGATCGCTGGGTTGTCCAGCTTCACTGGCGAAGACCAGCCCTTCACATCATCTCGGGAAGGATTAAATTGGAGCGGGTTGCGGGACTCGGACCCGCCTCTAAAGCTTGGAAGGCTTTGGCACAACCTCTATACCAAACCCGCAGGAGCCCCAGCGATTTGCTTAAGCAGAGATCGTTCTGGTAGCTGTAAAATGGTCCTCTACAGTCGGTTATGCGACGTTTCCAGCATCGTGAGCCGGTGACTTTTGGCTTAGTCGATCAAGAGGAAGGATTCAAAGTGACGGTTGACTCGATCTTCGTGGACCTGTAAGACCCGTTTTTAACGAGACACTTCGAAAGAAATGCAACAAAGGTAAAAGACGGAGTTGGCGCCGTATCCGTGAGGATATGCCGTGACTGCGTGAGCAGCCTAAGAGTTGAACTTAGATAACCTTCTTTAAGCGGTTGCAAAAAGTAGGGAGGTTGCTGCAGCATGCCACCGAATGGATTTCTCCACGTTCACAACTGCAGCCGTGTCCCTTTAAAAGAGCAAACAAAGAGCGATAGGGGTGCCCGTAGGCGGTCAGATGCCTCTCCCTAAACTGAGGCTCTACAGATGTTAGCACCTGTAGGCGTGGTATCGAAACTCACTGCGCCAGATAATCCTAATCAACGGTTTGCTAAAATGGTGGGTGCGGTAGGAGTCGAACCTACGAATCCCGAAGGAGTCAGTTTTACAGACTGCGCGCTTTGGCCTCTTGCATACACACCCAAAAATGGTACCTCGTGACGGGATCAAACCGCCGACATCTTCGGTGTAAACGAAGCGCTCTATCGCTGAGCTAACGAGGCATACTATTTTGAAGCTCACTCGTGTAAATGAGCTTCAAAATAGTACCCGGGCTAGTTGCCTAACCCGGATACCATAGGTACCTTGTCTCGCACTCATTCCGATCTCAGGCAAGGGCACCGATCGGCTTCTTCGCGGTCCGACTTTTGTTTGGTGGGACTCATCTGTCCTCTTCCTAGCGGAGCCTTGAACCGCTAATTTTCAAATCTTCGTCTTCAGAAACAATTTGGGGAGCTTTGAGCTCCCCTTAATCTTCGCTTTCGTTGATTAAGGGTCAGATAGTCTCTGTTCCTGCTGGCAATACGCTACCTGTAGCGAGAATCGCTAGATAGGACTGCGGAAGAACTGATATCGAAGACACAAACTACTCCAGAAGACATTTAAACGTGAATCTATTTATGGATCTCCACCGTTTTTGAGAACGACCTGAAGGTTTTGCCTTCAGGTCGTTTTGCCCCTGTGTAGACATCAGTATTGCTACCGAGATGACATATTACTACAGTTGACGCTAAAAGTAAACAGTTATTTTTCTATTTTAGACCAAACTTCAGCGCCACCACGTAATCCCTTACCATCATATCTAGTTCTTTCATATCTAGACCAATTTTTACCCTTAGCAAGTATGTCAGCACGAATTATGTCAACAAGCTTGTCGTGATTACCTTCGTAAGCTTGATCATCAACAATTATAACCAGCTTGATGTCCATACCGATTTGTTTCGGCTTTATGGTCCATCTATCACTTGGCTCAGTATTCTTTTCACCATTAAAAATTGGATGTTCAGTTGATCTACCATGATATTTCTTTCCTTCTTTAGGCAAGTAGGAATAGTACATTTTGTGAACTCTATCACCCAAAATTTTTTGCGTAATATCCTTACCTTTATCTCTCAAATATTCTTCAAAAACATCTGGGAATTCAGATTTTACTTGCTCAAATATTTTCGGTACGGTGCTATAAATGCCCCTACCACTGAGCATGAGCTCTTCTCCTCCTAATTCAATTTCAATTAGCTCACGTGCTCGAAATTTACAAGCAAGCCGCCGAGGAGTTGATGTCCACCATGACCCACCACCACTAGATCCTATTCTTTTCTTTGGCTGTTTAATTAAATGATGCCCACGCGATTCATTCATCATGTCACCTTATGAGGTTTGACCTTGTTCTTCTCGACTGCGTTCCAGAACACATTGACGTAGTCGGGAGAATACATCGACATAGCTTCCCAGTAATGTTCCCACGCATATTCGCGGAACCAACCACTCGTAATGGAGGTGCAAACCTTCTGCAGCGCCATGGTGAATGATCGATCCGGATCTACCTGACCCTTGAACGGAATCTGGCTGCGTTCCAGCGCGAGCACATAGGATTCCTCTACGACGGCGCTCAGCTTCAGCTGCTCGGAGCACTTGTTGAACAGCTCCTTGGAGGAGTAAACTTCCTGTCCTTCCGCCGAGAAAGAGCGGTAGGCCGGCTTGTCACCAAGCGCCACCGCCTCGTGGATGGAGTCGTGGTCGTAAACGTACTTGATGCCGTCGTCCTTGAAGAAGTTCTTCTTGTCGCGCTTCAAGCTCGGATGCGCGTAGTCGTAAGTTTCCTTCTCGCGCAGCTTGATGAAGTCTTGAAGACCGTCAACGTCAGCTCCCGTCTTCCGCAGCGCGTGGATGTCGTGCATCGTCTTGAGAAAGTGCGGCGAATTTTTCTTGTAGCGGTGGGACAGCTTGAGCGCGAGGAGCACGTTGAGCAGCGGAACATCTACCGATAGGGTATGTGGTCCCACCTGAATTTCAGCTATCCTGAAGAAGGGAATCTCAGGGCACATCAGATCACCGCGAAGCAGCCACTCGGCGCTAGAATCGGGCCAGGCGATTTCGATTTCAACGATCTCACTGGACTTCAGCTTGAGGGCGACCCGCCTCTTGTCAATTAGGATTGTTCGCTCGATGTCGTCATTGAGGAACTCCTTGAGCTGCACAAAATCGCTCGGCGACATTATCAGATCGATGTCGATGGGCTTGCGGGTGAGCGGAAGACCGTTTAGGATCGCAGCGTGAGAGCCGATGAGCAGCACGTTAGCAGCTCATCGAGGAAGGAATCCAGAATCGCACTACGCTCTGGGCGGTGCCGTAGTAATTATCCTGGTCTATCCAAACTTCGTGATCGTTGTAGGTGATATCATCGGAGTACTTGTGAAGCTCGATCAGCTGTTCACCGATGCTTTCGAGAGCGCTAAAATAATCTCGCGCCGGCCGCTCGAGGGCCTTTGCCTCCTCGATCTTAGCCGAAATTTTCTCAAAGGCCTTCTGCAGGTTGTTGACCTCGGTGGCGGTCAGCTTCGCGCTATCATTGATCTTGAATGCAGCCATAGTTTCAGCCCTCATCGGTTTAGATAAGATATCTTACACTAAAACCTGGCAAAAGTACACTAGCACTCCATCGACGATGGAACCCAAAAGCCGGTCGGATATCCAGCTTCACCAACCCAAGCTTCCTCCCCGTCCATCGTGTAATCTTCTCGATAGGCGCGAATTTCGCTCAGCTGCTCACCCAGCTCGTAGAGTGACCTGAAGTACTGACTAGCTTGAGCTTCCAGGGTCTTTACTTCCTGATACTTAGCCTCCAAGCTTACGAAGGCTTCCTTCAGCTTATCGACTTCAGCGGTAGTCAGCTTCGCATCTTTATTGATTTTGAAAATAGCCATCGTTTAGCACTCCATCGATGAGGGAATCCAGAAATCGAAGGTATAGGCCGCTCCAGCCACCGGGTTGTCCACGTTGGCGTAAAATTCTCGGTCACCGTAGTCGATTTCGTACGAACCGAACGCGTTGTTCATGTCGTCGCCAAGTGTGTAGAGCTCATCGAAATACTTTTCGATTTGCTCGGAGAGTGGCTTGAGCTTCTCGGCTCGTTCTTCAAATTCCTTGAAGGTGGCCTGAAGCTTTTCGGTTTCAGCGGCGGTGAGATTGGCGCTGTCGTTGATGGTGAATTTAGACATGGTCACTCCTAGCAGGACATCGATGAGGGAATCCAGAAGTCGAAGGCGTTGGCTATCGCGGCTTCAGGATAATCGCCGAAGTAGATTTCATCGCCATTCACCAGAAATTGATCAGAATCATGGCTTAATTCAGATTGGAATTCCTCACCAAGCTCATACAGCTTTTCGAGGTACTTTTCAATCACCGCGTTGGCGGCAATCACCTTCTTTTCCAGCGGACGGAGCTTCTCAGCCTTCGCCTCAATCCTCGTGAAGGATGCCTTGAGCCGCTTAACTTGAGCGGGTGTCAGTTCTGAACCTTCGGTAAGTGTAAACTTTGCCACGTTAGCACTCCATCGACGATGGAACCCAGAACCCGAATGTACCTGACGCGCCAGACAAAGGGTTGTCCTCGTTGACGTAGAATGAATCTTCGTCACCATCAAGTAGGATGTGCTCTTGATCTTCAGAGAGCTCATTCATATCTTCACCGAGTTCATAGAGAAGATCGAAATACTCTTCGGCAGCCTTTTCGAGGGGCTTGAGCTTTTCTACCTTATCTTCCAGCTTCGCGAAGATCTTTTCGAGCTTCTTGACTTCTACATCAGAGAGCCCTGAATCAGGATTGACAGTCAATTTACCCATTATAGTTGTTCCTGCAAGTAACGTGGTGATTCTAATACTATCATGTTTCAGGCGAAAGTAAACTGTAGATTACAGCCAAACGCTCATCGAGTTACCAACGTCGATAACTACTTTTCCCTGCTTGGCGATCGCAGGACCAATGTATTTTCCAGCGCAGCCACCAGAAAATAGAACGAGTTGTGCAGGATTGGTTCGCGATTTAGCGATCACATCTTCAGTTTGATCCCACATTGACAGTTTCAAGAATGAAACTTTGAATCTGGTATACTTGCGCTGCATCGCGTCAGCGATTTCAGCATTTGCGTGAATTAAAAGGACACCATCGGCCTTCATCAAGAGTTCTTCTTTTTGAGCAGCGTCCCATTGGTTGATAAAGAAATTGTCCACGAGCTTCTTATGGGAAAAATACGAGTGAAGATCGAAACTTTTGTTGACTAGGCCGGTTATGGATGGCGCAAAATATTGAGTGGTGTCTACCGCGAGCTGCAATCGCCGCCGAAGCTCACCATAAGTCATCCCTGTCAAACCCATTCTTTCTAACCATGCGTCATCGAATCGGCGAATGATTTCACCATCGGCGCCATTTGCATCGAGCAGAAGGCGCTCGCCATCACCCATCCTAACAACAGAAAGTGCTGTGTGGTTGAGGATGTTGTGGGCGACGATGTAAAAGAACGCGTTCGAACTGATAGTTCGTTCAGCTGCTGCTAAAGCATTGAATGATAGAGGTGCATCCATCTGCACATTATATCACGCGGTGAATCAGATGTAAATTAGACGAATTTCTTCTTCCAAATCTTAATCGACTTGCGAGAATATTCCTTCAGGGCATCGAGATTGGCAGACGCATTCAGGTTCATGCAATCCCAGCGCTTGAATTCCCAAACGAGCTTCATCTTACGCGCTATGTCATTTGAGTCGGTAGGATCAGCATGTGGAGGTACAGCCCAATTGACCTCCTTAGATACGACGATTGGAACACCACATGCAACCAGGTCAGCAGAAACAATGTTGAATGTTTCCGTAAATGAGACTTGCAATCCGATATCCATGTTGCGAACTATTTCGATGAATTTATCGTGTGTGGTCCATTGGTGCATAACAAGGGTATGACCTTGGGCGCTAACTGAGTCAAATAAATCGATGAGGTTGCGTAGAACTGGATCTCCTTTATTTTCTACTCTACCCACATTGACGTGGAAATTCAAATTTTTACCGAGATCATCAGCAAACTTTAGGGCGGCGATAGCCTGAAGCAACTGATTCTTCAAAGGACGAATTGCGCCAAAGCAGGCAACGTCAATGTAATCCCTATAGTCGATAGACAATTTATCAGCTGGGCTTACGATGGCTGGCATGTAGTAATTTGGTGTGTAGTAAACCTTCTCGCGTAGCTCTTCATCTGACCAATAGTTTTGAAGATCTAGCAAGAATGTTAGCTCGTCAAGCATTCTAGGAGAATTCGTCGATATCGAAACTGAAGGAAACTTTACGTAATCGGTAATCCATTGCATAGCGATACCTTCATTCGCTAAGAATGGTAGATCACTGTGCAGTCGGATATTCCACTTTACCGTCGGGTGGAGCTTGGTAAGGACTTCGAATTTTTCTGGAACGACCCACAGGCCCTCAATGATGACGTCAGTTGGTTTGTAGTTGAAGACTTCTCTGTCTATGCAATTGTTGTCGATAACTTCTACAAGCTTTGCTTCAATGTGATTTCTATTGAGCATGTCAACGACAAATCTAGCTGAGTTCCAAAGGCCGGTCGATACACCTTGGTAGGAGTATGAGGTGTCGTCGGAATAGTCTTCACGACGCTTGACTATAAAAAGTAGGCGGGGATTTGACAAGGGAAGTTCTCCAGGGGTTCAGTTTTATTTATTGCCCCTTGGGATACCTGTCAAATCCCGCGCAAAAAGAAGGCTGAGAATTCTCAGCCTTCAAACTTACTGTTGCGCTGGGTAAATTACTTCGAAATCACCATTCGGAAGATGCTTGATAGAAAAGTTCATAGGTGCTCCTAGAATTGCTGTGAGAATCGAACCCCAATGGTTCTGGGTCTGGCGTACGCTACCTGATTTCCAGGCTGAGTGCCGAGAAGATCCGGGTAGATCATCGTTACCTGTGAGCTGTTCAACGCGTTCCGCGAGAACAAGCTAACCTGCGTCCTACCGAACTTCGAACGTTTCAGCCAGATTGAGATTCTTGTAGGCTGGTAGAACTACGTAGCTGGGATCAGCTGGGTCGAAGCGCGTTCCGCTTCGACCGTGGTACGAATATTCAACGTTCAACCGGCTGAAACCAAGCTTGTAATCAACAGTTGCGGCTCCAAGCCATTCTGGGCTGTACGGAGTAAGATCTCCGCTTTGAGCTCCAACGTTGGGAAGAGCACCATCTGCCGCGGCATGGGTAAAGGATCCGTTAATTCCGAGCGTAAGATAGCGTGCCAGCTTGTAGGTCGCTTCCAGCTCTCCGCCCTTGCTAATAACCGTTCCAGCGTTGGTTGTGTACGTATACGAGCAAGAACCGAGGTAGGCAGCCTCCTGCACGTTCTTCCAATCGATGAGGAAGATGGTCGCGTTGACGCGAAGCTTGTCGTCAAGGAAGAGCGACTTCTCACCAAGCGAGTAGCTCCACAGGTGATCTGGGCCGTAGGACGGTGGAGCTGAAGTCAGGTGAAATTGACTTTGCAGCTGCCCACCGCACGCGCCAGGAACGTTGGCGTTTGGTACCGCCTCGTTCGCACCACCGTAGCGAAATCCTTCAGCCGCCTCGGCGAAGACGATAGCGTCATCGGAAAGCTTGTAGCTAACGATGAAGCGCGGGTTGACTCCCTGCGCCTTAGCTCCAACGTCCTCGATGAGCTGCTTGTTGACAACGTTGCTGCCGGTATCGTACGCTCCGTATCCACCTGGTCCACCAAACTGCAGGTTGAAGCGCTGTCGCCAGTTGAAGTAGCGGGCTCCGGCCGTAAAGTCGAGGCGATCCGTTAGCGCCCACGTAACCTCACCAAAGATGCCAAAATCGCGTTCCCTAACGCCCTGAGTTCCAGAGAAAACGCTGTCCGCCGTAAATCCACCGATCGTTCGAGGATCGAAGCCAATGTACTGCCCAAAACCGACGCCGCTGTCATCTTGGTAGTTGACGCGGCTGAGGTGATTGAAGAAGGTGCCAACAATCCAGCGCGTGCGCTGATCTTGGCGAGAAACGACTCGAAATTCCTGGGAGAACTGCGACAGGGTGTTCTGGTTGACGTAGGTGGTAGGCTCGGTTACTCCGAAGAACAGCTCCGAAAGGTACTGCCCCTGGTCGTTGAAACCGGTAGTTCGCGTGGTGTACGAGGTTGAGGAGATGATAGTACCGAAATCCGGGGTAATCGTTTCGGTTAGGTTGTACACCTTCATGTTGTCGGTGATTGGAGTTGGAGTTAAGCTTGCGTATTCGTTCTTGCCCAAGCCCGAGAAGGAAAAGTTGCTTCCACCGGTGTTAAGCTCCTCGAAGAGAACGCTCGCGTCGAGGGTGAAATAGTCAGACGGCGTCCAACGCAGCGCGGCTCGACCTTGAGTTGACCGATCCCAATTTTCACCGTTCTGACCATTCTGAATGTTGTTGATCCATCCAGAATTGCGCGCGTTGTATCCGCTTAGTAGCAGCGCCGTTTGAGCGCTGAGCGGGAGGTTGACGCTCGCCTTGATGCCGTAGTTGACGCCGCCGCCAACCGTATCTGAAACCGTAATTTCATCGGATCCAGAATATTCCTGGGGATTCGGTTTTTTCGTGATGTAGCGAATCGTGCCGGCCATGGAGCTGGCACCGTAGAGGGTGCCCTGAGGACCGCGCAGCACCTCGATGCGGTCAAGGTCAAATACCTTAAGATCCGGATTGAAGCCGTCGAGGGCGAGCGGGGTATCGTCAACGTAGACCGCGACAAGAGGTCTGCTGTCGATGTTGTTGAGAACGTCGGCATTTTCAACGGTAATTCCACGGATGTCAATCTTGTTTAACCCTGGTCCACCTTGCTCGATGGTGAGAGATGGAATCGAATTAGCGACATCGCTGAGATCGGTAGCTCCAAGGCGTCCTTCAGCCTTTAGGTCAACTACCGTGATGGAAGCTGGTATCTTCTGGAGCGACTGGATACCTTGCCGCGAAGCTGTTACAACTACCTCATCAAGCTCATCCGCCTGAGCGGCACCGATCAACAGTAAAGCGAGCATCATCGCCTTCATTTTATCTCCTAGTTCCAATTGTGGTTGGATGTCTTCAGCCAGTTGGTCACGGTAAGAACGCGTTCCTCAATGGTACCGGTCACCGAGATGATTGGGCACTTCATCTTCGGAATGACGTGCTTGTACCAATCTTGCTGCATGCTTCGAAAATCATGCCCAACTCTCGTCCCGTCGTTCACGTGCGCAAAATCTGCCTGGCAAAAAATGACGCCGTCGTATAGTTCTTCAGCCAGCTTCACGAGCTTGTCATCAACTTTACCGTACAGCCACATGCTGTACCCCATCGTGGTAAGAGGAGAGGTATCGCAGAAGAGATAGCGATTAGCGCCGATGTTGAAATACTTTTCACGAAATTTCTGCTCATGACCGATTCTCAACATGTCGCTAAAAACAAGCTCACCATTCTTTTCTTCCCACAGCTCACGGCCATATTCAGGTACCCAGCTGGTATCGAATTTTTCAGCAAGGGCTTTCGCGAGAGTCGTTTTACCCGTTGATTCACCACCAAGAAGAACTATCTTCTGCGTAACGTATGACGCGCGAACGAATGGTGACATCCAATTTGCGTTGAGGTGTGGAGCTTCTCGGATGGATGTCGCGCTGATCGGATTCTTCACCCGCAGTGGATCCAATGCTACCGCTGTTACATGGTGCCCCGCGCCAATCGAAAGGTTTAGTGCGCACTTTTCAGCCCATCGCTCGTTAGCGAACAGGTGGGTCACCGGATATTCCAAAACGTCGTTGACTATCCAGCTGAAAAATTCCTGCTGTTCAGCGTCGCTCGCTTGGTTGTCTGGCATCGATGGAAAATTAATCGGGTCAAGAACGACGCAGCGAACCGAAGGAAACCGTGCCTGCAACCATTCTTTTCTAATCTTTGCCTCGCACTTGCGAAATTCCGGATTCGAGTAGCTCAGAACCAACAGGCTATCACACTGTTTTTCAGCTTCACTGATGAGGTGCTCATGACCGCGGTGAAGCGGGGAGAACTTACCGACGATTAGGCCGTATGTCTTCACTTGATTTCTCCGTTAACTTCCGCGCCAAGATTTCACGGCAGACGTGACGAGTTACTGGATTCGGATGATCCATCGCGCAGTAGATGAGAGCGAGATTTCTCTGCTCCTCTGTACCTTCACCGACGTTCCACCGCCACGTTTCTTCGCTCATGCCGCGCTCAACATTTGAGACCGCGCTATGTTTTTCCATGATGCTGCTCCAATCCATGCGTTGATCCAGTAGGCAGCGTAGAGCGCCGCCGTAACATACATTCCACGTGAGGCGTAGAGAGGAATTGAGATGGTATTCACGACTACCCAAACCCACCAGCTTTCAAGCTTGCGCTGCATCAGCAGGCACTGCGCGATTATGCTGAGCGCCATTACCGCGGCATCGACGTAGGGCATAAAATCATTCGTGAATGTTTTTAGCAGCCATCCATATCCCATGGTCGCTACGATCGCTAAGCACGAGATAATGATGGCGGTAGAACCATCCGTTTTGGAGATTGGCCTATCTACTTTCTTACCCCGAAAGTGCTTCCACTGCCACCATCCCATCAAGCTGGTAGCGACGAAGAAAATTTGCAGCATCGAATCGGCGTAGAGCTGGTTGAGATAGAACAGCGCGAGAAACAGCAGTGAGCCGATTATGCCAGTCCACCAGGTATGAATGCTGTTTCTAGTTGCGAGAAGTATCGATGCCGCGGTAACAGCGTTTGCTGCGATTTCGAGGATCATGACCGGGTTCCGTCGTAACCGGTGCCGGCGCAATAGTAGCACGTGCAATCGTCGGTCCGCGTCGGATCATACGCTCGCTTCAGCCCGGTACCTCGGCAATACAAGCAGCGCTTGCCTACCGGTATCGTTACCTTCTTGAATTTTGGCTTCTTGCTCAACCGATTCTCGCGTGCTTAACGATGTCGCGCTCAACCCGAAGGTTGAGGCGGGTATCAACGAAATCGCTCGTTACATTGTCAACCAGGTTCTTACCGTTAAGGTAGGTGTACCGCGCGGTACACCCGGCCTTTTCGATTTCAGCTATCGCCGCCGGCAGCTTCATTCCCTTGATCAACCCGCAGAGGTCAATGGAATTCATCAGTAGTTTCCTAGGGCTTCAACCCGATTGCGAACCTCATCGAGGGTTGTCTCGTTGAAGAGACGGCCGCAGTGATAGACAAGCTGGTGAACATCTTCCCACTCGGTGTCGAATGGACCATCGTCCAACCGACCGGTCATCAGCTCTCCGGTCATTCGACTGCGAAGCAAGGTGAGCACGCCTTCCTCCGATTTCTTACCTTTGTCGGTGATGGGATCTTTCGCCAATCCAATCCACTTCCCATCAACCATCATGGCGCTCGCCTTTTGGGCGAACTTGTAGGTGTCACGGTTGACCTTCTGCAGCAGCGCACCTCCGCTGCCGAAGATAACGTTGTCGGCCGAATATCCACGCGACATGATGTTGCCAAGCAGGCTGCGAATCGCGAGGTGATCGACTCCGTCTCCCTGCAGGATACCAACGTAGTTGATCTTCTTGAAGCCCTTCTTGTTAACGACGTGCCCAAACGCTTGATCGAGCCGGCGGAGCAGGCGAGGAACGATTTCCTGCATATCACCGCTGTCTGGGCGAAGAACTACCTTCGCCTTGCACGCGATCACCTCATCTCGAAGCGTTGTGCAGATCGCTTCGGTTGCTCGGTAGGTATCCTTACCGTCGATGACGATCGAAACTATCGATCCAGCTGGAGCTTGACGCAGCTGATGTCGAATGTACTCAACCTCATCCTCAGAACCCAGCCCGAAGGAGCACTCAACGCTGTGCTCGGTAGCGTAGACCGAGAAAGCCGACATCGCGCACTTGTAGTAGAAGTTTGCGGTAAGTATTCCTTCGATGTTGTCTGAACCCATGAATCCAATCGTGTGGGCAAAACCGCCAATTTCTGCCTGTTCGGGTGCGGTCACACCGCGAGCACCGAAATCGTGGAGAGCGAATGGAAGCATCGCCATGTCCGCGCCAGTATCTTCGTAGAACATACGAATATCATTTTTGATATCGTAGTCCATCGTGGCGATGGTCGTTGGATACCAGATACCGCGCTGCAGGAGCGTTTCGAAGGCGGTTGACATCCAGTAATACAGCTCACCGAACGCCGTTACTGAATACAGCGGCTGCCCACCGCGAATTCGAGTACCTTCCGGCACCGCGCGGATGATGATGGGAATGGCTCCGCCATGCTCGTTGACAACGCCTTCCCAGCTGTCGCGAGCGAAGAGCTTGCGGCCAAAGTGACCAATCGCAAATTGCTCTGCGGCGTCCACGTCGGCCATCGTGATGCGCTGCGTTAGATACTTCTTGGTCAGCAGTTGCATTCCGGCTGGAATGATCGTAACGTGGCTCTTGACTCGCGCCAGCATGTGGGCGCTCATCGCCTGAATTCCCTTACGGTAAGCGAAGGGGTGCGCAAACTTGTAGCTGTCCATGCGGCAGATCAAGCTGATTTTCAACTGATCCGGCTGCATATACTCAATATCCTTCTTGGAAGGAGAGAGGTATTGCTCGACCGTAAATTCTTTTCTTTTTGCTGCCATGATAAGCTCCTTATCGTGAATGACCTGAGAGTCGTTCTCTCAGTTTTTAATCCGCCCGTATAGGGTTTCCAAAATCGAATAGTGATCGTCGAACCACTTGTCCATGTTCTTGCTCGACAGCGCTTCGGCGATCGGCAACCACATTACCTTCTTAACCTCTCCCTTCTGAGGTTTCACCTTCGGTAGGGGTTTCGTATCGTCCAGCTTCAAGAGGTAGGCCATCGTTATAACTCGACCCTTGAGGCTGCGGCCGGGATGATCGAACACCTCCTTGTCACGCACGGAGCCATAAAGCTGCGCTTTTGAAAGCTCGATTCGAGTTTCCTCCGTGAGCTCACGGATGGCCGCGTCAAGGAGGCGTTCTCCGAGATCAATGTCAAGATGTCCACCCGGCAGGCACCAAAGCCCCTTGCCGGGGAAGTTGTCGCGAACGCAGACAAGCACGTGTCCGGATTGAATCACGCACGCGTCGACGGTTTGAATGCTTACCGGATAGGGAGCCAGCTTGTAGCTCTCCTTGTACCTTTCAATGTACAGGTATTCCTTCGCCAGCTCCGAATATGCTGGGTGATGATCCACGAACGCGATCAGGTGGCTGAGAGTCGATGACGGTACAAGCTTATTCAGCTTGACTTCAAGCTCAACCAGCGTTTCCGTGTTGAATAGAATGTCACGAATCTTTGTCGCGCTTAAGTCTAATCCAGCTGAATGGTTGGTGATAAGGTCCTTCTCGAAGAAATCACCGAAGGCGTTGAGATACCAGGTAGTTGCGTCGCGATCTGAGCCGGTAAGATAATTGTACCAGTTTGACAGTCCACGAAGGCTGGTATTTTCTGCCTTTACCCTGTTGACAACGGCTTGGACGCCTTCAATCCACTTGTTGTCGTTGTAGGGATGATCGTAGATTGGTTCGACAATTAGCTCACCTCCCTGACCAGGGCGCCATATCGCGCCTAGGTATCGAACGTAGTCGGTAATCATCTGACGGCGTTCTTCGAAGGTGAAGGGATTTTTGGTGGTCCGTGCCTGCCCAGAGCTGCCAACCAGCACGAGAACTACTTGTGAGGTTTCCAGCGCCCGCTTGAGCACTTCAGCGTGACCATTGTGAAATGGGGAAAATCGACCGATGAATACGGTAATTTCTTTCTTTTTGTCCATACGTGCTCCACGTTGGTTAGAAGTGATCAACTAGCGTTTAGTTGATTTGATATAGTTATATACAGAATCCCCAAAAAGTAAACTTTCTCTTAACCTGCGTAACCGTGATCTTCATTTATGTAGATTACGCGGCAAACGTTAGCCTCATCGCTAGCGCGAAGCAGAGCATAACCCACAAAATTCCGCAGACGCCGGCACCAACCGCGTGGTCAGGTGTAAAGTTCTCACGGTGAGGAACTTCCAAGGATAGGCCTAAACCAATTCCACCGAGTATTATGAGGATGATTGACTGCATATTATTTGCTAATTCGCGTTCCTGGAGATGCGAGAGCGATACCGCTTGTCTGCTCGATGTACTGCTTCTCAACGTTGGCGGCGGGTGGAAACGTTAGAAGAACAGCTGAAGCTGGAATGGTAATGACCTCAATGGTAGGGTTGCAGAGCGTCCATGGAATGAAAGCCAAGTTGGCACCACCTGCTGATTGAATAAAGCGAAGAATGTGCGGACGGCGGACCTTGTAGGCGGTGATCTCACCACCGTTACCCGACTTACCTTCAAGCAGCCACGTGCTTCTAACCACGTCGACTACTTCGCCGACTACTTCTTCACCTATGATCATTTTGAACGCGAGAATTTCTGAAATTTCTGACATATTATGACTCTATTTTAGTTAGAACTGTGTTATGGGCAGGTACGATTGGTGGCGTTCGCGCTATCGCTTCAGCTCCAGGAAAATCGACCGGCTTTTTGGTTATAAGTTGACCGAATGCGAAATCAAGCTGGCGCCAATATTCGGTGATGATCGCCAGCGACTTAACGTTGTCAGCGGCTACAGCTACCGCGCTAGCTATCGCAGCTCCCTGAGCGTTTATAGCGGCAGTTTGCGCGGTGATAGCTGCCGTTTGGGCATTGATCGCGGCGATAATACCTGCTACGTCTATCGTAACAGTTAATGTATCTCCATCACCCATCATGATCCCACCAACACACCAGCTACCGGCTTCTTGCGCCGTTTGGGAATCGGTTTATCAACGATAGGAGGGAGATCAATCTTGATATCTGCATTTGGAACTGCGGCCATCTTCGCTTGATCAATTACTTGCTGCTGAAGCTGACGGATGATCGAAATGGCGGTACATTCAATCGTAGCTATCTCTAGACCATCCTTCCATTTCAAACCACGTTCCGCGCGAGCGCGATTGGCTATGTGAGCTTTTTCGAAAGCGAGCTTCTCGAGCTCAAAAATTACTCTTTCGATTTCCCAATCTACGTAAATTTTAATTTTATCTGCCATATTTAAATTCTCTTTTAAGGATATGGTTCTTCCGGAATATCAACCGGTGGTTTCGGATTCAACAAGTTCTGCATCATCGTGCGGGTATCTGGGATCACGCCTCTATCCATGAGAAAATCAAAGTGCTTTTGCGTGAGCGTAAACGGCTTTTGCGGAATGTCAACGCCAAGCTTATTCTTAGCCCAAACTGACGCGTTCTTGATATCGACAACTCCGTTTTGATCGGAGAAGTTGTAGAAAATGAGTAGAATATCTACTTCAAGCTTTGTTACCCGGTGAACGGATTTTTCTTCTTTCAATTCACGCCTCCTAGCGTAGGAGCGGGAGGAGACCCTTGTCTGATCTCCTCCCTAACCGTTAGGTTACAGGGTGGTTTAAGCCCCGCAGGGACTAGGCCGCTAGGCGTAGTTCTTCCCCGAAAAAAGCATCATTAGCTTTTATTGGATTTGCTTCGCTTACGGCGAACGCCTATCGAGCGCATAGAAGGTTATTCACTGATGGTCGAATGCCATGTATCATCCCCATCAAAAGCATCCTCAATGCAACATTTACTGGAGGGTTTACGTTGCTACCTCGACTCCTCAAAGGTCTGCCCCAAAAGAAGATGCTTTTGGTGGAGATGCCGGGATTCGAACCCGGGTGTCACCAATTTTCGCAATCTACGTTTACGCTGTTTTCAAACTTATTCTATCACGCATCTGGTCTGGTGTAAATCACTTCAGTCAAACCAGGATTAACTTCTTTGTAGTACTGAATCCATCCGTTCGCAACCGCGGTTGTTTCTGGGTTGCTTGAAACCGTTCCAGGATTGTATGCAACTTCTGCTACCTGGCTCTTGCTTGTTTTCAGAAACAACTGCAGCGCCTGCTTGTTGGCAAGTGTAAAATTTTTCACTAGTGAAGCATCTTGTAAAGATCGTTGATGATAGCGATCTCATCCTTCGAATCATCTTCGCCTTCTGTGTGATGCTCAAAATCTTTCTTATACCACGTTTCAAATGCTGATGATATGATCATGTCGTAAACTTGCTTGATCTTAACCATCTTGTCTGCATTAGGACCCCAATGATCGTCTGAACCACGTGCTTCCTTGACTGGCTTAGGGTGCTTTTCACGCCATGCACGAATGTTCTGAACTAATCGCATTGTGCCAACATCGCGAAGCTCTTCATGGTGCTCTTCGAGAGCATCAGCGAGCTTCTCTAGCGATTGAGTATGAGCCTCATCACCATTGTCCTCGAGGTTGTCAAGGAAATTGAACACGAGCTTCTTGATGGATTCCGAGGATTCAAATATTTCGCCTTCCTTAATGCTATCACGCGTGAAGATAGCTTCTACCTGTCCACCACCGTTATCTCCATCGCCAAGCAGAGTCCAATCTTTCTTCTTGAGCTCCTCTTCTGCCTTGTAAACGGCATCCTCGCTCTTGAATGGGAGAACCTTTACCTCGTGACCGTCAGCAACGCTCTTCATGAGCTTCTTCTGCTGGGCAGCGCTGAGGTAGATTGAAGCTGAACTGTTGTGCTTGTCTTCAAATGAGTCTATGAACGCCTTTAGGTTACCCTTTTCAGCGTGCGTAACATAGGCAGCTTTTTCGTTAAGCTGAAATAGATCTTGAAGTAGACTCATGTTGACTCTCAGTTAATGGTGCTTGATAGATTATTTATGCTATACGAGGTGAATTCGCGCGCCGAAACCTTCAAAAGCGGATAACCTTGATCGTCGAATGGTTTAGCTATCGCGCGGATGATACGATCTGATGCTGTGTTGGGCGGCACTATCATGTCCAACCCGCACTCTGGGTGCAGCTGGCGCAAGATGCTCATGTGCTTTCTGGCCGCCTCGAGTTCAGCTTCAGTGTATTCGCCGCTTATCATTACCATCAGCTGCATTTGCCTACAACCTGAATTGATTTGGTAAGGATATTTACGTCAAAATCAACCTCAAAATTTTAACCGCCCGATAAATATGATCACGCATTCAGCGCATCCTAAGGATAAACTCATGAAATTGTCGTTTAAGCAATATTCCGCGCTCGCCAATCTTACCGAAGATCAAGTTTCGGAAGAGAAGCTAACTGAAATATTCGGTGCCTTCTTTGGTAACAAATCTCCCGCGGCGAAGGCAAGCGCCGTTGCGGATCTCAAGGCTAAGAAAGCTGGGTTGCAAACATCTATAGCCGCAAAGCAGGGAGCTCTAGCTAAGAATACGAAAGCTTTGGATAAAAATAAGGAATGGATGAATTGGGTTGCTTCTCAAAAGAATCCATCAGCGCAAAAGAAATTTGACAAGATACCAAGCAACCAGCAGAATGCCGCGATGGCTCGAGCAGCAGAACGTGATTGGGTACAGGGTTTAGCTAACGAAGCAGAAGTGTTTGAACGAGCAGAAATAACATACAAAGGATATAAGCTTTCGAGAAAAGAAGGTGGAGTTTATCACGTAACGAAGGGAACTACGTTTGTAGGTCATGGAAAGGATTATCAAGAAGCGATGAAGGTAGCTGACAAGCACAGGGAAGACGAAGCTTCATAGTTTAGAAAATTTTAAGCTGGAAAGGGGATCAAGTTGATCCCCTTTCGTTTGCCTCGAGCTTGACGCTTAGGCTGCTTCGGCCTGCTTCACCGGAGCAACTTTCTCTGTTGACGCAGATGTCGGCTCAACGATGTTGGCAGCTACCTTGCGAACGGTTGACTTTGCCGACTTCGTCGACTTGATGACGGCAGCTTCAGATGTCTGCTTTCGGCCGCGCGGAAGCTTCGTCACCGCGCCACCAATCTCCTTGAGACGGGCACCAAGAATTTGGTTGAGCGAGATGAGCTGCTTCTTAAGCTGCTTCACGGTAATATCCGGATTGACCGTCTTGGCTGATGCCATCAGCCGCTCTTCGGCCTTGCGAAAGAAATCGGGATTCACGAAATTGTAATTTCGCGGTACGTCGAATCCGTTGGATCCAAGATCCGATCCAACCACAACCGAAATGCCCTTCCACGAATCCGCGTGGTCGGAAGGTCGTGCATTTTTCCAAAACCCCGTTGCGATCTCGCCGAGAAGGATCTCGAGGAAGACCGCTTTCTGGACTTCACTTGCTACTGTTAAGGTCTTCGTCATAAAATCTCCTCTAACAAAAAATTCGATTGCCTCATCATACCCGGTACTCCACTTCAGTTTTATGGACTGAAGAAACCATGAAATACACTATATCACGCAGGCCTGTACAAGTACAACATCTCACTTTGACCTGACGAGGGCATCCTCCTCGAGCTCCCTTATCCTGCGCTGTAAATCGAAGACCATGTCCATCATCTCGCGGATGGACATCTCCGGCTTCTCCGTTTTTTCCACGGTATCACCGGTCAACAGCTGAGTCCATCTAATCTCACGTTCACCGCGCTGGCGAGGTAGCGGTGACACAAGCGGCTCTTCACGATCGCGCGACATGTGTAGGAGCAAGCCCTTTATCGTCGAAATATTGTCGAACTTGTAGATTCGATCGACATTCAAGCGCATCTCAGATGGTGTTAGCTGCCCGCGCAGCAGCAATATCCCAAGAAGAGGAACAGCTTGATTTGCGATGTGAAACACCTTAGCCACGTTGTGGGAATATCGAAATCCATTTCGAGTTTTATACTCGCTGACAAGTCCCATTGACTGCAGCCCCCGAATTGCATTTAGCACGTCAGCTTCGAAGATGTGCATTATCGGGTGTCGATTTGTTTTCTGATTGCACCCCCGCTTAACGGAATTCAGGGTCAGCGGGTAGTATCCGGGTAGGATATTTTCCTTTTCTATCAGAACGCCAAGAACCCGGGCTTCATTCAGTGAAAGTATCTCCACCTAGATGCCCAAATCATTCACGTCATAGTCGTTGCGCAGCGATTTCTGCCAGCGCTTGAGGGCAATGCGAAATCTAATCAAGGAAAACAACTTTTTCATGCTTGCCACCTAATTGCGTGAGCTTCGAGGTAACGACCCTCGCTGTCGTAGTAATGAATTGAGCCATCGCTGCTGATGATCAAGTAGCCCTTCGTGGTACTGAATGACCCGCTGGCGACGATTTTCAAGCTGCGCGTGACGTGGTCATTTTTGGCCATTTCAGCTTCAGTTAGGGATGAATAGCCGGTACCCGTCCAGCCAAAGTGCGCGTTTCCGTATTGGAGAGCTATGACAGAGAACTTCATAGCGACTCGAAAAGCGCGTTGAGGACATCGTTCAACTTCGCGGAGCGGGCCTTACAAACCGGGTCGTCCTGATCACCGGTGCAGACAGTACCCAGCTCCTCGAGCGTGAGGGTGGACAGCTCAGCTGAAACCTCCGCGAGATCTTCGTCGGAATAACCAACGAGGCTGGCAATTCCACTTTCGATAACCGACTCTTCGGTTCGCTCGCGGTTGATCGCTCCATTATCATAGGCCATCTCGAAGAGAGCCAGCTGGAGAATCGGAAATTTGTCGAAGTGGCTCATAGCGCGTTCACCAGGGGAAGCTTGAAGCCGCCGGATTTCTTGATCTGCTCGTCCACGACCGATTCCGGATAGACGGCGCACCAAAGCTTGGCCAACTTCGAGTTGTTGAGGTTGATGCGAGCTTCGTGGATGTCCGAGCTCGACATCGGTAGATAACACCCGATCAGCGGTCCGACCAAGCTTGCGTACAGCTGTTCGGGTTTTGAGAAAATACCACTGGTGCCGCCATTCGGGGCACCATCCGTGGCATTACGAGCTCGATGAATTTCAGCGATGCGCTCGATCTTTTTTGCTCTCATGTCGCACCAAGCTTAGCAAGCTGGCGGTCAACCAACTCTAATTCACTCTTCAACCAAGCGATTTGGAATTTCAGGATTCCGCGCTCGATGTAGAGGCCGATTCGCTGCACAATTAGAGAAAGCATGGTGTTGTTTCATCCTTTGTGAAGAAGTTTTTGCCGCGAGTGTGGGAAAATAGGTAGACCATCTCTCCCTCATCTCCCACCTTGATACCCTGAATTCGATCGATGCCAACCAACCACACCAGATCTTGGGACGTCCTACGCTTTTCGTCCATCTTTCGATAGCACTGCGCCCCATCAATCTCGCGTATTTGGATGCACTTGTATTTGCCCAACGATTTAACTTGGTGCGTTCGAGTATTTACAGTGGATTCTCTGTCAATCATGATTTCAAAACCCCTGAGAAGTCGAAAGGTTCCCGTGACGAGACAAGGTATTCTCTACCCAACCGAGGCGGCGGCACGGTTGGGAGCAAGATTGAAGCTCCAACTATTTCGATGTGCTCGATGCTGCGGTTAAATTTGGCGTTGAATTTTGTTTTGACGATGATCGTATCGCCATGGCGGGATCGAATGATTTCAGTTTTCACTATTCCATCATCGATGATGTTTTGTCCAACATCAGAAATATCATCAACTTTCATCACGCATCCTCATCTGTACGTGAAGCTATTGTATCACAACCTGAAAGAAATGTAAACAACAATTTTGACTGCATTATTGTTAAATTGAAGCTAAATCAATTATGTTAAATGACGACGGACCGCAGGGCGGTCCGTCGAATCTCTACAAGATTTCTCGAATTTAGCGAAGCTGAATAGGTCCATCTTCCTTGTGATTCTTGAAGGCATCGTCGGCGCGTCCAGTTGACACGATGGCGAAGTCAGCAAGATTGACCTTTGGATAACCAGCCATCTTCAACCACATACCTCCCCAGAAGGAACCAAGCTGGGTGTTGTACTGTCGAAGTAGATCGATCTGCCCGCGCTGACCATTCTCGAAGTTGTCGCGACCAGCTTCAATCACCTGCTGAATCTGCTTGTACAAGCTTGCATCTAGATTCGGGTTCTGCTCCTTCAACCACTGGAACGTAGCCTTGGAACCATCGGCGCCATAGCGACCCTGGATCGCGGCGGATGTGACCTTGACCAAGTCATCTCGATACATCGTAGGAACTTGAGCTACCTCCATGACCTTCTGCCCGTATTGAGCGAGAATGTTCTTGTTGTCCTGCTGCACAGCGACCAGCTGATTTTCCATCTTGTTGCCGTAATTGTAGGCACTCACGTAGGAAATAAAACCAATCAAGACCAAGAACGATAAAAATGCCGTCGCGGCCAACGCGACAACTAAACCGGTTGAAACTGCACCTTTTTGCCTCATCATAAACGTTTCTCCTTAGATAAAGAACCAACTAGGATGTAACTTCCTAAAAATTTTGTTGACCAACGGATGCTCGAAATAGGAACTTTCCATCTGGGTATCCCAATCTCTATCTTCAAGCGCGTTAATCAACGCTTCGATAATTTCTTCCTTGGGAGCATCGGTCAAAAGCTTGTCCAACACCTTGTCGAATATTTCCGCACCACCCGTCCAGCCCATCAGTATCTCCTAAACCGCGGCGAACCAAACCTGCCGTAAGAGCTTGCATTTCCATTTCGAAATGCGTAGAACCAAAAACCGAGATACGCGCCGGTGATAAGAATCATGGTTACAACCATGACCCAAGCTGGAGGATCAATTTCGGCGTTGAGATATTCGAAGTCATGCATGTGCTTGCGCTTGAAGGTAGCGTATGCTTCCTTGGTGAGGGTGTCGATCACGCTGTCGGCGGTAAGTGAATCGAGCGCCAAGATGTCATCGCGCAGCTTGACTTGGAAGATATCGTCTTGGGTTAGCGCCATGATCTTCACCCAAGCTGCTTTTCCAGGAAATTCTGGAGCACCAATGACGAGCACGATGTCATTTTTCTTTCCGTTGAGCCACGCATCTTGCAGAGCGTAAAAGTAATCGGGGCCGTATTTCGTGATTACGATTACCGCGTTGGCTTGCTTAGCTGGACCAAGCTTCTTCAGCGCTTCAGCCAGCTTGTCGTTCCACTGCTGAATATTGGGAACTGGAACGTCGACGGCAAGAACGCGGTTTACGTGGTAGAAATCGTAAACCTCAATTGGATACTCAGGAATCTTTCCCATGAACTGGGTTTTAAGCGACGCCTGAATTGGCCGGAACAGAGTTTCCGGAACTGCCTTGATGTAGTTCGTATAGGAATGTTCTACCGCAACTGGGTCACCTTTCTGGATGATCGTGTAGCGCGGCGGATCCGGAACCAGATAAACTGAGCTGGAAGTCCAATCCTTCGAATCAATTCCGAAGTGTCCAATGTTCGAATCGCAGCCCCACTTTACGGTGTAGTGATCTTCGTAGCACGTTTGACATGTTTGTGAGCACGATCGATTCTTTCCAGAGCCACTGCACGTAGTGTAGCAGTTGCACGAATAGCTTCTCACGTAGGAACCGTGCACTCGCGCCTTGGAAAGCATCTCACCGTTCCAAATTTCGTTGTCGGCCGTTTTTGATCCCTTACCAGCGTAGAATGCTCCAGCTGTAATTCCGGCTGTAATCACCAATCCTATCGCCGCGGCACCAACCGATTGCTTCCAATTTATTCCAGCAACAAATTTGTGGAGAATGAAAATCGTTCCAATGGTGAACAGGAATGGAACGATCAGATACCAAAGGAGGTCAACGTTGATCATTCGATCACCACGACGTTTGCGGGAAGACGACCAGCTGCCGAATTTGTTCGATCATACGCTGGATAATGATATGGATCTTCCTGAACTTCGATGGCGCGTATATCCTTCAACACGCAACCATCATCCAAGTACATGACGTCCATATCGCTCTCAAACTGAGCAAGATGCTCTATCAGCTCTCTTACCGTCATCGACATCTGTTGTCACCTCCGGAGTGCATCTCCGTTAGGTTAACTGTAACACAAAGTTAACCTGGCGTAAACATTTATTTCGGTAGGGCTACGATCTTCTGGGTGCGCCGGTGAGGGCGAAATGGCTCAGAAACCTTCACGGGAACGGTAGTCAGATCTACTACGAGTTCTACCAGCATTTCATCTGGGCGAAGCTTGATGTCAAATTTGTTCGTAAACTTTTTACCAGCGCGCGGATCATCAACGAAGTTAGCTTGACCCTTCGCGGCGTCAAACCCAGCGAAATAATTTCCATTACCGCTTTTGACTACGTAGAGTGAAACTGCTGTGTTATCTTGCATCTTATTCTCCTAGATTATCGACCTAAAGTTTTCATGAGACGGTTAAATTCCAAAAAGAGGACTACGCAGATCGCGCGCGCGTATCCCTCTGAAGCCATGTCTGGTGGAGTTGTAAAAATTTCTTTGTCAATGTGAAATGCTGCCAGCCAGCCGATTTTGTTGGTTGAGGTGCAGCCGGGATAAAAGATAGCTACCTTCATCTTCAGCTTCTTTTCTATCGTAGACAACAAGTTTAAATCTGAAACAAAATCTGGTTCTGGCCAACCGTGTCTAGCTGAAGCTGGAATTTTCTTGGTGAGATATCCGTTTAGCTGATCTCTTCCAGCCGCGGCCTGCCATTCTCCCAAAACATCTTCCATCACGTCACCGTATATCTCGCTGTTGGTTTTCTTGAATACGGTAGGAGGTTGCTTCTTAGTTTGAGGTTTCCGAGCTTCCTTCGATTTAAATTGAAAAATTTTTGCCGTCATAGCGAATAAATTTTCGTAGTGTCGTATTCATTGTTTACGGAGGTAGGCTCGTGCGGGTACCCAAGCGGATTGCAGTGCAGAATGGTTTTACCGATAGTCCCATTGTACTTTACGTGAGTGTGACCGAAAAACCACATAGCTGGTTGATGCAGCTTGATGAAGTCGTTTAGGTTTGACGCGAACGCGTGATTTAGCATCCTGGTAGCTGGATCGGTTGTGTACTGCAGCGCCACCGCGTCAAACGAAGGCATGTGATGCGTAACAACGACCGTCTTGCTATTATCGCCCTCTTTAAGCCATTCCTCGAACTTGACCAAAGTTGGGTTGAACACCTCAGCAGCCAGCTGTGACGGCGTAACGCCCAATCCGGTATCATCGAGGATGCGCTTGTGATCGGTGATTGATCTTGAAATTATGAGGTGGAGCTGTTGAAGATCCGAGCTATTCTCGAAATGTTCTTCGATGAATCTTTTCAAGTGTTCAGCATCTTCTATCTTACCGCGCCTGCGGTATGCCGCCTCACGGGCCCACTGCTCACGGATAAACAGCTGGAGGTCAGCTGAATCGCTCGGCCCCAGGCTATAGTCAGTCCACAGCGTGCCGCAAATAAACGTCACCTCACCAATCTTCACCTTAACAGGCTCGTTGCCAACAACTGTAATTTTCTTCATGTTGAGCGTTGGTGAATCCTTCAGGCGGGAAGCAATCGCGTCCAGGGTATCAGACATGTACATTCCATAATGCTCATGATTGCCAAGCACGTAGATGAAATGCTTAAATCTTGGCTGAAGAATTTCGAAGAATGTAGCGATGCGCTGCGGCTGTTTCGCCGTCGCAAGATCTCCAGCTACAACTAGCACGGATTTCTTGTCGGTAGGCAGCGGCGGTAATATTTTGAGTAGCTCTTTCTTTGCATGATCTGAACCACGATCATACAAATCGTACATGAATTCCAGGTGGAGATCGGAAACTTCTCGGATGTGCAGCATGGGTATCTCATTCAGCGGGGATAAAATTATCTTAACACAAATACGCGTTAGCGTATACTAGCGGGAATTCATCTTCAGCCATTCTTTGAAGCAGGTTTTCATTTCACGCACTACCCCAATTTGTGGGGTAATAGCGAGCTCACCGATTCTCTTTTCAAGTTTTTCGATTGTTCGGCGGGTACGATAACGGTTGAGGTCGACTATCTTCATAGTCGTATTTATTTCATGTCAACCTAGAAAGACGATTTTCGAAATTGGCGCGACGGCGCTTTTTACGGCACCGGCATAAATATCAAACGTGATTCAGCTGGCCAGCGAAGGCTTCAGCCTGCCACAAGCTGGACAGGCATCGTGCGTTGTTATAACCCCGAAGCCGTCGTTGTGCGGACAAGTCCAAAGCAGCGCCTTCGTGATGGTTGATTTTGCTTCCTCGAGCTGCACCAGCACTAGTCTTAAGGCGGCCCGCGCTTCTACTTCTTCACTCATGCCGCTCTCCTCGCCAGATGTTCCCTTTGTACCTCAGCAACCAAGAGCTCGATAAGCTCTTCAGTATGCTGGCGAAGATACCACGTGCTCTGCCAAGCTGGGCCCTGCTTGAATTTTTCTGGCGGTCGAGAGAACCAATAGACCAGATGCAGATCGGAATAGAAAGCTTGAGCTTCCTCCAACGTATCGATCGCTCCGGGAATTTCAAATGTGGACATGTCAATCTCCGCTATCGATAACGTGACTTTCAGGGCAGTGCTTGCAGTCATACTGCGTCAGGCAGTTTCGGATGGTCTTGCTCGTATATTCGTGAAGGCATGGTGTACCATCCGCTCTCACGAACACCTTTCCAGTGGCGCGTTCAAACATGCGCTGCGCTCCACAGTTGTTGCATTCGAAGGTATCGGTTGCCGGATCATATCCAGCGATAATTCCTACCCAGCGCCGGCTTGATTCTGGAACTGGCATGCGCTTGGTACCAGCGCAGCGTGGGCAAGTTGCCTCATCTGAGGTTCTGCGCCGCTGCAACTCCTCAAGTATCGGATTGTTGTTGTGGTGGGCGATGATCGCCTTTAGGTCACTCTTCTTTAAGCGTGGCATTATAGAGTTACCGTTATTTGATTGGTTTCAAAATTTATGGAAATGCGATCACCAGGGAGGTATTTCTTGAGCGCGTTAGGCACCAGCAGCACCGTGCATTTCTGCTCTCGACCAACTATCGCGAGATGGGCAAGCTTACCTCCAGTTTCGCAGATAATCAAGCCCGGTCGATCATACTTGGGATCTGGTTTGCAGGCACTCACCATCGCGTTGTAGTAGTCAGGCCCTGCCGAAGGAACAATCGCGATGCTGCCGGGAGCAACGCGATTGTTGGGCTTGGGATGAACTATCTCACCGCCAATCCACGATTCATCACCGCGAGCGAGGATGGAGAATTCTACTCCAGTCCACTCCTTGACGAGGTTGTATTTCGCTTCATGAGCGGCGGTCATAGCGACCGCGCCAAGGCTTTCAGAATTTCGATCGTACGTTTGCGCTAACGGTATTCCAGCTCCAATCACCCAATCCGTGTGAAATGGGTCGTCTAGAGGAAGCTTCCAACCGGATGAAGTAACGCATGACCACTCAGGCGTTACCTTGCCAAAATTTTCGAAGTGAAATCCACGGAGTGCCCAGCGGAGAAAGGCGTTCTTGGGAACTCGTAACGTCGGAGGGTCATAGTTGGGGTTATTTTCAGTCCGAAGATTCAATTCGTACCAACCACCAACCTCATCGGCCTGTTTTTGAATGCGCTTACAGGTAATTTTTTCGATGATGGCTTGACTTTGATCGTAGGCTTCAGCGTCGGCACCCTCGTACTTTTGCTCTATCGCCCGTATTTGATCAATGGTCGTAGCTTTGTTCAGTTCATCCAAAAATTCGGTGGTAATCTCGGCAGCAGATTTCTTTTCCTCGCGAGCGGAGCCTCTGTAGCCGGGCTCGACGATGTCGTTGTAGCGTATGGTCGAGACACCAAGATATGGTTCAGAAGATGCGCCGCGCCGTTCAATTCGCAGCTTGCCCGAATTTCGAAGCTTGAGAAGATGCTCGATTGGTCGATTGACAGAAACCTCATACCACAGCGGCGGCATCGGAGTTTCTTCACAAAGCACGTCAGAAATTTTGTCGGGTGCTGCATCGATATAGATCAACATATCCCTACCAGGATCGTTTGCGTAATACAGGCTGCGAAGCAGATACTTCTGTCTCTCACTGCTTCCAAGAATATTTCTGCTACCGGAATATTCGTGGTTGAACTTCATGTCCTCGGGTCCCCATCCTTGGACGTAGGCGTACGGCTTCCAATACTTGTCACCGTGCTTGAATACAGCGCCGTACAAGTAGTCAAGCTGGTGCTGCATGTCCTTAGCTATCTTACCTTTTGGCGGAAGCTCCTTCCAGCCCAAACCGTCCTCATCCGAACTCACGCCGGTGAAGGTAGCATGACCCTTGAGAATTTGAATGGCCTGTTCATGGGTGCAGCTGCAATCTCGAACCAGAATCTGTAAGGCGCTTTCCCAAGCACCCTCCATGACTCTAGTTCGGGCAAAGTTGGCAAGCCATTCACCCTCGATGCTGAAGCAAACCCTTTCGGCTGTAGCGCTCATGAATTTTTAACGCGAACCCGCGCTCCATTTCGCCATTCATATTTTGGTTTTTCTTCTTCGGCGAGCTGTTCAACCGCTGCCTTAATCATGTACGGCCCAACTGCCGTTGATATTTCAGCTAGAAGAACCAACCGATCGATTGGATCAACCTTCTCGCTTCGAGACATCTGAGCAGCTACTTGGAGCAGTTGAAATCCTTCAGGATCTTCAGCTTGAAAAATTTCAAGCGCGTTACGGCTCATGGTTTCAACCTCTTGTAGAGTTCCCGATTCAGATTATCCTTTTCCTCGAAGGAAAGATCATGATCGCAGAAACTGCAAATCACGTGATCAAAAGAATTGATGTAGTCCGCGCAATTTAGACAGTAGTAGGCGTGGGTCGAGGCGTTATACCAGTTAGCGGGAAGTACGGTTATGCAACGCATAATGTTGCACTTGCCATTGTAGGCACCCCTACTGATATGGACTTCTTCCTCCGCCATATCTTGACGAATGGCGGCCGAGTTTTCCGGCGTGGCTCGACGGAGCTCGATTTCGCTCATCGCTAGATCTCCACTTCCTTGTCGTCACGATCACGTTCGAAGGTGGGGAACCGCAGGGAAGCAACCGCCTTGCTCTTGGACTTGCTGACTTCTTGGTACTTGATGACCACAGTGCGTCCCATCCAAGCCTTCTGGTTGTTCCATATCTCGGTTCTGAGTTCATCGCTGAACCCGCTTCCGACGTTGGCTTCAACTCGGGTACCATCCTCGGTGAAGCCAACCACGTTGATGCCACCAAGACTATTTTCCAACCGGCTCTTCGGCCGGCCAGGATAAAATCCGACGACGCGACAATCAACATCAAAAAACCGCTTCACCTTGCACCAGGCCAGCTTGCGATCCCAGATATAGGGTGAGTTCCAATTCTTCAAGATGAGACCTTCGACGCCGTGCTTGTCGATGGCCTCGTTGCAGTAATTCATCATGTCCTGGTAGTTCTTGACTTCCCGACCTTCCGAGATGATGATCTTCTTGCAGTTGGCTTTCTTGAGGAGGAAGATGAGGGTCTCACGAGCTGCCTTCATCGTGATGTTGGTTTTCTGCGCGATCCAATCGGAGAGCGGCATCATGAAGAAGGCGCGGAAGCGGAGATTCGCCTTCGCCTCATCGTTGCCACTCTTTTTGGCGTTCATCGTCTCGGTGAAGTTAGAAGCGTAGCGTTCGCCATCGAGGACGATGTCTTCACCGGAAAGATCACGGAGGCGCTGAAGCTCATCATCGAAGAGACCGTTGACGTGGGTAGCTTCCTTGCCGCTACGCGAGTAGTAGATCACGGAATCTTTCTTCACGACCGCGATTGTCCGCTCGCCGTCGTATTTGAAATCAGCTTGGCAAGGGAACGTGATTTCAGTTTCTAGCTCCTCCGGAGTGTCGCACTTGTCGGCAAGCATCACCTCGAAGGTGGGAATCGCGTTCTTGTGAATCTTGTTGACCGTGTCTGCGCTAAAGCCGGCCTTGAGGTCCTTGTCGAGGATACGCTCGAGGTAGGAAGCCGTCTCCACATCGTAGCAAGCAAGGTCGGTGGTTACCGCGATCGAAGCGGCATTTCCCGTAAGCTCACGTGAGGCCAGCTTGTCGAGGAGATCAAACCAAACGTTGAATGATGCTGCGGATTTCGGAGCAGCTCCGTAAGCCTTTGGTCGATCGTACTTCCGGATACCGAAGACGCGGTATGGGTTGAGGGCTTCCGCGATGAGGCGAACCGCAGTAGGATCTGCTGTCTTCAGGGCGGCCTTGATGGTCTCCTTGGTTCCAGCTCCGCTTGCGCTTTCACAAGCCTTAATCACCTTGACGAAATTTGTCATACCATCCTCGTGTTTGTCAGCGTAAAGATATTATACACTGAACCTGACAGAAGTACACAATCGCATTATTGTTAAATGCACATTATGTTAAATTGGCCAGAGGTTGCGGCTGTGATCCCAGACGTCAAGCTTGACATCCAAATCTTCTGGTTCGAATTCGACTTCAATCATCTGAGAAGCCCAGCTTTGGTCGATGATCATGCGTGAGGCATGATACCTATCGATCGCAGCCTGCTTTTCCCGCTCAGTTGGAATGGGTGCCCCTGTTGTTCGGTTGATTTGGCGGATGATAGGTATTCCATCCTCAACCACGTATCGATCGCGCAGCTTTAGCTTCGGCATCAGATGTCGTGTCCGTCGTGATTCGTGCCGACGATTTCCGGCTCGGGTTTATTCTTTACCAAATGGTATCCCATCGTCTCGGCAGCACGCGTGAGCAGTTCCAGCTTCTGCTTGATGATCGATTTACCGGAATGCCACGACCCATACGCGAGTGGATAGAAGCTGTAGCTCTCGATCATCGCGAGAGTTTCTCCATCGGCATGAGCGCACTCCACAACATTTCCGTAATGAATTGATGCTCCGGTAGAATATGACAAGCTTGATGGTTCTGATCTTTGGGCTACCTCGTGCATTGCCCGAGAAATCTTCTCTCCAAGCTTCGGATCATTCTCCCATTCATGAGCTTGATCATTGTACAGAATAACAACCGTTCGGTAGCCCATAATCTCCTCACGTACCGTGTTTATCTAAGCGGTAAACAAAAATTATCAGCGCGGCTAACGGCCACGCGAACATCGCGAGCAAAAATGCCACGAACCACTGAATTAGCGGCAAATGCCACATCTTGAAGGTGAACGTTGCCAGAATGGCAACGAGAAATCCAGCGATGGAATACAAATCGATGATGATCATGTTAGCTCCATAATTTTGAGTGTGTCACCTACGGCTAAATCGATGCAGTCATTTTGCAGAACTTGGATAACCACTTCGGTGATATCCATTGTTTCGGTAACCTCAATCGGATCCGAACGGTAAATCACCGAATCGGGACTGTTCTCAAGAACAATTTGCATTCTGCTCATTTCAATCTCCCAATGTGGGCTCGCGCGCGAGCAAGCCAATCCTTGTTGATGTTCCGGGAATTCGCGTGGATGATCTTGATCGCCTCACGCAGAAGTCGTTCAGTTTCGGGGTTTGAAACTGGTGGACGATAGGGCTGAATAGCCAAAATGAAGCGAGCTGCGCTCATGCTGCTTCCCGCTCGTGATTTGACCCAAAGACGCTGAATATGTTGAAGACCTCACGATGGAACCGGGCGAGCTCCTCAGGGGTAAACTTCTTGTTAGCTCGGCGAACCACGGAGCTGATGACGTTGAGCGCGTTCTCAACTCGGGCCCGCCTCGAACTCTTCCGTTTCGAATTTTTCTCGATAGACGAGCAGTCATACGTGTGCTTGGGATTGGCGGGCACCTTGAAGATTTCCGTCATCACGAACTTCCACTCCTTGCCGTGAGGCATGATCCGTTTCCGCTTGTCACCCGGTTCCAACCGCGCGGTCTTGTTGACCACAATGTGGGCGACCTCGTGAGGCACGATGTTTTCGATGAAGTGCTTCTCGTTCTCTACTAGAAGGATAAGGTTGTAGCGAACCAGATTTCGGCCGCGGTAGGCAATTCCACCGGTCCAGTTCTTGATGTCGTAGCGAATTTCCAAATCCGGAAATTCGGTCTTGAAGTGCTTGGCCGCTGCCGCGAAGCACTCCTTCGTCTTCTGTTCAACCTTGGCCTTCAACTCGGGGGTTAAAAGCTTCAGAAGCTGGGTATCCTGTCGCTTGCTCATGCCGCTTTCTCCTGGAGCATCTTGAGATGGTACGCGAGATAAGTTGGTGAAGTGCTCGGAATTCCTAGCTGCTTTTTCGCCGCCTCAAATGTGGCTCCAAGCCTGGGATGAGGGGCGAAATTTGATGCCCTGCTTTTGACCATCGCCCACGCCAACAGAAGGTCATTGCAGAGGGAGATTGGATCTCGAGTTTTCAGCGCGGCTGAGCTGTTGAAGATCGCCGGCCAAACTGCCGAAGAAAGATTTTTGCTCAAGATTTATCTCCCACGAATTTCGATGAACAACCAATCGCGTGGGGTAGTGGACCCTGGCTAAAATCCAACGCACCGCAGTCGCAAGGTGGTCTACTTTTGACGTGTCGGACGTGTGGATCCATTCGCGCGACCTCGTCGTACGATTTGATCTGCTCGCTCGTAAGCTGGCAAATCGGAATCCACCTTGATCCCACCTGCATGCACAACCAATTGGTTCCCGAAACCTTCAGCACGTTAGCCATTACTTGACCAACGTGCAGGAAGTGGTGGATACCGTCCAACTCGGACCAGGAATTTTCTCGTAGGAGGTGGGATGCACCGGATATCCCTTAACCGCGGTGCCGGCTCGGTTGAAACCTTCGATCTTGATGAAGTGCGTTCCGGCGTCGCGCCCACGACCCAGCTTGGTAAACTTGATGATCTGACCAGGCGTGAACTTCATGGAAGCTTCGAGATGGGAGAGACGCGACTTTTGGTTGATCATCTGAACCAAACCCTTGTTCAGCACCAACATGTCTTCGAGAGTGAGGTGAGAGATCTGGTTAAGGATGCTCAACACCTTGGACTCATTCACGTTCACTTTGCTATTCATCGAATGTATCCTCATCAGTTTCAATTCGTATGCCTATTCTACACTGAACCTGATGAAAGTACACTTCTTCGTGAGACAGCGCATTATGTTAAATGGAGCATTATTGTTAAATTGGGTCTGGGAGGATGCGGAAGTCAACATCGTGCTTTGAGTGAATCCACCGATCCTTGGCGTCGTCGGTTCTTGCAGCTGGGCGAATGAGAAGCCAAGGACCGCGTTCGGGGTTAAACATGACGTGATCGGCTTCTTGAAGGAGAACCCACTCGGATCCATTTTCACGAATCCGGTTTTTACCTTTTCCGGTTTTACCCTCGAGAATCAAGCTACACCCGAAGCATCTTGACGCCTTCGTTGCGTCCAAGCTTGTTGTCAATCTTGACGATCTTTGCGGCCAGCTCGAGAAGGTCCTTCTTCTGAAAGCGCTTGAGTTGCTCGATGTCGGCACCCTTGGGAAACTTGCGCGCCTGAACTGCCTTGACTTGCTTCACCAGCTCTGCCCGCTGCGCGAGCAGCTTTTCACGAACTGAAGCTTCAGGTTTTTGAACGAAGTCACCTTGCCACATGATCATCTCCTTGTTCAGTAGAAGAATTCTATCACGCTAGACCTGAAAAGTACATTTATTTTATCCTGCTACAGGTCAGCGTCTGATTAAATATTTCAAACAATATTGTAACCTGGGAGATCCAGTTTGACCAAAAAGCGAATTCCGGAGCTGAAGATAGAACAGATAAATGAGCGTTCAAATCTACACTTCATGTCACTGCTAGAATATAAGCGCGAAATCTATCTTTGCATTATCGATCAAATTACGCCGACTGAAATTGGTGCTTACGTGCTCGATTTTGCCGAACAGGAAAATGTTCCAGTTCAGGAATTTCTTAGCGTAGTCACAAAGTGGTTTTACAGCAAGTCAGATGATCACCCACTTAGCGTTGAAGTTGCTAAGCAGGGATTAACTGAGCGCTGCGCTCCCCTCTATCGAACCTTCGATACAACCTACGTCGCTCGAATAGTTGGTCATGCTTTCAACTACGACGGAATGAACAAGTCGAAGGTTAGACGCCGACGAGTTGTACCTATTCCAGAAGGCGTTGCAATTCGCCTTAAGAAAAATTCCTAACCAAGCTTTTAACTTCAGCTATTCCAGTTGCCCGGCCGGTCATATACGCTTCATTCATTAACACCGAAATCTTGTGGGCATGGGCAAAGCTGTCAACTTGAAGTACGATAGATTTACCACCGATTGCGAAAATGGCTTTACCTACTTTCGTGTTGAGCTCATCCGCGATGAATTCCCATTCGATCATGTATCTTCCCACAGCGTGGTAATTTCCGAAATAACGAATCGACCACGAACGAAGCGCTCATCCTCATACATTCCATCAATGACCCGTCGCACCTCATCAATCGCCCGCTGTCCCTTCGCCTCATCAACGAATATCGTTGAACGAATAACACCGGTGTCCAACAGCAGCGGTGAGCTAAATTTCAGCACTATGACTTTGTTTCCCATGTTATCCTCTCTTAATCTGAAGAAGAGCTGCTGTCTGAAGAGCTTGAGTCAGAAGATGGTGAAGAATCAGAAGGAGGCGCGCTTGACTCCGAATCAGCTGCATTTTGCGTAGCTTCATATTCTGAATACGCCTCCTGTTGAGCTGCTACATCTTGTTCAACGCTTCCCGGGAGTTCCTGCTCGTTAAGCTGCTGTTCACCAACCTCTTGTCCGCGCCCAACTTCGGAAGCTACTTCATCCGGAAGCTGATTTCCCGCCGCTCTGGTAAAGCTTGCAGAACTGTAGCTCGTGAGTGGGGTTGAGCTTCGATAGTAGTATACGCTTGTTTGATGGTCCATGCTTGAGTAAAGGACATACCAATACATCCAAGAATTATCGGATTGCTGAACCCGATATTCTTTTACATTGCCACCACCGTAAGCTAGCTTTGCGCGCGAGTGATGATGCCCACCGCATGCAGCTAGAGCGACCGATACGAGAAGCGCGAAGATAAATTTCATTTCAACTCCTGTTGTGGATGTATTCAATGACGGCAAGAACGAGCGCCGTCACGACGAACGCGCCGAAAATTATCAGCTGTTTCTCAATCATCAACCATGATTCCTCAGTGCCGATGAAGGTTTTGAGCAGATGAATCATGCTAAGCACGACCACGCTTGTGGCGATTTTTATCTTAAGCTCTCCGCTGCTAACGTTTTCACCGGTATATCCGTGCCCCTTGGTTACGAAGGAATTGTAGGATCCGGTAATAATCATCTTGATGAGATTTGCGACCATGACGATGTCAATGGTGTCAAGCGCGAATATCTTTACCTGCTCGATGTTCAAAGACGCGGCGCGAAGAAACATCATCAGCTCATGAAAGTAGGCGATGCCGTAATAGAAAAGAACGGCTACCAGACCGAAGTAAAATGGAATGAGTATCCAACGAACGTTGAATAAAGCGAGCTCAAGTATCCGAACGATACCCTTGCTTGGAGGGGTGGAGACTTCACCGTGCGACATCATCTTTCTCCTAAATGCTCAACAGGCAGAAAAATCCGTAACAAACTATCGCGATAGCTCCAGCGTTCAGCGCGATCAAAGCTATCCGAATGCGATTATACACAAATGGTCTGCCAAAGTATATGCAACCTGCCATAAGCGCGAGAGTTGCGATCTTGAAGTAAGCGATGAAGTTGACCCCAAACCGATCGATGGCAAGCTTGAGAAGCGGATTGGCCTCACCACCGTTGCCAACCTGGAAAATGATGGAGCGCGTTATCACGAAGTCTGACAAGCTTAGTACGACGAGCGCGCCGAGCAGCATCCAAAGAAAGCTTTTGGTTTTATCCAACGTCAACTCCGTAGATTGACCTGAGAACCTGAATTTTCCATTCCCTGAATTTTTTCTCTAGTTCAGGCGTCCGTTCTTGCAATTTTGAGGTGATAATCGCATCATCCACCTTCGCAAATGCGGCATTGAGGTAGTCTGTCGCCTCGTCAAGCGTCAATTTCCCGGTCTTTACATCCAATAAGAACTGAGCGTTCGGGCGTGGAAATGTGAGAAAACCTGTGCTGCACAACTCGAGAACCTGATCAGTTATCCTGATGGCATGGGATAGCGCTTTCCAATCAACACCCTGCCCGTCGAACTCCTTAACGCGGGCACCATAATCACCAACTGTTTTCAGCATTGATTTTACGACGGTAGAAATTCGACTCGTGTACGGATATTGCTTTCCGCAGATTTCGAGAGCTGGTGCAAGCGCGCTTCCACCATCAGCATTGAAGATTTGAATTTCCTTGATGTGTGGTAGCGCAAGCAGTCGAGCGAGAAGAATTGGCGAATCATTGAAGGTAAGCTTCTCATTGTTGTCATTTGGACTCAAGAAGTCGTGCGAATATTCCTCGATGATGCACAAAGCTTCGTTCAACGAAGTGTAGCGCTGAGTCTTCAAACCATACAGCTTGGACTGCGATACCGCGTAACCAACCATCTTCTTGACGTTTTTCGTGAGATAAAGATTTATGAGATCGGAAATAATATCCCTAATATAGCCTGGATCGATGTCGATATCGCGGGAAGTAGATGCTTCTAACGTATCTCGATCATTGGGCGAGAAGAGCTCAAACTTTCCCTGCTTCACCGCGAAGGCTACCTCAAGGGCGTAGGTTTGACCATTGAAGAAGTCATCGAGGAAAACTTGGAGCGGAAGATATTCGGTTTCAGCTTCACCGGCCGCCATCTTATCACCTTGCTTGAGACCAACCGGTTTTTCCTTGCGGTTTGTTATCTTGGTGTTGAGAAGCAGTTCATCGAGAGGAGGGACGCAGACGGCCTTGTAGTCAAAATCCGATGTTTCGCTCGCGTTACCGTAGAGATGTGATCCAGTCAACACGGTGAAAAGGGTTGTTTCTTTCTTGGCTTTCATGTGTCTATGTCACCTCGGTAATCACACTCGTAGCACCCATAACCTAGACATGTTGGGCACATCCACCGCTTCGGCTTTATTTTATTCCAAAGTCGCTTCAGCCACTTCATTGCCCGTAAACCATCTTGGTGATCCAGATTGAGAACAATGATCCCATTGTTCCACCCAAAACGTAGCCGATAAATGATGGACCATGAAGGTCATCTTGCGACTCTTTTGCCATCTTCCTAACAACCAGAAAATTAACCGCCGCTATTAGCGCGTCGGTTACCGCCGTCCACGCGTATAGTCCCTGAACATACGCTCTGCCGTTTGCAACAACTAGTCCATAGACCAAAAATTGGACGGAAAAGTAGAAGAAAAATCTTCCAGTGTTTGATGTCGGTAGGTTCATGATTGATCGCGAAGCGACACGTCAATAGCTTCAAGTCGATCAGCGTCGATGGCTCTACCAACAGCTGGTCCGCTCAGGTGCTGATAGTTGACACCAGTAATAGCTGACGCGTAGTGGAACGCGCGACTAAGCTGTAAAGAGCTAATCGGAAAGTCAATTCCAACATGTTCACCAAGTCGCATAGTGTTGATGATATCATCCATGCCGCTACCAGCGGTAAATGCCCGTTGACTTTTCAAGAATCCTAAAATATTTTCGGCAAGGGATCGTCCAGCTACTCCACTTCGAATTGCTCGAATGGCGCTTGTAAGCTTTTTCGCCTTTAGCGGAATTACTTGCGATTTTTGCTCGGCATTGTCGCTTGCGATAAGAGCCACGAACGCATCAAGCTGTAAAGTCAGCGGGATGTAGAAATTATCAAGGTTTGCCGCGATAGCTGGAATCAAGAATGTTTGGCGCTGACACCATGGAGTGCCAAACACGTCCTTGAAGAACGATACCTTATCCATAACTCCAAAGATATCAAGCGCGCTAAAGAATCTATCAAGCCGCGCCGTCTGATCGAGCGTCTTTTCCATTTCAGCCCAAAAGCGCTCACGTGATAGGTGCTCGAGCTCACCTGAATCAACAAGCTTAGATGCAAGCTCTACTGTTTCCGGAGCTATCGTAAAATCCTCAAAGCGCGCGTAAAAGCGCGCGAGACGAATAACGCGCAGCGGATCTTCAGAAAATGCTGGACTCGTATGGCGCAGCACCTTATTCTGAATGTCAGCGCGACCGTTGAATGGGTCGGTGAAATACCAACCCTCGCTACCTCGCTCCATGGCGATTGAATTGATGGTGAGATCGCGACGTTCCAAATCCTGTTCGATGGTAACATCCGTACCGAATTTAACCTCAAAGCCGAGATATCCCTTACCGCTCTTTCGCTCCGTGCGAGCCAGAGCATACTCATCCTTAGTTTCGGGGTGAAGGTAGACGGGAAAATCAGCACCAACGCGCTCGTATCCGCTGACGATCATTTCATCGTGGGTAGCTCCAACCACTACCCAATCGAGGTCGCTAACATCTTTACCCATCAGCTGGTCGCGAACAGCTCCACCTACGAGATACGTTTTCATGTATTCCTCTTAAACCAACCCTTAAACCGCCCACAACTCCAGTCATGCGCAATCCAAAGTACCATCATAACGCCACCGCCTATGAAGTAGGATTTCATTACAGACCCTTGGTAACTTTCGCGACCATGCCACGAACGACCCTTGAGAACATCGCATCAAGCGCCGTCGCGAAGTGCTTGGCAAGCTTGATGATTAAGTCTTCGATCAGCGAGGAGACGATAACTACCGGCCACTGGAAGATCCAGATGGTGATCTTTCCGATGTTGTCCTTGGCGCGCGGTGCCAGGGCGTCAATGACCGAAGTTTCCTTGGCGTGATTGACGTCATAGATTTTATGCTTTGAGTTGGAGGGCGCACCGAACATCCCAACGCTCATTCCATGCTGGTAGAAGTCGATGAAGGCCTTGCGCTTTAGGGCTGGAATTGTAGCAGTCCAAGCTGCATCATACCCAGCTTCGAGCTCCGCTGCCCTAGCGTTAAACTTTCCCATCGTATCGGCGCGATTTCCAGCTTGCGCGTCAGTAAGCTGTCCGTGATCAAATCGATTAATTCTGATAAGCTCAGCATGCATCTCATCTTGAGTTTTAAGCTTTGCCTTGTCGGAGAAATCGGGTTTTTCCGGCTTGAATTCCTTCTCATCAAACTGATGCTTTGCTTCCTTGATCCAACCGACACGCTTCGCCGCGTAAAGCACCCACTTAATTAAGGCGGTGCCGAGTCCAAGAGCAAGATATCCAGGAATGTAGTAGAGCAGAATGCCATGCAGGTTTGTCGCTAGCCATGGAGCCGCGGTGTGGTGATCGAGGTAGATCGCACCAGCGATCGATAGAGCCATAATCGATAGAGACCAACCATAAGCTTCATACGTAAAGCAGGCCACGTCAATGATGAACAGCGTCGCTAATATCACCATCCACCAAAGAAATGGGATGCCCAATAAAAATCCAATCATGTCATTCTCCTGTTAACTTTTTTCCGATTTTAACGATTTCTTTCGACGAAACTTGCTTGGCGCCGGCGATGATTGCTTTGTACCATTGCGTGCCGTTGATATCGTAGTGATGCGCTGCCTTGGATTTGTGGAAGAAGTGCCTACGAACCCCAATCTTAGCTGCAAATTCATGCAGCTCTGAAAACGTGTCGGCAACCATGTGCGCGTACAGCGTGCGTGGTTTCTTTACTCCCGCGCGAGCGTAGATTGGTTCGTCGACGTAGATCATCGGATTCGTCCGCGTTCCTTTTCCCAATTTTCAAGATCCGACACCTGGCGAACAAGCTCGCGAGGAGCGGTAAACCAGATTTTCGGTCTACCGTCGGGACGCTGGAACGCTTGAAGCTCACCATCGTTGAAGCATACCGCGGCGGCGGTGAACGGCCCATTGTCGACAAGACAGATTGGGATCATTGTTTCAGAAATAGGTGTCGGCCCGGCCGTCATAACCGCGTTCTGCTTGAGCCAAGCTTCCTTCGTTAAGTGCCGAGAATTTATGTAGCAGCCCATGATTACTCCCAGCGAATTCCACCAGAGATTACAGACGAAACCAACTGCAGGGCAACGAATTTTGTTCCCGAATTAAGTTTAGCAAGCCGCTCCATTTCTGACTTCCAGGATTTTTCGCCGATGTGCATTCTTGGATTGGTACCGAAGATAAGCTTATCGCCTTGGACGGTGGCAATGATGACAGCCCGACCCTTGATGGCCAAATCCATAGAAACGGCATAGTTGCGATCTAAGGTGCTGTCCTGCGCGCTCAACCGCGAGTCACTAGATCGAATTTGATCCAAGATGTTTGGCGACGTTTCTTTAGCCCAGGCCGGATGTTTTCTCGCGTCGCCCGCCAGCGCATCAGCACGGTAGGCGACGCCGGCCAAGGTGTAGTATTGGCCAGAGGAAGTTAAAGATCCACGAAGCTTCGTCAGCTGTCCCTTTCGAGTGCGGTTGGAATAGATGTAGTGGAACGAATCCATGAAATACCCGATAAGCCGGGCCTCAATGTATGTCAGGGGGAAAAGATTCTTGCCTTCGAGCAGCATGGTGAAATCTCCTATTGATGTAGGAGTCATTATACCCTGATGTCAACCTGACGTACACTGTATTACGTTATAGTCACAGGTGACGATAATGTAACACCGGAGATACTTTGGGTTGATCTCATATTATTCCCGCGGAGATGAGGTGGAGCTGGAGAACTATTACCATCGCATAAGCCACACTATGAGAGCGCTTGAATTGGTAACCATCTTCTCCCTTGGCATAGAGGATGCGACGGGTGGCTTCCTTTTGGGTGTTGTAGAGCTTGACAAGCTGTTTCTTGCCGGGTCTAATGAGAGCGAGAACGTCAGCTAGGTCTTCTATCGACCTCGGTTTAACCGCCGTGAGAACATCACCATGCTTGGACAGCTGGAACAGCTTCACCTGTTCCGATGGGATGGTCAGCAGCCCCCAATCCGGTTCTACCTTTAGCAGTTCATCAATTTCTGAACGAGACTTGAAATTGTCGTAGATGTTGAGGTGGAGAAAATCAATCTTGAGATAACCAACTTGCTCAGCTTCCTTGTAGGGAATCGCCGATAGGCCGGTTAGTTTATCTTCTGGTATCGCCTGTGGATAGACGCCACACGGATGCTGCACTAGCTCTTCGTTCTTCACGAGAGACGCGCGCGTCCATGGAAACAAATCCTTCGGGTCGAAGGATGTCTGTAAATCGATGTCGATATCTGGTAGCTTCATTTTTTTGGAAACCTGCCAGAATGCGATTTTCCGTTCCACCTGATGGCCCAGTTGAAGAGAGCACCTTGCTCGAATAATCCTATCACGATGACGTGGTTCTTATCGCGATAGTACTCTATCGAGCGCTCATCCCTGTTCCAGGTTATATCGATCATTTCAACCTCGCGCCATCAATCTGCTGTATGATCTTTTCCAGGTACAGCGTGCAACCCGCGCATGAATCACAAATCTTCATGTACTTCTGCAGATCCTTGATGCCGTGCACGTCTTCATGCTTTATCACGGCATTTTTTATCTTGCGATCGCTAACGTTGTTGCAGATGCAAACGATCATAGCCCAACCTCAGCTACGATCATCTTGATGTTGTTGATGGTTGCTTTTTCTGTCTGAAACCGGTTGCCCCAATAGGAGGAGCTAACAACGCCGTCAAACACCTTAAGCTGCGATTGATCTAGCAGCTTGAGAAATTTACCAAATTTTGGTGAGCAGAAGAGCAGCCATGGTGTTAGCCGGCGCTGCCTGACGAGTGATAAAACTCGCTGCGCTCCGAGATGCTCAAATATTTTTGGTAGTTCGACGCCCTCCTTCTCGCACAGATCGAGAAGATAGTTGATTGATTCTTGCACTTGATCTAGAGGATCGGTCAGCTTATCAGTCCACTCAAGGTACATCGCGTAGCACTGGCCTCGACACCACAGCGTTGGAGAAATATCTCCCTCAACCATAAGCTCCGCGTAGCGATCCGGTCGTGAGATGTTTGCGTCGATGACAAGCTGCGCGAACGTAATGAACGGACGGTAGTACCTAGACTCCATGAAGGCTTCGGCGCTTGGTTGGCTGAACTTTTTCAGCTTCATCCAATCTCGATAATACCCGAGAGCGGCTTGACCAAGCGGAGATTTAAGCTGCTCAAGCCTTCGCTTCTCCTCGCAATGATGCTTCATGAAGTTGCCTTCAGCGGCAAAGCGTTTATCGCAAAACGCGCAGTGCCACTTACTATGGCTTGATGTTTTAATTTCCGCATCTTCTAGCGGAATGCGGCGCGCGGCAATTTGTTCAGCGTTAAGCAGCTTTAGCTCGGTGGATCCGCCGCGGGTCAACTTCGATTTCTTCACCATACCAAGACCATCCTGCTTTAATTGGTTCTCCGAGAGATCGAAAGAAAGCAATGAATTCTCTAATGCCATGTTCGTCTACGTACTCTTTATTTACCGTTGCCCAAAGCCCTACCGCGACAGGTCCGTAATTCTTCACGTGAATGCTTGGTGCTGATTTTACCGGAACGATAAAATCATCCATCAGCTTGTTGTGCAGCTTTTGGCGTTCAACGTGATGCGCATCAGGTATGTAGTTAAAGGATTCGTCAAAATAGCTTGATGGATATGGAAATATCTGAGATGCCTGTTCATGGGCATAATCTTCAAAATCGGTATACACCTTGCATTCTAGCGTCTGCAGACAACAAGCGTAATAGCGCTTCTTCTGGGTGTGAAAGAAGCTAAAGTCAGCACCAAGCGATGGGCCATACGCTCCAAGCAGCTGATCGCAGTAGAACTCTCCACCAAACGAGCTATCTGGATATTTCCTCATCTTGTTCTTGAGGCGAATGTATCGCGCCTTGCGCTCGGTGCGGTTTCGCTCATTTCGCACGCTGCTGATGTTACGAGGCATTTTTCTTATTCATGAAGAAGAATACGATGGCTGAAATGATTAGAATAAATCCAATCGTAACCGAAAATGGTTTAAAGATCAGCCATTCCATGAAATACATGATTAGCATCGCGGCGACGTTGATGCCGACGAATCCTCCAACTGCATAGCCAATTGCCTTGAGCGCGGTTTTCCACATTGTTAAACTCCTATCATGCGTGAAACCAAATCCATTGATTCTGGAGTTGGTTTAAATCTTGCGATGGGTGAACCCTTATCTCGTGAGAAGTGCGGGTCCAAGCGTCCCTTGTTGTACTTGAGAAGCGCTAAGCTGGTTTTGAAACCCTCATAGACCAGCAGCTTCTTTCCTTCATAATTGCTGCAATCCGGATACTTAACGATGAGGATGAGATATCCATTGAGATACTTCTCCTTGACAATCTTGAAATTTTCCGGTCGCGGGTTGGAATTGGCTACGGCATACGGACTGCTCGAACATCTACTTCCACCAAACAAAGATATGCCCATGTTAGCTCCTAAATTTCCAACCATATCCGGATGGATCTGAATCACAGTTCATTTGAATCCACGTTCGCGCTTCATTCAGCACATCAATATACTCTGGCAGCCAGAAACTGCTGAAACCACCGGATGGTGTATGCCAAGTTTTGTCATCCTCGATGATGGGCTGTAGAACTACATGCGGATCATTTTCCCCGCGCCGCGTAATGAGCACGCCAAGACATTTTCTAACAATGACATGCTCATATTTTGCAACTTCCCGAATACCGGTATAATCATGCTGCAGTATTTGCATCTTTCAACTCCTTCTTGAGCTTGGTAAGCTCGTCTTTTTGCCATCCAAGCTCTTCAGCCATCTCGAAGATTTCTTGATCTGACGGGAATGGGTTTAGCGTTCTAGCTTCACGCTCGGACATCTCGAAATATTCCCCAACTACCTTCAGCGCCTCCACATTTTTCTTCTTGCTCTTGATGCCCAACCAGTTGTTTCGACCACCCGTCTTGGACGAAGCAACCTGTAGGAGCTGCATCAGCAGGTGGGGGTGCTTGCCCAAGGCGAAGATGTATGGGTTGACAAATTCGTTGAGCATCATTATTTGCCGCTTGTCGGATGTTCCAGACAACCAGCGCATTACGACAAGCGGCGCGAACCCTTTCTTCTCTTCCTCGGTAAGCTTTGAATAGATATCCCCGCTGTGAGGGCTGTTCAGCTTTCCCAAAAGTTCAAAAATGTCGAGTTTAAACGCCATCTAGCGGAACAACACTAACGATGCCACCATGCTCAAGTCTCTCCCGCGCCCACCACAAATATTCCTTCGGGCCCATGAAAAAGACAACATTTTCTGGCTCATGATAAGTTGTTTTTTCTTCTAGACACCTGTTATCCCACATGGTCAGCGCCCCGGAAGCTCCCAGCTTCCGTCCAACCTCAATGATTTCCTTTTCTGTCATGGGGAATTCTACATGCGCGGATGCATTTACCAACCACATAGATGTATCGTAGGTAGCTTCACCTAGCTCACCTTCGACGGCATTTTTGAGATCTTGTATCGTAAACTTCATGCTTTCGCCTTGAAAAATTTCCTGATATTTCTCACAACCCAATTTAGTGGGATTCCTACGGTGAGGATTAATCCCCAGAGAATTCTTTCCCAGATGTTAAATGGCTTCATTGTAAACGAGTGATTTTCTGTTTTTCCTAACCCACTTACTGAATGCTCGATAATCTTCTAAGCTATTAAACCAGATAGTCGTATAGCCAAAAATTTGCTGCCACTTCCACCGCGGGTTTAAATCGATTGAGCTACCGAAATCTTGAGTGCACCGCTCATAAATTTCACGATGCTTGCAGTAGTGATCGCGGTCGAACGTGACAGACTTGTCCGTGATGTCAAAGCTAATCATGTTTCTTAGTCCACATGAGGCGGTGGTGAGAGACTGGCTCATATCCATTTTCGATTAGCCATTTCTCATCCTTAGCAGCTTCCATCGTGCGCTTCATGAGATCATTCGGCATTGGCTGAACGTCGCAGATATCTTCGGCAATTCGTTGAGGATTCATTTTCCTCACCAGTGGGATAAGACCGCTAAGAAAGTCTGCAGAATTTTTAACGTTATTCTGCCAGTCATCATCTGACAGTTTTACTTTATCTTCGGTTGGTGAATTAAGCATGCCTTCATACTTGCAGCACGGCAAGTATTCAAACAGCTGAGCACCACCGTGACAAGGACAGGTGCAACCATGTCCAGCTGGTGCGTATTCGTGGTTAAGCTTCACTTGAACGCACCCTGCTTTACGAGATCATCTGCAATCTTGTCAGCCAGCGCGTGAAGAAACTTGCGGACTGATTTTGCCCCCATGCACTCGGTGTCGTACGAGAATGTACCATCGTCATTCTGTCGAATCCAGAGCTCACCGAATCCACAACCCTTCCACGACCAAGTCATGTTGATGTGAAACGCGTGTACTTCTGCAGCTGTAGGTGTATTCTCATCCATAATCTTGCGAGATTCTTCCGGAGATAACCGAAGATCAGGAATTTCTACACCATCTGGAATTTGTACGGTCATGCTAATTTTCCTAGCTCAATGAAGAGCGCCGCGAGGTTCAGTTCCGTATCGTCCACCAGCGCGTGGTGACGCGCGTACGCTGCAATTTCAATCACCGCCGCATCCTTGTCCTTCACTTTCAGCTTATCGATGTTTTGGTAAAGGAACGTGAACACATCACCGTGCTCCTCACGAGATGCATTCTCGCAGACTAGCTTGCGAGCGGCCTTGAAGTTACCAGATGAAATCATATCGAGCAAACTAAATTTCCATTCTGAAACCGATGTAGCTGCATTCTTGGGAGACAGTAAAGCTCTACCATGAGAATTTTGCTGAAGCAGCTGAATTATCTGCCTAATGCTTGGATATCCAACGTCAATGTAGGTTATCAGGTGTTCTACGTCGAATTCAATCTTTTCCTTTTCCAGCATGTCGGCCATGCGAAGAGCTATTTTTTCCTTATCTGGAGCTCGAAAGAAGAAATGTTGAAATCGATCCTCAAGCGGTGGTAGAATCTTGTTGGCATAATTGCACGTTGCGATAAATCGACAAGAAGCTGATGTGTCCTCGATGGTGCTGCGAAGAAGCTTCTGACCTTCATGCGACATGCCATCCAACTCTTCAAGCTGCACGACCTTAAATTTACCCATCGGCATCGTCATGGCGAACGCGTCAACCTCGTTGCGCATCGCGTCAACTTTATCCTTGGAGCAATTTATCTTGAGAACATCGGCGGAATCTATACCTAGATCGCGAATGAGCGCCTTTGATACTGAAGTCTTTCCGGTGCCGCGTGATCCAGAGAGAAGAAGGTTGGGGATATCTTGATTTGCAACAAAAGCTTCAAACAGCTTGCGCTGTCGGTCATCTTGAAAGATGACCTCTGAAATTGTTTTTGGACGGTATTTTTCTACCCAGATTGATGTTTTGTGATTCATAGAATCCTTTGGAATAATTCAGGGCTTCAGAAGCCAATTATACACAGATAAATCCAGGTAGTAAACGTTAATCAGCGAACCTTCACACCTAAGCCAACATCCGTTTCCTGATCACGTATCGCTGAATTTTCTAGCTGGGATTTTGCAGGCTGAGTGATTTGATCTTTCGTGATGACTTCACGTGGCTTCGTAGCTGGTAAAACTCTGCCGCTTTGAGGCTGTTGAAATTCCACATCATTTGGTTTCTGGCGACCGAGATCTTCGTGGGTTAAGTGATCAAGCTCATCTACGGCCGGTTCAACGTAGCGCTCGCGACCAAGAGCTTCATGCAGCTCCTCTGGTGTAGGAAGCGGAGCTGGAGGACCGATTACAACTGGACTTTCATCTACAGGAATCATGCCCTCTGGTTTGGGAGGAGGTACAGATGGCATCGGTGGATATGATCTTGGTTCAGGTAGCTGGTATGATTTTTGCTCTGGAAGTTCTGGATAATCAGTAGCTATCATACTTTGTTTAGCTGGAAGTGGTTGTTCATCTTCGATATCGCTCTCGTCAAATCCGTATTGACTTAGCGGAGATGAATGCTTCGCCTGCGCCAGCTTTCGCTTTTCGCGCTCATCGATGAGATAATTTCCAGCTAGCAGCAGTGAAATTGCCAAGGGGTCGAACACGAAGATAATGATAAAGATTACCCACTTTACCGCGTGTTCTGGATCGGTATTGAACGCTTGGGCTATGTAGATGATTGGGCCTACGTCGGTGTTCTTGGTAATTGAATCAATTTTAAGCTGGGGCAGCTGCTTGTCGATTTCACCGAGACGCGCGGTAATTTTATCTTGCTCTGGCGCGAACTGTTGAATGAGCTGCTTTCTTCCTCGAATTACGTTATCCGGAAGTTTGGCGATCTGCGCGTCAATTTCTTCCTTGCGGTGCTGCAGGCGCACCTGCTCGTCCTGCAAAGATTGAACTAGAATGGTGTTTTGATTTGTTCCCTGGATAGCTTTTTGGAATTCTTTGCTCAAATAACCAAACGCGCCAGCTGACGTGATTAACATCAGCGTAACTACAGCAGCCGTCATGTAGGATTTCATCACGACATTTATCTTCTTGAAGTACTTGTAGAGAAATGAAACTCCCACAACCTTTCCAAGGTCTAGCGCTATTGCTAGAACAATGATGACTGGATTTGCGGCGAACAGCGCGGATAAACCTACAACCGAAACGTAGGTGCCGATACCTTCAATGAGGAAAGCTGAAAGGAGTACAAGAAGAATAAAGAGCATTAAATCGTACCTAATCGTACAGTTCGCCGGCGGCGTGGGGTGAAAGTTTCATGCATAATTCCACGGCGCTGTTGTGATACATCCTTTGAGGATAGACGCTTAAGCGCCTCCCTAGCATGTCCTGACATGTGCTCTACAATATAGCCTGGCTTCTTAGTGTGGCTGGCATCGAGAGCATATCCGTTACAAATTGCTTGTTCCAAAGCTTCACGCGGATCCATTTCACCTTTAATTCTATTTTCTTTCATTTTTACCATCCTATGAGCGGAATCGTAAGGAGCACAAGAAGAATAAACAGCATTTATTTTCCCTTAGGGGCGATTGATTTTTCGATTGCGTCTAATTCAGTAGAATTGAATCCCAGAATCCTGCAGGCCTTTAGGATTTTTGTCGCTGTTTTTAACCTATCTGTCCCAAAGTCCATGCTCCACTCAGAACCGCTTTTGTTTATATTTCTGAGATATTTCAGAAACTCAGTCATTACCTGTTTTTCATTGACACCACCATTATCAAGCGTGCGTTCTGTTCGCTTACCATCCACGTCAAAATATCTAGGTAGTGAGCTGCTAACTCGCCAAAGAAGAGAATCATAGATAACTTTTTTGGCTGATGCGACTTGTTTGCGTGTCGCAGCTTCAACAAGTTGATGAAGTTTCATTTTTACCATCCTATCAGTGGAATTGTCAAGATAAGAGCAGTCATGTGGAGAGCTTGATCAACTCCTATTACCGTGAAGAACCAATGACGATATGAATTTGGTTGCTTTGCTGCGTTAGCTGCCTCTCCTAGCTTCCACAGCTTAGTTGTAGCGCGCGATGAGAAAAAGTCGGTTAGCCAGTGGGCTACGAAATTTACAGCTGCAAATTTCCATCCACAAAGAATAAGAAATGGAATGATGTACGCGCTAACGTGAACAGAAAGCCACGCGTTAGAAGAGCTCTTGCTGATAGCCATCTTGTCTGTCTGCAGGAAAAAGTCTGCAAAAAGATGGGTCCAAACTAGGATGAGAAGCGTGCTTAGACAAAGAGTTGCAGATATCATCGTTCCTCCCGCTTTATGAAAGAAGAAATCACCGTAGGTATTGCCATAATTATCGCCACCGTTAATTTATGCGCGTTACAAAATCCTTCCCAAATAGCCATCATGCTAGCTTCTCACTTGAAACCCATCGACCCATGATAGCTAGAAATCGACCTTGTTGCACACCATTTGGATAAGTGTAAAACCACAAATGCCACCCAGGGGATGAACCATCGGCGCTCCGCGCCCGCACAAGGAGAACGCGCTTTTGATGCTTGTGAATGGTTTTCAACGGAGTAAGCCAAAACATCGGCTTTATGTAGAAACGCTTCATTTAGGAATAATCGTAGTTGTAGTCGTAGGCGACCGACTCATCATCTCCAAGCGCGAGCACTTGATCTTGATCTGACTTCCAAATTTGAATACCATCGTGCTCAAACCCGATAGTCCACTTAAGCTTCTCGATAAGCACGATGTCACCATTTTTGAAATCGGTAACTAGCGGGCCAATTGCCAACACCTTAGCCCAACGAGCGTACTCACCTTGCCCACGAAGATCGCCCTTCGCATGGGATGTTAGAATGATGCGACCTTTGTTTTTTGGAACGAAGGATTTGCCGTTTGTCTCGTTGAGAAATGCAAACAGAAAGGTATTGCCGAGTGGGCGAAGCGCCATATTCTTTATTCCTTATCGTATGAGAATTACTTTTTAGATTTGTGTTTTTCGCCAGCGGTGGCTGAAGCTTCAGCTGCAGCCCTACCGAGATCCAACGCCGAAGTACCGGTATCGATTGGTGCTTCAGCTTGAGGCGATTTTGTTACGGGTGGTGGAGTAACGATGTAGTTCTCCTGGTTGCGATGCTTGATGCCATCCTTCTCGTCAATGAACTTGCGGCGCTGACTCACACCAACTGGAACCGGTTGGGTTGCCAGCTGCTGCTTGATCGCTAGCAGATCAAAGTCAACTATGTTGCCGCGGGCGGAACGTGCTTGTTTGGCCATTAGGAATAATCTCCGGAAATTGATTACAGGATAAATATGAAGTTGTGCTGTGCGCAATTTATTTATCAGGGCTCCGGCCAGTTACTGATCGCAAAACAAGCTAATCGTGAAAAAATTCGGTCATCGGTATGTTGAACCTGATAGGATCAACCTTGTGGAGACCTAAGACGCACAGCGCAAGCGATGCACAGGATGATCCTCTACCGACGCCCCAAACTATTTCTTTTTTCTCAAAAGTATCAACGACGTACATGAGCGTCTTGATCAGCATCGACATTCCCCGAACTTGGATCTCCTTGATTTCTTCCTCAAGCCGCCGAGTATATGTCGCGTGCAGCTGCTCTGGAATTTTCTGCGAGTTGATGTAAACCCACAGGTCCTCGATGAGCTCATCTTCCCAATCCAGCTCTTGATATTTTTTGGGTATTCGATAGCTCATGTCGAAGGGTCGATTTTTATCCTTAGCTATTTGGATCACATCATCTACCAGAGCGTTGAACGCGTTGATATCGTCGTTGGTTTCCGTTACGACGATGTTCATCGGCAGCAATCCCTCGATCAAAAGCTCTGGGACCAGCTCAGGGGATACCTGGCTGGTCCCATCGAACCAAAGCGTTCTGTCTTTGAGCTCGGTTTTCACTATGTGATATCAACCAGTCCTTTGATGCCGAGACCAACAAGGGGAACGATGATGAACACCCAAATCAACCCATTAATCCAACCCCAAAATATGGGGTGATTTGCCAGCAACCACGCACCCTCAAACGTTTCAGTCAGCTGATGAGCTTCACCTTGTTCCTGGGCTGTAATCTGTTGAATAGCAGTTTGATACGCGAAGGACTGCTCATCCATTCCTTGGATTTGGTGCATTCGACCTTGAAGAGACTTCAGCGCAACCAGATTTTGTTCCACGCTGTTGTTTGGCGTCGGATAGATGATCGCGTTATGCGGCGCAAGCTCTGCTGATTCCAATCCAGCCACATACTTATCTAGGTATGTGGATTTCTGCTGAAGCGTTGATGCCTTTTCGCTCAAAGCCCAATACGAGCCAATCGCGTTTGAATACAAATATGAAATTCTGGTTTCGGCCACACCCAGAATTATTCCAGCTAGAATGAGCACCGCTGCGATAAAAGTTTTCATGTTGATTCCTGTGATAAGAGTTTGGATGTTGCGTAAAGAGCGAACTTGTTGACGACAGTTTCAGCCACAGATTGATAGGGATATTCAATGTGAAACTGCATGTTGCCCCAGCTACCCGTGTCGAGAAAGCGCCTGTACGTTTCGACGTGTTCCCGCTTTGACGGGGTAAATTCCTCGCGGGGAAGAGCAAACTTGGTGCGTTTTCTTGGTCCAATCGCGGCTATGTAGTCGCGAGCTAACTTGCGCTTTTCCTCCATCTTCTCATCAATCGAGAGGATTGGCGAGATTGGCGAAAGAGTCACAACTTCTGAATCCATACCCATGTCATCTCCTTCATTTCACATTAGTGAATGTATTATACACCAGGATGATGAAAAAGTACAATTTAGATTTGATCTACCTGAATACCATTCGCTCTTAATTCTTGTATCCCATTGATTACGCGATAAGCATGACGATAAACTACTCTTGCTATCTTTGCATCTTTGATTATTTCTGTGCAATGATGACAGGGAGATTGTGTACAGTAGAGCGTAGCACCATTTAATTGACCATCAGTGTTATTTTCTTTTAATTTCCTAACTGAATTATATTCCGCATGAAGCACTTCTGGTCTAGTACTTAGCGTGCCATCTGGATTCTCAATTTCACAGTTATTATCATATCCTCTAGGCATACCATTCCAACCCATAGAGATTATGTTTTCCCCCTTCACAACGACAGCACCAACTTTTAATCGACGCGCTTTGGACATGATAGAAAGTCTTTCAGCAATATCCATGTATAGATTATCCATTGCTATTGGATTAGGCATGGATCCTCCTACATATTCTACCCCTTCTCCATCCAGTTGGAATAAACCCAGATGTCATCTTAGATGATTGGCCATCAGTTATCCAAAACATTCCTGTATTTCTCTTTGAAAGCTTAGATATACGCTTAAGATGCCCCGATGCAACATTCATGAGTCCTACTACATGACCACCCATTGCAGCTACTCGTCTATGTTCTTCCTTATCGAAAAATGCGCCAGCTTTATTCTTTTTATTAGTAGCTGCTCCAGCTTTACCACCTTTCGACATACTCTCAAAAGTTTTTATTCTATCAAATAAGCCAGATTCTGCATTTTTCTGACCACCTATGTACCCACCTTTTCTAGCGAAAAATTTATGAGCTTCACTGGTTTTAATGCCTCTCATCATTCTATATGCAGATAAATCATCTTCACTACCAAAAATTTTCCAACGCAAATAGTGAATAAGATAATGCTCTTTGAACGTTAGTGAAATGATATTTTCGGGATCATCTGTTCCACCAAGATGTCGTGGAATTATATGATGTTTCTGATTCTCGCTAACATGCGCTCGTAAATTAGCACGCTGAATGATAGATTCATAAATTCGACGGTAATTCATGTCAATTGATGGTTGGGCGGGTGATGGCATGATCGTCATTGCTTATTCCATAATCTTCTTCCAGGTCATTTATCACCTGACGAATGACCGAAAACAGAGCTGGGTTGCCGGATGAAATTTGATCGCTCAATTCAGCGTACAGCCCTTCAGCTATAGATGAAAGGAATCCACTCGCCGCAAAATACGTCTGGACGCCCTCACCAAGTTCCTGGTCATCAATCTGCTTAACACCAAGAACTAAAACGGCGTGCTCGTTGCTAACTTCTACTTTTTCTACTATTGGGGAGATTGAGTTGACCAATTTTTCTAAAATAGGATCAGCGAATTCGGAAATTTCTTTTGTTTCCATGGTGCCCTTCAATGTTGTTTGGAGATAATATCACGCGACGCGCCCCAAGTAAATCCCATTCAGGATTTACTCAGGTACAAGATATTTACTATCGGGTGGTTCGAAAATCCGGGCTACGCGTCTCGCTTTAACTCCACCAACCCGGTCTCGAAGTTCTCCAAGCTTTGCTCAATGCTTACCTTCTTTCCGGCGAACCGCTTGTAAGACCTGTCGGTGCGCTTCTTGATAACTCGAGCTAGACCGTAAAGGCGACGATACTCCTCATCTTTAATTTCCAGCTCGCGCTTGATCATTGGTCTAAGATCATCCTTGATGATGTCGGCCAGCTGGCAAATTTCCTTTTGCAGCTCAAGGCAGGCATCTACCGCGAAAGTGATGATTTCCCGAACTCGATCACGATCTCCCCGATCTATCCTGACGTCGAGACGGTGCTTCGGGTCCAGCTTGATGGTAATTCCATGTTCTGCGAGATGTTTCTCAACAAGCTCGCCCTTACCGATGAAGGCGAGAATCCGATAAAGTTCAGCAACATTGTCGAGCGCGGCTTCCATTCGACCCTTGGAGCTGGGGTGAGGCCATCCACCGCCGAGATAGTAGATCTGGCCGCGGATTTCCACGGCCTTGGTAACACCCGCGATTGCTTTTCGAGGATTTGTCATTTCTTTAGACCGGGTTTGCGTTGCGCATTACGACCAACGTGAATGTGTCGGCATTATGCGTGGACCGAGTTGATTCTGTCTGGTAGGAATATCCCTTCTTCTTTTGCAGGTATTGAATCGTCGAGCGAATTGCCTTCACGGCACCGTCATCGATGTTCGGCCACGTGTGGATCGTACCCGGATTCAGCTGGCTCAAGATCAAGCTGGTGCCAACTGGACTCACGTTGCGGCACTCCTCGCGCCGCACGGTCACTGGTTTCGATTCGGCGGGCCGCGAGAGCAGCGCGCTAAGCCGGTTGCGAATCCAAGTTTCCTTACGATTCGCTACCTGGAGATCGAACAAGCGCATGTGCGCCGCCCGCTCTGCCGAGATGTGATCATCCCATTCAGCGTTCAACATTTCCTTCGCTTCATCGAGTACATCTTCAATATTCATCGTTTACTCCTGCGTTGGGGCTTCGAGATCGATCATTTCAGACTGCGCTCGAGTAATAGCCACGTACTCGAGATTCTTTTCCTGTATCTGCTGCCATTCTTTCTTGGCATATGGTGACGGCATGTACTTGGCACGACCGAGAATGTAGACTCTCTTCCACTCGCGACCCTTGCTCTTGTGAACCGTGCTGAGCGTCAGCACCTCCGGCTTTTCACCAGCCGCGGTGTCACCGAACATCTCATCAATGTCAGCGACAAGATCATCGATCATGTTCTGCTTGCGGAACAAGCAGCGATCGATGATAACGCGGAGGCAAGAAACCTGATCTATGAGGCCGTCAATTCGATGTTCCTGGCCTTTCGACTTGAAGTTTGCCGTCTGGCGGGCTTCGTAGTCCTCTAGCTTGTTGAGCAGCTTGTCAAGCGTTTTGACTTTCCAGCGGCGAGCCAGCTTGATCAACCCTTCACCGATTTCCCGACCCTCCACCCGGCAGCCGATGCCCTTGGATAGTAGCTTGTAGGCGGTGGTAATAAGAGGGGCCGTGTTGCGGCAGAGGATGGCATCGCTGCTGCCGAGGTTTTCTCCTTCCAGAAGTCCATACGCGAGGGCTCGCACGACACCCTCAGGGGCATCTTCGTGAGCTATGAAATCCGGAACCAGCGTTTTGGCTAAGGCTACGACCTTTTTCGGACACCGCCGGGTTACGTTGAGCGGAAGAGTGATCGCGTTGGTGGCCTTCTTGAGAAGATCCATCGCGTCGCTGTCAGCTCCGGTGAACCCGTAGATCGCTTGGCAATCGTCACCTACGAATAGCATCCGACCATACTTGGGATCCAGCATAGCGAGAGCAAGTGCCCGGCGCGCGAGGTTGGTATCTTGTGATTCGTCTAAAAGAATCCACTTTTTAGGCCAGAAGCGCGCCTTGAAATAGAGAGGCGCGAGGATCATGTCGTCAAAGTCGATGTAGTCGCGGCACTGGTTGAGCGAGATGCGGTAGATCTTGATGGCGCACTTGATGAGCTCTTCCGCGATCACATCCTCGGTGACATCATCGTCGAGACCGAAGTGATCCCAAATATCGAACCACTGGGACATGTCCTCGATTTCACCGATGTGGCCAAGGGCGCGCTGCTTCGCAAGCGACACAAGCTTGACTAGGGCGCCGTGATTCTGCGTGTAGATTGCACCGCCCTTTTCCAACCCGCACTGCGTGATGATCGCGTCAAGCTTGTCGTTTCCTCTCTTGACAACCTTGACGTGAGGAGCTACCTTTCTCCAAGCTGCGAATCCGAAGGAATGACACGTTCCAGCTTGGGCGACTTTCCAGTCGTACCCAATCTTCTCAAATTTGAACTTGATCTCATCGGCGATTTTCTTGTTGTACGCCATGCAGGCAACGTCACCAAGGCCGAGAGCTACGATCGTTTTGACCACTTCGAGGAGGGTGAAGGTTTTACCGCATCCGGCGCGGGCTATCAGCTTGAGACTGCCCTTACCTTCAATTACCCATCTGATTACGGCCAGCTGCTGAGGAGAGAGCTCGATTTGATCTTTCTTGAAGATCTTCAACATCTTATCCATCAAGATTGAATTCGGCTTAAGTACCGCTGACATTGTGTTCTCTTCCGTCCGTTGATAGAGTGTATTCTATACTATAACCTGACGAAAGTACATTTCGTGCATTATGTTAAATGAGATTCATTATGTTAAATAGATCACTTTAGCAAGCTCACCAGTAGATTTCCAGCCGTAGCAACGATCGTGCCACCAGCATCTTTCGTGATGTTGGAACTTTTATCGAATGATCCGAGAAATCGACCACCAACGTTGTACAGCTTCATGATACCGCCGCTCTCACGGATGGATCCAAGCACCTTACCATTTTTGTCGCGAAGTGTTTCTTGCATAGGTCTATTTATGAAAGCAAATATTTGATTTGCTCATAATTGGCAAACCAGCCGGCATTTTTTGATGGTATTAAATATTTGGATATATCTTGAAAAGAGATTTTGCCAGAATATAATGCTGAGAATCCGCCATTAATATCAGCAACATATTTGTACACCAAAAAATTGTAATTATGCCCTAAATTTCCAAAATCATACTCATCTGAACTAATCGATACAGAATTACCCATTGACAATTTGATATCAGCACAAATATTGCTGAAATCTATTTTTGACGTCCGGTAAATAAATTTGCCTTTATATACGTCATACGGTACAGGACCATCAGTTGCATTCCAACCTTGCGTTCCTAAATATATTTTCTCAGCATGATCAAAAGCAAATCCATATATTCTGTTTTTGTTTTTATCAGAATGATCATTTTGAAAATCAGTAAGTATTTTGGCACTTACAATTGCTATTTCGCCTATGTTACGCAAAGATCTTTCTCGCGGCAAGATCATCTTTGATGTATCCCAATCTGATATTTTCTACTACAGATCTAACGACCGTACCGATAGGGCGATAATTTTCGGGAATCTTATCCAGCTGATCTTTAGTCAACTCAATATTCTTTGTGATGCGTTGAACAAATGTTCCCATCCGGAAAAACAGCGGCTCATCTTCCCATGGTTTACCTATCGAGCGCAGCAGCTGCTTCTTACCCTCACTGTCGACACCGTGAAGCTGCTTATGGCTAAAGCGCGCCTGCGCGGCCATCGAGATTGAATTTTTGATTGCATCATCTTGACGCCACAGATAGTTTAGAAAAACTTCATGCACGTCGGCGACGTTCCACACTCGACAATCAAACGCGATAATTGAATCCGACTTTTCTGGGATGCGGGCTGGGAGATGCCGATTGAAAAATCCTGATGCCATTCCCGCGTAAACTGAACATAGCTTCTGGATTTTGGCGTCAAACGCATAGCTTGATTCACTACCATCGCTAAGGTCGCCCTGCCACCAGCTCAAGCTTATTTCATCGGACTGCGTGTACCCAATCTTGGCATGAGTTTTTTCTACGAGATACTTTGTGGTATCTTCCATGAGCTGGCTCAAGCGGGTGTCGTATGGACGTTCTAAGCCGCGCGTAAACGTGTGGAAGGCTTTACCGTCTAAGCGAGCGATGATGGGTAGATCGTGTCTAAGGCGGCGCCCAGCTTCTTTTTGCTCTTCAGCTTTTAGCCGATCGCCGAGGGTATCTTCTGATGCGCGAGCGCGTTCATTTTGTTCTGTCATTTGTCATCCAATTCTTCTGAATATTCCAAGCCGAGAGTTATGGGAAAATTTATCGTAGGAAGTGAGTTGATGTCACCGCTATAACCATCCGCGATGGTTATGTGGGGTGTGAATACCGGAAAATCGAACGTAGCGTTATGTTCGGCCATCAACGTGAGATGGCGGGCAACTATCGTCGGTGCGTTAAGCTTGATGACCAAAACTTTTTGGTTTGAATCATGCCTCTTGTTGAAGAGCTCATAGCAGATAAATTCAGCACCGTGAACTATAGCTTGTTCAGCTACGAAATTTGGGCATGGTTTTCGGCTGTAGAGAACGGTTGTATGCAGGCGTCGTTCACCGGCCGATTCGGCAATTGGAATGCCGGCGCTGCGACAGTGTTCCTTTATTTGAGAACAGGATGGTTCCAGAACCCTCATCCCAACGTAAAGACCTTTCTTCTTATTCGATACCAGCTCTTTCAGCTTCATTCCATTTTCCTAAAAACAAATTATAGTTTATTTAGGAATGAATGTACACCTGTCAGCTTGGCTTATCAGCTGAATCAGATCTTACGCCGTATTTAGCCAGCATGAATCTGGTAAATCCGTCGACGGAAGCAACGTATGACAGGTAGATTGCGAACACGTCCCAGTTGAGCGTGCCGACTAAAGCTTGCTTGATAACGACAAATGTACCTGTAACACCACCAACCAGCTGCATTATCTTGGTAGAAGAAGCTTCACGCTTACCGGTAGATTGGTTGATGCCGGTAAACATATCGATCCAATCGAACGGGTTGTCCTTGTCGCGTTGAGCCTTGTACAGGCCGTACATGAGCGCGATGAACATGATTATCAGCATCGATGCGAACACATTTACAGTGTGCCCGAATATAGTTACGTACGATGCTTCTTGAATTATCTGCTTAGCTGCGTCTGGTTGTGACATTTTATTTCCTATTAAGTATATGCGAATTGAACGACACCGGAAGCACCGTTTTGCGCTGCTGATGCACCAACTTTACCATATCCACCTGCACCTTTATTTGTTGGGAATATGTTTCCACTGTTGAATGCATCTGGTGAACCACCGAGAGGTGCCGGGCTGGCTCCACCCTGTGGAGCCGAACTAAATTGACCAGCGCTACCGGAAGTATTTGTTGTTCCACCACTAGCTGTTCCAGCTGCTCCACCAACGCTGCCACCCAGTGGTCCACCTCCACCTCCACCTCCAACCATGTTGACAGAACCACCAGCTACCGTGCCAGTTACCGTTGAATTTGCTCCACCACCTCCAGCTTGTGGTGTGCCGGATGGTGGGCCATTACCACCTCCACCGGCGACATAGGTAAATGTATTTCCACCAACGACAGCGATTGAACGCGATGATTCACCGGCTCCACCACCTCCACCAACGGATGGGCCAGATGAGTTTTGACCAACCGCACCTCCACCTCCACCTCCAAGAATAGTTATAACGCAGTTAGTTGCACCAGCTGGTACAGTTTCTGTTCCTGATGTTGGGCCAGCGAACGTGTGGGTAACTGGAGTAAATGGAACGGTAGTGTTGGTTAAGCTCCACCCGACCGTGTTTGTATTTGTGGTTGAGTGTCCATCCGATACGGCGCAGAAAAACGTGCCGGTGTTCGTTCCATTGTTGTCAGCAACGGTCGCCGATATGGTTGTTGACGGTGTTCCTTGACCATTGAATGTAATGCCGCTACCGCTTGCAATCGTCCAAGTGTACGTGTATCCCGACTGCTTACCCTTGGAAGCTGTAGTAGATGCAGCGCTTGAGGTTACGGTTCCACTCGGGGCACCGGCTGCGGCAGATCCGGAAACTGCCGAAATTGCGGTGACCGCCACGTTGGTTGACCCTAGCGTTGCGAAAGATGAACCAACATCAACTGTACCGCGCTGCAGGTGAAGCGTGGACGCGGCGGTGCCAGACCCTGCCGGCGCAAACAGCGTGTTTAAATCTGAACCATTGTTGGTAATGCCGGTTGCTGCAGCTTGTGGCCAGCCAGAAACATATGGGGCCAACGTACTTGCTAGATCAGTTCCGCCAGACTCAACGTTTACGGTCATTACTTAGCCTTTAGCGCTTCAATCTCCGCTTTGAGGGAGCTAATCATCGCGCTCATTTCCTTTACGGCCTCTACAAGGGCACCAACTACACCGCTGTAGTTAAGGCTCTTGATTCCGGATTCGCTTGTCGCGACAAGCTCTGGTAGAACCTTTTCAACATCTTGAGCGATAAGACCGGCACAAGGCAGACCATTATTTTTCCAGTTAAAACGAACACCATTCAAGCTTTCAATTATGCTGAGAGCTCCGCCTATTGGTGTGATGTTTGTTTTAACGTTGATATCAGATGTAGAATTGAGAATAACTGAGTTCAACGTACCGGTGCTTGGTACGTACGATAGCACGTTACCGCTGCTGTCGATTGTCAGCGGTAGGTTTCCAGAGCTAGCGCTTACAAAGGTTGGAAACCATGTTGCTGAAGATGCGCCGGCGTTGTTCACGATGGTGGCGGTAGCAGCAGCGCCAGCCGTCAACGATGAAGCTGTACCAGTTAGAGAAGTACCAGCGCCGCTGAATGTTCCGCCGGTTACCGTACCAGATACAGTTAGGGCACCAAGCGTACCTACCGACGTTAGAGATGAGTTAACAACGGTTGAGTTTAGAGTTGCACCAGTTAAGGTTCCAGCTGCGGCAGTTACCGTTCCGGAAGAACCAAGAGCGATGGATACACCGTTAACAGTTAGCGAACTGTTTGTCAGCGCGCCGTTTGGTATGTTGGTTAGCGAGGCACCGGATCCACTAAACGTGCTACCGGTGATAGTGCCATTTGCGGTCAATGATCCGCTTGAAGGATTGATTGTAACTTGGCTGTTGAAAAGAACGCTGTTGCCATTCAAGAACGCAACATCGAATGTTGTGTTGGTAGAGCTTGAAGCTGTTGATACGGCACCGGCGGTTAGGGAAGCGGCGGTGCCGCTTATGTTGGTACCAATGAAGGTTGGCGTAGTTGACCAGGCTGGAATCGTGTTAATACCGCCAGAAACAAGCACGCTGCCAACAGCGACGTCCGCGATATATCCGGTAGTAGCTGAAGCGGTTTGAACCGGTAGTGAACCAACGGTTGTACCCGACAGATTGGTCGCGGTGGTTGCCGTTGTGGCGCTGCCGGCAGAAGTTGCCGTTGTTGCATTACCAGTTAGGGCGCCGACGAACGTGGTAGATGTAACAGATGAAAGTCCAGCTAGCGTTGTTACCGTGCCACCAAGTGAAACTGATGTAGAACCAATAGTTACGCTGCTGTTAGCTAGGGAAGCGTTCGCGATCGTTCCAGCGGTTATGTTTGCACCGGAAATTGTTGGTGAGCTGCTCCACGTTGGAGAAGCGTTACCCTGTGAAATGAGAACTTGACCAGATGTTCCAAAGTTGGTGGCGGTCGTGCCGTATGAAAATCCACCAGAGTTTGTAATCGTTAATACGTTCGCGAGTGAGGTTGTAGCTGCAACTTGAAATACGATATTTCCACCGACTCCAACTGATCCAACTGATCCACCACCAGACGCGGTTCCTGCAGCGCCACCAATACCCGCTGCGATGGTTAGCGTTCCACCAGTTCCACCGTTACCGGATGTACCAGCATTTGTTTTTACACCACCCTGACCACCGGTACCTGGTTGAATTGTTATTCCAGCTCCGCTGCCACCGTTTGCGCTGTTGACAGATGCGTTTAGAGCCTGACCGCCCAAACCACCGGTACCACCAGCTATAGTTAGCGTGCCGCCAACACCACCACCGAATGGAGATGCTGCCTGCGCTAGACCAGCTGCACCAGCTCCTGTTGAAAGATTTACCACGCCGCCATTTCCAGCAACCGCCGCGATGCTACCTTGACCGGCACCTGACGATAGGGTTAGCGTTCCACCAGCCGCGTTTGATGTTGCGCCGCTGTTACCAGCTGCAGATGATATGGTTAGATTTGTGCCGACTGAAGTACTTGTGTTAAGGCCAGCGGTTATAGTTGCATTTGTAGCTGCAGAATTTGTTCCAAGCGTTAAAACTGGAACGGTGGTGCTTTCAGTCCACGTGAAATCTGGAGTGCTTGTAATTGTGTTTGAACCGCTGCCATACGCGATTTGAGTTGCCGTTACGGAGGTTGAGGCCGCCGTTGTCCATGATGGTGCCGCACCGCTACCATTTGACGTTAGCACCTGTCCACTTGTACCAAATGATGGAGTGCTTCCAATGCCGAGGGCGGCATTTGTGTTAATTGTGTACGCGGTAGCTGGTGGAGTTCCTACTTTGAATACGATTGATCCACCGAGAGCCGCGTTGCCGGTGCTTATCGTAACGCTACCCGCCGTTCCAACGCCGACCGTCGCGTTACCACCGGTGATAAGCACGTTACCACCAAGAGCACCGCTCGCGGTAGCGTTACCACCTTGAACAATCGCTAGTCCTCCAAGCCCCGCGCTTGCGGTGCCACCTACTAGGCTTACCTGACCACCGTTAAAGTTTGTTGAGCTGGCACCACCCATGATGGTTACTAACCCACCAATCGCGCCGCTCGCTCCTCCAGCTCCACCAGTGATAACAACAGCTCCACCACCACTCGCCGCGGCTCCGGCGCTACCGGTAATTGAGAATTGAGGTCCAACGCCAGACCCTGCTGTTGCTACGATGCTAGCTCCAGTGGTAGCGGTTCCCATCGTTAGAGTTTGAGCTGAATCAGTCCATGTAAAATCTGACGTGCCCGTTAAAGAGTTAGATCCACTTCCATAGCCGATGAAGGTTGCCGTTAATCCGGAAGACGCTGGAGTTGCCCAAGTAGGGACGCCACCTGACAAAGTTAGAACTTGACCAGCTGAGCCGACTGCTAGGAATGTTGTAGCACCAGCTCCGGTTTGATATGGTAGTGAACCAGCCGCACCGCCAGCGATGTTTGTTGCTGACGTTGATGTTGACGCGTTGCCAGTTAGAGCACCCACGAATGACGTTGAAGTGACTGACGTTAACCCAGCTATAGTTGTTGACGTACCTCCAAGAGAAACTGCGGTTGAGCCAATGGTTACGCTGCTGTTGGAAAGAGCTGAATTTGGGATACCGTTGAAGTTTGTTCCAGTTAGCGCGGGTGCTGTTAGCCATGCAGGAGTTGCGCCAGCCGTTGCGGCGCAGAGAACACCAACTGCATTTGTAACAAACGCGGTAGTGCTTGCGGCGGTTTGGTACGCAACGTTTCCAGCTGTACCACCGGCGATGTTCGTCGCGGCTGTCGCGATGGTTGCGCTTGATGCGTTACCGCTAAGCGTTCCGTTGAATGTAGTAGCAGATATCGACGTCAAACCGGAAATAGTTGATGACCATGATGGAGGATTTCCGGTAGTACCAACAAGTACCTGCCCAGACGTTCCAGGTGAAACGAACGCTGTCGTGCTTGGCGCTGACTGATATGGTATTTCATTTGCCGCACCACCAGCAAGATTGGTTACAGATCCGGTCGCTGTTACGGTTACCGCACCGGTAGATGAATTGATGGATATTCCGGTGCCGGCAACTATGCTTGTTACGCCGGTGTTGTTTATCGTGATTGATCCACCACCATTTACTACGCTGATGGCGGTACCAGCCGTAAGCGTTCCTGCTACTGGAGCAGCTCCGGTAGAACCGATTAGTAACTGACCATTGGTTGGTGCGGTGGTGGTTGTCAGGTGACCACCGCTTCCAGAAAATAGGAACGAATTGCTGGTAAGTCCGGATATAGTTAGGGTGCCGAGCGTACCTACCGACGTTAGCGAAGAATTGACTATGTTGGCAGCAAGGGTTGTGCCAGTTAAGGTTCCAGCTGCCGCGGCAACGGTTCCAGAAGCACCGAGGGCGATGGATGTACCGTTAACCGTTACCGAGCTGTTAACCAGGGCGCTGTTTGGTATCGATGTCGCGGCAAAGTTTGCTCCACTGATCGTTGGGGATGTTGTCCAAGCTGGTGTTGCACCGGAGGTTAAGGCTTGGAGAACACCAGCGGCGTTAGTTACGAATGATGTTGTACCGGCTGCTGACTGAAATGGAACGTTTCCAGCTACGCCGCTAGCGATGTTTGTCGCGCTAGATGCTGATGAAGCGTTGCCAGTTAGCGCGCCAACGAATGACGTTGATGTTACCGACGACAACCCGGCGATAGTTGTCGCGGTACCACCTAAAGCGACCGGAGTAGAACCAATAGTTACGCTGCTGTTGACTAGCGCGCCGTTTGGTATGTTGGTAATGTTGGTACCAGAAATTGCTGGTGAACCGACTACGTTTACCGTTACGGCACCGGTAGAGGATGATATGCTGATGTTTGATCCAGCTACCAGCGATGTAACACCAGTGTTTGAAATCGTTAGACCGGAAATGTTGATTCCAGTTCCACCAACATACGCTGCAGCGCTGCTGAACTGAGTGAAAACAATGTTTGACGTGCCGACGGTTATGGTGCCAGTTGTTGTTTGCACCCATGAAGTTGCGGCATTTGTATTACCGCTTGTTACGAAAATGAAGTCACCAGCCGTAATGTTGCTGCTGCTGTTAAAATCTGTCGCGCGGGTTAGCTGATATGGTGTTGTTCCAGCTACACCAACCGTGGTTAGCACGTAGATACCATTTTGCGTTTTGTTGGTTTGATCCTTGATGAGAACGCGGGCGTTAAGTCCTACTGCCATACCATCGACGACGAATACTGTTCCAGCTGAAGTATCAGTAATCGTTGCACCTACGCCAGAAGCTCCATTGTTGTAGGTGAATGGACCAAGCGCGCTTAGGTCGCTGCCAGACGTTGCCTCGGCTGCTGGTGATTCTACGGTTAATCCAGAAGCGTGAGCATCTACGTATGCCTTGGTTGCAGCATCAGTTGGATTTGTTGGTGTTGATAGTCCAGTGATGGTCGTGGTGGTGCCACCGAGCGCAACTATAGTTGAACCAATCTGTATTGAGTTATGATCAAGCTGTGCGCTTGGGAGAACTGATGTCCAAGCTGGCAAGCTTGACGCTACCGTCAAAAATTGACTGTTTGAGCCAATCGTGAGAGCGGTTGAGGTAGTACCATCGCCGGTTGCATAAATTAGCGCACCTGCTGTTCCATTTACTAGGTTGCTAGTAATGCTATCTGGACTTCTTGAATTTGAAACTGTCTTAGTCATTCAATTAAACTCCGATTATCCAACCCTGGGCTACGTTGTAGTAGACGAGAGAGAAATTTTCTCTATTTTGATTTGCAATTAAGCTACCAACAGTACCATTTATCTTATCTGAACCATTTGGTGCAACGGTCAAATTATTCGTTGCCCATGTTCCAGCACCATCTACAAACCATACCACCTGACCAATAGTTGGTGAAGCTGGAAGGGTAACGGTCAGTGGATTTGCCGTCGTGTCGGCGATGATGTAGTCAAATGCTACCGCCGTATATGTGGTACCAGTTTGCGCGGTTACGTGGGGAGCAGCTGGACCCGTGTTTAGCGATACCGCACCCGCAGTTACCGTAAATTGCGAAGCGTTAAAGCTTGACACACCCTTTTGCGATGTCGTTGCGTCAACAGCTGAAATTGTTACCTGTGATCCGGCGGCGATAGATGTTGTGATACCCTGGATAGCGCTGCCAAACAGCGTTAAAGTTCCACCTAGAGAAACGCTTCCAGCACCAGCTCCGTCAACGTCAACAACGACGCTGCTGTTAACAAGGGCTGAATTTGGAACTGATGCCGCCTGTATGTTGGCACCGTTTATGCTTGTGAGGTTGGAACCGTCTCCAAAAAACATGCCGGCGGTCGACGTGCCAGAAATTGTTACCGAGCTTGGAAGGGATACAACTACGTTACCACTTGTTGGAGATACGGTAATTTGATTTACGGTTCCAGTTACCGAAGAAACACCAGCCGCACCAGGGTTTGACCACGTAGGAACGCCACCGGCAACGGTTAGCACCTGCCCAGCTGTGCCAATGCCGAGCATCATCGTTGTATTTGAAGCGCTTTGAAATGGCAAGCTGCCGGCAGCTCCACCAGCAAGACCACCAACGATAAGGCTTGGCGCGATTCCAGTTAATCCAGCTCCACTACCAGAGAACATCGACGCGCTAGCAGCTCCGGTAACGGTTAAGCTAGTTAGGGCTCCGAGAGTTGTCAGCGAAGAATTGACTACGTTAGCCGCAAGCGTCGTGCCAGTTAGAAGATTGGCCGGCGTTGGTCCAGCCGCTGGTGACGCCCACGCTGGCAAACCAGAAACTACAGTAAGTACCTGACCAGTTGTTCCAATTGGCAGTTGAGCTGTCGTGCTCGTAAATGTTTGATAGGGAACGCTACCAGCAGAGCCACCAGAAAGATTTGACACGCTGGAGATGGTTGCCCAAGATGCTGGATTGCCGGTACCATTTGATGTTAGCACTTGACCGGTTGATCCGGCGGTTCCACTTAGATCAATTTCTCCACTTGGTTGAATTGAAAATACCGAACCAACGTTGAATGATGGAACAGTTAGCGCTCCAGTCATCGTGTCGCCGGACTTGTTTACCTTGGAGCTTAACGCGAGAGCCAAGCCAACAATTTGCGATTGCTGGATAGACGTGCTGTTAATTGCTATGAATGAACCATTGTTAAACCCGCTGTCAATGATATCACCACCAGCTACGAACGATGCGAAATTGCCAGCTGTAACGCTGCCTGGCTTATCAACCTTCGTGTTGAGAGATGAGTTGATCGAAACAATGCTCGAATTGATGTTCGCGAGGGCCGTCGCAGTAGCTGACGCGCCAGCAAAAGATGATGAGCTAAATCCACTGTCGGCTATATCACCGTCGGATTGGAGAGATACAAAATCACCAGCCATTCCTCCAGCTACAAAATTGGCCTTGCTGGAGAGAGTAATGTTGATCGTGTTGATATCTGAAGTAAGCGTCGCGATTGAATTTGCGGTTGTAGTTGCACCGGCAAATGATGACGCGTTAAAGCCGCTGTCAACGATATTTCCACCCGACATAAACGCGGCGAAATCACCGGATGTCGCAAGCGGAACTTTGTCGACCTTAGCATTAATCGTCGAGGCGGCGATGCCGCTGTCAGCTAGCTGACCACTCGCCGCAAATGCAGGCAGATTACCGATGACTCCGCCAACAACGTTGATTTTGCCGTTGAGCGTAGATTGTAGTCCAACTACCTGAGCGATCGTCCAGCCAGAAAATGAAGAGTTAACCTTCGTGGCGATGAGTGGGCCGTAGTTCAGGAAGGTTGTAAAATCGGTTGAGCTTAGAAATCCTGGCTGAGAGATAGTTACCGGCTGTATGTTGACAACAGGAAATTGCGCGGAACCAGTGATCATTATCGGCGATGTCGACAGAACTTCCTGCACACCCGAACCAATCGCTGCGGATGATAGATCAGTTTCCCAATCAAACGATAGGAGGATGCTGTTGTTGTTTAATACCGTACCGACTCGAACGTATTTTGACGATGATGGCTTAACGAACGTGATGTTGCCAAAATTGTCGCAATATACCGGCAGGCCGAATTGGGCCGGTGATGTTATCAGCGTTCCTTCCCAGGCAGTATTGATGACAATCTTACCGGCTGTAGAAAGAGCTGCAGCGGTGTTACCAGGCGTGGCCTCGGTAATCATCGCGATAGGAGCTTGAACTTGGAAATTTACCGGGTCGCTAGAAGCTGGCGTCGCAAGACCGTTGTTAAGGTAGACGAGCGTGAAGGCTGGTATTGGTAGATTGTATGTTGTTACAACTAGCAGCGCGTTGTCAAGCTTAACTTGGCTGCCGGTATCATTCGAAATTAGATTGGTTTCGGTAGTTAGGAGGGCGCCGGCTTGATCACGAAACACGCCGCCAAATCCATCCGTTAGCACGAATCCAGCATCTACGTGCAGGCCGTTAAGACCTACTTGGGAGAATCCTGGGCCGATATTTTCGAAGTATTGAAGAATCGCGCCGTTGGTCAGCTGAGCGGCAAACACGAGGATCGTTGTATTCCAAACGGATCCATTCCAAATATTCATCTGGTTAAGGTTTGTGTTCCACCAAATTTGACCAACAGCTGGACTTGCCGGAGCTACGCCAGAAATAACGGGAGTGAGGGTTGTTGAGCCGCGAACTATCGCGCCGGTAGCTTCGTTTATCTGCCAGTAGAGATACTGGGTAACCGGACCAATCGGAAATGGACCCCAAGCGTTGACCACGCTGGCGTATTCGCCGATTAGGTAATCGCTAGTTGAAAATGCAGCCGTAGCAACAACTGGAATTTGACCTACGACTAGATCAATTCCATTGCTTCCATTGACGGTTAGAAAGCTAGTTGGCGCTGGAGCAGCAACAAGTCCCTGGCGAAACGTAAGCCTCATTGAGATGTCCCCTTACTGACATGGTTCTATGAGGTATTTATCCAGTTTGGTTGAAACCAGAGATTAAGTTCTTATTTCGCCAGCTTGTAAAAGTGATTCTGCAGCGCGTCAAACCCGCCAATAAGAGCGTCATTCTCAAAGATCTGAGGAACGGTGCGCGCTCCAGGTACTAACTTTTGCAGCTGTGGAACGGTAAAATACACGTTTCGCTCGTCCTTTACCTGACCGACATCTAAGATATATTCTTCAAATGGTAGGTTCTTTTCAAGCAGAAATGATTTCGCGCGAACGCAGTATGGGCAATTTGGTTTTGAGTAGATTTTGTACATTTATAGCTCTGGTAGATCTTCGTATTTAACTTCATTCGTCATGGAACCAATAACGTATGCTACGCTTTCGTTCTCTTGAAGGGCCGTTTGTTTCTTGTTTGTATTCAGGTGCTTGTTGAACCAAGGTACCGGAGTTGACTTCACTCCCGCGTCGTACTTGACCGAGATGTCCCTGAGACGACTTTGCGCGGTCCAATCGACGAAGCCAACCATCGTTCGCTCGTTCAAACCAATAACTGATCCTTCTTTGAACAGGTATTTTGCCCACGCCTTCTCCTCGTCAATAACGGAGACCAGCATGTCATGACATTCTTTTTTCGTTTCACTCGCCACTTGAGTAAAACGTGGGTCGCTTTTGACGCAGGTATTTATGATATAAGCTGTCCAATCAACGTGAAGCATCTCATCAGACAAGATGAGGGCAATTTCATTTCCGTTGCCAATAAAAATTTTATTCTCAACCATCCCCAAGCTTGTTGCGAAGGACACAGTGAATCTGATTGCTTCCAACCCGTAAGATGCGATCAGCGCGAGATAGATCGCCTTCACGTAATCGTGTTCGGTAACGCGTGATTCTGTTTCAACCCTACAGTTCAGGTGGTGAAGCTTATCGTAGTACTTGCCGATTGAGCTGGTCATCGCGACGATTTCGGCGTTGTCGTGAATCTTGTTGAATTCATCCTTCGGAACGTTGTAGATGTTTCGAATGATGTGGCTGTAGGCTCGTGAGTGAAGCATCTCAAACCACGTCCAGGTTAGCATGAGTGATTCAAGCTCCGGAACGGAAACTACCGGTGTAAAGATCTGCGCGGGCGCTCGACCTTGGATAGAATCTAGTGTAGTCTGCCTAAGAAGATTTGACGTGAAGATATGACGAACAGCCTTGGAAGCTTCCTTGAAGTCAATCTTATCCTTCGTCAGGGTAATTTCTTCGGGTACCCAAAACGCGCCGCGCTGAGTTTCGTCGAATTTTGCTATCTTCGGATACGCGTAATCGTCAAAGCGCTGGGTAGTCACTGGACCAGCTGGATCCAGAAACATCTGCCGCTTAGAATATTCAGGGATCACCCCATAGTCACGAGCTATAATACGCATGCCTCACAAGCCTCTTGATTATCTGATTCATTTTCATTTTCTACTTTTGATACTTCGATTAAGCCAGGCGCAATCTCGGTAGCCTTTAGCATATCCTTCGTTCCCTGCTTATCTCTCAAATCGTAGTAATGCGATTTGATTCCCCATTTAGAAGAGAGCATCAGATTTTTAGCTAGCATTGTTGCTGGAATTTTACCCTCGGGATAGTTCTTACCCGAGTAGAAAGTATCGGCAGAGATACCCTGATCAACGTAGGCTTGAAGAACCGCTACTGTCTTCAAGTAGTGAATACAATCGTCTTGGTCCCACAGCAGCTGGTAGTGATTCTTGAGCTTGCGGTATTCAGGAACCACCTGCGCGAATTCTCCCGCCTTTGAGCTCTTGATGATGATCAGCTGCTTGGTAAGATTAATTCCGTTTGTGGAGTTTATTACCACCGAAGACGATTCAACTGGAGCTATTGCCATCAGGGTAGCATTTCGGATGCCGAATTGCTTCATCTTCGAGCGAAGACCTTCCCAGTCTAGGTCTTCGCTAGGTTCAAAATTGGTTAATTCATTTACGCCCTTAGCTCGATTTTCCCATGGAAACAAACCTTGACCATAGCGCGTTTGAGCTGACAGCTGGCATGAACCTTTTTCCTGCGCCAGCTTAACCGAAGCTTCAGTTAGATAGAAAGCCTGGTGTTCCATCCAGCGCTTTACTTCAGCGAGTGAATCGGATTCACCGTACTTGAATTTGCGCTTAGCGTGCCAGTAGGCTAAGTTGGTAACGCCGATGCCAAGTGGTTCAAACTCATCATTTGCCAGCTTAGATTGAATTGAAAGGAAATCCTGGTACTGCAAGATGTTGTGAAGCGCGCGGTGCAGCACTATCGCTGGTCTCTTGATTTCTTCTGGGTGACGGAATGAACCCCAGTTCATCGAGCCAAGGGTGCAAAGCGCGATGCGCCCGCTTGGGTCATCTACGGTTTGGAATCCCTTAGTCGGGAGCATAATTTCGGTGCAAAGGTTGGTCTGATAGATCGGATTTACCGAAGGATCAAATGGACCTTGGTTCATCACGTTGTCGATGTTGAGGATGTAGTAGCGTCCAGTGTCACCGCGCTCCTTAAGCAGCCAATCCTTGATCACCGTCTCGGCTGATTCTACCTTAGTGCGAAGCCCAGCTTGATTCTCGTACTTAACGTAGAGCTCCTCAAATTTTTTGCTGTCGGAATAGAATGCCTCATAAAGGTCTGGAACTTCATTTGGATCGAAGAAGGTAATGTTTCCTTTCTGCGCGAAGCGCTTCCAGAAAAATTTGTTCATCACGACGCAGTAATCAAGATGACGCACCCGAGTTTCTTCGGTGCCCTGGTTGTTCTTTAGGACGATAAGGTCATCAAACTGATAGTGCCAGATTGGGAAGTTGACGGTTGCACTAGCATTTCTAATTCCACCCTGGGAACAGGATCGGAGGTCCGCGAACCACTTCTTGAGGAATGGAATGTAGCCTGTGTGCTTAACTTCCCCTCCCCGTATAGGCGCGCCAAGAGGACGAAGTCTACCAACGTCGAGCCCGATACCAGCCCGTTTTGCAGCATAGTCTGCCATGACCTGTCCAGATGCGAAGATAGATTTGAGGTTGTCGTCTGACTTAATGAGTACGCAACTGGAGAATTGCTTAGTACGAGTTCCAAGTCCGGCAAGAACTGGTGTAGCAAGAGTGAACAAGCCGTCAGAAGCTGAGTTGTAGAAATCTCGTATCCACCGAAGTCGATCCTTTGATTCGGCATGGAAAGCCGTTGCTGCAGCGACAATGTATCGTACTTGGGGAGACTCAACAATGGAGCCCGTCTTGGTACGATCTTGGACAAGATATTTTTCAATGAGTTGGTCAACTGCCGCATACGGAAGATTTTCATCCTTTTCATGATCTACGATTTTTTCTATTTGATCCCATTCTTCTTCCGTATACCACGTTAAAAGATCTGGAGTGTAGAATTCTTTCTCTACATTCTTCTTGATGATTTCGAACAAGCGGGGTGGTTGATACTGCCCGTAGATATCCTTGCGAAGCATTGAAATGCGCTGCTTTCCAGCTGCATACTGGTAGTTGACATTTCCAATGTCGGGGTGCTCTTCCTCATCGATAAGATCTATCATGGCGCGTAAGGCCATTTGATCAAGTTCTCGCGTGGTCATCCCATCATAGAGGTGGGCCTGCGCCGCAATTTCGATCATCGATGATGATACACCATCGATTCCTTCACAGACTTTTTCTATCTGCGCCTGCCATTTTTCAATGGCAAGTGGAACTCTTTCGCCATTTCTTTTGATGACGTAAAGATCTGTAGGCATATGATACTCCGGCAAAAACTGTAAACGACGCGACGACAAACGTCGCAATCTTTGTAATTTTGTGTGAGGGTATTTATCCCTCACCCGCTCATAAACTGAAAAACAGGTTTATAAGCTTGCCGTTATCGCTACAAGCGCTGAAGCTGGAATATTGACGTCATTGATTAGCTTGCGCGCGTAAGCTACCTTTGGACCGCTTGCCGCGTGCCGATGGTGGTGCTTTGGGAGCAACCAAGCGTGGAAACTTTTCTTCGTCTTACCCTTGTGCTTGAGAGCTTTATATTCTTGTAGTTTGGTGCTCATTTTGATTCCTTAGTATGAGAAAATATCACCGACAACTTTGTTGGTGAGATATTTGTAAAGATCGTGCGGGCCGATAACGACCGACAGCTGATGCGTTTTGCCGAAGCGTGGGGTTGATGGGCCTACTGGATGCACTAGAGCGGTGCCCTTGCTGATCATTGGGTGCACCAGAGACATCTGCTCAGCATAATCTAACACCATGATATCGAGCATGCGCAAGTTCATCTCATCTGGAGAAAAGCTAAATGCAACGTGCTGACTTGACGCGCAGGATTGGATGCCAACCGTATCTATCTGATAGGTTTCTTTATCGGTGACGAGAATAAACCACGTAGCTGGAATCCAAAATTCAGTTCCGTTGATGCGCACCTTGACGGCGGCACCGGTTGTTTCCTCGAGATACTGAATCTGATTGAGCATGAAGTCACACGCCGGTGCGCTAAATATCCAATTATGCTTGATGACAATCGGAGCTTGGAGAGAATCGATTACGAAGGGTTTGTTGAATTCTGGAAGTACCTGCATTTATTTTCTCAATATGTTAGAAATTTTTGTTCTTGTATAAGCTTAACTAGGACATCACCGTGACACGCTTTTGGCTTGCACCAGCATCCAAGCGTCTTTCCATCTAGCTCGTGTAGCTCACTTAGGAGCTGGGGCTGTGTTCTTACCCATTCCTCGTACCTAGCGATCACATCAGATCGCGTGCCGTCCTTTCCTATCTCGAATGGGTTTCCCCATTTGGACGGACGACCGATGTAGACATCATGCGGGTTGCTGAAGTGAACTACCCGAGTCACATGAATCCTCTACGAAAATAACAGTGGTAATCTATGCTGATGTTATCCGATTTTTGAATTGCGCTGAAGCCTTCTGGCGAAATCTGAATGCCACCATCAACCGCGATTGGAATATCCGAAAAGCACACCACCTCACTACCAATGCGATCCTTCTTGAAGATGAGTTTCCAATATGTTGCGCGAATTTCATTTGGCTGTAGCGTTGGATCCACAATCACGGTACAGGCTTGCTGCCGTAGGAAGGTGGCATTAGTATCTAACCAATCCTTCTTCTCTTGATTTTGCACGATGAGAATATTGGCTACGGCCCTTCTACTTCTAAATGCGACGGCACTGCGGAGAATGTTGGCGGCGACCAGCAATTGGTGTTCACCTGATTTTTGAATATTCTCGTTGACTTCGGTAGTCCACAAATCGTCGAGAGACGGTTGTTCTAGAAATGGCATTGGTCCCAAATCAATTGACATCTGTTGCTGTTTTTCAGTTGCGCCATTACCCCACGTATTGGCATCTACCCAATGGTATGTGTAGTGTAGAAACGGTAGCTGCTTTGGTGTTTTAAACAGATCCATGCAGCGCTTCTTGAATTGATTTCTTGATGCTAGCGATATCCTCTTGCGAGTAAAGGCGTCCATGGTTGTCCATCATTCGCTTGCGCCCTGGAACTACCATGTTAAGAAAATTCCACTCCTCTTCGGTGAACACCGCGTAGCGGCTTCGTCCATCCTCGAAGAAAACGTTAAGGCGGTGTTTCATACAACCATCTTTATCCAACGCGCCGGTATACTCCGCGAAAGCCTGCATGTCTTCAGCTGATAGCTTGTACCACGGCCCGGTCTGGGCTTCTACCGCTGGTCCAGCTTCCATCGTAATCGGTCCTAAAATGTTACTCATACTTCACCTTTACAGTTTGTTTTTTGAGAACTGGATACCCAGCTTCAACGTAGTGCTTGATTCTATCCTTGGCGTGCTTCTTAGCCCACTTGAGCTTAGAATGAACGTCTACAACGTGCACCGCCGATTTATCATGTCCAATTCGAAGACCTCGGCCAATTGATTGAATCGCCTTGATGAACGATTTACCTGCATCAACTAGCATTAAGCAGAACACCCTATCGATCGAAATGCCGGTACTTGCGATTCCTGAAGAAGCTATCACTATCAAGTCATCTCGCTGTTCGAACATGTCGTAATGTTCCTTTCGCAGATCAGTTGGAGATTCTCCGTAGAGAAACACAGAATCCTTGATCAGTGATGCCAGCTTCTTTCCGAAGGGAATGTTGTTGACTAGCACGAGAGTGTTTCCGTGGGTTGCGCACTTGGAGATGATGAGATCCGCGATGATCTCCATTCTTCCGGTGCTCTTTCCAAGGAAGGACTTCTCGGCGTCGTAGTTTACAAATTCTTCGTCAACGTACGTTTCGTGAAGCTCAATCGGTTCAATTTCAACCTTAGCCAGATAGCTATTTTCGATTAGCCACGCCGCCGGAATTTCCTTTAGGATCGGTCCTATGGAGGAGTGCAGCGCCATCTTATCTGATTCTGATTTTGGAAACGTTCCAGTAACGCCAAAGCGGTATGCTATGTGTTTGCCGTTGGTGTTTATTAATTTTTGGGCTACTGCCGCTTTAATACCATGGGCTTCATCCCATATTAACACATTGAAATCCTGAAGTATACTGGGATTGTATTGAAGCGCCTGCCAAGTTGCAACGACGTGCGAGTGGTTGACATCCTTATCCTCGCCAGAATAAATTCCTACGTCATCACCGCACAGCAATCGATACCACTCTGCTGTTTGCGCTACCAGATCCGCAGAAGGAACTATCGTCATTACCTTGTACCCAGCTTGAGCGTAGATGTGTGATATTCCGGCGGTAATGGATGTTTTTCCAGCTCCAGTTCCAGCGATGATGAAACCAGATCCATTTTCTAGAGCTGAATTTATCGAGTCTACTTGGTACGGGCGGAGCTCAAACGGTTTGCCGCCAAATTCAACGTTGCCAAACATTGCTGGGAAGGCGCGCGCGATAGGAGGAACGGTAATCTTTCGATTGTCGATGAGCTCAATATCGTAGCCCCACTTCTCGATGAAGGGAAGAATTTTATCGAGAAGCCGTACGTAGGTTTTTCCAGTTTTTTCAAAAAAGTGAACCTTACCATCCCACCTCCCCAACTTATATGCGGGCATGAAAAAATATCCATCGACATGGATACCGAATTCTTTCCACAGCACTTCGATATGTGTTGGCGTTAGTCCGGTGAAGTTGCACCAAACCTCGTCCCTAACGGATAGATAGCACTTCATCAATCGTCAAACAGAAAGAGGTAGAGGATATCGGTGTCGTCATCATACTGCGCAACGTCTTGCTTTCCGGTGATAAAGTGCTTTGTGATTCCAAGTTTCTTTATCAGCTCGGACCAATTTACACCCAGCGCGAAGTCACTAGCGATCATGCAGTTAACAACGTTGATGAATTTGGAAATTCCAATCATCTCGCGCGGAGTAATGATCTTCTGTTCCTCAAGCTCCAAGCATGGACCATCTTCTGGAACGATAACATATCGAACGTCGCTTTTAACTTGAGAAAGTATCAGCGCGAGCATCGTTGAACCGATACCAGCTTTACCAGCTACGGCAGATCCACCTACCGAACCTACGCCAGCGCTTCCAGAGCTACCCGAAACAGGAATGTTGATTCCGCCGGCAGGCCAACCAGCTGATCCGGTATTTCCAGCGCCTCCACTTCCAGCAGTGCCCGGCGGCCAATTGAGCTCGTCAAGGTTAATGTCGAGCTCGTCCATATCGTCATCTGCCATGGTTAACTCCTTAGAGAATTGCGTCTTGCATCTCGGAGATGCGTAATTTTGTGATGTTTCCGACCATCCATCCCATCTGCTTTAGGGCGTCCACGATGGAGGCGAGGTTGTTCTTTAGGGCGACAACCTCAATGATTATCTGATTTATCTCGACAACTTCCTTTTCGGAAGCGATGTACATCGTGATGTCTTTTGTTGACAGGGCTTTGCTGTAGTTCTCGTTGTACTTTTTCCACAGCTTGCCAACTCGCTTTTCCTTGATGTTTAGAATCCACTCCTCAAGACCTTTCATTTCCTGAAAGGCTTGATCATAAGCTGACTGATAGTGCGGGAGCGTGCGCATGACCTCTTCCAACCGCCTACCCTCGATCTTGAAGATGGGCTCGGCCGCCGCTATCTTCTGCTCATACTTTGGTAGCAGCGGAACTATCTCGTCAAGCTTGTCCTCGTCCAGGGTAAGTAGAAATGTCATCAGCCATTCCTTACTTCGCAAACTACTATCGATTGACCGCCGTGAACCCACATAACCGCGGTTTCACCGCCTTTCAATTCTTGGCGGTTGGCATAGTTTGTACGAGGATCCTTGTCAAGCTCTGTCAAATCAGAACCTACATTTCGCACTTCGACTATTCGGTTTTCTCCGACGTCGCTGTTGGTAATCGTTATCTTGATTGTCATGCTTGTCTCGTGATTATGAATTCGGAAGAAGAATAATCAAAATCGATAGCGGCTGAATCTAGCTTATCGAAAGTATAGAAATTTGTATACACCTTCGGTGTTGCCGATATCATCAGATCGGTCCATGGCTGCCTTTCGTGAAGCATCTCAAACGAGACGCTACCGCGAGGTTGTGAAGTTATTCTAACCGCGTGAGCGCCTTCATCAGTGATGAGGCTCAGCAGCTTCGCCATCGCGGTATACGTGAGATACTTATTCATGCCCAGCCAGCGCCTTAAGCTGCCTGATTGATTCGGGATCCTTGGCCATTTCGACGCCGCCGAGATTTACGAGCAGCTGAACAATTTCAGCGTCGAGTTCCTTTTGAATCTCGCTGGATAAGGTTTTTGCGAGTTGATCTTCAATTACCCAATCCTGGATAAAACTTTTCCACTTCAGCGGATTTGACAGTAAAAGTTCTACCCAGCGATAGCGAAACTTCCACTCGTAAACGCGGCCGCGCTTATTTCGATATTCCCCGATGATAACTAAATGCTTTTGAGATATAGTCGCGTAGATTTCTTTCCACGTTAGCCGCGCGGGAGGTGCGCACATTCCGTGTGCGCACATCAACTGATCAACCGACTCGTTTTTCAATTCAGCTTTCAGCATCACTCTTCGCCGTCGCCCTCTTTACCGTCAGTAACTAGGCTGACGGTGCTGATGACGTCCTTGAGCTTCTGGTTAAGCTTGCGTGGAGATACGAATACCTCTCGTGCCAGCTCGCTGTGCTCCTTATCGCCGTCGCCGACGAACACTGGATATTCAAGAATGAATCCGCCAGAAACGACCTCGATAACGATTCTTTCACCATATAGATTTTTCGACATAAATTACTCCTTCTTCTTTTTTGGAGATGGCTTTTCTTCATCGACGATACCTTCAGCTTCTTCGGTGAAGTTAGAATCGTCAGCCATCATTTCTAGAACTGTCTTTTCAGCCGCAGCAATCTTTGGATGAGACAGAATTTTGTTTACAAGCTCCTCGTCGAGATCCTTCGATTGGAACTTGATGGTCTTTTCACCAGGAAGATCAAGTGACTTCCACGCGCCGGCAGAAGTAACGATACCCTGCTCTTCCATCATGTCGAGGAAGCCAGAGTACTTGCTCATGCCAGATGCCCAAGGAACTTGAACTTCTGTTTTCTTTCCCATCTGCGCGAAGCGAGACTTGTAGGTCTCTACCTTCATTCGAACACCAGTTACTTCTCCCTCTTCCTTCAGTTTAGCTGGAGTAATGAGAAGAATCTGGGATGCCGAATAACGAATCGCGTTGTTGATGATCCAGAGCCCTTGACCATTCATCAAATCCTGGTTAGGATAGACTTGATGGCTAACTAGGAACGACATTGGGAAGCGCTTGATGCGCGACACGATGGTGCGAAGCATGTGCTTCGACTGGCGCGCCTTCTGACCCATATCGCCCTTCTGCTGTCCCTCTTGGAAGTGCTTGTCTTCTGTGTCGGTGATGAGCATGTCGATTGAGTCAAGGGAGATGACAACCTTCGGTGCATCGAAGTTATCGCGGCCATAGGCCTTCTCGTACATCTGAATGAATTCAGAAAGTACGCTCACCACATCGGCAAAAGTTGTTACTCCCGCGTATTGGAGGTTATCGTCATCAACGTTAACACCAATCTTTGAGAGCCAACCCTTGTCGAGCGCGTGTTCGGAATCGAGCACGAGAACGAAAGCACCTTGATCTTGAGCGTGCTTTAGGATGTTGGCGAGGATGAATGATTTACCAGCTCCGGATGGACCAGCGAGGCATGTGATGCGTCCTTGTGGGACGCCTTTCGAAAAGGATCCAGAGATAAGATTGTTCAGCGCGAGGTTTCCAGTACCATACCAAAATTTTGGTGGTCCAAAATCGGTAACGATGGAATCCATCTTCGCTAGGGTCTTTCTAAAATCCTTGAGGAATGATAGTGCCATAGAATTTCTCCTTGTTAGAAATGGAGAGGTGTTAGTCCCTCTCCAAATTCAATTACGCTGCGCTGGTGGCCGCTTGGGCTTTCGCGCGGGCGCGGAGCTGTTCTAGGACAGAATTTGCCTTCGAGGTAGCTGGAGCAGCCGCTGTTACCGCTGGAGCGGTTTCCTCAGCTTGCTTTTCAACAACCTTGGTTGCAGCGACCTTAGCTGGTGCCGGTGATACCGAAGGAGCTGGAGCATCATCCGCGTCGTCCTCAGCTACTGGCTGACCCGTTTGGTCTGCGACCAAAAGAGCTTCGACGGTAGCCAAATCCAACTTCTTGCCACGGTAGTCAGCAAGGTTGAACAGCTCCAAGCTCTCGATGATTTCATCGTCGAGATCGGTCTGCTTTGGCGCGAAGGATGAAGTGGTGTACGAGGCGTACTGACCAGACTTCGTCTTCTTGATGCGGAAGTTGTAGCCGCCCTTGAACTCGTATGGTGCTTCCTCGAGATCGCCAGACTGGAATGCAGCTTGAATCTGCTTAAACACAGCTGGACCAAACGCGATTAGCTTAACAAGCTTCGACTGATCGTGCTCAATTGGAGACTCGATGACGATAACTTGACCGATGTATTCCTTCTTACGGTAATACTTTTTACCCATCTCTTCGTTCTTCTCGTCGTAATACTTACGTGATAGATCGCAGATTGGGCAGGATTCGCCGTGCATTTGGAGGCAGGGAACCTTCTTCTTGTTTCCGTTGACAACTAATTCGTGCTGTAGGTTTTCTACAAGAAATCCAAGGTTGTTGTCGCCGTCAAGATCTGGGAGGAAACGGACAATCGCGGTTGCGTCGTCGGGCATTTTCCAGAAGGGGTAGAAGAGTTTCCAGTTTTGATCGCCACCAGAAGTCTTCTTATCAAAAGCCGCTTTGAGGGCTTGAAGTTTTGCATTTGCAGACATTTTAGTTATTCTCCTAAACAGTAAATTTTCAAAATATAAATCGCACACAACATGAGTATGCGAGATTATTTATACTAGTCTCATCCAGCGCGCAGCCTGGAAATGGTGCGCTTCAGCGGGTTTCATCGGGGATTTTAGTAGGAGCCTTTGGCTCTCTAGTTATTTTCAGCGGATGTGAAGGTGTCGCTTCACCAGTACGAAGTCAATTATAGCACAGCTGCGCTAGGAAGTAAACAACTGCGAATCAGCAAACTAGCTCACCAGTCGTTGATATAGATACGCATTCTTCTCTTTGTTCGTGGGTATCATGTGGGCCTTCATGGTGTTTTGGAAGGCGACAGCGCATCCGGTGGCTCATCGGTCCCCACCACTTCCAACACCAACTTGCTTTCCAATCGTGTGGATTTCCAGCTTCTACAGGACCCTCTGGGATCAGCATGCCTGTCACAAATAGATCGCGGCGGCAACCAGGACAATAGGCGAGATTGTCGGCGTAATTTACGTAGTTTCCGCAGCCGTGCGGACATGGTGCGATGGTCATCGCTGTCGTCCACCATCAAATCGATCATCGGGAACTGCGTTCGGCAGAACTAACAGATCACCTAAGGTGATCTTCTTAATCTCACCGGACTCACGCTTGAATTTCTTTTCAGCTTCCCATTTAGCTTCAAGCTCAACAAGTGATGGAACCTCATTCCAATCGTCACTGGAGCTGGTAGTAGTTATCGTTTCTTTAAGCGTGTAAATTCGATACGCAGGGCGCTCACCGGTTTTGTAATAATTCGGTACGCATTGCTCACCGCGACTCTTGGCACCAGCCCATGTTTTCCATTGCTTAGCCTTCGTAATATCGGTTGTGTAAATTGGTTTCCACAGATGATCGTGATCAACGTAGAAACCCTGACCGCTAACCTCAACGATAAAGCGCTTACGTGTTATTGTCAAAATGAATCACCGAATGAAGGGTAGGATTCTTGGACGTTCCATCAGCTACGAATAGAAAATCAGCTTCACCAGGAACTAGAATTTCTTCCTGTCTGAAATACATATCCCGAACAACTGATGTTGGGACTGATTTGTCACGGCGGGTAGATTGACGATCAATAACGGTCTTTAGTGGGCTCATTACCTGGACGGCCCACACGGTGAATCCCTTCTGACGAGCTTCAGCTATCCACCGCGTTCGCGACTTTCGCGAAAGATTGGTATTGTCGATAAACAGCGCATCAGCCTTCAGCGCCTCGGCCCACGCCGCGTCAACGAACGCTTTGAATTCCTTTTCATGTTCTGTTGCGCACTCAAACGCTTGAGCGTACATGTCGGCGTCAGAATCATTATCCGACCACCACTGACCAACCTTTTTCGTGTGAATGAAATTCATGCGACACGAATCAAGCGAGAAGGTGGAAACTTTGGGATTTCCGCCAAGCATCATTTTTTCTTTAGTGATGTGCTTGATAAGGGTCGATTTTCCAGAACCCGAAGCGCCAATCATGATGTATGCAATTTTACCCATTCGACACCAACTCTCTGCGCAGAGTTGCGGCCCGCTTCCGCAGTAGCTCGTAAATTGACCAATGATCTAGCACGAAAAAGCGATCTTGCCCGTTAAGCTGGTATCTAACTACGACTTCAGATGTCTCAAGGCAGTTTCCAGGTTTACGTTCGTCGGAATTCTTGAACATTTCCTCTATGTCGTTCATCTCGGTAAGAAGCTGGGCTTTGACTCGTTCGAATATGCTCATCGGAAATATCCTCTCCATTCCGCGGTACCATCCGGGTTATTGATCTTTGTGGTTGCTAATCCCATCCACGCAAGCATCAGCGCTGACCACGCGGTGAAAAATATCACGCTTAGAATCAGATGATTGTGAAGCAGCTTAACCCACAACACCGAACCACCAATCCAAAGTCCACCAACCATCATCACGCAAAAGATCGTGTGACAGATGTAAAACCAATATAGGCCACTTCCATCATCCGGAGAATGCCAATTGTACTTGCTCATACCAGCTCCCATTCTTGCATCCAAACTGCAACGTCATCCAGCTTCTTTTCCTGATCATCGGATATGCGGCCATGCTGATCGCTGTTAAGTAAATCCAACCATGCCTGATGACCATCCTTACCTATGCGGTGGAAAAAAGCATCTTTCAAATTCTTGCGCTTCTTCTTGTCCTTGAGCGCGAAGGGAACGTGGTGCTCGATCATGAGGGCAACGTTAGCTACGTCCATCAAGCTGAAATCGAGAACTTTTCCACCATGCTGCAGCTTGGAAAGCGCGTAATCAGTCCAGATGCGAGCAGACATAAGTTCGTGACCGTGATAGGCGCGATATTCACCTCGCTCCTCGGAGAACTTTTTGACTTCCGCCATCGGCTTACCGACATCGTGCATCAAGCAGCTAACCATCGACAGCAAGCGCTGCTTGTCGGTTCGATGATCAAAAAAGTTCGCGGTGTAGTAATCGATGAGCATCTGCGTGTGAACGGCGACGCTCTCCTCGCGGTGCCACGGGCTGTTCTCGTGGGTGTTGGCCATCGCGTACCACAGATTGGTCTGCTTGAAATCTAAGAAAAACTCGTTAAATTTTTCAATCGTGTTCATGAATACCCGGCTTTGTCAATTTTATTGCTGCGAAAATGAGAACAAATTCAAGAAGCGGTACGGATAAAAGAGCGAGAACAAATTTCAAAATTTAAACCTCAACCCCATCTTCCAGTTGTGAAGCGCAAAACCCGATTCCGTTCCAATGCTAAGAATTTCCCACGCCCTGATAACCTTCGGGTTTACATCATGATCAACCATCAGATACGTTATCGATGAATGTATCAGCGCGGTTATCGTAGTAGCCCCAACGATAGTTGCGTCGGATGGATGATGTCCCAACAGCGGATTCTCCTCCTGGAGGTTGGGATGATTCTTGATATCCAGCGTTGTCAGCATATCGGCGGCTTCCGCCGCGTAGAATACGTACTCTAACTTAGGCATCGATTTCCAAAACGGTCGACACCACTGCGCACCACAGCTTGAGCTATCCAGCGCCGCCTGCGTAACTGGCGGATCGATATCATCGATGGTCGGTGCGGCGCTAGCTGCTCCGGCTAGCGTGATGAGCGCGACCAGCGCTAAGTGTTTCATCATTCACCTTTCTATCGTTGAAGCCAAAGAATCGACCGATGAGGGATCCCACGATCAACTGAAACAGAATGAACCCAACAGCTACGATAAGGATGTGCATCATGATCCTCCTGTGATTATACTATCATAGATATTGAAAAACGTACACTTATCTTTTGTGTGGATGATATGTTCCTCGAATGAGAACTCCAATCTCCTTGCCATTCTTCGTAATCGGTATTGGCTCACCAACTACATACGAGTAGATGAAGTAGATCAATCCAGAAATCGCGATTAGCAAGAACACGATTACCAGAAATAACCAAAAGGTCATGAGGAGCGGTATTACCAGAACAACACCAGCCCACATCAATATCGTCAAAATTTTATCCCGCATTTAATCCATCCTACAGTCTGCATTTGCATTGATGTGACCAGCTCGAAGGACGGCAGCAAAAGCTTCAGCTCCCGCCATCTTGGCGTCCATCCACTGGGTGTGATTGTTACTCGGATTCCAGATGGTCCAGCCGCCGTCATGGGCGGCGTGTCCAACGCTGTTATTCTTGAGAAATGAAACAAATTTTCCGCGAGCCGGCTTGATAGTTACCCACGCGAAGCCGCATGGATACCATTCTTTCGGATTTTCTTTGATTTTGGATGCTGCAGCTTCAGCCGCAGCCAACCGTGCCCTGAAAAGAAGATCAGCAAATTCCGCCAATTCGGTTGCCAAGAACCGCCTCCTTCTTGTCTTGAAGACCAGCTAGCACACCGTAGAAGTACGCGATGATGACTGAAGCTTGAACGCTTGAGTCGGTACCCTCGGTGTAAAAATTTACGCTCGACCACGCGTCATCTGATGATTCGCGAGTGTAAAGCTCGTATGATTTGACAACGGTTGGATCTGTGAAAAACGACTTGATGGTTTTACCGCGCTCTCGTATCATCCACCTCTTGCTCGACTTCAACCTAACCTCGTTGAGAAGGCGGTTGAGGGTGTTGCAGGTGGTTGGAGCTTGGAGTTCTTCAGCGTCCACGTCCAATCTCCCGCGAAATTTGCGGATCGTAATACGCGTCGCCGTCATTGAGTGGCCGCGGTGCGCGAAGGTTGCGCTTCACCTGGGAATTGATGACGCTTTCAGCGTGACGAATGCGATTCATCTGGCGCTGAGTAAGAAAGTGTCCACCACTTCGTCCAAACGGTGTTCCACACCCACGCAGGTCAAGCTTCAACCGCTCCTTCGCCATCGCGAGATTGGCCGCGCTGCGCGGAGTTTGATTGGGTTGGGGTTTCCAGGGAAAGATTCTTTCTTCCCTAACCTCAGAAGCTGGGATTTTGCTCATAGATGTGCCCCCTGACAAGAGACCAAGTTCCACCAATTCGCAGCCAATATCCACGATTTTTGGGTCGACGGTATTTGTGACCCCCCGACGTGGTAATTTGATAGGTGGGAGTAATCTTCGTGATCACTCCATCAGGATACGTGTCACCGTTGAAGCTGTACGAGACCTCATCACCAATCTTTGGTATCTCGATGAGATCGTACCGGGGAGATGTATGCGAGCCGTGATCAACCGGTAGTAACTTTCGGCCGGTGTTGATCTCAAGAAGACGGGCTATTCGAGTTACTTCCTCGAAGGTCTTCCAGTCGGTGCGATTCTGCCACTCTGGACCTATCCGATACGCCATAACGGTCTGTTGGCCTACTTCGTAGTTATACGGCACCTTAGCAGGATCAGCTGAAACCTCAACTGGTATAGTGCCGTGAAAGCGTACGTAGATCATGTTAACTCCCTGGTTCAGGTTATTGTAACACGCTTTTTGGACGATGTACAATGCAGCTCAAACTTTCGCAGCAGGATGGCCTGTTGTTGTAGAGCTTGAATTTCCCACGGTCTTTTCAAATAGGCCGATTTGTTGTACCGGCAGAACACGCCTCCTCTCCACTTAACCATTGGCGGTTCAAAGCGAAGGAGGCCGCTCGCGATCTGCTTAACGTGAACAAATTCGTGTGCAATCGTGTGCCCAAGCTCATATGGCGTTTGGTTGGGGTTTAGGAACATTACGATCTCGCGATCGGTATGGACGACCCAACCACCATCCGTGGAGAACTTTGGAGCTGGAGTTATCGCAAGATTATAGCGGCTGCTTCGGAGCCTAAGCTCATCGATCAAAAAATCAGCTAGAGCTTCGATGTACGCCTTCTTGTGGCTTTTGCGAAGAAAGACCTTGTAGATCACTTCAAACCCAAAGAAAGAAGGCTGCGATCGCGAAAAGAGCTATCAAGAAAACGATGAGGTCGCGCTTGTTCTCGCTCATTGGGCCCACTCCGGACATTGTTCACGATCAGCCCAATCTTGGGCTTGTCGCTCGAGCATTTGACCATACGCGATGTCGCCATCCTCGTCGGGAATTGGATCATCCCACTGGGAAGCTTCATGCGCTATCCGATCGATACCTTCAGCTCCGCCTAACCGCTCGTAGGCAAGAAAGCCGATCACATTCAGCTGAGCTACGGAGGACATAGCGATCATGGAAAATTCCTCAATCGTTGAAGATGATAACGGTCAGACCGTCAAGGATGGGGCTGCGCGACGGGTTGTGAGCCTCGAACACCCAGGAGATAGTATCTCCATCGACGTCCTTGTTGTGCTTTTTGAGGGTGAAATAAACCACCCCACGATTACCCCGAATGCCGAAACCGATATCGAGAGAATCGGTCCAGAGCTGGCGGAGAACCGCCGGTACTTCGGAAATTTCACTAACGAAAGTTTTCTTAGCTTTTTCGTATGTGAAGCGCTTGTGATCGTAAACGTGTCCGATAACGCTGTCAGATGTGTTCATGTTGGTCATTATACCATGAACCTGTTGAAAGTACAATCCAACCTATTATGTTAAATTCGAATTATTGTTAAGTTGGTCAACACGATCCTTTGCCTCTATCAGAAGATGCATGAAGTGGCCAGGGCATGTCGGTGGAAGCTTACCGGTGCCAACAGCCCACGTGAGAGCTTGTTCGTGAAGCTCGAGCAGCTGTACCAGCTCATTGTATTTAGGTAGGCGTGTCATACGATCTTCTTTTTCTCCATTGATATACGCTACCATCCGGAAGCTTTCCATCAATAACGCCTGCAACTCCTGTTGAGTGGTGACTGCAGCTTGTCACGTACATCTTCCCAGCCGCTCTAAGCTCAGCGCAGCGCGCCAGCATTTTTACTATTTGATCTTCACCATCTTCAAACCATTCGAAGCAGGCCTGAGGAGTTACACCATCGTGTAACTCAATCCAATAAACCATCATCCCATTAATCACGACCAACGCCATCAAAAAATTTGAAGAAGAGGATCATCACGATGTAGGCGGCGTACGCGGCGGAAAGAACACAGCTTGCGATCATGCTCCAAAATAGATCAAGGCGCTGGTACATGAAGATACCCCAAACTGCCCACGCAAAGAAGTAGATTGCGGCGTAGATGGAATATCCCTTGAGGCTTTTGTCTCGAAGGAGACATTGAATGTTGATCCAAAGGATCACGATGGCGCCGATGTTGAACCACGATGTGACTTGATCAACAAGGGAGCTCATAGCACGCCCACGGCGAACATTGAGCGGATTACCCAGTCGTCACCATATTTGCGCCCCCAATATTGACGACGATAGCGCCACCGACGGATTTGTTTCTTCTGCTCGAGTGGGCTTAGCTTCTTAAACCACTCTTGTTCTGTTGTTGGTTTCATGCTACAGATTATAATCCAAATATGACCACAAGTACACTAAACAAAGATGGGAACGGGCTCATCACCATACTGGTCCTGTGGTGTATCAGGATCAACATGATCAGAATCCGGATCTACCGATTCGTAAACTACCTTTCGAGCCTTCTCATCGTATGCCGCAAGTCGCGATAAAGTTTTCATGACGATGGTAAGAGCTGAGATAGCATCATCGGTACATCCGTCCTTAGCCATAAACGTGCCAGCCTGCGAAACGAAATTTTGCAGCTCATACAGCAAAAGATCCGAATGAATGACAATTCCAGTAGCGCCTTTCTCGATAAGATTCTTCATCTGCATGCACGAAAGCATCTTGGATTTACCAGTCGTGTAGCAACCGAGGCGCAGCGGATTCTCATTGTAGAGATCAACACCGTCTATGTAGACTCCGCCATCCGGCGAATCATCGTTTTGAATCATCGCAACCAAAGCTTCACCAACGCCGTTGCGCTCAAATGACCAAATTACTTCAGCTCTACCCTTACCAGCATCTGGCTTTCGTAGGAATCTAAACAGCCACTTAAGCTTAGCGTAGATGAGTGGAATGCTGACGGTGTTCAACCTCAGCTCCATCACCTGTTCCATCTTAGGAAATTCAAACACCTCGATGACTGAAAAATCCTTGCTGTTTCCGGTAGCTGGATCCAAACCAACAAGATATGTTTTACCACGCCCACCAATATTTTCCTTCCATATCTTGAAACCCATGTTTTCAGTTATTGGACGAGATGGTTTGAGATATGACAGCTTGAGTGAGTCAATGAGCATGGCTTGTGACGAAATGAACTCGCATAAAACTTCCTGCCTAAAGCCTATAGGGCCAAGCTCACCGATCATGTCCTTGAGATATTGCTCACCACGCTCTGGATGCAAATTCCATGGGAAGAACAGTGGAACGAATAGGTTAGCCGCATTCATTCCATTTTCGGTCTTGATAATTTCCTTAGCATCTGGGGCATGCTCGGCGCCCTTGTTAAGGTTAGCGCCTCGCCAAAGAGTAGAAAATAAATCCGTGTCGCCATTTGGGGTTGATGAAATGATTGCTTCACCACCGGTAGCCAAGGTTGGGGCAAGAGATCGCCACATAGTCGTTTGAATCTTGTGGCTTACGAACGCCAATTCGTCCAAATACAGCTTGGAAACTGCAAGACCTCTACCGGTTTTTTCAGTTGTAGCTTCAGATTTAATTCTTGATCCGTTATCAAATTCGATGTTGTGCTTGTTGTAATACTTACACCCGGCTTTGAGCCAATTTGGAAGTTCTTCATAGGCAAAGCGAATGCGATCCATGATTTCCATAGCGTGGCCGTTATTTTTGGATGCTATGACTATGGTTTTATCGCTGTGAAACATCGCGTACCACAAAAGGTACATCGAAATCGTTTGAGTTTTACCCATCTGACGTGAGATAAGAGCGATTACGCGCTTGTTGTGCTGGCACGTTCTTACGAGCTCTTCTTGATACGGGTAAAGGTTAAAAATAAGCTTACCGCGAACCGGGTGTTGCAGATAAACGTAGTTTCTGATGAAGTAAACCGGATCGGCCTGACATTTTTTGAGCTCTTGAACTAGCTCTGGCGTGTATTCATTTTCAGAATGGGCACGCTTGATAAACGGATTGGCCGGCATTATGACAACCCAAACCGAAAAATCGCAAAGTTTAGCTCTCTCGCTTTCACCTCATCAACAGCTCTTTTGCGTGGTTCAAAAGTGTTGGGATCTACCACCACTACGTCATCACCAGCGCTTACGTGCGGGCGCTTAGCGCACGAATAATAGTGAATGAACGTTCGCTTCTCGGCAAATTCGCTGATGTTGAAAATTACGTTAAGCGAATCGCTGTTAAGTGGGAGAGGAACTTTGATTGAGTAGGCTGTAAGTGGAATTACATCAACATCTGAAGAATCGTTCCTTACGTTACCAGCATTGTCCACGAGACATACTGGGCCGGGCATGTCATCGCCGCGAAACATATCTGAATTACGCGCGAGAAGAATTCGCATGCATTCTTCACCCAAGACATCATCAATGTCTTCACTTATTCTAACCATATCATTTCTCCTATAGCGGGATCACGTGCAAACGTTTTAACAAACCCGTCAGGTATATTTATGGAAGTCAGGTTGATGAATCAGGTAATTTCCAAGCTTTGGGCACCGAGAACGTCTCGTTGAATCACCAGCGCGCGCACTAGGTCGGCCTTGAGGTGGTCAATCTGAGAATCTGATGGTTGGGATCCGTGCTTTTTGGTGTAACGTTCGATAGCACCGCGGGCCATGACTTCGACAACGTCCCCGTAATGTTCTACTCGAGCGGCAGTAACGTTGACCTTCACGCGAACTGGCTTGTCCATGTCGCTGTGGATGCCAATTTCATCTACCTGAAATTCAGTCACCTGCGCTTTCTGCCTGCTTTTTGAGAAACATCGGTTTGTGGCCCAGCTTAAGCTTCACTTTATTTTTAAGCTTATCAAGCGCGCCAAGAGGTGGTCCAGCCTGCTTTTTCAGCAGGCTTGGAACTTTATTTTCTTCCTCAGAATCATTTTGGAGGAATTGAGCGAACGTTGTTTTCATTTTTGGTCTGCGTCCATTACTTCGCAGGTGAGTGGCCATGGCCCATGATGACCGGTGTGCTGCTTGTAATGATCATAGTTTGGATTGTGGGCAGCGTGCTCTTCAATTTTGTGAGCTACCGTCTCTGCGAGATCTCGACTTCCATAGCTTGCTACCGCAGCCCAACCATTCTTGTGTGCCGCCATCATTCGCTTTGTAGCTTCAGCTTCACTCAGGTGGGTGCCATGCATGATGGCCTCGATAACTACTTCAAATGGGGTAACATTGTCGTTTAGCACAACCACCGTAGCTCCACCTGGAACGTACAGCGGAACTTCCTGCTTGTGATGGGCAGGTGTTCGATCGACGACATCAGCGCCATGAGCTTCAGCTATAGCCAACAAGCTATCTCTAAGCTCAACAAACTCCTTGAAGTGTAGCTTACGCATTATTGGCGAGTCAGTTCTTTCCAGATAACCATCGGCATTGAGAGGCGAATGTTACCCTTGCCGTCAATGATGCTTACCTGTTCATTTTGCCCAAGGTCTACTCGAAAGTCACCACCCTTGGCGATCGTGCGAGTAGCTGGGCCGGATGGAGCCTTTGCAGCTGGTGGCTTGTTTGACGGTGGCGGTGTAGCAACTTCACCACCCTGTGGACCATTGTGGGGATCGGCGGCGCCGACTGGAATTCCACCCTGAAATTGATTGTCTAGTGAGCCACTCGCTCCAGCCATATCACCACCAGAGGCGCTGATGTCAGCTTCATCGAGCATCTTCCACTCCTTGGAAGATACCTGCTTTGCCTCACCATCGAGAACCTTCAAGAAGATTCTCTTTGGAGTTTCACCCTTGTTCGCAACTACGGTGGTCATGATATACTTGCCAGAAGTAGGAACGCGGCGAACCTTCAGCGGGAGGTTGAACTTTTTGTAGTTGCTATTCAGCCATGCCGTCGCTATGCCGATTGCCTCAGCCTTGAGGTCGCGCTTCGGAGCTGGTTCAACACCTTCTTCCTCAGCTAGCTTGAGGTGATGCTTGAGATCGTCGAGGACGCCCTCCAGTTCACCCAGGGCATCACGCAGATTTTCTCGCTGCGCCTCCTCAGCATCCTCATCTTCTGATTCGTCATGCTGATAGATATGGAGCCATTCTTTGTTCTTGTTGTCAAAAGCTTTTTCAAATTTCTTGACGTCAGCCGGCTTCATGCTCTTCTTGTGTTTCTTCATGAGAGCTTCAAATTCTCTCGCTACATCTGCCTGATCATCGCCAGCTTCTTCCTTAATTTGATTGACGCGGTTGTTTACGATACCATCGGTTGCGCCTGGAGTTACTCCGGGACCTTGACCCTTTGAGAATCCGGTATCGCGGTATGAAACAACGTTGTCGTTAGCGCTAAGGTGTTTATCTTGATTGTAGAATGACATGATGAGATCCTTGAGAGCCTCATCTGACATCTTTGACGAATCATGCTTGTCAAGCTTACGAAATTCTGCCGCGATGTTCTTTAGCGCTTGTTCGTAGGATTCACCTTTGCACTTTGCGGCATCTATCGCCTTGCAGATAGTGTCCATCAGCACGCCCATAACGGCTGCCTCGGTCATCTTGGAGAGTTCTTGAAGTAATTTCATATTGGTACCTTAACCCTTGCTCTTTAGTTTGCGGTGATGCATGATTAAGTCATGATCGGTTTTAGCGTACATTGGCTTAATCAACTCGCGCATTTGCTTTTGCGTCATCCCAGCTGTCAAGTTATTTTTATCCAACTTGCGCACCTTATCACTTATGGTATCAAGAGTTGACTGGTAATCGTGGCTATAATCAGCTTGATTAACAGCCTTCTCGATGATGTCCATGATGGCGTTCTTTACGGCACCTTCGTTCATGTTGGATGCACCGCGAGGGATGAAGAACATTGGATGCTTCATTGACCCCTTAGGTGCCTCAACCTTGACAAACTCATTTTCACCGTTCTTGAAGTGGGTTACTACCCATGGACCACTCGCAGTGTCGACGAACTTGTGACCGTGGTGCTTTGCGCCTTGAGAGATTTGCTCTGGAATATGAGGTAGCTCATCTACCATAGAATTTAGCATCTTTTGAGCCATGGCAACCGCCATCTTCTCGCCCTCAGCTTCTGCCATAAATTGTTTGAATGTTGTCATTTTAGTTATGTACCAAGCCGTCAATTTCATCATCGATTTGATCAACAATATTTTGGAGAGAATCGGTTGTTTTAAATTTTAACGAGCTTTTACCCTTTCTACGCATTGAGATGTCAGCAATTATGTGCGCGTAAGTAGTGCCAGGTGAAACTGTAATTTTTAGCGTACCATCCCCGCGAGATGTTGAGACATCCAATTTAGCAGAATTTTCAGTTTCTTCGCTAACTTCATAGTTTGCAGAAGCACCGTGCTTTTCAAAGGCTGCAAGTAGTGCTTTTATAGAAAATTCTTTCTTTGCTTCGGAGAGAACCTTACCAGCTTCTATCGCGTCGTCCCAAATTCCATAGATTGCATCTTGTCCAGGGACAATTGCTGAAATGGTTGTCTTCTCACCTTCCATCTTACCGCGAAACTTGATGTTCTTGGCTTGGGTTGGGTGTGAGAGAAGTACCGATTGCTTCCAATCAGAATAATTTGTAAATGTTTCTTCATTCACTCCTGGAAGAATCTTTGCCCAAAAGCGTATGTAGGATTTAGCGCCAGTGCGATCGCAAAGGTAGCGCTCAGAACCATCGCCGAAAGATACGATGAACATATCTTCTTTTGGCATCTTCGCAACGCTGGATTGAGGATGTTTTGGCATGTCATCATCATGCATAGTTGGATAAATTTCCCAACCTTCATATTCCTTGAGCTTGTGCCCGATGATGTTTTCGATACGCTTCAGCTTGAGCTCATCAACAGCATGGCGCTTGTTGAGATCTTCCCAATATGATGGTTTTTCGATGAGGTGAATACCAGCTTTTTCAAGGGCTGCTAGTTCAGAAGAACCAAAAGCCTGCATAAGGGATATCTTTTCTCCCTTTGGCGGATCTTTAGCTTCTGCTACCTGTGCCTTGAACATCTTCTTGGCATCACCGATAAGAAGATCCGGATTCTTGTTGATGATGCGCTTCATCGCAGCTTCATCGCAAGTCATCAACCCGAATTCACCCTCTTCATCTTCAGCGATTTTAGCAGCTTTTTTCATGTTAACGTATCTTGCTGCATCTTGAGAATTGAGCGTTGCAAATCCGGTTTTACCGTGATCCTTGGCGATTGAATTAAGAACTGCCCAAGGTGTTTTAGCTTTTACCGCCTCATCGATGCGACCCCAGTTCTGCTTAACGTGTTCTTCAGCTTCGTGCGCGTCGAAAAATGGTCCTTCAATTTCAATACCACGGTGATAGTCCTTGTGAATCCAATTCATGATGTCGTCTGGAGTAAGGTACGACATGTATGTCTGACCCCAGCGAAGTTCAGGCTTACCTTTGAAGGATTTCTCGTGCCACTTACCACCGTGCTCCTTGGAAATTACGCCAATCCAAGAACGCTCTTCAGCGTTGTCATAAAACGCAACGTAAAATTTATTTGCATCACTGTCTTCCTCTTCATGAGCCTCATGGCTGAGGTCGGCTTCAGAGACGTCTGAGGAATGAAATGAGTGCTCTCCACCATTATACAGGCGAACGACGACAAAATGCTTGTCCTTGCCGAAGCGGGTTATCTCACCGGTTTGTTCCTTGAAATTAACGTTGCCGGTAATTTCTACGACATCGCCAATTTCAAGCTTGTCGGCAGTTCGACGCTTAGAGTGATCATCACCCTCAGCAGCTACCTTCTTTAGCTCATCGGATTCAATGAGCGTGCCAGCCAGAAATGCATCAAGTCTTGGCAGAGATAGAACATCTTCCTTATCTTCTCTAACTGCATGAGAATAAATGACACCTTCAGCACCATCCCATTCGCCTATAGAACGATGTTGCCCACCTGTGCCACCAACTTCAACCATGGCTTGGGCGATGTCATTATCACCGTCAAAGTAAACTTTCGGGTTGAACGCCCTGCACGCGCGCTTCCAAGCAGCGTACGTTTGGAAAGAACGTTCACCTAGATGATTTTTGGCTTCAGTCGTAAATGTCATTAGGATACCCCAATTGTAATTCTTTATTTATTCTGAATGGACGCGTTAGGTGAGTTTCAGGATGCTCTACAGCTTCTTTTCAGTGCTGTCAACCGTAATCATCTTCAAGATCTCATTGCGGTCAGCAATTATGAGATTGTTGGTAGTTTTACCACCTGGTTGACCGTACGGGATGAATGTTTGGTTAGCTCGCTTGCGGTCAGTTTTTACCCTTGACCGACCCACCGCCGCCTGGAGAGCGATGTTGAGGTAGTTTGCGGCTACTTCGGCGTTGCGCGCCGCGAACTTTGGGTCGATAACTTCAATGAAGGCTGTCTGCGTGTTGAACGCTTCCATCGCGGCGTCGTAAACGCGGTCAATGTTGCCCTCGATAAGCTTATCATCCTCGTCCTTGACGTCTGGTGGTGCTTCAACCGGAGTTAGCGTTACCTGCTGCTGTGAAGCTTCAGTCATACCATATTCTTTTTCAATATCCATGTCATTTTCACCCATGTTGAAAACTGATTCTAGGGGGTGCTGCAGTGGTTTCATGTTTAAATCCTTTTGGGTTTTCTAGCTGGTATTGATGGGTTTGACGGAGTTGCCTGTCGCGCTGTTTTCTTCTTAAACAGATTTTGCTCCGTTATAACCCTAAATCTACCACCTATCTTTTTAGCGAAATTATTGGCCGCCGCCCACTTGGCTACATTTTGTAGCAGCGCAAGCTTATCAAAATTGCTTATAGCATTTTCGGCTAGCGATTCCTTAAGCGGTTTAATTTCTAAAATTTCTACGTTTCCATCAACATACTGCACCAAAAAATCAGGCCAATATTGATGTATTTTTCTGTCAAGCGGGTTGATGTAGGCGATACCAAGATTTTTGGGTTCACTTACCCACCTACGCACCATTGGTGACATATCAAGCGCGTTCATATACATCAGTTCCCACTTGGAACGGGCCGTGACCCTGCTTGGATCACCAGCGTATCGTGATGGATTTTGAACAGTGTATCTATACTTTGTCATCTGCTTTTTTCTCTTTCTTTGGCTTCTGATAAAACAAAGAACGCTGGGTAATCGTTTTAAACTTGTAACCGCGCGTTTCACAGTAGATCGCGGCAGCAGCCCATTTCGCGTTGTTTATTTCTAACGAAGCTTTAGCTCTATCACCCTTAGCGAATTTTTCTTCTGACTCATGTAACGGCTTTACCTCTACTATAAATTTCTGCAGCACATTATCCTTGTCAAGGAGCTCTACGTAAAAATCCGGATAGTAGAGATGAACCTTATTATCCGCCGGGCTGAGATATGGAATCGCAATCTCCTCACTATTCCATCTTAGCACGTCGGCTCTTGAGTCCCAATATTTCATTGCCACGATCTCCCAGGAACTTCTAAAGAAAATCTTCTTGGGATCTCCAATATATTTTTCAGGGAATCTTGGTATGAATCTTCCGCGTGATGCCATGATTACGAATTTACTATCGCGTTGCTGCTTGATGCAACTTGCGTGCTTAAATTTGCTACTTGCGCCGGCGTTGCGCTATTATCGACTAATATCGGTGTAGCTGGGAGTGAAATCCCTGGAGCTGTAGCTCCGACGCTAGCAAGAGTTCTGGCAGCGTTAGTTCCAACCGCGCCATTAACAGCGATGGATTGTCCACCGCCGGGTGAATTGGTTAGACCTGCATTATTCAATATTGCCGCCACGCCGATATTCAATTGCCTACCCATCTGACCAGCAAATAAGCTTAGAAATGGATTTATGCTTCCGCCACCACCAACTTGAGTGCCAAATGCGCTAGTAGGTGGCACAGAAGAAAGAAGATCAGCTCCTGGCAGCGAGGGGCGGGACGGCGCCACCTGCACACCAAGTTGATCAGTTTTCATGAATAGCGTGTCGAATACAAACCCGCAATTTATGATGCTTGGTTCGTTGCCCTTTTCATGGTCGACGTCGGTGATGTCGAAGCGAGTCAGCTTAGGATTTGAAAACACAAAGCTGTTAACCTTGATTGCCTGAACTATATTCGCGCCGCGCAATCCACGGCTTGGGTCGCGTGAGAGATAGTATTGATCGATAATCATGGCGTCCAAAATGTTGACGGAGTTACCACCATTGCCAACGTTAGCTCTTGAGCTAGTGTCGTTACCCTGCTGTGGCCCGGTTGTAAACGCAAAACCATGATTCCAAAGATCATACCCGGTTGTGTAATCTTGGCGTGAAGCTGGAACCAGAAGCTGAAGATACGCGTTGATAAAATTTATAGCTTGGTTGCCCGTCGTATCATACATCAAAAATCCAAGCTCATCATGGGTTATCTTTTTAAGTATCTGAGTTCTGAAGTTGTAGTAGTTGACTTCCTCGTATTCAAATTTGTACTTAGGCAGATCAATCTGCTTTACCGTAAACGTAATGTCGGTAGCAAGATGACCGTTGTTTGGTATGCCCAAGATGTTTGCAATTTCAGCCGCAACGTCTGGGGTAAATCGGAAAGTTACCTTAAACAGAAACTTAGTTTTGGGATCAAATCCACCGGAGCCAGATGCGAGCGCGGTTGCATAGGGAGTGGGATCCCAGATCGCCGGCTCTGGCAGTTGATTTTGCCCTAGGGTCAAGCTGAGTCCAACACCACCGCTGCCAACGTTCAGCCCAACCGAAGCTGAATTGAATATGCTCGGCAGCAAACCTTGGGCTTGATTTCCAACCGCTGCACCAAACGTGCCAAATGCTTGGGCTTCAAGCTGAACGCCTGAAGCTGACACTGTACCTGAAATATCTGCCATTAGGCTATCCTGATTGCGATTATGCTATTATTTATGGCATTCGCCGGACATGAGAAAGGGTTATCTCGAAAGATAACCCTTTCTTTTTCTTCAATGAAGAAGAACTTACTGCTGAATTACAACGCCAGCTGGGTTCTGAGGAGTTGCCGCAACACCAGATGGGTTCGTGGTGTTGACAAACTCTGCAGCTGGATTGTTGTACTCATCTTCAAGAGCGACAACAGTTGGTGAACCAGGAGCGATAAATGCCTGCTGAGCAGCTAGCGTGATTTCGCTCATGACGCCAAATCGATTTGAGACGTATGAGAAAAGCGCGTTAGCGAAAGCAACAGTTACCGCGTCGGTGCCGATTGCCGTGTTAACGGTTGAAACCGCAACCGCAAATCCTGAACCAGTTCCACCGAGACTTGCAACGGATGCTGAAAGTGAATCGGTAGCCTTGTAGCCGCTTCCGCCGCTGACGAGCGTTACAGCCGTGACGGCACCGCTTGCTACGGTTACGTTAGCAACCGCACCGGTTCCGTGACCGCCAGTAAGATGAACACCGTTGTAGGTTCCGTTTGTGTATGCCGAACCAGCTGTGATCGTACCAAAGGCGGTGATTGGACCGGAATTGTTAGCTGCGCTCACGTATGCATTTAGCAGCGCGAGGATGTCAGATGGGGTCAAATCAGCCTGCTTACCAGAAGCTAGTGGGAGAGTTGAAAGAGTAATCATGGAAAAGTCTCCTTAAAAAATACTTGTTATGAGGCCACGACGCCGTTAGATGTCGCTGTTACTGACGTACCAACAGCTGTCACGATCAGTGTGAATGGATAACCTACTCCACCGATGAACTGCTGTAGCGCCGTTAGCTCATCGCCAACCGCATAACCAGTTCCCTGGTTCGTCAACGTGATGGATGTTACTAGACCACCGGAAACTACAACCGTAGCTACCGCACCAGTACCAGAACCATTGTAGAGTGGAACGTTGGTGTACGTGCCGTTCATGAGATCAACGCCTGGGTTTCCACCCGGAGCTGTAAGGCTAGAAGCTGTGATGTTGCTAGTATTGATTGCAGTTACCACGCAAGTGATCGTGTGACCGATGTCAGACGCTTGAACTTGGTATGACGACGTGTTGTTCGCGGCTAGAACGAGGTTGATAGCTGGACCAGACTCGCCTTGAACTGGGTTGGAACCGGACATCCACTGGAAGCTGAAGCTTGGAGCTGGAGCACCTGCCCAAGTTCCTGCAGTCGCCGATAGAAGCGTTCCATGCTTGCCAGAACCAGATACTACTGGTAGCGTCAAGTTAGATACTGGAACAACTGGAACAACAGCCGTAGCTACAGACGTTACTGATTCTGAACCAGCAACGTTTGAGCCGGTTTCTACAACTTGAATCGCGTTTCCAACGTCGGATGCTTGAATGACATACGTGAGACCGGTCGCCATGACTGAAACGTAATCAGTTTCATCGCTTGTTTCTTGACCAGGGTGTGATACGATCGTGGTGTTGGTGACTTGATTGTCATCACCATCAACCTCAACAGTTTCACCAACCGCGATTGGCACGCCAGCTGAGAGCCACTGGTAGGTTAGGCGTGGTGTTGGACCACCAGCCCATGTACCAGGAACCGCGGTAAGAGTCTGACCGACATGCGCCGTGCCAGTGATTGTAACCGCTACGCTGTTGCTTGGAGCCGTCTGAGTGAGGGCGATTGGGCCAAAGTTTGCAGATGTTGCAAAGCCTTGAGCTTGAACGCCGTTTGGAAAGTTTGTTGCTGTAACCGTGCAGGTGAGCGTTGCCGTCGCGTCCACGAGCTGGGTGAGGTAAACCTTGTCGGTAGCATTTTGGATCGCGTGGGTTACCGTTGCAACCAATACGCTGCCGCCCGATCCTGTTCCACCAACGCGTGAAGGTGAGAATGACAAGCTGTCGCCCGCGACATAGCCAGCTCCGGCATTACCGTTACCAGCTGAAATTGTTACGCTGAATACTTGACCAGCTGGATTGATCTGTACTTGACCAACCGCTCCCACTCCGCTTCCACCAGTTAGTGGAACGTCAGAATAGAATCCAGGAGTGTAACCAGATCCAGGAGTTACCGTACCAAGAGATGCGATTGTCGCAAGGCTTGACTTCCACTGGTAGGTGAAGAGAGGAGTTGGAACACCCGTCCATACGCCTGGGTCAACGGTTAGCATCGAATCAACAAGAGCGTTGCCAGATATAACTGGTAGCGATGTGTTGACTGGAGCTGCTGGAGTTAGAACGATAGAAACCGTATTTGACGTGGCTGTAACCGTGCTATCGACGTTTGTAGCTGTAACCTTCGCGAAGATACCAAAAGCACCGGCCTCGTTGGTAACGACGTACGTGTTGCTATTTGCGCCTGGGATTGGGCCAGTGTAAGAGCTGAACCACTGATACGTGAACGTTGGTGTTGGTGTACCGAGCCATGTTCCATTGCTAACCGTTAGCGTAGAACCAGGGGTACCTGTTCCAGTAACTACCGGAAGCGCGGTGTTTGAAATTGCGACGTGACCAACTGGTAAAGTTACTGGTACCGTTGACCAGTCAACCTTGAAGTCAGAGCGAAAGTTGTCGATGAAATCGTCCTTAAAATCCCGCTTAAGGCCCTTGATACCATCAAAGAAATTTTCAATACTACCCATTATCGTCTCCTAAAATCCTTAAGTGTTCTGACTAAGATTGCCACCAAGAGCGGTACCAAAGCCCTGACCAGTAAGCTGTTGGCTTGCTTGGTCAAAACGAATCGTCAATGCAATCGTGTGAGCATCGTTTGAGTTGTAGTCGTTTTCACCATATGTAGCATTCTTAATCCAGCAGCCCTCGATGAGCCACTGCTCAACGATAGTTTCATTGCCGTCAAGCTGTTGAATCGTTGTGCCGAATTTGTAATCTGAACCAGTTGCCGCCGCGTTGAGGAATGCACCTGGAAGGTCGGCGCCGATGAGGCGCTGTTGAGTCTGCAGCTGTCCTTGAACTGCCGCTGACGCCAAACCAGTAATATCATCTTCAACCGTAAACGTCATATCTTCCCACACGTACTTACCAGCAATGTATGCCGTGCTGTTGTAGCGGTGGATTGCGACTTCTTCGAAGGAGAGAGTAGGACGCTTGATAATCGTTGCCTGACGAGTTAGGTCACGACCAGATACAGACGGAACCAGCGCCGCGAGACCAGTAAAAGTTACCTGCCAGCGATACTTCTGTTTTGGGTGTAATATGCCGAACCCTGCGGCTGGGATTCCCATCTGGCTTAACGTGCTAATGATATTCTCCTTCAAACAAGAGGCTGTTCTTGCGTTTATTTATGGAACAACCGTAATAGTTCTTCTTTTTCCAAAATAGCACTATCATAAGCTGGAGGGCACTTAAGTGCCCTCCTACAACTCTTAAGCTGGCAAAGTTGCGCCAGTTGATAGGACAGTAATTGGAATGTAGATGAATTCTGCCGCGATTACTGGCTGAATGGCTACATCCATGAAAAGTTGATTCTGTTCAACGACTGATGGTGGGTTGTTGGATGCGTTGCATAGAACAACGAAGTCAAACAATCCACGCTTTGTCAAGATGTCATTTAGGAAAGCGCTGGCCGCCGCCGCAAGATTTGCCTGCGTAATAGCGTCATTTGGTTCGAACACGAAAGGCATAGAGCCGATTCGAAGCTGACGCTTAATGAACATTACCAAGCGAACTACGTTTACGCGATCAAGAGCCGAAGCGGCTGCTGGAGAAGTCTTTTGACCCCATACCAACAGACCCTGACTTGGGAAGAACACGATTGGGTTGATATCCGTGAAGAACTGGTATAGATTATCGCGTTGACCCTGGTTCAAATTGACTTGAGTGTACGCAGCGGCCGTTCCTAGCGCGCCAGATACGTAGCCGACAGATTTGATTCCAGATACTACACCACGTGCAACTCCAGCTGGAGCAAACCATACGTACGATACGCTGTCGCTAAATGCGTAGGTAGCTAGCGCGATGCCGGATGGAGCAACAACTACCGGCTTGCCGTCAAGATTTGAACCCTGACCCCATGGGTAGTAGTAAGCTACGTTTGTTCCATTCGCGCGAGCGGTCGTGTTACCCCAATTTGCCACCTGCTCAGCGGTTAGGTTGCTTGGTGTATCGGCGATTACGAATGCTTCACCATAAACCTTATTTGACAGATTTTGCAGGTCATTGACAACTTCCCAATATCCAGGAGCTACGATTAGGTTGTACTGGAATATATCAGATTGAACTTCTGGGTTGTTGTTGATTTCAGCAGCTATCGCGGTGGTGATGGCAACGCGCTGCGCGGCATCTGTAGCGCCAAGTGGGTTGAAAAGATTTACCTGCGTTAGGACAAGCTGGAATTCATCACCGATGTTAAATGGCGTTGTTCCAGGTGTCAACGTGAAGTTGATGAAGCCATTCGTATACGCAGAACCGGTTGTGCCAGAGGCGGTTGGACCCTGGATAGATCCAGTTACGGTGAATGCTGTTGGTGACGTGAAGACGATGGACCATGTTTCTGGAACCGCGTTAACTCCTGGAGTAATTGCTGACATTATGCCGTTGCCCACGCCGGAATATGATGTTGGCGTATAGACAAGGTTAAACTGGAAGAAATCGTCTGGTGAAAATGGTGTCGAACCAGAAGCAACCGTAAAGTTGATTATGCTTGACGTGAATGGTACGCCAACGATTCCAGTGCCGATGATTCCGGAAACGGAGCCTTGAACCGTAAAGTTGGTTGTCGTGTTGAAGATTACGTCTATCGTCTGTGGCTGAACAAATGCTGACGAAGCTGTAATTGAATTAATCGTGCCGTTACCAACGCCGGTAAATGTCGTTCCAGACGCAACTGGTGTTCCAATGCCGATAAATGTTACGGCGGCATTTCGAAGGTCAACGTTTGCGCGCACTACGTACGCGAGGTTACCGATAGCAAGAAATTCGTTAAGGGCGAACAAGCCGTATTCATTTAGGGCTGAACCGTTAAATGCATTTCCAGAACTATCAGTTCGGAAGAATGGCACGCCATAAAGCTGAACTGACTGACCGATGGATGTAACGGTGCGAACAACGCTGTGCTCTTGAGTACCTGTTGCAGGCGTTACATTATCTGGCTGTAGCTTGTTAGCCTGTGTCGCAACGAAAATCAGTGGGACAGTTGGTGCCGCAGCCGGGATAAAGAACGACTGGTCGATGACTGTAACACTCACGCCTGGTGAAACTAACGTGGCCATATTGGTGACTCCATACTATGAGAATTCATTAATTAGACGACACCGCGTCGTCTTCTATCGATGATATTTACCTCAATGCAGGATTTTCCCTTATAAACCGACAACTTTGCAGAGGCTATCCGGTGACTGTAACGGTACCATACTGTGCATCAGCTGTGAAAGGTACTAGATTTCCCTCATCGTCATACTCATTTACGGTGAATCCACCTAAGTTTCCTAAGCGGATTATGATGGTGCGCACCAGCTCCTCCTTGATATCCATTGGAGCTGATATGTAGATTGGCACGTCAAAGGTGAACGACCAAATGATCATTCTTCTATCTCCACCGGGTGGATAATTTTCCTCGATGTTGATGCCAGTATTTTCTACGACGCTTATTTTTGTCCAGTCAAACGCAGCGTCATTCTTTTGTATCTGAATCGCCGGGTCAAACAGCGTCATTATTTGCTCGGATATTTGATGCATCTGCTGCGTGTTGGACGCATAGATCGAAAGTTCAATCGACATGATGTATGGTATCGGCATTGATCGTTCTGCAACCCTGAGATCGGTAGGAAATACACCACCTTCAGGTAGATAAGTTCTTCGATCGACGATGCCAATGCCCTTTCTTACGCCGCGCGTAAGACCGGTCAGCTGAGCTGCCATTGTTGGTAGAGAAAATGGTTTATTCTGGGTGTTACCAGCTTGTATTCCAGCTACCACGCGATCTCGACTACCTATCGCGATTGGCACGGTAATAAATTCTGGTTCTTCGCACACGCCCTTTCCAGTTTTTACCTGCAGGCCGGCAAAAATGTTGCAAAACTGTAGTAGGTAGCTTCTAAGCTGGGCATCATAAAAGTAAAACCCGATCACTTTGTATTCTCCAATAATTGTTCAAGAGTAATTAGGGATTTATTTCTTTTGCGTGCATTTTCCCGTTTAGGTATGAATCTCAAATTTGAAATATGAGACATAATTTCGGGTGGAACACCGTTTTTCCATCCATCCTGTACAGAATATATGTGATCTAAATCATAACCACCGACATTGCCCCACAAATGATAATTATCAAGAACGCTTAAATCATTTTTACGTGATAAATTAGATATCTTATTTCTGTACGCTTGTCTAGCCGCATTAGGTTTCTTTCTATGAGCGGTAAAATATCTATCTAGCCCAATACTAATTGCTTTTCCGCGGGCTTTTGTATCCACATTTGCTGCTATTGCCTTTCCTCTTTTCTTTAATCCATCTTCACCCAAAATTGTAATTATTTTCTTACCCCAATCATCATAATAATTGGGATTTTTTGCTAGTTTGGCGGCCTTTATGGCTTTACCCCTACGCTGATATCCAGTTAATCCATCTAAACCCACTGTTGACATAGCTATTTTCCAATTCAAATTAAACATAACAACCTCAAACACCTATTTCTTTCTTGAAGTTTAATCTCGCCATGTCATCGTGTCCATAATACGAATCAACATCTGATGTCTGGAGAGCTACCTGCTTTGCAAGCCGCTTAAACAGCGTTTTCTCTTGTAGGTTAAGCGACGTTTTAAATTCCTTAACCGTCTTCAGAGCTATATTTATCATGATAATCAGCGCGTGTCTCGCGTCACCGTGAATTTGATCTTTATCGAATATCTTCCAGGCATGATTTACCTGAGCGTTAAGCTTGTAGAGCCGGTGTAGATCTTCGGGTATCTTGTGCATGTCGTTCTTGGTAACGTGCTCATCGTCACTAGCTGAGTTAAACAGCTCCAAGAGCTTGCTCAAATATTCTGATTTTTCAGACATTGGATCGCAGGCAACCTCTACCGCGTTTACCAGCTTGAAAATTTTCTTCTTGAGGTCAGATGGTGATTTTTCATAACCAGCTCCACCATCAATTCGCAGCTCTAGGATACCCATCGAAAGCTTATTTTGCCCAGAGCGAATTCCTAGAAATTTATGAGCATCTCTTTCCATGTCATCAAGAGTTTCTGGCAGCTTTCCGGTCAGCTTTACTTTTTGCGCTATCACTTCAATCTGTGGTTCTGAATATTTGTGGGCGTATTTTGCGAGCGCCGTAGCCGCGTGATCATCCATTAGCATAATCAACTTTACCGGATCCAGCTTTTCACCGATGTTGGGAATGCTGATGTCGATTTTGAGGGATGAAGAATCGTTTGTCTTGGCGTCCTGCTCAGACATCCAATCACATATTTTAGCGAGCGCGTGAAGCGAATCGTTTAGAGATAGCCTTGGAGAAATAATTTCAGCACCGTGCTCGCCAATGGTCGGATCAGCGTGAATGTTCCAGCCGCTAGACTGCTTCTTCACGCTGGTAGAATCATGAAGTCGAACCTCACCGCTAACTAATCCCCTAAGTGAAGCTTTTATCTCATCGTCCGTAAGTGGAAGCATCATTTGTAGCTTAAGGCTAACCTTAGTTTGGGCTTCCTTTGCTTCGATCAAAAATTCTGTAAATCTCATATTCTCATTTTCCCCGCAGCGCTGGTTTGGTAACCGTGGAAGCCGGTTGAAACGGTGGTGCGGCGCGCGGCGTCATGAACTGCATCGGACGTCTAGCGACGGTTGACAATATCTGCCTTACCTTAGCGCATGTCTTGCAGGGCGTCATGTTAGCTTCCTGTCAATTGGCACTCGATTTGGTGACTGCAGAATGTTTCTGACCGATGGTTTAGCTGACGTATACTGTCCTCGCCTATCTTGCTCCAGGAATATCCAACGATTTTTAATCGTGGAAAATCTAAACAGCCGGGCAGGAATTTTAGTTTCAGGCGGATATGACAGCCTGAAATAATCTCCATCCTTTGGAGGTGGTGATGTCGGGAACGCGAAACCTTCACCAAACGGCAAACCATTTGGAGGTAAGGCATCTTCGATGTACGCGTTAGGTACAGTACCAGCAACCGGATTAGCTGCCGCGGCTGGTTGTCCTTTCTTATTTTTAGGCGGACCAGCTTGAGGCGTGTGAACCGCGGCAACTGAGCGATTATCATCGGATCCAACTTCCGGAACTTTGTTGGCTGCCATCTTGGATATTTCTTCGGTGCGCGTTAGCGGTATGGTATCTACCTGCTTGCCAATTCCATTGTTGAAGAGCGCGTCGGCCATCAGGTACTTTTCAGTATTCGCGGTGCCAAAAATGTCGCGAGTTTCCTGAGATGGCATCGCCTGTTGGGCCGTAAATCGGTAAACGATGGGTAGATAAGCTGGGCTAAATCCAGACGACGCCCAGTTTGAATCTGTTACCTCTAGAAATTTTCTAACCGGCATCAGATTTTGATCATACTGAAGCTCAGGAATAACTTCAAGAATATCACCGATCATTATTGGGCGCCCAAGCTTTTGAACCATTACGGCAAACGACGTCGTGAAAACGTATTGATCGAGAATGTTGAGCCCGTACTTGCTAAGATCGTTTAGCGAATCAGCTGGCGTGTAGGCGCAGCGCAGTTGAATTGGGGTAGTGTTGTAATCCCGATCACGATTTTCATTGAAGAACAAATCTTGAATGTTGTTGATGTTGGTTGGAGAACCGTCAAGCACGTCTAAATCATCGACTTCCCAATTTCCAGATCCGTTGAACATTATCGGCGTTACGCGCACAGCCTTTACTAGAATTTTGGTGTTAAGGTTAAGAGGCTGAGGGCTTGGCGACTGTATAACGTTGAATACACCAGCTCGGCACCAAATGTAATTCACCGCGATGTTGAACATGTCTCCAGCTGCAAATGGAATTGATCCCATGTTAACCGTGAAGTTTGCGTAGGTGCTGTGAAATTTGCGACCTACCATTGCCGTGCCGAGGTTAAGAACCATGCTCGGAAGCTGAGCGAACACGCTAAACATCGTCGCGTTAAGAGCTTGAAGTATCAAGGCACCCTGCGTTACGTTGGAACCGGGCTCAATTCCACCAACTGTTCCATTACCAGTACCGCGAAACGTCGGAGTAGCGAACGTAACATCACCGTTTGCCGTATCAACTCGTACCTGCTGCGCGAAAAATCCTGGGTTATTTGACTGCGTCAGCATGACGCAACCAACGCTGGTCCACTTTTGAGCTTCTGGTTGATATTCGGATTGATGACCATCCTTGCTTAGCAGCTTGATGCCAAAATCGACGCCGATGTAAACGCCAGATGTTGTAACCGCGGCACCGGATTGTAGCGAGCGCCATCCAGTTCCACCGTTAATTCCACTTAGTGGAAAACCGGGAGCGGCTGGAGATCCAATGAGCATGCCCTCGCCGATAATTGATCCTCTTCCCTGCTGATGGACACCCAACAGTGGATAAACATTAATTGGGGCACCTGAAATGCTTAGGGATTCAGCTACATAGGAGGCTTGGATGTTAGCTTCGTTGATGGCGCACTGATCGTCGCTGCCAACCAGCATGAACGTACCAACGCAAAGCTGAGGAGGCGTGTATGGCTGCGTCGCGGTGCCGCCGGCGGCACCGGTATTAACACCGCTCGCTGGTGGTGGCGCGTTTCCTACTTGGGTTGGAGTGCTCGACGTGCTGTTGAGGCTGCCAACTTGATTTTCACAAACCAATTCTTGGCCTTCGCAAGATAAAGTTGTAGACGAATCTGGAGTTCTTGCCATTACGCTGCCTTGAGAATCGGGTTGGTTTTCCAAACTGAAATAGGTTTAACGTATTCGGTATTTCTAACTGAAATAGCACGATATCCAGCTACAAACTTTCTGTTTAGCAGTGATTTGTACATGCGTGACTGTGGAATGTTTTTCTCAATGCAAAAAGTTTTTAGATTCTCTACATCAAATACATCACCATTTTCTGCTACAATCGTCCATGTTCTAGCTTGCTTCTTTTTAGGAACTAGAATGGTAACCGTTTTTGCCTTGTGGGCAGCTGCAATCTTAGGACCGGTTTCTGGCGAACGCTTTCTACCTCTATTCTTTGCTGCCATTTTTTCGTAACTTTCAGCAGAGCGATTTGGTCTTTCTGCGATGGCTGCATCGGATTGACGCTTCCGCATAAGAGCTACGGCATCTTCTGACATCGCTGCTTGACCAACTTTTATCTTGCTAGACAGCTCGGTCTTGTATTGCACGTCTTTTGCTAATCGCTTTTGTGCTTTGCGTTGTGCCCTTTGAGCATTCAATTTTTGTTCTGGAGTTCGCTTTTTACCGGTATTTTTCGCAGCACGCTTTGCGATAGTTTCGGGTGATTGTGGCGGTGGAACATATCCAGCCGCTTTGAGACGTTTCCACATTTTCTTTACAGATTTACCTAGTTGTTTACGAGATTCTTCACTCAATATACCATCATCCCCACCATGCTTTAAATTCAAACACATCGGATCTTCTAAAAGATCCGAATTAACAATCTCCACTTCTTTATTTGAAAGATCTTTACGAGTAGCAAAGTATTCAAGAATTTCCCGTCGATGATTTTTAGCGCCATGCTTCTTTATGGACCGATATATTCTTCTACCACTTCCCAAGTAACCATCATTTAGGTCATCTGTAGAATGTATCCCATAATAAAACTTATTTGTTACTAAACATGTAGTTTTATAGAAGATATGATATTTTCGCTTGTAAACTTTGCTCATTTGCATTTCCCAACTTGATGTAAGTTCGACATATCTATTTATAAGATGCTGCCGAATGTCCTATCCCTCAAAGAACGAGGTATTGCCAAAGTTTACACCGCCGTTGCCCACTTCGAAATCGTTTATCTGGCGACGGAGTTCAATCTTCTTTTCAGAGCTCATCGCGAGGAGCGTATCGCCGTTTAGCGTGAGACCACCTTGCGCGCCTGGTAGGGTGCCGTATTTGCTGCGGATAAGACCAAGCTGCTCAAGTAGTTCTGCTTCGGCCCAATCCTGTATCCACTGTGACGTCCAACGATCAACGAATAGTTCTTCCTCTTCCCGCTCCATGACGACTTCGAGGATGACGCGTTCCTGTGCCTGGAGGAAGCGGCGGAGAATCGTAAGTTCACGCTTTGCCTCATCCCACGTAAACATGAGGTTACCAGCAAATATCTTTTCGTAGGTCTTGGACAGCTGGTTCATCAAGTGAATTGAGAGCACGTCCACGTTAGAACCCTGATAGAGCTGGTTGAAGAACGCCTGAGCGTACAATCCAGTTTCAGCTGACAGAGATGAGATACCCAGCTGGTTGATGCGGTGAATCTTGAGCACGTTTACAACCTTATCGGTTTTGTCTCGCGGGTCATTGAGGTAGTAGCAAGTTTGACCACCAGTCGTGCTGCCGTAAACGGTAATTGCGATGTGACGGTGCTGATATGCGTTGTCGGCGAGGCGGCGGAACATGCCGAGAGCTCGGTCGATCGCGGTATTGAACGAGCTTGGCTGCAGTTCAACGCAAACGCTTGGAAAACCAAGCATGCTCTGCAAGGTAGAGGCCAACTGGATTCGACCATTTGCCTTTCCAGATGTACCAATTCCAGTTTTCTGAGTAGTAGGTTCTCCCCTTTCGGCCGTGTCGATAGGCACCCAACATGTTCCATCCCATCCCAACAATCTTCTGGTGGTAGTTAGGTAGTAAGTATCACCAGCCTTTGGAATGGTTGGAAGAAACGCACCGTAAAAATTCAAAATTCCCGGATCAACTATGTTGTGCCAAACGCCATCAACTAACACCTGAACCATATCGGCGGTAGGAACAAACCAAGTTCCCAAGCTTTGAAACCACAGCGAAGCTACCGGTGGAGCTGAAATTGCCGCCTGCTGCACGATTAGCGCGAACGTTCCAGTTGGCGGATTTACCGCTGGAAAAGCGCAGAGCGCTTGATCGTCAACCGAATTTAATCCGAGAGTTCCACCATCTTGCAAGTCGACACCGACGCTTCCATCAACGCTAATGGCTGGTGAACCAATCTGCTGCGCGCCAGCGAATGACGCGAAAGATGATCCCATTTTAACTCTAACGTTGGTTGAATTTGCATTTACCCACTGTATGCCGTCAAAAAACCAAAGTGGGCTTTGGTTCGCGGCGGTAATTACCGAGGTTGTTAGAAAGAACAGCTGAAACTTCTGGATTGGAAGCTCATCGGCGACCCTGGTCGTTTTCTGATTTGAGCGGGCCCATGCCTGCTGTTGACCATCATAAATGAACACAACGTTAGATGATGGATCAAAGTAAGCTTGACCGGGGGTTGGATTTAGCGGTGGTGAAAATGCCGTCGGGATAGA